>OBUY01000220.1_pt1 | contig 28944 bp, 17 predicted proteins | sample 1475781 | NCBI WGS metagenome assembly OBUY01 (sample SAMEA2579912, study PRJEB22360) | human gut metagenome | biome: human gut; feature: human-associated habitat; material: faeces | place: Denmark | collected 2008/2010 | reverse complement strand
CCTGTATGCGTCCCTGCTCCAGCAAAGTCATGAACTGGTTATCCCAAATCGGGTTAAGCGGATGCAGAGTTCTCTGATCCTCAACAAACTTCTCAGCGGCGTTAATCACCCGTTGCTGGCGCATTTCGCGCTCATTGGCGGGCAAATCTTTCCCACTACCCAACAGACGATCGCGCATATGGGCATCGGCTTTTGCCAGTTCGGGCACCGGCGGCTGATGGGAAAGCCCACCGGAACCAAGAAACAGCACGCGTTTATTCAGACTACTGGTGAAACGACCAATCGCTTCACCCATCATTCGGGTTCGCTGAAAACCGGGCAGCGGCGTAGCGACGCCGTTGATGAATACAGGCAGGACCGGCACCTTATCCAGCCCACCGAGCAAAAACTCCAGCGGCTGGGCGAACCCATGATCCACCTGCATACAGTAAGAAACGGCAAGATCGATCCCGTTCTTCATTACGGCATGCGCACAAGCCTCCGCCAGCTCCACAGGCACGGGTAGCTCTCCCGCCGCACTGCCGAAATCACCAATTGCCGTCGCTCCGACGCCTAAACAGAACGGTGGCATCACGTCATAGAAAAAACCGTTGTAATGATCTGGCGCAAACAGCACCACCAGTTCAGGGGAGAAAGCCGCAATGCGCTCGCGGGCACTGGCAATCACGCCATTGACCTCATCGAGTACCTCTTGCGCCGGGTCGACATACCCCACCAGCGGCGAGTGGGAAAGACAATGAAGATAAGCGTGCATATCAGGCTACCTTTTCGACAGAAACGTCGGCATCAGGGCGGTTCAGTGTCATCACCGACGCCAGTTTATTCAGCGTATTACCCAGAGTTTGCGGAATGGCGATGGCGGCAACAAAGCGATCCGGGCGCATCACCACCAGCGAAGCATTATGTTGTGCGAACCAGCTACGCAGGCGACCTTGCATATCACCCAGGCGCAGCACTCCGTCGTGGTTATCCTGCGCGATATGAATTTGCACTTCTGGCACCACCTGAATGAAGCGTGTGCCCAGCGCGCGCCACTGCTGGATTTGCTCATCGCTCATCCCCCACAGCGGATTGCATCCCCAGCCAATCACCGCGAAGTTCGCGCCGATCGCATTATCGAGCAGTGTTACGTCACCGTTTTCCTGCGTGACTTTCGGCTGAATAAACATCTTGCCGACCGGAGAGTACTTCGCCTCGCCCTCACGTACCAGCGCACCGGCGTAGTATTGCGGCATCGGCTTGAAGCGCATTTCGAGGAAGTAGCGTTTTACTGGCGGCAAGTAATTCAGCAGCCAGGAAACGCCGTCACGCAAGCTGCCCTGCCAGCGTTTCGGCGGAGCCAGTACGTTGCCCGCCGTCACCGACAGGTCAATCATCGCTTTGGCGTGATCGCGACGTTCTTGTTGATAGGTATCGAGCAGCGCATCGCGAGCTTTCCCCTGGATAACCAACGCCAGTTTCCAGGCGAGGTTAAAGGCGTCGCGCATACCACTGTTATAGCCCTGCCCCTGCCATACCGGCATGATGTGCGCGGCATCGCCCGCCAGCAGTACGCGGTCAATACGAAAACGTTGCGCCAGCCGCGCGTTGTGGGTGTAAACACGCTGGCGAATCAATTCGACGTTGTCCGGATTAGGCAGCACTTTGCTTAACAGCTCGCGCATATTTTGCGGCTCGCAGAGCTGTTCTTCGGTTTCTCCCGGCATCACCATAAATTCAAAGCGACGTACCGCATGAGGCAGAGCCGCAGAAACATACGGGCGCACCGGATCGCAACACAAATAGATATGCGGCGTACTTAACGGATCGTTGGCGATATCCACCACAATCCACTGATTTGGTGCTGTTTTACCTTCAAACGGTACATTCAGGGTACGGCGGACAAAACTTGCTCCACCGTCACAGGCTACCAGCCACTGGGCTTTGACGGTTTCCCGCTGCCCTTCTGCCGTTTTCAGATGCAAGGTCACTTCGTCATCTTGTTGGCTGAAGGCCTCCAATTCGCGGGAAAACAGGCAGCGCACATTCGGAAAACGCGACAACCCTTCCAGCATCACTGCATCGACCTGCGGCTGAATAAAGGCGTTACGGCGCGGCCAGCCAAATTCATCGGTCATTGGCTGAATATCGGCAAAACAGCGACCTTTTGGGGTGAGGAAACGCATCGCGTGCCACGGCGTAGTATGCGGTAAAACATTATCAACGAGGCCGACCGACTGCATGGTGCGCAGCGCCTCGTCATCAATACCAATCGCACGGGGATAATCGATCAGTTTGTCGAGTTTCTCCACCACCAGCACGTCAATGCCCATCTGGCCGAGATAGTTCGCCATCATCAACCCGACCGGACCGGCACCAGCGATCGCCACCTGAACGCAATGGTTAACAGCAGGCTGGATGTCAGGGTGTTGTATTGCCATTTCAGTACCTCACGACTCGGACAAAATGCCGTTGCGCGCACAGTACAGCGCAACTCATTTTGTTAAAAACATGTAAATGATTTTTTATTGTGCGCTCAGTATAGGAAGGGGGTTTTCGGCTACAATCAAAACATGTCTGAGTGTGCACCAAGTGCACAACGTTGTTTTAACTATATAAATGTCAATTAATATGCAGAAAGATGAGCAGACGGAATACAAAACCGTGCGTGGCTTAACCCGCGGTCTAATGTTATTAAATATGTTAAATAAACTCGATGGCGGTGCCAGCGTCGGGCTGTTGGCGGAGCTCAGCGGCCTACATCGCACCACTGTGCGGCGACTGCTGGAAACGCTGCAGGAAGAGGGATATATCCGCCGCAGTACCTCCGATGACAGTTTTCGTCTGACCATCAAAGTGCGGCAATTAAGCGAAGGATTTCGTGACGAACAATGGATTTCTGCACTGGCGGCCCCGCTACTGGGCGATCTGTTGCGCGAAGTGGTATGGCCGACAGATGTGTCCACGCTGGATGTTGACGCAATGGTAGTACGCGAAACCACCCACCGTTTCAGCCGGTTATCCTTTCACCGGGCGATGGTCGGGCGACGTTTACCGCTGCTGAAAACCGCCTCAGGACTGACCTGGCTGGCCTTTTGCCCGGAACAAGAACGCAAGGAGTTAATCGAAATGTTAGCCGCCCGCCCCGGTGATGACTATCAACTGGCACGAGAACCGTTAAAGCTGGAAGCCATTCTGGCACGCGCGCGCGAAGAGGGTTACGGACAGAACTACCGCTGCTGGGATCAGGAAGAGAAGATCGCCTCCATTGCCGTGCCCCTACGCAGTGAACAACGGGTGATTGGCTGTCTGAATCTGGTGTATATGGCGAGCGCAATGACCATCGAACAGGCAGCGGAAAAGCATCTTCCGGCACTGCAACGGGTGGCAAAACAGATCGAAGAAGGTGTGGAATCGCAGGCTATTCTGGTGGCCGGACGGCGAAGCGGCGTGCATTTACGCTAGCGACGTCAATGTGTAATTTGGCCCATTCTCATCGTTATTCGCCCATTTGCCCACATGCACAGTACGGGCTGCACGCTACGCTAATGACATCAATACTGTGATGTGGAGCAAATCATGAAAATTACTCAAATTCGTAATGCCACCCAAATTATCCAATACGCTGGCAAAACATTTCTTATCGACCCGTTACTCGCGCCAAAAGGAAGTTATCCGGGTTTTGCCGGAACGGCACGCGCAGAAATCCGCAATCCAACGGTAGAATTACCGTGTGATTTAACAACGTTACTCAACGTTGACGCCCTAATCGTGACCCATTTGCATGAAGATCACTGGGACGAAACAGCCTCCCGCGTTGTCCCCAAAGATAAACTGATTTATGTGCAAAATGAGCAAGATGCTGAATCACTGCATAAACAAGGATTTACGCATCTTACCGTACTTACCGACGAGACTAAATTTGGCGATATAACTCTGCATAAAACGACAGGGCAGCACGGCTCCGATCGCACCTATGCCGACCCGGCTATGGCGAAGCGTTTAGGCGCAGCCTGCGGCGTTGTTTTCCGGCATCCGACAGAGAAAACGCTCTATCTGGCTGGCGATACCCTCTGGCGTGACGACGTCGAGGCTACAATGCTAACTTTCCAACCAGAAGTGGTTGTGTTGAATGCCGGATTTGCGCATGTTCTGGGGCATGGTGCGATAATTATGGGAGCAGAAGATATTCTCAAAACACATTTTACCCTGCCAGAAGCGCAAATTGTCGCGACACATATGGAGGCCGTAAACCACTGTTTGCTGACGCGTGATGCGCTCAAGGAATACGCCAGAGATAATCAAATTATCGAATTTGTGAACGTACCAGAAGATGGTGAAACGTTGACATTCTAATTCGGAGATAAAGAGTGTTATGCGCCCGCTGACTGTTGCCATTATCGCCGTTGCCGGTTTTAGTCCTTTTCACCTTTCCGTACCGTTTATCGTGTTTAGCGAAAAAATGGCGAAAAAAAAACGCTTTCACGTGATTATCTGCGCTGAAAAGCCGGGAAACGTGGACTCTGCCGATGGGTTTTCCGTAACCGCCACCCATGACTATACCGCAGTCATACAAGCGGATATTGTGATAATTCCTTACTGGGGAACAATTACACAAAAACCGCCACAAAAACTGCTGGAAGCCTTAACGACCGCACAGGATAACGGGGCACAGATTGTCGGGCTTTGCCTGGGCGCGTTTGTGCTCGGCTATGCAGGTTTACTGAAAAATAAGCGTGCAGCCACGCACTGGGAGTTCGAACGTGAATTTCAGGCACGTTTTCCAGAAACACATCTGGATATTAACGCGTTGTATGTAGACGATGACGGCATTATTACCTCTGCCGGTACTGCCGCGGCGCTGGATTGCTGTTTGTATATTGTTCGGCAACATTTTGGCAGCGACTATGCTAACCACATTGCCCGACGGATGGTCGTACCGCCATATCGCACCGGCGGTCAGGCGCAGTTTATTGAGCAACCGGTGCCGAAAAATACCCATGATGAACGCATCAACCTCCTGCTGGACTACCTGCGGCAAAACATTGCGCAACAGCATGATCTCGACTCGCTGGCGCAGCGAGTAATGATGAGTCGCCGCACACTAACCCGCCATTTTATGAAAGCGACCGGTTCGAGTATCGCTGAATGGCTCATCACTGAACGCTTACGCCGTAGCCAGGAACTGTTGGGTTCCAGTCAGTTGCCCGTTGAGCGGATAGCGGCTGAGGTGGGCTTCCTCTCACCTGTGACGTGGCGTCAGCATTTTAAATCTCACTTCGGCGTCAGCCCCGCCGAATGGCGCAAAACCTTTCGTGGTATGGCATGATAGCGCCCGGAAGAGAGTCATTTCAGGGTGGTGAATGTGAAACCAGTAACGCTATACGATGTCGCTGAGTATGCCGGTGTGTCTTATCAGACCGTTTCCCGCGTGGTGAATCAGGCCAACCACGTTTCTGCGAAAACACGGGAAAAAGTGGAAGCGGCAATGGCAGCGCTGAATTACATTCCCAACCGCGTGGCACAGCAACTGGCAGGCAAACAGTCGTTGCTGATTGGCGTTGCCACGTCCAGTCTGGCTCTGCACGCACCGTCACAAATTGTCGCGGCAATAAAATCCCGCGCCGATCAACTGGGAGCTAGCGTCGTAGTCTCGATGGTGGAACGAAGCGGCGTCGAAGCCTGTAAAGCGGCGGTACACAATCTTCTCGCGCAACGCGTCAGCGGTCTTGTCATCAACTACCCGCTGGATGAGCAAGATGCCATTGCTGTGGAAGCCGCCTGTGGTAACGTGCCCGTTTTGTTTCTTGACGCCTCTGACAGGTCACCCGTCAACAGTATTATTTTTTCCTATGACGACGGTACGCGGCTGGGCGTGGAGCATCTGGTCGAGTTGGGTCACCAGCAAATCGCGCTGTTAGCCGGTCCATTAAGTTCTGTCTCGGCGCGTCTGCGCCTGGCAGGCTGGCATAAATATCTCGGCCACAATCAACTTAAGCCAATAGCAGAGCTTGAAGGTGACTGGAGCGCAATATCGGGTTTTCAGCAAACCATGCAGATGCTGAATGAGGGCATCATCCCCACCGCAATGCTGGTTGCTAACGATCAGATGGCGCTGGGCGCAATGCGCGCCATTACCGAGTCCGGGCTGCGCGTCGGTGCGGATATCTCGGTTGTGGGATACGACGATACCGAAGATAGCTCGTGTTATATCCCACCGCTCACCACCATCAAACAGGATTTTCGCCTGCTGGGACAAACCAGCGTGGATCGCTTGCTGCAATTCTCCCAGGGCCAGGCGGTGAAGGGAAATCAGCTATTACCCGTGTCACTGGTTAAACGAAAAACCACGCAACCTCCGAACGCGCAAGCAGCCTCTCCCCGCGAATTGGCCGATTCTTTAATGCAACTGGCGCGACAAATTTCCCGACTAGAAACCGGACAGTGAGCGCAACTCAATTAATGTGAGTCAGCTCACTCATTAGGCACCCCAGGCTTTACACTCTGTGCATCTGGCTCGTATGTTGTGTGAAATTGTGAGCGGATAACAATTTCACACAGGATACAGCTATGACCATGATTACGGATTCACTGGCCGTCGTATTACAGCGTCGTGATTGGGAAAACCCAGGCGTTACCCAACTCAATCGCCTTGCAGCACATCCCCCTTTTTCCAGTTGGCGCAATAGCAAAGAAGCCCGTGATAATCACCCTTCCCGTCAATTGCGCAGTCTGAATGGTGAATGGTTATTTACCTGGTTTCCGGCACCGGAAGCGGTGCCGGAAAGCTGGCTCGAACGCGATCTCCCAAAAGCCGATAATATTCCGGTGCCGTCAAACTGGCAGATGCTCGGTTACGACACCCCCATTTATACCAACGTGACCTACCCCATTACGGTGAATCCGCCGTTTGTTCCCGCAGAAAACCCAACGGGTTGTTACTCGCTCACATTTAATGTTGATGAAAGCTGGCTCCAGGATGGCCAGACGCGGATTATCTTTGATGGTGTTAACTCGGCGTTTCACCTGTGGTGTAACGGACGCTGGGTTGGCTACGGCCAGGATAGCCGCCTGCCGTCTGAATTTGACCTGAGCGCCTTTTTGCACGCCGGAGAAAACCGCCTCGCGGTGATGGTGCTGCGCTGGAGTGACGGCAGTTATCTTGAAGATCAGGATATGTGGCGAATGAGCGGCATTTTCCGCGACGTCTCGTTGCTGCACAAACCGACCACGCAAATCAGCGATTTCCATGTTGCTACCCATTTTAATGACGATTTCAGCCGCGCCGTGCTGGAGGCTGAAGTGCGCATGGGTGGCGAGTTGCGCGACTTTCTGCGGGTAACAGTTTCTTTGTGGCAAGGTGAAAACCTGGTCGCCAGTAGCACCGCACCTTTCGGCAGCGAAATTATCGATGAGCGCGGCAGTTATACCGATCGCGTCACGCTACGTCTGAGCGTCGAAAATCCGGCGCTGTGGAGCGCAGAACTCCCGAACCTTTACCGTGCAGTTGTTGAACTGCACACCGCCGACGGTACGCTGATTGAAGCGGAAGCCTGTGATGTTGGCTTCCGTCAGGTACACATTGAAAATGGTCTGCTGTTACTGAATGGCAAACCGTTGCTGATTCGCGGCGTTAACCGCCACGAGCATCACCCTCTGCGCGGTCAGGTCATGGATGAGCAGACGATGGTGCAGGATATCCTGCTAATGAAGCAGAACAACTTTAACGCCGTGCGCTGTTCGCATTATCCGAACCATCCGCTGTGGTACACGCTGTGCGACCGCTACGGCTTGTATGTGGTGGATGAAGCTAATATCGAAACCCACGGCATGGTGCCGATGAATCGCCTGACGGATGATCCGCGCTGGTTACCGGCGATGAGCGAGCGCGTAACGCGGATGGTACAGCGCGATCGCAATCACCCGTGCGTGATTATCTGGTCGCTGGGTAATGAATCCGGTCACGGTGCTAATCACGACGCGCTCTATCGCTGGATAAAATCCGTCGATCCCTCCCGTCCGGTGCAGTATGAAGGTGGCGGAGCAGACACTACGGCTACCGATATTATTTGCCCGATGTATGCCCGTGTGGATGAAGATCAGCCCTTCCCGGCAGCACCGAAATGGTCAATCAAAAAATGGCTTTCACTGCCTGGTGAGTTGCGCCCGCTGATCCTTTGTGAATACGCCCACGCGATGGGCAACAGCCTCGGCGGCTTTGCCAAATACTGGCAGGCATTTCGTCAGTATCCGCGTTTACAAGGCGGCTTTGTCTGGGACTGGGTCGATCAGTCACTGATTAAATATGATGAAAACGGCAACCCGTGGTCGGCTTATGGCGGTGATTTTGGCGATACACCGAACGATCGCCAGTTTTGCATGAACGGTCTGGTCTTTGCCGACCGCACGCCGCATCCGGCGCTGACGGAAGCAAAACACCAACAGCAGTTTTTCCAGTTCCGCTTATCCGGGCGAACAATCGAAGTCACCAGCGAATACCTGTTCCGTCATAGCGATAACGAAATCCTGCACTGGTCGCTGGCGCTGGATGGCAAGCCGCTAACGAGTGGTGAAGTGCCTCTGGCTGTCGCGCCACAAGGAAAACAGTTGATTGAATTGCCTGAACTGCCCCAGCCGGAGAGTGTCGGGCAACTTTGGCTCACGGTACAGGTGGTGCAACCAAACGCGACCGCGTGGTCAGAAGCCGGACACATCAGCGCCTGGCAGCAATGGCGACTGGCAGAAAACCTCCGCGTAACGCTCTCGTCTGCGCCCCACTCCGCCCCGCAACTGACCACCAGCGAAACGGATTTTTGCATCGGGCTGGGTAATAAACGTTGGCAATTCAACCGCCAGTCAGGTCTTCTTTCACAAATGTGGATTGGCGATGAAAAACAACTGCTGACCCCGCTGCGCGATCAGTTCACCCGAGCGCCGCTGGATAATGACATTGGCGTAAGCGAAGCGACTCGTATTGACCCGAACGCCTGGGTAGAGCGCTGGAAAGCAGCAGGCCATTACCAGGCAGAAGCAGTGCTGTTGCAGTGTACGGCAGATCGGATTACCGACGCGGTACTGATTACGACTGCCCACGCGTGGCAGTATCAGGGGAAAACCTTATTTACCAGCCGGAAAACCTACCGGATTGATGGACACGGTGAGATGGCCATCAGCGTGGATGTTGAAGTAGCAGGTGATACGCCGCATCCGGCGCGGGTGGGCCTGACCTGCCAACTGGCACAAGTCGCAGAGCGGGTTAACTGGCTCGGATTAGGGCCGCAAGAAAACTATCCCGACCGCCTTACTGCGGCCTGTTTTGACCGCTGGGATATGCCGTTGTCAGAGATGTATACCCCATACGTCTTCCCGAGCGAAAACGGTCTACGCTGCGGAACACGCGAATTGAATTATGGCCCACACCAGTGGCGCGGCGACTTCCAGTTCAATATCAGCCGTTACAGCCAACAACAACTGATGGACACCAGCCATCGCCATCTGCTGCACGCGGAGGAAGGGAGCTGGCTGAATATCGACGGTTTCCATATGGGGATTGGCGGCGACGACTCCTGGAGTCCGTCAGTTTCGACGGAATTCCAGTTGAGCGCCGGTCACTACCATTACCAGTTGATCTGGTGTCAAAAATAATAATAACCGGGCAGGCAATGTCTGCCCGTATTTAGCGTAAGGAAATCCATTATGTTCTATCTAAAAAACACAAACTTTTGGATGTTCGGCTTATTCTTTTTCTTTTACTTTTTTATCATGGGGGCCTATTTCCCGTTTTTCCCGATTTGGCTACATGACATCAACCATATCAGCAAAAGTGATACCGGCATTATTTTTGCTGCTATTTCTCTGTTCTCCCTGTTATTTCAACCGTTGTTTGGTCTGCTTTCTGACAAACTCGGGCTGCGCAAATATCTGCTATGGATTATTACCGTCATGTTAATGATGTTTGCGCCGTTCTTTATTTTTATCTTCGGCCCACTGTTACAATATAATATTATATTAGGTTCGATTGTTGGCGGCATTTATCTTGGCTTCTGTTTTAACGCGGGTGCACCGGCAGTAGAAGCATTTATCGAGAAGGTCAGCCGTCGCAGTAATTTCGAATTTGGTCGCGCGCGGATGTTTGGTTGCGTTGGCTGGGCGCTGTGTGCCTCAATTGTCGGCATCATGTTCACCATCAATAACCACTTTGTCTTCTGGCTGGGTTCCGGCTGTGCGCTCATCCTCGCCGTTCTGCTTTTTTTCGCCAAAACGGATGCACCTTCTTCCGCCACGGTTGCCAATGCCGTAGGTGCAAATCATTCCGCATTTAGTCTTAAACTGGCGCTGGAGTTGTTCAAACAACCGAAACTGTGGTTTTTATCGCTGTATGTTATTGGTGTTTCCTGCACCTACGATGTTTTTGACCAACAGTTTGCTAATTTCTTTACTTCGTTTTTCACCACTGGTGAACAGGGTACGCGAGTATTTGGCTATGTCACAACAATGGGTGAATTACTTAACGCTTCGATTATGTTCTTTGCACCACTGATTATTAATCGCATCGGTGGGAAAAATGCCCTGCTGCTGGCTGGCACCATTATGTCTGTGCGTATTATTGGCTCATCGTTCGCCACCTCGGCGCTGGAAGTGGTTATTCTAAAAACGCTGCATATGTTTGAAGTACCGTTCCTGCTGGTGGGCTGCTTTAAATATATTACCAGCCAGTTTGAAGTGCGTTTTTCGGCAACAATTTATCTGGTCTGTTTCTGCTTCTTTAAACAACTGGCGATGATTTTCATGTCTGTTCTGGCGGGCAATATGTATGAAAGCATCGGTTTCCAGGGCGCTTATCTGGTGCTGGGTCTGGTGGCGCTGGGCTTTACCTTAATTTCCGTATTCACGCTTAGCGGCCCAGGCCCGCTTTCCTTGCTGCGTCGGCAGGTGAACGAAGTCGCTTAAGCAATCAATGTCGGATGCGGCGCGAGCGCCTTATCCGACCAACATACCAGAGCGGAATAATCGTAATGAACACGCCAATGAGCGAAAGAATAAAAGCAGGAAAGTTATTTACCGATATGTGCGAAGGTTTACCTGAAAAAAGACTTCGTGGGAAAACGTTGATGTATGAGTTTAATCACTCACATCCATCGGAAGTTGAAAAAAGGGAAAGCCTGATTAAAGAAATGTTTGCCACGGTAGGAGAAAATGCCTGGATAGAACCACCTGTTTATTTCTCTTATGGTTCCAACATCCATATAGGCCGCAATTTTTACGCAAATTTCAATTTAACCATCGTCGATGACCACACAGTCACTATCGGTGATAACGTACTGATTGCCCCCAACGTTACCCTTTCCGTTACCGGGCACCCTGTACACCATGAATTGAGAAAAAACGGAGAGATGTACTCTTTTCCGATAACGATTGGCAATAATGTCTGGATTGGGAGTCATGTGGTCATTAATCCAGGCGTCACCGTCGGAGAAAACTCTGTTATTGGCGCGGGCAGTGTCGTAACAAAAGACATTCCGCCAAATGTCGTTGCTGCAGGCGTTCCCTGTCGGGTTATTCGCGAAATAAACGAGCGTGATAAACAGTATTATTACAAAGATTATAAAGTTGAATCTTAAGGTTAAATAAGCACAGGAACAAAAGAAGGTAGCAGAGTAATGAATCATGGTAGCCACTGACACAAGTCAGTGGCTGTTCACCCCAGACGATTACCGTTTGTAGTCAATGGATTCCGGCTGATCCAGATATACAGTGGTTTGTGCCGGTTGTGTACTGGCAATCACCTTACCGCCACGTACCGAATAACGTACCGGAACCTGACGACGCAGCGCGTCAAACCCATTTTCTGCAGGCAGGATAATCAGGTTGGCGCTGTTTCCAGCGGAAACACCATAATCCTGTAAATTGAGCGTTCTGGCACTATGATGGGTGATTAAATTCAGACCATCGTTAATCTGCCCGTAGCCCATCAACTGGCAAACATGCAGCCCCATATGCAGCACTTGCAGCATATTCGCCGTTCCCAGCGGATACCACGGATCGAAGACATCATCGTGACCAAAGCAGACGTTAATGCCGGACTCCAGCATCTCTTTGACGCGCGTAATGCCGCGACGTTTTGGATAAGTATCAAAACGTCCTTGCAGATGAATATTGACCAGCGGATTGGCAACAAAGTTAATGCCGGACATTTTCAGCAAGCGGAACAAGCGCGAAGTATACGCCCCGTTATAAGAGTGCATTGCGGTGGTGTGGCTGGCGGTGACGCGCGCGCCCATTCCTTCACGGTGCGCCAGCGCGGCAACAGTTTCGACAAAACGCGACTGCTCATCGTCTATCTCATCGCAGTGAACATCGATCAGGCGGTCGTATTTTTGCGCCAGCGCGAAGGTTTTATGCAACGACTCCACGCCGTATTCGCGGGTAAATTCAAAATGCGGAATCGCCCCCACTACGTCAGCTCCCAGGCGTAGCGCCTCTTCCAGCAACTCTTCACCGTTGGGATACGACAAAATCCCTTCCTGCGGGAAGGCGACGATTTGCAGGTCAATCCACGGCGCGACTTCCTGCTTCACTTCCAGCATCGCTTTCAGTGCAGTCAGGGTTGCGTCGGAGACATCTACATGGGTACGCACATGTTGAATGCCGTTGGCAATCTGCCATTTCAGCGTTTGCCAGGCGCGTTGCTTAACGTCGTCATGGGTTAATAACGCTTTGCGCTCGGCCCAGCGTTCAATGCCTTCAAACAACGTGCCGGACTGATTCCAGTTCGGTTGCCCGGCAGTTTGCGTGGTGTCCAGGTGAATATGCGGTTCCACAAACGGCGGTAAAACTAAACCTTTCTCAGCATCCAGACTGTTTTCAGTCACGGGCATGACGCCGGATTGCGCATCAATGGCGCTGATTTTTCCGTCCTGCAGATGAATCTGCCACAGCCCCTCTTTGCCGGGTAACCGGGCGTTAATAATTGTCTGTAAAGCGTTATTCGACACTGTTAGCCTCCACATGCGTCATTGCTGCTGTCGTTCTGCGATTCAAAATCGGGTTAAGGATCAGATAGCTCAGCGCGCCACCTAATACAGCGTTGACCGGAACAATCCCCGGTAACCAGTGGCCTGCGGCAATCCCCAGTGCGACAGCCAGAATCGCCACCCAATTGACACTCATCATACGCGTGGTCGCAAAGTGCTCATAGCGGCGACGGTTCATCAGATAGTCCGCGATGATTACGCCGCCAACGGGAGGGATAGCTGCCGAAAGAAAGGTCAGCCAGCCGACAAAATTGTTGTACAGCCATAATGCGCAGACCGTACCGATAATACCGTTGATGACCGAAAGGGTTTTGCTCGACATACCAGTAATGTTGGCGAAACCTAAACCCGACGCATAGAGCGCGTTATCGTTGGTGGTCCAGATATTCAACCCCAGCACCACAATCGCAGGCAGCAGCAGGCCCTGAGCAATCATCACATCAGAGATATCTGCCATGCCCAATGCCGCAGCACCTGCCGCACCGAAAATAAACATCAACGAGTTGCCGAGGAAAAAGGCCACCATCGCCACCAGCACCGCCAGTTTGGCATTGCGACCAAAACGGACAAAGTCGGCAGTGAGCGTACCTGCACTGATAAATGAACCGACAACCAGCGCCAGCGCGACATTGAAATCTAGCGGTTGTGCGGGAACGACCGCTTTTAATGCCTCCAGACCGCCCATGCCGTTAACGGCCAGCCACACGGAATAACCGCCAAGACAGGCGATCGCCGGAACCGCAATTACAGAAAGAACTGTCAGCGCCGAAATGCCAAAGAACACGGTGACGGTCATCAGTAAACCAGAGACGGCGATGAGCAGATTAATATCCAATCCCGTCGCCTTGCCCACCGGAATGGCAAACATCGCCACGCCAACACCAAACCAACCAACCTGGGTGCCGCCCAGCAGCAGTGAAGGTAGCCATGAACCTTTAACACCAAAAGAGAAGCGAGCAAGAAGATGGGTCGTCAGGCCGGTTTTTGCGCCAATGTAGCCAAGAAATGAAGTGTAAATACCGAGGAGAAGATTACCGATGAGGACTGCGAGGAAGAAATCATGATAGCTAAGACCGGTTCCGAGAGTGCCGCCGGTCCACATACTGGCGGAAAAGAAGGTTAATCCCAGCATGACGAACGTCAATGCCAATACCCCTTTCCGCGCCGACTGCGGGACTGGCCCCTGGCTAAAGTTGTTATCTTGCGACACGAAATTCCTCCGTTTGCTGTTTGAAACCCAAAAAATCCGCCGCATTCTATTCATCTGAAAATAAAAAGCAATCGTTTCCGTGGTGGAATATATTTTTTATATGAATGAGTGCGAAAAAGTGGATAAAAAATTATCTCTGGAAAAACAGTGGGTAGACTTGATAAGACGCACCAGCGTCGCATCAGGCATCAAAGCACAGTTGTCGGATGCGGCGCGAGCGCCTTATCCGACCTACGGTTCAGACCTGCAGGCCTGATAAGACGCGCCAGCGTCGTATCAGGTATCACAGCACAGTTGTCGGATGCGGCGCGAGCGCCTTATCCGACCTACGGTTCAGACCTGCAGGCCTGATAAGACGCGCCAGCGTCGTATCAGGTATCACAGCACAGTTGTCGGATGCGGCGCGAGCGCCTTATCCGACCTACGGTTCAGACCTGCAGGCCTGATAAGACGCGCCAGCGTCGTATCAGGTATCACAGCACAGTTGTCGGATGCGGCGCGAGCGCCTTATCCGACCTACGGTTCAGACCTGCAGGCCTGATAAGACGCGCCAGCGTCGCATCAGGCATCAAAGCACAGTTGTCGGATGCGGCGCGCGACGCGTCCGACAATACCTTAATCTTCCATCGCCTGGCGGATCTGATCCAACGACGCGGGATCATCAATGGTCGTCAGATCCCCCGGATCGCGTCCTTCGCAAATGGCCTGGATCGTGCGGCGCAACATTTTTCCGGATCGCGTTTTCGGCAACTGCGAGACAAACCAAACGTGCGCCGGGCGGCCAAAGTTGCCAATCTGGCTGTCCACCAGCGCCATAATTGCCTTTTCTTCGGAGTGTGCCACCTCGCGGTCTTCCAGACTGTCGCTCTCTTTCGGAATAACAAACGCCACCGCCACCTGCCCTTTCAACGCATCTTTCACCCCTACCACCGCCACTTCGGCAACGCCAGGATGACTGGAGATACTCTCTTCAATCTCGCGCGTGCCCAGCCGATGCCCGGCAACGTTAATCACATCATCAGTGCGCCCGAGAATAAAGTGATAGCCGTCAGCATCGCGGATACCCCAGTCAAAGGTGGCATATACCGGACGGGAAAACAGCGACCAGTATGTCTTCACAAAGCGGTCGTCGTCACCCCAGATAGTCTGAATACAGCCCGGCGGCAGCGGCCCTTCCACCACCAGCATCCCTTTCTCATTCACGCCGCACGGTTCGCCAGTAGCTTCGTTGAGCAACTGCACATTGTAGCCATACATCGGCACGCCGGGGCTTCCCAGACGCGTCGGCCTGTCGTCCAGGCCTCGAGCAATCGCCATAATCGGCCAGCCGGATTCGGTCTGCCAGTAGTTGTCGATGACCGGCACATCCAGCGTATTGCTCACCCAACTGGCGGTCGGTTCATCCAGCGGTTCTCCTGCCAGATAGAGCACTTCCAGCGACGAGAGATCGTGTTTACGAATTTCAGCAGTAGGAAATTTTTTCAGCACGCGAATAGCGGTCGGCGCTGAGAACATTCGGCTCACCTGATATTTCTCGACAATTTTCCACCACACGCCACAGTCCGGCCAGGTCGGCAACCCTTCGTAAACAATTGTCGCCATCCCCGCCAGCAGCGGTGCGTAGACAATATAAGAATGCCCCACCACCCAGCCGATATCCGACGCGCAAAAGAACACACCGCCCGCTTTGCCACCAAAAATGGTTTCCATTGAGGTTGCCAGCGCCACCGCATAACCGCCGACGTCACGCTGCACGCCTTTAGGTTTTCCGGTCGTGCCGGAGGTGTAGAGAATGCAGGAAGTTTCGTTAGATTCCAGCCAGACGACCGGCACCCGCGCGCCGATGTGCTGATGACGCAACGAAGCGAAATCAACATCACGCCCGCTGACGCGCGCCATTTTCGCCAGCCCGCGATCCACCAGCAAAACGTGGCGCGGTTGGTGCTGCGCCTGCTTTATCGCATCATCGAGCAATTTTTTATAGGGAATGATTTTGCCGCCACGCGCCCCGGCATCTGCCGAGACAATCAGCACCGGTTTGGCGTCGTCGATTCGCGCCGCCACGCTGTGCGAAGCAAATCCACCAAATACCACCGAGTGAATAGCACCAATCCGCGCGCAGGCCAGCAGGGTAATGTGCGCTTCGGCAATCATCGGCATATACACCAGCACCCGATCGCCGCGCTGCACGCCCAATGAGCGCAACATTGACGCCACCGCGTTCACTTCGTCATATAACTGGCGAAAGGTAAACGTGCGCTCTTCTTCTGTTTCCGAAGAGACGGCAATCAGCGCCAGCGCCTCTGGCTGTTTCTCCAGCCAGCGGTCGACGGCGTTGTGGCACAAATTGGTTCGGCCTTCACAAAACCAACGGGCAAACGGCGGATTGCTGTGATCGAGCGTTTGCGTAAAGGGCGTCTGCCAGTCGATACGCAGGGCCTGCTCGGCCCAGAACTGCTCCGGTTCGTTAATCGAACGCTGATAAAATTCGCTAAAAGACATAATGCTCTCCTGTTGAACTTACGCCTTACCGCCGTTTGCTTAAATCACGTACAGGTCGAGATACTCATTGACCGGCATCTGCTCGAGGCGAGTTCTGTCGAGAGAAACCGCCAGAATGTGCTGCTGCTGGCGAGTCGGAAACTGGCGCGCAAGGTTGATTTTGAATTTATCGACCAGCTTCGGAATGCCATCCTGACGGCGGCGGGCATGACCAATTGGGTACTCCACCACCACTTCTTCAAAGCGCGTACCGTCGGTGAACTCAAGGGTAATGGCGTTGGCAATAGCGCGTTTTTCCGGGTCGTGGTAGTCGGCAGTAAACGCCGGATCTTCAAAGCAAGTGATCTTCTCGCGCAGGGCGTCGATGCGTTTATCTTGCGCAACCTTGTCTTCGTAATCTGCCGCCGTTAAGCGCCCAAACAGCAGCGGGATCGCCACCATGTACTGAACGCAGTGGTCGCGGTCAGCCGGGTTATTGAGCGGCCCTTTTTTGTCGATGATGCGAATACAGGCTTCGTGGGTGCGGATGGTCACTTTTTCGATATCCGCCGCTGTTTTACCTGCAGCCTGCATCTGTTCATAGAGCGTCATCGCCGCTTCAACTGCCGTCTGGGAGTGGAACTCCGCCGGGAAGGATATTTTGAACAGCACATTTTCCATAACGTAGGAACCGTACGGACGCTGGAAGCGGAACGACTCACCTTTGAAGGAGACGTCGTAGAAGCCCCACACCGGCGCAGTCAGGGCTGACGGATAACCCATTTCGCCGGTTTTCGCCATCAGCGCCAAACGTACCGCGCGGGATGTGGCATCGCCCGCCGCCCAGGATTTACGCGTGCCGGTGTTCGGCGCATGACGATAGGTACGCAGCGACTGACCGTCCACCCACGCCAGCGAAACAGCGTTGAGAATTTCCTCGCGGGTCAGGCCGAGCATTTCGGCCACCACGGCGGTGGAAGCCACTTTCACTAACAAAACGTGGTCGAGGCCGACGCGATTAAAGGCGTTTTCCAGCGCGATGCAGCCCTGAATTTCGTGGGCTTTGATCATTGCGGTCAGCACGTGCTTCATGGTCAATGGCGCTTTGCCGCTGGCGACTGCGTTGCGGGATAACCAGTCCGCCGTGGCGAGAATACCGCCGAGGTTGTCGGAAGGATGGCCCCACTCCGCTGCCAGCCAGGTATCGTTGAAATCGAGCCAGCGGATCATCGCACCGATGTTAAACGCAGCCTGGACAGGGTCGAGCTGGAACTGAGTTCCGGGGACACGCACGCCGTTAGGTACGACGGTGCCGGGGACAATTGGCCCCAGCAGTTTTTTACAGGCTGGATATTCCAGCGCTTCCAGACCACAGCCGAGGGTATCGAGCAGGCAGTAATGGGCGGTGTCGTAGGCCACTCTGGAACTGATTTCGTAATTCATGACGTAATCGACGATATCAACGATTTCACGGTCGAATTCCGGGCGGATGTTGTTGATTTGAGCTGACATTGGGTACGTTTCCTTATTGTTATTCGTAGAGGTTTACTGGCGCTTATCCAGCGCAACAAACTGACGGTCTTCCGGTCCAACGTAATTCGCGGAAGGACGGATAATTTTGTTGTCCTGACGTTGTTCAATAATGTGCGCCGCCCAGCCGGTAACGCGAGCGATGACAAACAGCGGAGTGAACATCTCAGTGGGGACGCCCATCATGTTGTAGGAAACGGCAGAGAACCAGTCGAGATTGGGGAACATCTTTTTCGTCTCCCACATCACCGTTTCCAGACGATCGGCGATGTTGTACATCTTCAGTGAACCGCCTTCCTGCGAGAGCTGCTTCGCCACACGTTTGATCACCTGATGGCGCGGATCGGCAATGGTATAAACCGGGTGCCCGAAACCAATGACCACTTCTTTGTTTTCCACGCGTTTACGAATATCCGCTTCGGCTTCATCCGGCGTTTCGTAGCGTTGTTGGATCTCCAGCGAAACTTCATTCGCCCCGCCGTGTTTCGGCCCACGCAGTGCGCCGATTGCGCCGATAATGGCTGAATACATGTCAGAACCGGTGCCCGCAATAACCCGGCTGGTGAAGGTGGAGGCGTTAAACTCGTGCTCGGCGTACAGCACCAGCGAAATTTGCATCGCCTTTTCCCAACTTTGCGACGGCTTTTCGCCATGCAGCAGATGCAGGAAGTGGCCGCCGATGGAGTCGTCATCGGTTTCCGGCTGGATGCGTTCGCCGTTGTGGCTGTAGTGATACCAATAGAGAAGAATCGAACTCAGCGACGCCAATAATTTGTCAGCAATATCCCGCGCGCCTGAGACGGTGTGCCCCTCTTTTTCCGGCAGCGTACAGCCGAGCGCAGAAACGCCTGTGCGCATGACATCCATCGGGTGCGACGCCGCAGGTAAGGCCTCCAGCACGGTACGCACGTTAGCCGGTAAACCACGCAGGGCTTTCAGTTTCGTTTTGTAGGCGGCGAGTTCGTCACGGGTCGGCAGCTTGCCGTGGATCAGCAGATGCGCCACTTCTTCAAATTCGCAATGTTCTGCGAGGTCGAGAATATCGTAACCACGGTAGTGCAGGTCATTGCCGCTTTTACCCACCGTGCAGAGCGCCGTATTGCCCGCCGGAACGCCGGAAAGTGCCACAGATTTTTTCGGTTTAATGACATGGGTACTGTTTTGCAGGATCGTTGTGTCGCTCATGTTGTCCTCGTCATTGTTATCATTTGTAGGGTCGGGATTGTTGTCGGATGCGACGCCATGCGTCTTATCCGACCTACAGTTCAGCACGCCTCGTAGGCCTGATAAGTCGCGTCAGCGGCGCATCAGGCATCGGTTGTCGGATGCGACGCCATGCGTCTTATCCGACCTACAGTTCAGTACACCCCGTAGGCCTGATAAGTCGCGTCAGCGGCGCATCAGGCATCGGTTGTCGGATGCGACGCCATGCGTCTTATCCGACCTACAGTTCAGTACACCCCGTAGGCCTGATAAGTCGCGTCAGCGGCGCATCAGGCATTGGTTGTCGGATACAACCAACGGGCGTTTGTTTTATTTCGCCTGACTACGGGCAAACAGATCGTCGAGCTTCTCTTCGTACTGGTAGTAGTTGATGCTTTCGTACAGCTCGTTGCGGGTTTGCATGGTGTCGATGACGCTTTTCTGCGTGCCTTCCTGACGCAGGACGTTGTAGACATGTTCGGCAGCGCGGTTCATGGCGCGGAACGCTGACAGAGGGTACAGCGCCATTGCGACATGAGCGCTGCGTAATTCATCGGTGGTAAACAGCGGCGTAGCGCCAAATTCGGTAATGTTGGCAAGGATCGGCACCTGCACCGCATCGGCAAACTGGCGGTACATGGCGAGTTCGGTAATCGCCTCCGGGAACAACATCTCGGCACCGGCTTCAACGTAAGCCTGCGCACGCTCAATCGCTGCATCCAGTCCTTCAACCGCCAGCGCATCGGTGCGCGCCATGATCACAAAGTCAGGATCGGTTTTCGCATCCACTGCCGCGCGGATCCGATCCACCATCTCTTCTTTCGAGACGATCGCTTTGTTCGGGCGATGACCGCAGCGTTTCGCACCAACCTGATCTTCAATATGCAGCCCCGCCGCACCGGCCTTAATCATCGATTTAACGGTACGAGCGACGTTAAAGGCCGAAGAGCCAAAACCAATATCAGCATCGACCAGCAACGGCAGCGAGCAAACGTCGGTAATACGGCGAATATCGGTCAGTACATCATCAAGGGTAGAAATACCGAGATCGGGCAACCCCAGCGAACCGGCCGCCACACCGCCGCCGGAGAGATAAATTGCCTGATATCCGGCACGCTGTGCCAGCAACGCATGGTTAGCGTTAATGGTGCCGACAATTTGCAACGGGGTTTCTTTGGTGAGTGCGGCGCGAAACGCTTTACCTGGAGAGTGTAGAGACATAGCCCATCCTTTGTTATCAACTTGTTATTTCGTTGATAAACACAAAGCAAGGGCTGTGCCAGAAATATTTACAACATCTGACTTTTTTATAAATCAATAAATATCAATAAGTTAATAATAAATGGTGATAAAAATAAACGGCGGTGGCTTATCAGATGATGTTTCAATGAAACAGACGAAGACGTTTCAGTGAAATATCTTCGCCCCATTTGGCTCGGCATGAGTAGGTAAAACGCGCATCCGTTGGCCTGATTTAATCACTGAACTTTTTGCTGATTTTTAATGAAAGGGCGACAAAAGCGCCTATCGTGGAGATGGTGACAATGAATTTTGAAAACGCCGCAGGAGCTGCATACCACGTACGGGTAAATTCAATCCCGGCACCACTCAATATTGCGGCCGCGATCAATATAGAAAGAAATACAGCCACTATCCTTATCATTCTATTCATAAAAAACTCTCCTTTTATTTTATCCATTCTTCTAAATTATATTTTTAAGATAGTTATATATTAGATAAATATTATTTAAATAATCACAACCCCTTTATTAACAGAGTTAATTCTGGTTAGCAAATACCTTAGTAAATGACTGCGTTTTTTGAGAGAGGGTTAACACTGTGCGTGGTAATAAAAGCAGTATTGAAGAAAGTGCAAAGACACGTTTCAGCTAACGTTTCAGGAATGTTTCATTGCAACAATGATGAAACAAGTCTAAACCCAATATTCGGTTTCTTGATTTATGGCGCGCAATGGCACATCCACCTCGACTTAACGACGACAAACCGGTTATCTGGACAGTATCGGTGACGCGCTTGTTCGAGCTGTTTCGCGATATCAGCCTCGAGTTTGATCACCTGGCGAACATTACCCCTATCCAGCTTGGCTTTGAGAAAGCGGTGGCCTACATCCGTAAGAAACTGGCAAGCGAACGCTGCGACGCCATCATCGCCGCAGGCTCTAACGGCGCGTACCTGAAAAGCCGCCTGTCGGTGCCGGTGATTCTGATTAAACCCAGCGGCTTTGACGTATTACAGGCGCTGGCAAAAGCGGGAAAACTCACCTCGTCTATCGGCGTCGTCACCTATCAGGAAACTATCCCGGCGCTGGTGGCTTTTCAAAAAACGTTTCATTTGCGCCTCGACCAACGCTGCTACATCACCGAAGAAGACGCACGTGGGCAGATCAACGAACTGAAAGCCAACGGCGCCGAAGCGGTAGTTGGTGCTGGGCTGATTACCGATCTGGCAGAAGAAGCCGGGATGACCGGCGTTTTTATCTATTCTGCCGCCACCGTGCGCCAGGCATTCAGCGATGCGCTGGATATGACGCGCATGACGCTACGCCATAACGCCCACGATGCGACCCGCAACGCGCTGCGTACTCGCTACGTTCTGGGCGATATGCTCGGTCAATCGCCACAGATGGAACAGGTGCGACAAACCATTTTGCTGTATGCCCGATCAAATGCTGCGGTGCTGATTGAGGGAGAAACAGGAACCGGCAAAGAGCTGGCAGCGCAGGCAATTCATCGGGAATACGTTGCCCGCCACGATGCACGACAGGGGAAAAAATCGCATCCGTTTGTTGCCGTTAACTGCGGGGCGATTGCTGAATCACTGCTGGAAGCGGAGTTGTTTGGCTATGAGGAAGGGGCATTTACCGGCTCGCGACGCGGAGGCCGCGCCGGGCTGTTCGAAATTGCCCACGGCGGCACGCTGTTTCTGGATGAGATAGGCGAAATGCCGCTGCCGTTGCAGACTCGCCTGCTGCGGGTACTGGAAGAAAAAGAGGTCACCCGCGTCGGCGGGCATCAACCGATTCCGGTGAATGTGCGAGTTATCAGCGCCACCCACTGCAATCTGCAAGAGGATATGCAGCAAGGGCGGTTTCGCCGTGATCTGTTTTATCGGCTGAGTATTTTGCGCCTGCAGTTACCCCCACTACGCGAGCGGGTTGCGGATATTCTGCCGCTGGCGGAAAGCTTTTTGAAAGTGTCACTGGCAGCACTTGCCGCCCCGTATTCTGCTGCGTTACGCGAGGGGTTAAATACCTGCCAGGCGGTGTTATTGCACTATAAGTGGCCGGGGAATATTCGCGAACTACGCAATATGATGGAACGACTGGCGCTATTTTTAAGCGTGGAACCGATGCCAGATTTAACGCTGCAATTTCTGCAGCGATTATTGCCAGAACTGGCCAAAGAATCGGTTAACGTTATCGCCGCCACCGTGCTGACACCACGGCAGGCGCTGGAGAAATTTAACGGCGATAAAACAGCAGCAGCGAATTATTTAGGCATCAGCCGCACGACGTTCTGGCGGCGATTAAAAAATTAAATTGCCGGACGCGGCGTGAACGCCTCATCCGGCCTGCAAAACTATGAATATCAATATGTTGCATTTACTGATAAACGTGCGCATTAGGCATGTTTACATGGACTTAAGAATTACTTCTTCTTATAAATATTTGCCGTGCCGTGGATCTTATTGTCAGTCTGACCGGAGGTCAGCACTAACACATCAGCCCCTTTTTCATCCGCTTTTTTGATCAAATCTTCTTTCGCATCTGCGGTCGACATTTCATTACTGGTTGAAATATCACCTATTTTTTCATATTGCGATTCAACCTTTTCAAATTCCGCTTTGGTCATCAATTCCGCTGCATAAACGTTTGTGACAACAAAAGCTAACGCACCAACTAAGAGCTTAGTTCCAGTTTTCATCGGTGAACTCCATGATGTGTGATTAGGCTAATACCCTGAAGCTAACAGTCATCATCAGGGTTGATTAATAAGTAGTTCAGCGATTAAGAAAAATCTATAGCAAAAGAGAGTATATTTGTATTATTCTTAATGTGAATCCCACTTCTCCTGCCAGTTAATAACTCTTCCTGCAGTTGTCGCTGGTATCATTTGAATTATTTTTTATAATAATCTCAAATTTTCACCCTGCCAGAAACTCAATGTAAAAATCATGAAGCCCACATCATTTTTCTTAATAAAAAAACTTTAACCATCTATTTAATTGATTTATATAAGCTTTACTTATTGCACTTTTATAGTTCTTAAGACGATTTATTATTATTTTCAGAAATACCATGTTAACATATTGACATCGATGACAAACCACAAAAAGCTATCAATGCAATAAATAACTAACACTTTAATATATTTATTGCAGCCTCTGTTACAGATATTCTTATTTAGAGAATTGCATGCTTACGCCTTACAAGGTTTCAGGAAGAAAAGATGTGCAATAAAAAAGCATTTCGCCATTTAATTTTTAAGGATAAAAGTGAGTGATATGAAATCAGCAAAAAAAAGCTTATCGACACGGGCGATAGCCATTTATACCATATTATTTACGCCAGTATCCTTGGCTATCACCCCACCTGTAAATTCAGATAGTAATGTTGTCATTAATAATAATGAAGAGATAAAACTCATTGCGTCAGAAGGCTACGATCCCGGATGGGAGCATTTTAACTCATTGAAAGTAGGTGAAGACTCTAATGGTTCATTACTCATTGATAATCTTTCACTTACCACTTCAGCAGCCAGCATTGGTAATAATGCTGAAGGCTCCATCACTTTAACAAACCATACCAACTGGCAGTTCGACACACCTTCCTCCAATATTTTTTTAGGCACTAACGAAGGCTCCGGTACGTTATACGTGTTAGATGGTAGTAAGATAAGTGGCCTGCAATCAATAAGAGTTGGTGAGTTTTATGGTGATGCCAGGGGGACGTTGGTTATTGATGGGGAAAGCTCATCAGTCACCTCTAAAATTGCTATTGTTGGCGATCAGGGAACAGGGAAAGTATCTGTTACTAATGGCGGAACACTCACTTCCCTGACTCAAATGAATATTGGGTATGTTGACGCCAATTCTTCTCTGTCAGCTAACCAGAGTAGCTATGGAGAAGTTCTGGTTGCCGACAAAAATTCAACAGTAAATGCCCCATATATACTTCTTGGCGGATATAATACATCTTCCGTTTCTGATACTACCGGAATTCTCACTGTCAGCAACGATGGTGTAATCAATGCGAATTCATATATCTGGGTTGGTGTCTCCTCTAACGGAACAGGAATGTTAAATATTGGAGGTGCGCAAGGTGAGGCTGCGCAGCCTGCTGGTTCAATTAATACACCCCGAATTTATTTAGGGGGGACAAATGCGTCAACCACTTCAATATTAAACTTTAATCACACCAACGCTGATTTTGTTCTGACCTCATACATAGACGGTAAAGGCCAGGTTAACCAGGTAGGTTCCGGAACAACCACATTATCCGGCTCGAATATCTATACTGGTGATACCTATATAACTAAAGGCAGCCTACGCGCTGGTAAAGTAGATACCTTCAGCCCCAACTCCGATTATATTGTCGACAGCGGTGGAGATCTCGATTTAAACGGTTATTCACAAACGTTAAAAACGCTGGCACTGGCTGGAACAGCAACGTTGTCTGCGTATGAAAATGGCCACGAGTTCACGCCGACCACACTGACCATTAACGGTAACTATACTGCCAATGATGGTTTGTTAGTCATGCATACGGTATTAGGCGATGATAATTCCGTAACGGATAAACTCATCGTAAAAGGTGATACTTCCGGTAGTACCCGCGTCATGGTCAACAATGCGGGCGGTCTGGGCGCGGATACTCTGGAAGGGATAAAAATTGTGGAGGTTGACGGCCTGTCAGAGGGCGTTTTCAGTAAAGAAGGTCGTATTGTTGCCGGTCCCTATGACTACAACGTGGTAAAAAGCGACAACCAGAACTGGTTTTTAACCAGTGAAATTCCCGCAGGACCGTATACCCCACCGGAACTGCCCGTCATCCCGGAACCAGACCCTGAGCCCCCTGTAACACCAGAACCCCCTGTAACACCAGAACCGCCTGTGACACCGGAGCCACCTGTTACGCCATCTGTTCCACAACCAGAACGAAAACATCTGTATCGCCCGGAAATTGGTAGCTATGTGGCTAATATTCAGGCGGCAAATACGCTGTTTAATACCCGACTGCATGACCGTCTGGGGGAAACACAATACACCGACCTGCTGACCGGCGAGCAGAAAGTAACCAGCCTGTGGATGCGTAACATTGGCGGGCATAATCGCTTTAAAGATCGTTCGGATGAATTGAGCACCCAGAGCAACCGTTATGTTCTGCAACTGGGCGGCGACCTCGCACAATGGAGCAGTAATGACCTTGATCGCTGGCATTTCGGCTTAATGGCTGGCTATGCCAACAGCAAGAGTCACACCCATTCCAACCTGACCGGGTACAGCTCACGTGGGCAAATCGACGGCTACAGTGTGGGGGTGTATGGCACCTGGTACGCTAACGAAGCGGACAAAACCGGGACTTATGTTGATAGCTGGTTGCTCTATAACTGGTTTGATAACACCGTCTCCGGCGAGTACCTGCCGGGTGAGAAATATCACTCTGACGGCATAACCGCTGCCATTGAAGCGGGTTATACCTTCCGTCTTGGTGAAAGCGCCGATGCGCGTACCAGCTACTGGTTGCAGCCAAAAATGCAACTGACGTGGATGGATGTGAAGGCAGACAATCATACTGAAGACAATGGCACTCTGGTTGAGGACAGCACCGAAGGCAACCTACAAACGCGTCTGGGGGTGAAAGCGTATCTGCAAGGCCATAATGCTCTTGATGATCATAAAGAGCGTTCCTTCCAGCCTTTTGTGGAAACCAACTGGATTTATAACTCCCGCAATTACAGTGTGAAGATGGATGGCATCAGCGATGAGATCATCGGTGCGCGTAACATCGGTGAGTTAAAAGTCGGGGTGGAAGGTCAGCTTAATCCGCGTCTGCAACTATGGGGCAACGTCGCCCAGCAGTTGGGTGACAACGGTTACAGCGATACCCAGGGAATGCTGGGCATGAAATATCTCTTTTAATGCCACTTTGCCGCCCGTCGCGGTATACGGGTGGCGCGCTCCCTGCATCAACCTGATAAGCGTAGCGCATCAGGCAAGCCGGACGGTGCTACTGCATGTCCGGCTTTTTCTGCTTAAACTGACTAGATGTGCAGTTCCTGTAATTTCTCTTTCGGCAACGCCAGCTCTTCGTTACTGTTGATACGCACACCACGTTCCAGGATGCTACGTGCAATATCCTGCGCTTCCTGCAACGAGTGCATCTGGTAAGTGCCACACTGGTAGACATTCAGTTCCGGGATCTGATTCTGATCCTGCACTTTCAGTACATCTTCCATTGCCGCTTTCCAGGCATCAGCGACACGCTTCTCATCTGGCGTACCAATCAGACTCATATAGAAACCGGTGCGACAACCCATTGGCGAGATATCGATGATCTCAACGCCGTTGCCGTTAAGATGGTTGCGCATAAAACCAGCAAACAGATGCTCCAGAGTATGGATACCTTTTTCTGGCATTACTTCTTTGTTCGGCACGCAAAAACGCAGATCGAACACAGTGATTGCGTCGCCATGCGGGGTGTTCATTGTTTTCGCCACCCGAACTGCAGGCGCTTCCATCCGGGTATGATCGACTGTGAAGCTATCTAACAACGGCATTTAGCCACCTCCGGTAATTTTTTTTAAAATATTCTGAACTCTTTGTTCCCAGGCGAGTCTGAGTATATGAAAGACGCGCATTTGTTATCATCATCCCTGAATTCAGAGATGAAATTTTGGCCACTCACGAGTGGCCTTTTTCTTTTCTGTCAGGCGTGTTTTTCCAGCCACACCTTGAACGGTTCGGTATCTGCAGCTTCCATTTCCTGCTGACGGCGTTTAGACGCTTCGCGTTCGGCAATAAAATCCTCTTCACGCAGAATTTCCAGCGGCTCTTCACGCAGCAAATTGCGGTAAGCCTCACCAAATGCTTTACCAGTTCCGCCAATGCCAGTATCAATCATAGACCGTAAGATACGGGCAGAGAAAGTCAGATCGGGATTATCAAAGCAGGCTACCAGCTCATCACACACTTTCTGATACGCTTCACCGCCGTTAATGCTGTCCAGGGTTTGCGCAACACGTTTCAGATCCCGGAACAGATCTTTGCCCACCTGCAGCAGCGGGAATTGTGCAGTTTCACAGCCAATTCCCAGCGTCAGCCCCGGCTTACGCCCTTCAAGGATCACCCGGTTCCAGTTGACGCGTGTACAGGCAAGTTCGCTACTGCTCATTTCCGGCGCGTCAGCTAACGCACACCAGACCATAAACAGGTCGAGGAAACGCACCTGCTGCTCATCAACACCTATCGGTGAGAAGGGGTTGATATCCAGCGAACGCACTTCGATATATTCAATGCCGCCGCGCAACAGCGCATCAGAAGGCGACTCACCGCTGCGAGTAACGCGTTTCGGACGAATCGGCGCATACAGTTCATTTTCAATCTGCAGTACGTTACTGTTGATTTGCAGTCGCTTGCCGTCTTTCTCAAGACCAATCTTCGCGTACTCTTCCGACGGCGTTTTAATTGCCCGCTTCAGACCAGCTACGTACTCGTAGAGATCGTTAAAGGTAATACCAAGATTACTTTGCGATTTATTGGTATAGCCCAGATCGCTCAAACGAAGAGAGGTCGCATACGGAAGGTAGTACATGCCACTCTCGGTTTTCTCAAACGGTAGCGACGTCGGTTTACCTTGCAGGAAAGAAGAACAAATCGCCGGGGAAGCGCCAAACAAATACGGGATAACCCAACCGAAGCGATAGTAGTTACGGATAGCACGGAAGTAGCCCGCTGAGATTTTCTCTTTGGCGTCAACGCCCGAGATATCACCACACTTCGCCTGCCAGAATGCCATTGGTAAAGAGAAGTTGTAGTGTACGCCGGAGATGGTTTGCATCAGCGCGCCATAGCGATTTTTCAGCCCTTCACGGTACAGCGTTTTAAAGCGACCGGTATTGGAAGTGCCATACTGCGCCAGTTCGATATCCTGACCTTCCGCGATGTAACATGGCATACTTAACGGCCACATCCGCTCATCGCCAATGTTACGCGCGGTATAGCGATGCAAATCGCGCATAAAGGTCAGCATATGTTCAATATCGCCATCGACCGGCGTAATAAATTCCAGCAACGCTTCGGCAAAATCGGTCGTGATCCATTTATGCGTCAGTGCGGAACCTAATGCTTCAGGATGACCCGTTGTTGCTAGTGTGCCATCTGGATTAACACGTAAAGTTTCGCGCTCAAGACCGCGCTGTATCCCCGTTAATGCCTGAGGATGTTTTTCCAGCCAGGCCAGCGCCTGTGATACGTCCGGGATCAAAT
>OBUY01000216.1_pt1 | contig 29240 bp, 23 predicted proteins | sample 1475781 | NCBI WGS metagenome assembly OBUY01 (sample SAMEA2579912, study PRJEB22360) | human gut metagenome | biome: human gut; feature: human-associated habitat; material: faeces | place: Denmark | collected 2008/2010 | reverse complement strand
TATGAAAATTTTAATTGTAGAAGATGAAGAGATGATCCGTGAGGGGGTCAGTGATTATTTGACGGATTGTGGCTATGAAACCATTGAGGCTGCAGATGGGCAAGAAGCTTTAGAAAAATTTTCCAGCTATCAAGTAGCCTTGGTTTTACTGGATATCCAGATGCCCAAGCTCAATGGTCTGGAAGTTCTAGCTGAGATTCGTAAAACCAGTCAGGTTCCTGTTTTGATGTTGACTGCATTTCAGGATGAGGAATACAAGATGAGTGCCTTTGCCTCTTTGGCAGATGGCTATCTGGAAAAACCTTTCTCCCTCTCCCTCTTAAAAGTGAGGGTGGACGCGATTTTCAAGCGCTACTACGATATGGGACGAGTTTTCTCTTATAAGGATGCCAAGGTGGACTTTGAAAGCTATAGTGCAAGCCTAGCAGGCCAAGAAGTGGCTATCAATGCTAAAGAGTTGGAAATTCTTGATTATTTGGTTAAAAATGAAGGAAGGGCCTTGACCCGATCTCAGATAATCGATGCAGTCTGGAAGGCGACAGATGAGATTCCCTTTGACCGCGTCATTGATGTTTATATCAAGGAATTGCGGAAAAAACTAGACCTGGACTGCATCCTCACTGTGCGCAATGTTGGTTATAAATTGGAGCGAAAATGAAACGAACAGGTTTATTTACAAAGATATTTATCTACACCTTCTCGATTTTTAGTGTTCTGGTTATTTGCCTTCATTTAGCCATTTATTTTCTCTTTCCCTCGACTTATCTGAGCCACCGTCAGGAAACCATTGGTCAGAAGGCAACAGCCATCGCCCAGTCCCTAGAAGGGAAAGACAGGCAGAGTATCGAGCAAGTGTTAGACTTGTACTCCCAGTCTAGTGATATCAAGGGGGCTGTCAAGGGCGAGATGACCGAGGACAAGTTAGAAGTTAAGGACAGCTTTCCTCTGGATACGGACAGCCAGACCACCTCTCTTTTTATCGAGGAGCGGGAGGTGACAACGCAAGACGGTGGCACCATGACTCTCCAGTTTCTAGCTTCCATGGACTTGCAAAAGGAAGCAGAGCAGATCAGTCTCCAGTTTCTTCCCTATACCTTGCTGGCATCCTTTCTGATTTCCCTCTTGGTGGCCTACATCTACGCTCGGACCATTGTTGCCCCGATCTTGGAAATCAAACGGGTGACTCGTAGAATGATGGAACTGGATGCTCAAGTGCGATTGCGCGTGGATTCTAAGGATGAGATAGGTGAACTCAAGGAACAAATCAATAGCCTCTACCAGCATCTTTTGACTGTCATTGCGGACTTGCATGACAAAAATGAAGCTATTCTCCAGCTGGAAAAGATGAAGGTCGAATTCCTACGCGGGGCTTCTCATGAACTGAAAACACCCTTGGCTAGTTTGAAAATCCTGATCGAAAACATGAAAGAAAATATCGGGCGTTATAAGGATAGAGAACACTATTTGGGAGTAGCCTTAGGAATTGTGGATGAGCTCAATCACCACGTTCTCCAGATACTTTCTCTCTCGTCTGTGCAGGAATTAAGAGATGATAGGGAACAAATTGACCTACACCAGATGACGCAAAGTCTGGTTAAGGATTATGCCTTGCTAGCCAAGGAAAGAGAGCTCCAGATAGACAATAGTTTGCCCCATCAGCAGGTTTATCTAAACCCATCAGTTATGAAGTTGATTCTGTCTAACCTTATCAGCAATGCCATCAAGCACTCTGTTTCAGGTGGCTTAGTTCGCATTGGAGAAAGAGAAGGGGAGTTCTTTATCGAGAATAGCTGCAGTCCAGAAGAACAAGAAAAACTAGCCCAATCTTTTTCTGATAATGCTAGTCGCAAGGCCAAGGGGTCAGGGATGGGACTCTTTGTGGTCAAGAGTCTATTAGAACATGAAAAATTAGCTTATCGTTTCGAGATTGTGGAGAATCGTTTGACCTTCTTCATAGCTTTTCCAAAAGTCGCCCAAGACTAGGGTAAGAAAGGGTTTACATAGATGAAGCTAGAAGAAATTCAATCGAAACTGCGGGAAAAACTAGATTTTTTTGTCAAAAAGTGATAAAATGAACAATGTAAATGGGATGACCCATAAAAATATACAGGAGGCCTGATAAAATGGCAATCGTTTCAGCAGAAAAATTTGTCCAAGCAGCTCGTGACAACGGTTATGCAGTTGGTGGATTTAACACAAACAACCTTGAGTGGACTCAAGCTATCTTGCGCGCAGCAGAAGCTAAAAAAGCTCCAGTTTTGATCCAAACTTCAATGGGTGCTGCTAAATACATGGGTGGTTACAAAGTTGCTCGCAACTTGATCGCTAACCTTGTTGAATCAATGGGTATCACTGTACCAGTAGCTATCCACCTTGACCACGGTCACTACGAAGATGCACTTGAGTGTATCGAAGTTGGATATACTTCAGTTATGTTTGATGGTTCACATCTTCCAGTTGAAGAAAACCTTAAATTAGCTAAAGAAGTTGTTGAAAAAGCACATGCAAAAGGTGTATCAGTAGAAGCTGAAGTTGGTACTATCGGTGGTGAAGAAGACGGAATCATCGGTGATGGCGAATTGGCTCCAATCGAAGATGCTCAAGCAATGGTTGCAACTGGTATTGACTTCTTGGCAGCTGGTATTGGTAACATCCATGGTCCTTACCCAGCAAACTGGAAAGGTCTTCACCTTGATCACTTGCAAAAATTGACAGAAGCAGTACCTGGATTCCCAATCGTATTGCACGGTGGTTCAGGTATTCCTGATGAGCAAATCCAAGCAGCTATCAAACTTGGTGTTGCGAAAGTTAACGTTAACACTGAATGCCAAATCGCATTCGCTAACGCAACTCGTAAATTTGCTCGTGACTACGAAGCAAACGAAGCAGAATACGACAAGAAAAAACTCTTCGACCCACGTAAATTCTTGGCTGACGGTGTAAAAGCTATCCAAGCATCAGTTGAAGAACGTATCGACGTATTCGGTTCAGAAGGTAAAGCTTAATCTAGCTGAATAATACAGATGAAACCTGCCCATTGGGTGGGTTTTTTGATGTTTTAAGGGAACTTATTTAGTTAACAAATTTAATGCAGGAATGATTAAATCTTTTATTTTTTCTGATTATAAAGAGTTTTTGACTAGTCTCTATTTTTAAAAGAATGGCGTGGGTGGATAGAGAATTGTATTGCAAATGATATAGATATTGTTTTGCAGAAAGTTTATCTATTCACTATGCTGATTATAATATCCTATAATTTCAATAGCGAAATTATCATATTTTTTTATTTGATTGTTTGGTAAATCAGAAGATTTATCTGAATGAATTATAGTAAGATTCAATTTATTTTCTTGAGAGATGATATTAATAGTTCGCTTGCATAAGCTACAAGGTTTCATAGTTATAGTTAGTTTAAGAGCAGGGATATTTTCTTTATTAACGCCCGTAGTTTCTATTATGTTTATAATATAACTAATCAACTTTCTTTCACAGCAGGTAAACATTCTATTATTTACATTTATATCTTTTTTAGAAATATCCTTTTTTCTTAAATGAGCTTTATATTTATTAAATTCTCTGTATGTAATATTATTTTTTAATTTATGTGAAAGAAAAGTATGATTGTTAAGAAAATATTTTGTTTCCAAGGGAATCCTAATATATTCATATTTTTCAGGGGTGGATAATTCATTGATAATTTCAATTATTTTTTCTGATTTTTGTTTAGTATCTAATCCATTAATTGCTATGTATTTGTTATTATTCCAGAATGCGGATGCCAAGCAGTTAACCTTGGAATTATAAAAATCCTTTAAGTTATTATCTTCAATTTTTTTTGAGAATTTATCTATCGTTAATTTTAGTGAAGATAATTTATTGAAAATTAAATACACATCATAAGGAATTGATTTATTTTGATTAAATGATAACAAATAAATTTGAAAATCCTTAATTAAATTTTCGATTGAAGAGTTTATACCATTTCTAATAAGATAATTACCTACTATTATTTCTAAATATTTCTCTACGCTATATTGAGAGTCTAATAAACTTAACTCATTATTGATATGATTAACAGTATATTCGTCTGATAAAAAAATACTATCATTCTGTAAACTAGACAGAAGATTATCATAAAATAGAGTTAAAATCAATATTTTTAAGGGGTATGTATTCTTATCTGATTTTGAAAAAAGATAATCCCAAATTTCTAAGGAAGTTTTAAAAGGCTGAAAATCAAGTATAAAACTTTTTTTATTATGATTTGATTTAGTTATATAGTCTAAATATTTTTTTATCTCAATTTGATAGAAATATTTTAGAAATAAGAGAAAACGATGATGATTAGAAATTTCTACTAGAGTATTTATTATTTCAATGTTTTCTTCTACAGAATTTTCTAGATTATCTATTGATTTTATGAAGTAGAAATCACTAATACAACTCAAAAAATTATAGTTAATATCCTTAATAATTTTAGTATCAACCTTAACTAATTTTTTGATACCTTGAAATTCCCAGGGAGAGTCTAGAAGCTCTAAATCCATTTTTAGTCGATCAATATTGTTATAATTCTTTGGATTTTTCATCATTCTTTTCCTTTTATATTTAGTATTTATATAAATATATAGTTAGATATATGTTGTATAGTCACTAAAATGAATAGTTTTTTGTAGTTTCTTGACAGAGCGCTATGAAACTATTTATAATTTAGTCTACCACAGAATTGATTATCTTCCTAGTATTGTAAAATAATTTTTAGATGTTTTTTCTTAACCGTTTTTTCTTAACTGTGGAGAATTTTCACAAATAGTATAATTTAGGTGAATTTATTAGTACATGTTTCTTTTATAAAACTTCACCCAAATCTAAGTAAGTATAAGGGTAAATTTTGTGGCAGTTGTAATTAAACTATCAAGCCAGAATTTTGGACTAATATTCTTCGAAAATCTCTTCAAACCACGTCAGATTTATCTGCAATCTCAAAGCTGTGCTTTGAGCTACCTGCATCTAGCTTCCTAGTTTGTTCTTTGATTTTCATTGAGTATAAAAATACCACTTTAAGAGAAAAAATTTTTAACTTCATAAACTTTAGGCAAACGCTTGCATTCTATTTTTTATTGGGCTATAATAGGTTGGTATAAAGCCTTCTGTAATAATATTGAGAAGGTGTAGAAAGTAAGGATTTAGAATATTTGTAGTCAAAAGACAATGTTGCTATTCCTTACATAGGGAGATAGATATGGCAATGATAGAAGTGGAACATCTTCAGAAAAATTTTGTGAAGACTGTTAAGGAACCAGGTTTAAAGGGGGCGTTGCGCTCTTTTATTCATCCTGAAAAGCAGACCTTTGAAGCAGTCAAGGATTTAACTTTTGAAGTTCCAAAAGGGCAGATTCTAGGATTTATCGGGGCAAATGGTGCTGGGAAGTCGACAACCATTAAAATGCTGACAGGGATTTTAAAACCAACATCTGGTTTTTGTCGGATTAACGGCAAGATTCCGCAGGATAATCGTCAAGATTATGTCAAGGATATTGGGGTTGTTTTTGGACAACGTACCCAGCTATGGTGGGATTTGGCGCTGCAAGAGACCTACACGGTTTTAAAGGAGATTTACGATGTGCCAGACTCGCTCTTTCATAAGCGCATGGATTTTTTGAATGAAGTCTTGGATTTGAAGGACTTTATCAAGGATCCTGTACGAACTCTTTCATTGGGACAACGGATGCGAGCGGATATAGCAGCTTCCTTGCTTCACAATCCCAAGGTTCTCTTTTTAGATGAGCCGACCATTGGTTTGGACGTTTCGGTCAAGGATAACATTCGTCGCGCCATTACCCAGATCAATCAGGAGGAAGAGACTACCATTCTCTTGACAACTCACGATCTGAGTGATATTGAGCAACTTTGTGATCGGATTTTCATGATTGACAAGGGACAAGAGATTTTTGATGGAACGGTGAGCCAACTCAAGGAGACCTTTGGCAAGATGAAGACTCTTTCTTTTGAACTGCTACCAGGTCAAAGTCATCTAGTTTCTCACTACGAGGGTTTGCCTGATATGACCATTGATAGACAAGGAAATAGCCTTAATATTGAATTCGATAGTTCTCGCTACCAGTCAGCTGACATTATCAAGCAAACCCTGTCTGATTTTGAAATCCGCGATTTGAAGATGGTGGATACGGATATCGAGGATATTATCCGTCGCTTCTATCGAAAGGAGCTCTAAGATGGTCAAATTGTGGAGACGTTATAAACCCTTTATAAATGCAGGTGTTCAGGAGTTGATTACCTATCGAGTCAACTTCATTCTTTATCGGATTGGGGATGTCATGGGGGCTTTTGTAGCCTTTTATCTCTGGAAGGCAGTCTTTGATTCCTCCCAGGAGTCTTTGATTCAGGGCTTTAGTATGGCAGATATCACCCTCTACATCATTATGAGTTTTGTGACCAATCTTCTGACTAGATCAGATTCGTCTTTTATGATTGGGGAGGAGGTCAAGGATGGTTCCATCATCATGCGTTTGTTACGACCAGTGCATTTTGCGGCCTCTTATCTCTTTACTGAGCTTGGGTCCAAGTGGTTGATTTTTATTAGCGTTGGCCTTCCATTTTTAAGTGTCATTGTTTTGATGAAAATCTTATCTGGGCAAGGGATTGTAGAAGTGCTGGGATTAACTGTCCTTTATCTTTTTAGCTTAACGCTGGCCTATCTGATTAACTTTTTCTTTAATATCTGCTTTGGATTTTCAGCCTTTGTGTTTAAAAATCTTTGGGGTTCCAATCTACTCAAGACTTCCATAGTGGCCTTTATGTCTGGTAGTTTGATTCCCTTGGCTTTCTTTCCAAAGGTTGTTTCAGATATTTTGTCCTTCCTGCCTTTTTCATCCTTGATTTACACTCCAGTCATGATTATCGTTGGGAAATACGATGCCAGTCAGATGATTCAGGCGCTCGCTTTGCAGTTCTTCTGGCTCTTAGTGATGGTGGGCTTGTCTCAGTTGATTTGGAAACGAGTCCAGTCATTCATTACCATTCAGGGAGGTTAGTATGAAAAAATATCAACGCATGCATCTGATTTTTATTAGACAATACATCAAGCAAATCATGGAATATAAGGTGGATTTTGTGGTTGGTGTGCTGGGAGTTTTTCTAACTCAAGGATTGAACCTCTTGTTTCTCAATGTCATCTTTCAACATATTCCATCCCTAGAAGGTTGGACTTTTCAAGAAATAGCCTTTATCTATGGTTTTTCCTTGATTCCCAAGGGCTTGGACCATCTCTTTTTTGATAATCTCTGGGCATTGGGACAACGCTTGGTGAGAAAGGGAGAGTTTGACAAATATCTGACTCGTCCTATCAATCCTCTCTTTCACATCTTGGTTGAGACCTTTCAGATTGATGCCTTGGGTGAACTCTTGGTTGGTGGAATTTTACTAGCGACAACAGTATCAAGCATTGCTTGGACTCTTCCAAAATTCTTGCTTTTCCTAGTCTGTATTCCTTTTGCGACCTTAATTTATACTTCCTTGAAAATCGCGACAGCCAGCATCGCTTTTTGGACCAAGCAGTCAGGTGCCATGATTTACATTTTCTATATGTTTAATGATTTTGCTAAGTATCCGATTTCTATCTATAATTCAGCTCTTCGTTGGTTGATTAGCTTTATCGTGCCTTTCGCCTTTACAGCCTACTACCCTGCCAGCTATTTCTTGCAGGACAAGGATGTAATCTTTAACATCGGAGGTTTGATTTTGATTTCTCTGATTTTCTTTGTCATTTCCCTTAAACTTTGGGATAGGGGCTTAGAGGCCTACGAAAGTGCGGGTTCTTAAGTTGAATACTATCAAAGCCTTGTCTCAGGACAGGCTTTTTCTAATAGAGATGAAAATTCCTTGACATCTATTCTCAGAGTGCTATACTGTAAGTGTAATAGCCGATTTAGCTCAGTTGGTAGAGCAAGGCACTCGTAAAGCCTAGGTCACAGGTTCGATCCCTGCAATCGGCAAAGTGAAGAAGTCTCATCAGGCTTCTTTTTCTTTTTAAAGAAAATCAGACCACTTAGACCGAGATAGAGACCAGATAGACAAAAGAGCTTGTTCTTGAAACTGACCTCTGCTATAATGATTTTTGTAAGGGACGTGAGGGGGGCAGTATTAGACAAGTCATGTTCATAAAAAAGAAATCGGAGATAAAGAAATGAAAAAATTATTGGGGATTGTATTTTTAGTGGCAGCAGCGACAGTAGTGTATTTTGGTTCTGTTGGCTGGCCAAATTTGGATGTCAACCTCTGGTCATTGATTCCGGTAGGCTTGTTCCTCTTTTTCACTCTAGAGAATCTTTTGAAAAAGGATTACAAGGCTAGTCTGATGTGTTTAATTATTGCCTTTATCATCGCAAATGCAATTTTGGACCTGTTGCCAATTTCAAGTGGCTTGGTAATTGGAGCAGGTGTCCTAGCTTGTGTAGGTATTGGTTATCTATTTCCTGATAAAGAAGGAAAATAATACTCTTCGAAAATCTCTTCAAACCACGTCAGCTTCGCCTTGCCGTATATATGTGACTGACTTCGTCAGTCTTATCTGCAACCTCAAAACAGTGTTTTGAGCTGACTTCGTCAGTTCTATCTACAACCTAAAAGCAGTGCTTTTAGCAACCTGCGGCTAACTTCCTAGTTTGCTTTTTGATTTTTATTGAGTATAAGAATGATTAAAAAAGATATAAAGAAAAAACACTTCAATCACTGTATTTCAGTTTGATTGAGGTGTTTTCGATTTAGTTTTTTATTTCTGAGCCATCAATTCAACAATCATCTCGATATACATGACAAGGGTTAATAAGAATCCTGCGCGCCAGAAGAATTTGATGAATTTAGGATAGTAAAAGCTGCGTTTTTTCAAAAGGAAGAAAAACACGAGAATAATGGCTAGGAGTGAGAGGGCTAGGCCTAGTCTAGGGAGGAAATTATGGGTAAAGGTTTTAGCCGTAATAAGGTAATACTCAAATACCAAGACTGGAAAAGCCAAATCCGCAAAGTTTCGTCCTAATTTTTTTAATCTAAAAAGTTTGGTTATGATAATGCAGACTACTAAAGTCAGTATCAATAATAAAATAGATGCTAATTTCATTAAAATCATACCCATATTGTATCATAAAAAATCGCTAAAGGAAACGAGAAACAGAGGAATTTATAGGAAAGTCAGGCTTTTGAGATTGTGGGTGTTTTTTGTTATAATGAAAGCTATGAAATCTTATAATACCTTGAATGATTATTATCGAAAACTCTTTGGAGAAAAGACTTTTAAAGTCCCTATTGATGCGGGGTTTGACTGTCCCAATCGTGATGGAACTGTGGCTCATGGAGGCTGTACTTTTTGTACGGTTTCAGGTTCTGGAGATGCTATTGTAGCACCGGATGCACCTATCCGTGAGCAATTTTATAAGGAAATTGACTTTATGCACCGCAAGTGGCCAGATGTTCAGAAGTATCTGGTTTATTTTCAAAATTTTACCAACACCCATGAAAAGGTGGAAGTCATTCGAGAGCGCTATGAGCAGGCTATCAATGAGCCAGGTGTAGTAGGAATCAATATCGGAACGCGCCCAGACTGTTTACCAGACGAAACCATCGAATATTTGGCTGAGTTATCGGAGCGCATGCATGTGACGGTTGAATTGGGCTTGCAGACCACTTATGAAACAACCTCTGACCTGATTAACCGTGCCCATTCCTATGAGTTGTACGTGGAAACGGTCAAGCGTTTGAGAAAGTATCCCAAGATTGAGATTGTTTCTCATTTGATCAATGGCTTGCCTGGTGAAACCCATGAGATGATGCTTGAAAATGTCCGCCGCTGTGTTACGGATAACGATATTCAAGGGATTAAACTGCATTTGCTCCATCTTATGACCAATACGCGTATGCAACGAGATTACCACGAAGGACGCTTGCAGTTGATGAGTCAGGATGAATATGTCAAGGTCATCTGTGACCAACTGGAAATCATTCCCAAACATATCGTCATCCATCGAATCACGGGAGATGCACCTAGAGATATGCTGATTGGTCCTATGTGGAGCCTTAATAAATGGGAAGTCCTTAATAGCATTGAGATGGAGATGCGACGTCGTGGAAGCGTTCAGGGATGTAAGGCTGTAAAACAGGAGTTTGAAAATGAAAAGACCACTTGAGATGGCACATAATTTTTTAGCTGAGGTAGTAACTCAGGACGATATCGTAGTGGATGCGACCATGGGAAATGGTCATGACACGCTTTTTTTAGCCAAGCTAGCTAAGCAAGTCTATGCCTTTGATATTCAGGAGCAAGCCTTGGAAAAGACCCAAGAGCGTTTGTATCAGGCTAGCCTGACAAATGCCCAGTTAATCTTGCAAGGCCATGAGACAATGGACCAGTTTGTGACAGAAGCCAAGGCAGGGATTTTTAATCTGGGCTATCTGCCGTCAGCTGATAAGTCAGTCATTACCCAACCGCAGACAACCATTGAAGCATTAGAAAAGCTGTGTGGCTTACTTGTCAAAGGTGGACGGATTGCTATCATGATTTACTATGGTCATGATGGAGGCGACCTCGAGAGGGATGCTGTCTTGGATTTTGTTAGCCAGTTGAACCAACAAGAGTACACAGCTGCCATTTACCGAACTTTAAACCAAGTCAACAACCCACCATTTTTAGTGATGATTGAAAAATTAGAGAGATATAGACATGGATAAACAATACCTACGTGAAAAGCTGGATGCCATGCGCCAAAATTTTGTCGAGTCAACCCACCACGAACGAGCGGTGGGAGTGCTAGATCAAGCGCATATGAGCAAAAAAATGCTTAAAATCAAGAAAAAATTAGTTGCTCTTGAGATGGAACGGTGCCAGAGAAAAATTGAGCACAAAGACTGTTCCAAGATTGACCAAAAAATCAAAGAGCAGAAGGAGATATTTGAATCCTGTTGTAAAAAAGATTAAGGAGGACGTGCGTGGAATTACTGATTTACCTCATCCTATTTTTACTGGTATTGATTGTCTCGAGTACAACCAATAAGCTCCTGCCCTTTTTGCCTCTCCCTTTGGTGCAAATTCTTTTGGGAATCGTGATTGGTCTCTTTTTACCCAATACCGACTTTCACCTCAATACAGAGTTGTTTTTGGCCCTGGTTATCGGGCCCTTGCTTTTCCGAGAGTCCGAAGAAGCGGATATTACGGCTATTTTAAAACACTGGCGAATCATTGTCTACCTCATATTTCCAGTGATTTTCATCTCGACCCTGAGTTTAGGTGGCCTAGCCCATCTTCTTTGGCTTAGTCTTCCCTTGGCAGCTTGTTTGGCTGTTGGGGCTGCCCTTGGGCCTACGGACTTGGTGGCCTTTGCTTCTCTTTCGGAGCGCTTTAGCTTTCCTAAGCGCGTGTCCAATATCCTTAAGGGTGAAGGACTCTTGAATGATGCTTCTGGCTTGGTGGCCTTTCAGGTAGCTTTGACAGCTTGGACAACTGGAGCCTTTTCCCTTGGGCAAGCTAGTAGTTCGCTCATCTTTTCAATCCTAGGCGGTTTTTTGATTGGCTTTTTAACAGCCATGACCAACCGTTTCCTCCATACCTTCTTGCTAAGTGTGCGCGCAACGGATATTGCCAGTGAACTTTTATTAGAATTGAGTTTGCCTCTGGTGACCTTCTTCCTAGCAGAAGAAGTCCATGTTTCAGGAATTATTGCTGTTGTAGTTGCTGGGATTTTAAAGGCAAGCCGTTTTAAGAAAATTACGCTCCTTGAAGCCCAAGTGGATACGGTGACCGAGACGGTCTGGCATACAGTGAACTTTATGCTCAACGGTTCTGTCTTTGTGATTTTAGGGATGGAGTTGGAAATGATAGCAGAGCCTATCTTGGCCAATCCAATCTATAATCCTCTACTCTTGCTGCTATCTCTTGTCGCCCTCACCTTTGTCCTCTTTGTCATTCGTTTTGTCATGATTTATGGCTATTATGCCTATAGGACTAGACGTCTCAAGAAAAAGCTAAATAAGTATATGAAGGATATGCTTCTCTTGACCTTCTCAGGTGTTAAGGGAACGGTGTCGATTGCTACGATTCTTCTGATACCAAGTAATCTAGAGCAGGAGTATCCTCTCTTGCTTTTCCTCGTCGCAGGTGTGACGCTTGTCAGCTTTTTAACAGGTCTCGTGGTCTTGCCTCATCTTTCTGATGAACAGGAAGAAAGCAAGGATTATCTCATGCATATCGCCATTTTGAATGAAGTAACGCTAGAGTTGGAAAAAGAGTTGGAAGACACCAGAAATAAACTTCCCCTCTATGCAGCCATTGACAATTATCATGGACGTATTGAAAATCTCATCCTGAGTCAAGAAAATAAGGGGGCTCAAGAAGACTGGGAGGCCTTGAAACTTCTCATCCTCAGTATTGAAAGTGACGGATTAGAACAGGCTTACGAGGAAGGTAAAATGAGTGAGCGTGCTTATCGAGTCTACCAACGTTATCTGAAAAACATGGAACAAGGTATCAATCGCAAGTTTGCTTCACGATTGACCTATTATTTCCTTGTTTCCTTGCGGATTTTACGTTTTCTCCTTCACGAAGTCTTTACCTTAGGCAAGACCTTCCGCAGTTGGAAAAATGAAGAATCACAGAAACTCAGAGCCCTTGACTATGACCAAATTGCAGAACTCTATCTAGAAAATACAGAGATGATTATCGAAAGTTTGGAGAACCTAAAAGGGGTTTATAAGAGTTCTTTGATCAGCTTCATGCAGGATTCTCGTCTCCGAGAAACAGCTATTATCACCAGTGGTGCCTTTGTCGAACGGGTTATCAACCGTGTCAAACCTAACAATATCGATGAAATGCTGAGAGGCTATTATCTGGAGCGCAAGTTGATTTTCGAATACGAAGAAAAACGATTGATTACGACCAAGTATGCCAAGAAATTGCGACAAAACGTGAATAACTTAGAGAACTATTCTCTGAAGGAAGCTGCCAATACCCTGCCTTATGATATGGTGGAATTGGTAAGAAGAAATTAGTTAATACTCTTCGAAAATCTCTTCAAACCACGTCAGCGTCGCCTTGGATTATATATGTGACTGACTTCGTCAGTTTCATCTACAACCTCAAAGCAGGGCTTTGAGCAACCTGCGGCTAGCTTCCTAGTTTGCTCTTTGATTTTCATTGAGTATAAGATTGTAAGTGAAGGAGTGTGACATGAAGAAGTGGTGGAAAGAGCTGATAGACAAGCCTTTATTAAAAGCTTTTTTGCATTATTATCAAGCATCAGATAGTGAGTTGACCAGTGTCGCAGTAGCCTACTATTGGTTGATTTCGATTTTTCCCCTGCTTTTGGTGGTGGTCAACATCCTCCCATATTTTCAGATTCCAGTTTCTAATTTTTTAAAGGTTGTCAATGAATTCTTGCCCGATACCATGTATGATGTGGTCGCAAAGATTATTACAGAAGTGCTGACCCAACCGTCAACTGGCTTATTGAGTTTTGCAGTTTTATCAGCCCTCTGGACCTTTTCAAAATCTATGAATTTTCTACAGAAAGCCTTTAATAAAGCTTACGGAGTAGCAAAAAATCGTGGAATGATTTCCCATCAGCTCATGAGTTTGTCTGTCAGTTTTGGTCTGCAGATTCTCTTTGCTTTAGCTCTTTTTCTCAGTGTCTTTGGTCGCATGCTTCTCAACCTTATCAAAAGCTATTGGAAATCGGATAGTCCTATTTTTGATTATCTGCAAGACCTGACAGGCCCCTTGGTCTATGCCTTGATTTTTGCAATCTTGGTCATGCTTTATTATTTCCTGCCCAATGTTAAGGTCCGACGAATTCGCTCTGTATTACCAGGTAGTGCCTTTGTCTTATTGACTCTGGCCTTACTGCTCAATATCTTTTCAGTCTATGTCAACAATTATGTCAATCACATAGTGGACGTCCGTTTTTTCAGTTCTATTGTCGTTGTGGTCATGATGTTCTGGTTTATTCTCATCGCTAAGATTTTGATTGTTGGCGCGGTGATCAATGCCAGTGTCCAGAGTTTGAAAGATCCGAGCTTTAGAATAAATTAACTCATTTTTTATCCATTTCAAAACGCATAATATGAAAATTCCACGAGGTCAACTATAGTCAGAAAGCTGAACAACAAGCCAAAACGCCCAAAAAAGGCGGCAAAAAGCAAGCACCTGCAAGCAACGTGCCGAAATGGTCAAATCCTGATTATATCAACGAATTAGACCCAAAAATCATTGATATGCTAATAGAATTTCATAGGTCACAAGGTACGCTTGAGAGCCCTGAAGCACAAGCAGAAATTGCCCAAAGACGTGCAGAAATCGAGCAAAGGAGAGCTGAGCTTGAGGATAAAAAACAAGAGCTTTTGAACCGCTTGAACAAATAGAGTTTCGCAAGTATTATGCTTACAAATTACTTGAGCAATTAACTAAAATATAAACCCTACCTTTATATCTAGGCAGGGTTTATATTTTAGAAATTCATGTAGGTTGTTTCGGTTTTTACATACCCAGTATAGTTTGAGTTTCTATAGTATTCAGTGATAAACTTCCATTTTCTTTGAGCAACATGGATATAAGTACTTGTTATGTAGTATGGATATGGACTTTGTGAATCCAAGTAAGCCTGATAAGCTTGTATACCCCAAAATGCTCCACCAATTATTGCACCCCATGGACCTCCCAATACAGCACCTATCTTACCAATTATAAAACTTAGTCCAGCATCAGCCATGAAATTAGCGAATGTGTTAGCTTGTTTATTCCCATGTATTGTGTTGACGTAATTCCAAACATTAGGATCGTATGATCTAAAAGATATATTTAGGTCGATTTCATTCTTTTGATAATCCATATAAAATGACCCATTGATATAGACACCATCAGCACGTTGTTCAATAGTGTCTACACTTCCATCTGGATTGACCACCTCAAGAACTTCATCACTTAAAATATTTACTTGCGTATCTCCGAACCGCACTGATGAGCCATTCTTAAACTGAGTCTCACCAGATACAACTTTAGAGTTTGCCGATAAGCTATCATCAGCAAAAACAGCAAGCGACGGGGAAATGCTAGACATACAGAAAACAGACATAGCTAGCAAACACATGCATTTAGACATCTTAGACATAACGGAAACTCCTTTGTATTTTTGATTTTTTTCAACTTTTATTATACAATAAAACCAAATAAAAAGAAAGCGGTAACAATATGCTTAATGCGAAAATTTTTTATATATTTTTATATTTGATCGTTATCGAAACTATAGGCTTGTTGTTGTTGAAAAAAGGTCTCGAAATGGGTTATTTTGGCACAGAAGCTATTATCCTCGCAATTTTTTCATTTGCTTTTTACAACCTATGTTCATTCGCTTGGGTCTGCTCTACAATAAAAAACCATAAAAAATAAATAGACGTATTTTCAAAAAAAGATTGCATATTTATATAAGCAAAACGACGATTTAAATCGTCGTTTTTTTGTATAACTCCCCCTGAAATTTATTTTAATTATGCAGATTTCACGTATTTTTGGTGCTGAGACAACTATTCTGAGAGCTTTTCAGACTTTTTTGCGACCTGTCTATCATTAGAAAAGCTTAGAGCACCAAAGGATAATACCTGATAATATGCGCTTTTTTGATTGTAAAAATTAATAGATAAACATGGCATCACCGAAACTGAAGAAGCGGTAGTGTTCTTGAATGGCATGATGGTAAGCATCTAAGACTAATTCACGGCCTGCAAAGGCAGAAACCAACATGACCAGAGTTGATTTTGGCAGGTGGAAATTGGTTGAAAAGGCATCGACAACCTTCCATTGGTATCCAGGTTTGATAAAGATATTGGTCCAGCCAGAATCTGCTTGGATTTGCCCATCAAACTTGGAACCAATAGTCTCCAGTGTGCGAATAGAAGTGGTTCCAACAGCGATGACACGACCACCATTTTCCTTAACAGAGCGAAGGGTGGCAGCTGCTTCCTCAGAAAGTTGGTAGAATTCTGAGTGCATTTCGTGTTCGTCCAGATTGTCCACAGAAACGGGTCTAAAGGTTCCGAGCCCGACATGGAGAGTCAGATAGACCAGATGAACACCCTTGGCTTGGATTTCTGCCAACAGTTCTTTGGTGAAGTGAAGACCAGCAGTCGGTGCAGCAGCAGAGCCACTTTCCTTGGCGTAAACGGTTTGATAGCGTTCACGGTCATCTAGTTTTTCATGGATATAAGGTGGTAATGGCATTTCTCCCAGACTTTCCAAGACTTCTAGGAAAATTCCTTGGTATTCAAAGCGGACAATACGACCCCCGTGGGTCAATTCTTCTGTGACGACAGCGCTGAGGCGACCGTCACCAAAGCTGACACGAGTTCCGACCTTGAGGCGTTTGGCAGGTTTTACTAGAACTTCCCACTCATCTCCAGCAGTATTTTTTAGGAGGAGAAGTTCCACATGACCTCCAGTTTCTTCCTTTTGACCATAGAGGCGGGCAGGGAGAACGCGGGTGTCGTTCATGACAAGGGCATCACCGGGTTCCAGCATATCAATAATAGAGTGGAAGTGTTTATCCTGCATTTCTCCTGTCTCACGATTGACGATGAGGAGTTTGGAAGCATCTCGTTTTTCAAGGGGTGTCTGGGCAATCAATTCCTCGGGTAAGTGGAAATCAAAATCAGCTGTATTCATATATCTGTTCATTCTTTCTAAGTTCTAATCCTATCCATTATAACATGTTTCAAGTATAGTCGCTCTTTTTTTAGAAATTAAATCGTTTTCACTTGACAAAAATTGGTCTATACCATATAATAAATATAGATAGAAATGGAGGATGAAAAGATGAAAGTCATTAAAGTTGAAAACCAAGTCGAAGGTGGAAAAGTTGCTTTTGAGATTTTGAAGGAAAAGTTGGCCAATGGAGCTCAAACTCTAGGACTTGCGACAGGAAGCAGCCCACTTGAATTTTACAAGGAAATTGTTGAGAGTGATCTTGATTTTTCAAATCTAACCAGTGTCAACCTTGATGAGTATGTAGGCCTTGATGGCGACAATCCTCAGTCTTACCGTCACTTCATGCAAGAAAACTTGTTCAACCAAAAACCATTTAAAGAAAGTTTCTTGCCTCGTGGGGTTAAGGATCATGCTGAAGCTGAAGTTGAACGCTACAACCAAATTTTGGCTGACCATCCAGTTGACCTGCAAATCTTGGGAATCGGTCGCAATGGGCATATCGGATTTAATGAACCTGGTACTCCATTTGACAGTCAAACGCATCTAGTCGAACTGGACCAGTCTACTATCGAAGCCAATGCGCGTTTCTTTGACAAGATTGAAGACGTCCCAACCCAAGCTATTTCAATGGGGATTAAAAATATTTTGGATGCCAAGTCTATTATTCTTTTTGCTTACGGTGAGTCGAAAGCAGAAGCCATTGCCGGAACCGTGTCTGGCCCAGTGACTGAAAGTCTACCAGCAAGTAGCTTGCAAAACCACCCTGATGTGACCATCATTGCAGATGCTGAAGCGCTTAGCTTGTTAGAAAAATAAAAAGTATAAAAACCACTTGCTCTTTGGAGTGAGTGGTTTTTTACTTCAAATGTTCACTATCCTGCTAAAAGAAATTTTTCTGTAAATTCCCGTAACAGTTGTCGATATTTCATATAAAAAGGTATCCAATAGAAAATTATTAAATGTCTGTAAACTGTGATATAATCGTATTGACTATTTTTTATGATACTATACGATTTTTATTAAGACAGTCGATAGTTGTTGATGCTGGAAACCATGATATAACTGGCAATTCCTGACATGTGAAGAAAGGTTGAAATCCAGCCTGTTATATTTGGTAGAAGCATGGTGAGAGATAGAACGATTAAAAGGATATAAAATAGTTTTAATCCTAAATTGAAATTTTTCCATATACTAAACATATTCATCACCCCACCCGTTACAAAAGCATAGCCAATAGCAGAGATACCCGATGCCTGAATTTCTTGATTCTGTGTTAATATATGGAATGCAATTGAAGATATTATCATAGAAGTAATAAAAACTAAAAATACATATTTTGATCCCCTTTTATACTCCAATAGCCCACCAAAAGGAAGTAACATTAAAGTATTTAAAACTAAATGAAACCATATAAACCATACTGGTGCTTCTTTACTTCCATGCATAAATGTACCACTAAAGTATTGCCAACAATAAATTGGCTTTGAATGAAATGCAAATAAGTCATACATTACACTTCCCAAAAAGGTAGTAAGAATTCCTAGCAATAAACAAATTACAACTAAAATACTGACCACAGGGCAAATTTTTATGATTCTTTTCATGTTATAGATTCACTTCTAAATAATACTAATTTTTGCTAATCAATATGTGCCACTATTATATCATTTTCATCTATAAATGTTAATCAATTTTAACAAGATTAAAATTGAAGATAATATAAGTTTATGGCAGTTTTTTCTTGACAATTATTACTTTTACGTGTAAAATAGAATAGATCTTGAACTTGAAGGGAGTGAAAAAAATGTCTAAAACAGTAGTACGTAAGAATGAATCTCTTGACGACGCACTTCGTCGTTTCAAACGTGCGGTTACTAAAGCTGGTACTCTTCAAGAAACACGCAAACGTGAATTCTATGAAAAACCTTCTGTAAAACGTAAACGTAAATCAGAAGCAGCTCGTAAACGTAAAAAATTCTAATTAGAAATGAAAGGCTGGAGAAATCTAGTCCTTTTTTTTAATACTCTTCGAAAATCAAATTCAAACCACGTCAACGTCGCCTTGACGTACTTAAGTACAGCCTACGGCTAGTTTCCTAGTTTGCTCTTTGATTTTCATTGAGTATAAATAAATAATCCAAAGCCTGCAAAAATCTCAAATATCCTCCTACAATTTGATATAATAGAGAGAAGAACTCATTTGAAGGAGGAAATGATGTCGGTTTTAGTAAAAGAAGTGATTGAAAAGCTTAGACTAGATATTGTCTATGGCGAACCAGAATTACTTGAAAAGGAAATTAATACTGCGGACATTACGCGACCTGGTCTTGAAATGACAGGCTATTTTGACTACTACACGCCAGAGCGGATTCAACTTTTGGGGATGAAGGAGTGGTCCTACCTCGTTTCGATGTCCTCTCACAACCGTTACCAAGTCTTGAAAAAAATGTTTCTACCTGAGACACCTGCGGTCATTGTTGCTCGTGGTTTGGTGGTTCCGGAGGAAATGTTAAAGGCAGCCAGAGAATGTAAGATTGCCATCTTAACTAGTCGTACAGCAACCAGTCGTTTATCTGGAGAGTTATCTAGTTATCTGGATTCACGTTTAGCAGAACGGACCAGTGTGCACGGTGTCTTGATGGATATCTATGGTATGGGTGTCTTGATTCAGGGTGATAGTGGCATCGGTAAGAGTGAGACAGGTCTGGAACTTGTCAAACGTGGCCACCGCTTGGTAGCTGATGACCGTGTCGATATCTTTGCCAAGGATGAGATTACTCTTTGGGGTGAACCGGCTGAAATCTTGAGACACTTGATTGAAATTCGTGGGGTTGGGATTATCGATGTCATGAGCCTCTACGGTGCGAGTGCCGTCAAGGATTCTTCACAAGTCCAGCTGGCTGTTTACTTGGAAAACTATGATACGCATAAGACCTTTGATCGTCTAGGAAATAATGCAGAGGAACTTGAAATTTCTGGCGTATCTATTCCTCGTATTCGTATTCCAGTTAAAACAGGTCGTAATATTTCTGTTGTGATTGAGGCTGCTGCCATGAATTATCGTGCAAAGGAAATGGGCTTTGATGCGACTCGTTTGTTCGAAGAACGCTTGACCAATCTCATTGCTCAAAACGAGGTGCCTAATGCTTGATCCAATTGCTATTCATCTAGGCCCTCTAGCTATTCGATGGTATGCCTTGTGTATTGTGACAGGTTTGATTCTTGCGGTTTATTTGACCATGAAAGAAGCGCCTAGAAAGAAGATCATACCAGACGATATTTTAGATTTTATCTTGATCGCTTTTCCTCTGGCTATTTTAGGAGCACGTCTCTATTATGTTATTTTCCGTTTTGATTACTATAGTCAGAATTTGGGAGAAATTTTTGCCATTTGGAATGGTGGTTTGGCCATTTACGGTGGTTTGATTACCGGTGCCCTTGTACTCTACATTTTTGCTGATCGTAAACTCATTAATACTTGGGATTTTCTAGATATTGCGGCACCTAGCGTCATGATTGCCCAAAGTCTGGGGCGCTGGGGCAATTTCTTTAACCAAGAAGCCTATGGTGCAGCAGTGGATAATCTGGATTATCTACCTGGCTTTATCCGTGACCAGATGTATATTGAGGGGAGCTACCGTCAACCGACCTTCCTTTATGAGTCTCTATGGAATCTTCTTGGATTTGCCTTGATTTTGATTTTTAGACGAAAATGGAAGAGCCTTAGACGAGGTCATATCACTGCTTTCTATTTGATTTGGTATGGTTTCGGTCGTATGGTTATTGAAGGCATGCGAACAGATAGCCTCATGTTCTTCGGTCTTCGAGTATCTCAATGGCTTTCAGTTGTCCTTATCGGACTGGGTATTTTTATCATTCTATATCAAAATCGTAAGAAGGCCCCTTACTATATTTCAGAGGAGGAAAATTAAATGTTAGAAGTTGCATATATTCTTGTAGCCCTTGCTTTGATTGTCTTTTTAGTGTATCTAATCATTACTGTACAAAAGCTTGGACGTGTTATAGATGAAACAGAGAAGACGATTAAAACCTTAACTTCAGATGTGGATGTGACCTTGCATCATACCAATGAGTTGCTGGCTAAGGTCAATGTCTTGGCAGATGATATTAATGTCAAGGTAGCAACGATTGATCCACTCTTTAGTGCTGTTGCAGATTTATCTCTATCTGTTTCCGACCTCAATGACCATGCGCGTGTCTTGAGCAAGAAAGCTTCCTCAGCTGGTTCAAAAACACTTAAGACTGGTGCAAGTTTGTCAGCTCTTCGTGTAGCAAGTAAATTTTTCAAAAAATAAAAAAGGAGAATTCTTATGGGTAAACTATCCTCAATCCTTTTAGGAACCATTTCAGGTGCAGCTCTTGCCTTGTTTTTAACAAGCGACAAGGGCAAACAAGTTTGCAGTCAGGCTCAAGATTTTCTAGATGATTTGAGAGAAGATCCTGAGTATGCCAAGGAGCAGGTCTGTGAAAAACTGACAGAAGTTAAGGAGCAGGCTACAGATTTTGTTCTTAAAACCAAAGAACAGGTTGAGTCAGGTGAAATCACTGTGGACAGTGTACTTGCTCAAGCCAAATCATGTGCTCGCCAAGCGACAGAAGCATCAAAAGATCGATTCAATAATCTCAAGGAGCAATGGCAAGAAAAGGCCGAAACTCTTGATGAATTAGAAGAGATTGTGATTGATATCAAAGAAGAAAAAATCTAGATTTGATGAGACTGGGCAAAAACTCAATTCTCGGAGAAAATGAAGTAGATCTTCCCACAATCAAACGCATAGTATCAAGGTTTTTCAAGACTTGATATTATGCGTTTTTTGATTTTAATACTCTTCAAAAATCAAATTCAAACCACGTCAACGTCGCCTTGCCGTATATATGTGACTGACTTCGTCAGTCTTATCTACAACCTCAAAACACTGTTTTGAGCAGCCTGCGGCTAGTTTCCTAGTTTGCTCTTTGATTTTTATTGAGTATAAAGACTTTTCGACAAACCTTTTTTAAAACACATGAGTGTTATGGTTTTTTATGGTATAATGGCAGTGTTGGAAGTGAAATATTTATACTCTTCGAAAATCTCTTCAAACCACGTCAACGTCGCCTTGCCGTATATATGTGACTGACTTCGTCAGTCTTATCTACAACCTCAAAACACTGTTTTGAGCAGCCTGCGGCTAGTTTCCTAGTTTGCTCTTTGATTTTTATTGAGTATAAAGACTTTTCGACGAACCTTTTTTAAAACACATGAGTGTTATGATTTTTTATGGTATAATGGCAGTGTTGAAAGTGAAATATTTACATTTTTTTATATTTTACTGATATTAAGTAATCTATTTTTTTCTATGATTAGAAATCAATGTGGTAGTTTATAATCAAGTAGAGGAAAAGCTTTAAAATTTTAGTCAAGAGACAATCTAGTATTTTGTCAAAGGAAAATAGTAGAACCCTCTATTTTGTAAAAAATAGTGAGAAAGAAAGTTGGTAAAATGAAAGACATTTTTAATAAACGTCAACGTTTTTCGATTCGAAAGTTTTCAGTTGGAGTGGCTTCGGTATTAATAGGAATTGCCTTGTTTACACCATCCCAGGGAGTACTGGCTTCTACGGAAAATTCTCCATCTTCTGTGAATCAAAGAGGAACAGTTCGACCTATACCAGATAATCAAAATAATCCTTCTTCTGAGTTAGATACCAGAGATGTTCCAATAGGATCTACAAGGACTACAGAACTCGGCACATCTGGGGATAAGGAAAATAATAGCTTAACCACAAGGAATTTCGTGGCGGGTGAAGACAGAACAAGCACTACTCCAGCGGTGAGAGCAGCATCCAATCCTTCCGAGGTTAAAAAGTATGAATTAACTGATGAGTATGCTAAGCAAATCAAAGCAGGAGTAATTGGTTCGGAAGATGATAAGCTTGATAGTTTATTGTTAAACGGCCCTCAATTAAGTCCAGAAGCTTATACAGATGAAGATTACTTGAAGGATAAAGAAGAACTTTACATTTATGAAAAAGGCGGGAAAAAGTATGTAGGCTATAATAGTCATCCCTTATTAGAAGATACTGATGGTGATGGTATTATTGACAGTAACGAAAAGCCAGATGAAAAATTAAAATGGAATGTAAGTGAGCGCGATATGATTATGTTCATGGAATTGTCCTACCGTGATGATAATTATATTGATAGAGTGTTGGATCATAAGAAACCCTTAACAGAATCAGAGTTATATAAAAAGAATGGTGACAGTAGACCACGTTATGAGTATATGATGATGAATAAGGAATTGGGGCCTTATTGGGAAAGGAAGAAAAGTTATCATACATCCAGTGGACTAGATGCTGTCTTGTATGAAACTAAGAGTGATTTCTTATATTTACCAAATGGAACTGCACAAGTATTAGCCTTTCGTGGAACAAGTGATGCGAAGGATATAGGAGCTGATATAACACTTGGATTAGGAAGCAATCCTCAACAAGGGATCGATGCAGAAAATATTATGCGTGAACTGGCCAAAGATAAGAGTATTACCAATCTTTATTTGACAGGCCATTCTTTAGGAGGATATTTAGTACAACGGGCAATGGTTGAAGCTTATCAGCTGGCATATTCTGACAGCAGAGTCATGTCTCCTAAAGAGCAGTTGGCTTATAGAAACTTTTATAATAATGTATTAAAAAAAGGCACAACATTTAATGCCCCAAAAGTAGTGACGAGTTTGGTTTCTGGTCGTGACTTTTGGCAGAAAGGTTTAGATAGCAAAAAAATAGCTAAGTCAGGGAAATTGATTCATTATATTGTTGATAATGATTCGACGATAAGAAAAGGCGTCAGCAATGATAGTGATGTTGTTATAAATGTTGGACGAACCAGCGGAGGTCATAGTTCACGTTCTTATTTTGAAGCCGATATGATTAATAGAAGACCAGAATTTATATCTGGTAAACGCATTTCTTTAGATGCAACTGGATATCAAGATCCAAAACTTACAACTATTAAATCAGTAGAAAAAGTTGGAGAAACTGTTGTATATAGTAAACGCGGAGATGACATCATTAAGTCAATAACTGTTAGTATGAGAGATTCTGATACAGGACAGATTACTAACAATACTCTTGATGAAGTGTTTAAGAAAGATGGAGCCAAGTCTACAGTTGTCGATACCCAACTTGAGCCAAGTGTACGTTATGAAAAAGATGCCACAAAAGCCAAAGGTGAAGCAAATGTAACAATAGCTGGTACTCCAGGTACTAGTACAGTAACTACAACTTATAGTGTAAATCCTAACACTGGAGATCTGATTGCACATGTAGGACAACCAGTAGTTCAGCAGCCGGCAATAGAAACAGTTGTCAAAGTCGCAGCCAAGGATGAAGTAGAATACATTAAAAAAGGAGACGACGTTGTTAAGAAGACAACAAGTTACACAGTAAACTCAAAAACTGGCAGTCTTACTTCGACTGAGAAGGAAGAAGTAGTCAATAGAGGTGGCGCGAGGGATATAGTTGAGTATAATTCAGTTGAACCCAAACCAGTTTATTTAAAAGATGTGAACAGTCCAAAAGGTACTAATACCGTTCAATTTCCAGGGAAAGCAGGAAAAACTAAAGTCACCACAACCTATAGCGTAAATCCAGTAACTGGAACTCTAACTCCATCAAAAGGGGAACCAGAAGTCGTAACTCTACCAATAGCTAGAGTTGTAAAAGTGGGAGCTAAGGATAAAGTAGAAGTAGAAACAATCCCATCCCCAGTAACATACGAAAAAGATATTAGTCGAGAAAAAGGCCAAGACAATATTACTGTCCCAGGAAAAGCTGGAAGTAAGACCACCACAACGACTTATACAGTAAATCCAGACAATGGGGAAGTTACTCCAACTGTAGGAGAGCCAGTAATAGTAAATCCAACAGAAACAATCGTTAAAGTCGCGGCTAAGGATAAAGTAGTAGAAACACCAATTGAACCCGCAGTGGTTTATGAAAAAGATGACACTCGTGACTTTGGTACACCAGATGAGCCTAGAGAAGGAGCAAAAGGAAAATCTGTAACGACTACAAGGTATGACGTTAATCCAAATAATGGAACAGTCACAGAGCACGTTGGTAACCCAGTGGTCACACCAGCTGGTAAAACAATAGTTAAGGTTGGGGCTAAAACTAAGGTTGAGAGTGGCAAGGATGACCAAGGTCGTGAAGTTATCAACACTACAACTTATGAAGTTGATCCAAAAACAGGTAAGGTAACTCCTACAACAGTGACTACTTACGGAACAAGGAAAGAACCAACGGTTGAGAAGAGGGTAGTACCATCTCCAGTCAAATACGAAAAAGATGATACGAAAGAAAAAGGTGCTGAAGCAACTACCGTTAAAGGTGAAGATGGTGAAGACACTATCACAACAACGTACAAAGTAAATCCAACAACGGGGGAAATTACCCCAACTGTAGGAAAACCAGTTCGTACGAAAGAACCAACTAATACGATTGTTAAAGTTCCCGCTAAGGATAAAGTAGACGTAGAAACAATCCCATCCCCAGTAAAATACGAAAAAGATGCTAGTCGCGAAAAAGGCCAAGCCAATATTACTGTCTCAGGAGAAGATGGGAGTAAGACAACGACAACGACCTACACAGTAAATCCAAATAATGGGGAAGTTACTCCAAATGTAGGAGAGCCAGTAATAGTAAATCCAACGGATACAATTATCAAAGTAGCAGCTAAGGATAAAGTAGTATACTCTAAAGACGGAGATAACATTGTCAAAGAAGTTACTACATATACAGTAAATCCAACCAATGGAAACATCACAGAGCATACAACAAGAGAAACGTTTAAAGAAAACGGATTGAAGGATAAAGTAGAAGTAGAAACAATCCCATCCCCAGTAAAATACGAAAAAGATGCTAGTCGAGAAAAAGGCCAAGCCAATATTACTGTCCCAGGAGAAGATGGAAGTAAGACAATCACCACGACCTATACAGTAAATCCAAATAATGGGGAAGTTACTCCAAATGTAGGAGAGCTAGTAATAGTAAATCCAACGGATACAATTATCAAAGTAGCAGCAAAAGATAAAGTAGTATACTCTAAAGACGGAGATAACATCGTCAAAGAAGTTACTACATATACAGTAAATCCAACAAATGGAAACATCACAGAGCACACAACAAGAGAAACGTTTAAAGAAAATGGATTGAAGGATAAAGTAGAAGTAGAAACAATCCCATCCCCAGTAAAATACGAAAAAGATGTTAGTCGCGAAAAAGGCCAAGCCAATATTACTGTCCCAGGAAAAGCTGGAAGTAAAACAACTACCACGACTTACACAGTAGATCCAAACAGTGGAGAAGCTATTGCACGTGTAGGAGAGCCAGTAATAGTAAATCCAACAACTACTATCGTTAAAGTAGCAGCGAAAGATGAAGTAGTAACTTCTAAAGATGGCAATAACATTGTGAAGACAGCAACTTCATATACAGTAAATCCAGATAATGGAAACATAATAGAGCATACAACAAAAGAAACATTTAAAGAAAATGGAGCGAAGGATAAAGTAGAAGTAGAAACAATCCCATCTCTAGTAAAATACGAAAAAGATGCTAGTCGAGAAAAAGGTCAAGACAATATTACTGTCCCAGGAAAAGACGGAAGTAAGACAACCACCACGACTTATACAGTAAATCCAGACAATGGGGAAGTTATTCCAAATGAAGGAAATCCAGTCATAGTAAATCCAACAGAAACAATCGTTAAAGTCGCGGCTAAGGATAAAGTAGTAGAAACACCAATTGAACCCGCAGTGATTTATAAAAAAGATGACACTCGTGACTTTGGTACACCAGATGAGCGTACTGAGGGTGAAAAAGGTAAAACAGTTACTACAAGCACTTACGATGTAGATTCAAAGGACGGTCATATCACAGAGCATGTTGATACAGTGGTCACCCCAGCTGGTAAAACAATAGTTAAGGTTGGGGCTAAAACTAAGGTTGAACGTAATAAGGATGACCAAGGTCGTGAAGTTATCAACACTACAACTTATGAAGTTGATTCAAAGACCGGTAAGGTAACTCCTACAACAGTTCGAACTTATGAGAAAACGAAAGAACCAAAAGTAGAGTTAGAACAAGATCCTAAGACAGGTGACGTTACAGTAACACCGAAGAAACCAGATGGCTCAACATACCCACCAGGAACTACGGTAGAAATCCCAGGTAAAGGTGACAAGCCAATCACAGTCACAATCGGTGAAGACGGTAAAGGTAAAGTACCAAACAGTGAATTACCAGAAGGTAAAGTTCCGGGTACAGGTAAGATTACTGAACCAGGTAAACCAGCTGTGGAAGTTCCAGTAGAAAATCCAGCTAAGGTAACAATTTTTGAAAACGGTGTATTACCGGCTTCAATTGAATTGCCAGAGCTAATGATTGAGGTTCGATGGACTGATGAAGATGGAAATGTATTGAAACCATCTGTTAAGACAGGCAATGAAAAGGATGCTGAGCATGGATCAATTCTTGGATATGAATTTGTACGAACTGTGATTGATGAAAATGAACCAGTAATTACCCACATTTTCAGAAAAGTAAGTTCAAACACAAATACAAACACAATTCCAGTTGTGCCAGTAACACCTGATGCTAATGGAAATTCTGGTCACGATACACCTGCACCAACAACTCCAGCTCCAATTCCAGTTGCGCCAGTAATACCTGATGCTAATGGAAATTCTGGTCAAGATACAGCTACACTAACAACTCCAATTCCAGATGCAGTTACTCCGAATGCAAATCATGAAGATACTACAGATGCTATTGATAATGGAGTTAAATCAAATGATTCTCGAAATGTATTGCCAAATACAGGAACAGAATCAAATGCGACTCTTGTCTCTCTAGGACTTCTTGGTATTCTAAGTGGTCTCGGGCTTGCTCTTGGAAAGAAAAAAGAAGACTAAAAATTTAGTCAAAATATGAATGGTTCATTGTTAAGTGGACAATGAAATATTAAACAACAGCCTTGTTCCTCATTTCAAGAGGTGCAAGGCTGTTGTTGTATTATGTGACTTTCATACTCAATGAAAATCAAAGAGCAAACTAGGAAACTAGCCGCATGCTGCTCAAAACACTGTTTTGAGGTTGTAGATAGAACTGACGAAGTCAGTAACATATGCCTATGTCAAGGCGACGTTGACGTGGTTTGAAGAGATTTTCGAAGAGTATCAGTCCGTCTCGCTCCGTTAGGTGCGAGACAAAAAAACCACCCGCTATGCGGGTGCGCGTCGAAGGTTATACCCAAAAAACTCCAAACGCGATACAATAAAGGTGTTCAAGCCAATTGTAAAGCGAAAGGAGAAAAATATGGCACAAAAGGCACATAGTTTATCGCACACAAAGTGGCACTGTTCTATCACATTGTGTTCACCCCTAAGTATAGACGAAAAGTCATCTATAATCAATATCGAAGTAGTTTAGGAGAAATATTTCATCGCTTGTGTAGTTATAAAGGAGTTGAAATTATCGAGGGTCACTTAATGCCAGACCATGTACACATGTTAGTAAGTATTCCACCAAGGATAAGTGTTTCGAGTTTCATGGGTTATTTAAAAGGAAAAAGTGCACTCATGATGTTTGACAAACACGCCAATCTCAAGTACAAGTTTGGGAATCGGCATTTCTGGGCGGAAGGTTATTATGTGAGTACAGTAGGGCTTAATGAAGCCACAATTAAGAAATATATTCAAGAGTAAAGAAATTATCCAGTGGATGATTTCTTCACGAGTATGAAAATTTGAGAACGAGTAAAGTATGATGTAGCACTAGATAAATTAAGTGTAAAAGAATATGAGGATCCCTTTAGGGATAGTGGTAAGTAATACTAAAGCCTCTTTGAGAGGCAAGTGACGAGTCAAGAGCAATGAGGCTTGAACAACGTGAAAGCCAGCGTCTTTAGGCGCTGGCTGGTAATTTGGGCTTATAGCCCTGGTTCAAGAGGCTGGGACAAAAGTCTAACCTTAAATATAAAAAGCGAACAAATCGAGTTATCTGACACTCAAAATTCTATCTTGTTCGTTTTTCTGTCTAATCTATCGATTTTAAAATTTTATAATAAAGTATTCCTAACATCAAAATCTTTTTGTCTCAGCCTCCATGATTTTCGATTATAGTTTTTTCTAGTTCTGAAAAAAGAGAAATACTTCATAAGGGATACAAAATGCGTATGGGTAAAAGTGGGAAAATACAGTGCATAAGTTAAATGCATATTATGTGTAGAAAAGATGTTGTATTCACAAAGAAAATACAAAGAAAATTTTTTTAACAAGAGATTGTATAGTCGTAGAAACTCAACGAAATGAAACAAATTTGGCAATAAATTATCAACAAAATTATCAGAGTAATTAAATTAGAAAAAAATATATGGTTATGCTATTTTTTTTAAAAAAAATAGTGTAAAATAGAGGGT
>OBUY01000212.1_pt1 | contig 29702 bp, 21 predicted proteins | sample 1475781 | NCBI WGS metagenome assembly OBUY01 (sample SAMEA2579912, study PRJEB22360) | human gut metagenome | biome: human gut; feature: human-associated habitat; material: faeces | place: Denmark | collected 2008/2010 | reverse complement strand
AATTCACCCTTGGATTGGACAATGCCTGCCGTACAGGCTGAGCCAGTAGAGATTGAAATTCCAGCTAAATCTAGCCGAAGGAGTAAGAGGTCGTTTTTCTGACCAGGAAATCCAATATTGAGAACATAAGGGAGATGATATTGTCCTCTATTCAAGTAATACTGAATTCCTTCTAGCTCTGCAAGAAAGGCAGTCTCTAGATTTTGTACATGTTGAAAATTGTCTTCTTGCTTTTCTAGGTCTTCTTTTATGGCTGCAACCATGCCTACGATGGCAGCCAGATTTTCAGTACCTGCACGTTTTTTCTGTTCTTGGTCTCCACCATGGAGATAGGAATCGAAGTCCATGCTAGAAGCGTAGAGAAAACCGATTCCCTTAGGACCATGGAATTTATGGGCAGAAGAAGTGAGAAAATCAATACCCAATTCTTCTGGCTGAATAGGAATTTTACCGATTGCCTGAACTGCATCGACATGATAGGCAGCAGGGTGTTGCTTGAGTATTTGGCCAATTTCAGCAATGGGCAGTAGGTTTCCGGTTTCATTATTGGCAAACATGGTAGAAACCAAAATCGTATCGTCACGTAAAGCCTCTTGAATTTGCTGGGCTGTGATTTCTTGATTTTCTGGCTGGATAATAGTTGCTTCAAAACCAAAGTGTTGAACCAAGTAATCAATGGTTTCAAGGACAGCATGGTGCTCAATAGCAGTTGTGATGATATGTTTTCCTTGTTCTTGATGACGAAGGCAGTAGCCAATGATGGCAGTATTGTTGCCTTCAGTCCCACCAGAAGTGAAAAAGATATGTTGAGGTTTTGTCCCCAGTAACTGAGCTAGTTCCTGACGAGCTTCTCGCAAGAGTTTGCCAGCTTGACGACCATGCCCATGAATACTAGAAGGATTTCCATGGGTTTCTTGCATAACCTTGGTCATAGCTGAAATAGCAACTGCTGACATGGGAGTCGTTGCAGCATTGTCCAAATAAATCAAAGAATCACCTTATTTCTTTTTGTTATAGCCAAAGAGTGGGCTGACTGGTTTTCTTTCGTGGATACGGACGATGGCATCACCAATTAACTCACTAGCAGTGATGTAGCATACGTTTTTAGGAGTTTTTTCTTTTGTTGCTACTGAATCAGTCACAAGAATTTCTTTAATCTTAGTATTGTCAAGAAGTTCAGCAGCACCTTCAACAAAGAGACCGTGGCTAGAAACAGCATAAATTTCTGTAGCCCCTTCGTGTTCAACGATTTTGGCAGCTTCAGAGAAGGTACGTCCTGTATTTAAAATGTCATCAATCAAGATGGCTTTTTTACCTGCAACATCACCGATGATATAGCCTTCGTTGCGAGTTGCATCGTCTTGAGGGTAGTCGATAATGGCGATAGGAGCATCAAGATATTCAGCCAGGCTACGAGCACGTTTAACCCCTGAATTTTTAGGGCTAACGACAACAACATCTGAACCTCTTAATCCTTTATCACAGTAGTGCTTAGCAAAGAGAGGAACAGTGTAAAGATTATCTACAGGAATATCAAAGAATCCTTGTACTTGAACTGCATGTAAGTCGAGGGTAAGGATACGATCTACACCAGCTTTAACTAGCATGTTAGCAACTAGTTTAGCTGTTAGTGGTTCTCTAGATGATGCAATTCTATCTTGGCGTGCATAGCCAAAATACGGAAGGACAACGTTGATACTGTGGGCACTTGCACGCACACAAGCATCAACCATGATTAACAATTCCATTAGGTGGTTGTTAACAGGGAAACTTGTAGATTGGATGATGTACACATCGTAACCACGGACACTCTCTTCGATATTCACTTGGATCTCTCCATCAGAAAATTGACGTGATGATAGTTTTCCAAGTGGAATACCAACAGCATTCGAAATTTTTTGAGCAATCTCTTGGTTAGAGTTGAGTGCGAAAAGTTTCATATTTTTTCTATCTGACATTATAGACCGTCCTCTGTAAACTTTATGGAGCCAAGCCATATGCTTTAGCATATATTAACTTGGATTCGAGTATTTTTATCTTTTCTATTTTACCAAAAAATAGAGATTATTTCAGTTATTTTTCATGCTTTTGACAAATCGAACCAATTTTGAAGGGGCTTTTTGGTAGGAAATCTGATTTTTCTCTAAAAATTGTTGGAAATCCTGTTTCCCTTGCTCGTGATTTTCCACTTCAAGCTCTAATTCGTAATCTGTAATATCAAAGTATTGACTCTCATCCAGTGCCATGAGACCAATAGCTGTCTTCATTTCATAGCGAAGCGTTGTGAGACAACCCAGCACCTGCCACTTATTAGTTTGGATACCATGTTTAGCCAATTCATCAAGAACCAGCCCTTGAGGAAGTTCTTCCTTACTCAGATAGTTCTCAGCATCTTTTAGTTGCAATTTTTGGTTGTATTCCATGTTTCCAACACTCTGCGGGACTTTGAGTGTCAATTCTGCCCAGTCTTCAAAAGTTCGAATGCGCATAGCAACTTTCTTTTCTCGCAGTTCAAAATCAGGCGTGTCGATGTAGTAATTTTTTTGAAGAACAGGAGTGACGTCTGTGAACTGGTCTTTTAGATGATTGTATTCATCTTTTTTCAATAGTGTTTTCAATTCAATTTCTAAATGTTTCAATTTTCTTACCTTTTCTTTATCGTTGAAAGCGGATTATATGATATAATAGCTTTGTATTTATTGTATATAAATCTGGAGAAAAAATCAAAGATATTTTTGACGGATAATATGAGAACAAGGGAGAATATATGACCTTAGAATGGGAAGAATTTCTAGATCCTTACATTCAAGCTGTTGGTGAGTTAAAGATTAAACTACGTGGTATTCGCAAGCAATATCGTAAGCAAAATAAGCATTCTCCGATTGAGTTTGTGACTGGTCGAGTCAAGCCAATTGAAAGTATCAAGGAAAAAATGGCTCGACGTGGTATTACTTATGCGACCTTAGAACACGATTTACAGGATATTGCTGGCTTACGTGTGATGGTTCAGTTTGTGGATGATGTTAAGGAAGTAGTGGAAATTTTGCGTAAGCGTCAGGATATGCGTATCATACAGGAGCGAGATTACATTACTCATCGAAAGGCTTCAGGCTACCGTTCCTATCATGTGGTAGTAGAATATACGGTTGATACCATCAATGGAGCTAAGACTATTTTGGCAGAGATTCAAATTCGCACCTTGGCCATGAATTTCTGGGCAACGATAGAACATTCTCTCAACTACAAGTACCAAGGGGATTTTCCAGAGGAAATTAAGAAGCGACTGGAAATTACAGCTAGAATCGCCCATCAGTTGGATGAAGAAATGGGTGAAATTCGTGATGATATCCAGGAAGCCCAGGCTCTTTTTGATCCCTTGAGTAGAAAATTAAATGACGGTGTAGGAAACAGTGACGATACAGATGAAGAATACAGGTAAACGAATTGATCTGATAGCCAATAGAAAACCGCAGAGTCAAAAGGTTTTATATGAATTGCGAGATCGTTTGAAGAGAAATCAGTTTATACTCAATGATAGCAGTCCGGACATTGTCATTTCCATTGGTGGAGATGGCATGCTCTTGTCGGCCTTTCATAAGTACGAAGACCAACTTGATAAGGTACGCTTTATCGGTCTTCATACAGGACATCTGGGCTTTTATACCGATTATCGTGATTTTGAGTTGGATAAGTTAATGACCAATTTGCAGTTGGATACTGGAGCAAGGGTTTCTTATCCGGTTTTGAATGTGAAGGTTTTTCTTGGAAATGGAGAGGTCAAGATTTTTCGTGCCCTCAACGAAGCCAGCATTCGCAGATCCGATCGAACCATGGTGGCAGATATTGTCATCAATGGTGTTCCCTTTGAACGTTTTCGTGGAGACGGGCTAACAGTTTCGACACCGACTGGTAGTACTGCCTATAACAAGTCTCTTGGCGGTGCTGTTTTACACCCTACCATTGAAGCTTTGCAATTAACGGAAATTGCCAGCCTTAATAATCGTGTCTATCGAACGCTGGGCTCTTCCATTATTGTGCCTAAGAAGGATAAGATTGAACTCATTCCAACAAGAAATGATTACCACACCATTTCGGTTGACAATAGTGTCTATTCTTTTCGTAGTATCGAGCGAATCGAGTATCAAATTGATCATCATAAGATTCACTTTGTCGCGACTCCTAGCCATACCAGCTTCTGGAATCGCGTTAAGGATGCCTTTATCGGCGAGGTGGACGAATGAGGTTTGAATTTATCGCAGATGAACATGTCAAGGTTAAGACCTTCTTAAAAAAGCACGAGGTTTCTAAGGGACTACTAGCTAAGATTAAGTTTCGAGGTGGTGCAATTCTGGTCAATGACCAACCGCAAAATGCAACCTATCTATTAGATATCGGAGACCGCGTTACTATCGATATTCCCGCTGAGGAAGGCTTTGAAACTCTGGAAGCTATCGAGCGCCCACTGGATATTCTCTATGAGGATGACCACTTTCTAGTCTTGAATAAACCCTATGGAGTTGCCTCTATTCCTAGTGTTAACCACTCCAATACCATTGCCAATTTTATCAAGGGTTACTACGTCAAGCAAGGCTATGAAAATCAGCAAGTTCACATTGTGACCCGACTTGATAGAGATACTTCTGGCTTGATGCTCTTTGCCAAGCACGGTTATGCCCATGCACGATTAGACAAGCAGTTGCAGAAGAAATCTATCGAGAAACGCTACTTTGCTTTGGTTAAAGGTGATGGTCACTTGGAGTCAGAGGGGGAAATTATTGCTCCGATTGCGCGTGATGAAGACTCTATTATCACTAGACGGGTGGCTAAAGGTGGAAAATATGCCCATACATCATATAAGATTGTAGCTTCTTATGGGAATATTCACTTGGTTGATATTCGTCTGCATACTGGACGAACCCACCAAATCCGAGTCCATTTTTCGCATATTGGTTTTCCTTTGTTGGGCGATGATTTGTACGGTGGTAGCTTGGATGATGGCATCCAACGTCAGGCTCTGCACTGCCATTTCCTATCCTTTTATCATCCATTTTTAGAGCAAGACTTGCAGTTAGAAAGTCCCTTGCCGGATGATTTCAGTAACCTTATTACCCAGTTATCAACTAATACTCTATAAAAACTGTTTCAGAGTATAATTATTATTTTAAAGGAGAAAACTCATGGAAGTTTTTGAAAGTCTCAAAGCCAACCTAGTTGGCAAAAATGCTCGTATCGTTCTCCCTGAAGGGGAAGAGCCTCGTATTCTGCAAGCAACTAAGCGCTTGGTAAAAGAAACAGAAGTGATTCCTGTTTTGCTAGGGAATCCTGAAAAAATTAAAATTTATCTTGAAATCGAAGGTATCGAGGACGGTTATGAAGTCATTGACCCTCAACACTACGATAAATTTGAAGAAATGGTTGCTGCTTTGGTGGAGCGTCGCAAGGGCAAAATGTCTGAAGAAGATGCACGCAAGGTTTTGGTTGAAGATGTCAATTACTTTGGTGTTATGTTGGTTTACTTGGGCTTGGTTGACGGAATGGTATCAGGTGCGATTCACTCAACAGCTTCAACAGTACGTCCAGCACTACAAATCATTAAAACACGTCCAAATGTATCTCGGACTTCAGGCGCCTTTCTTATGGTTCGTGGCTCTGAACGTTATCTATTTGGAGACTGTGCCATTAACATCAATCCAGATGCAGAAGCTTTGGCTGAAATTGCGATCAACTCAGCAATCACAGCTAAGATGTTTGGAATCGAGCCTAAAATTGCTATGCTAAGCTATTCTACTAAAGGTTCAGGATTTGGAGAAAGCGTTGATAAGGTTGTTGAAGCAACTAAAATTGCTCACGATTTGCGCCCTGACCTTGAAATCGATGGTGAGTTGCAATTTGATGCGGCCTTTGTTCCAGAAACTGCAGCTCTGAAAGCTCCTGGAAGTACGGTAGCTGGTCAAGCAAATGTCTTCATCTTCCCAGGTATCGAGGCAGGAAATATTGGTTACAAGATGGCCGAACGCCTTGGTGGCTTTGCGGCTGTAGGACCTGTTTTGCAAGGTTTGAATAAGCCAGTTAACGACCTTTCTCGTGGATGTAATGCGGATGATGTCTACAAGTTGACTCTTATCACAGCAGCCCAAGCGGTTCATCAATAAGATTTAGTCCTCTTTCCTTTGGGAAGAGGCTTTTTATATTCAATGAAAATCAAAGAGCAAACTAGGAAACTAGCCGCAGGTTGCTCAAAGCACTGCTTTGAGGTTGTAGATAAGACTGACGAAGTCAGCTCAAAACACTGTTTTGAGGTTGTGGATAGAACTGACGAAGTCAGTTACCTATACCTACAGCAAGGCGACGTTGACGTGGTTTGAAGAGATTTTCGAAGAGTATTAATACTAGGAAAAGGACAGTTAGAATCTTCTGTGTTATACTAGAGATATGTTAGATTTGAAAGAATACGGTATCGTCATGTGGACTGAAGAGAAGATCATTTCTTTTCGTGAGAAACTTCTCAACTGGTATGATGAAAATAAAAGAGATTTACCATGGCGTAGGAGTAAGAATCCTTATCATATCTGGATCTCTGAAATTATGCTCCAGCAGACCAGGGTGGATACAGTTATCCCTTACTACGAACGATTCTTGGACTGGTTTCCAACAGTGGAAAGTTTGGCAACAGCGCCTGAGGAGCGTTTACTGAAAGCTTGGGAAGGTTTGGGTTATTATTCTCGAGTTCGCAATATGCAGGCTGCAGCCCAGCAGATTATGACTGACTTTGGGGGTCAATTTCCAAATACCTATGAAGGAATTTCTAGTTTGAAAGGAATTGGTCCTTACACAGCAGGAGCCATTTCCAGTATCGCTTTTAATTTGCCTGAGCCAGCGGTCGATGGTAATGTTATGCGAGTGCTGGCGCGTCTGTTTGAAGTCAATCACGATATTGGCATTCCAAATAATCGCAAAATTTTTCAGGCAATGATGGAAATCCTGATTGACTCAGAACGGCCAGGTGACTTTAATCAAGCTTTGATGGATTTAGGCTCAGATATTGAGGCTCCTGTAAATCCTAGACCAGAAGAGAGTCCGGTGAAGGACTTTAGTGCGGCATATCAGAATGGAACCATGGACCGTTATCCAATTAAGGCACCAAAGAAAAAGCCAGTTCCCATTTATCTTAAAGCATTAGTGGTAAAGAATAGTCAGGGACAATTTTTGCTTGAAAAAAATGAAAGTGAAAAGCTATTGGCAGGTTTTTGGCATTTCCCACTGGTAGAAGTAGATGACTTTTCGCAAGAGGAGCAGTTTGACCTCTTCCATCAGGTTGCAGAAGAAAGTGTGAATTTTGGACCCAGTCCAGAAGAGAGTTTCCAGCAGGACTATGACCTAGATGTTGATTGGCTTAATGTTTATTTTGAGACTGTCAAGCATGTCTTTAGTCATCGCAAGTGGCATGTTCAAATTGTAGCAGGTCAAGTGAGTGACTTCCATGATTTTTCAGATAGGGAAGTTCGCTGGCTTTCACCAGAAGAGTTCAAGGATGTTCCACTTGCCAAACCCCAACAAAAAATCTGGCAGGCTTATACACAAGCCAACTTAGACAGTAGCAAAGACTAGCTATTGTGTCTTCTTGTTATTTTTTTGGTATAATAGTAGAGAAAAAGGTGAACATATGAAAAAAATACTAATTGTAGATGATGAGAAACCAATCTCGGATATTATCAAGTTTAATATGACCAAGGAAGGTTACGAGGTTGTAACTGCTTTTAATGGTCGTGAAGCGCTAGAGCAATTTGAAGCAGATCAGCCAGATATTATTATTCTGGATTTGATGCTTCCAGAAATTGATGGTTTAGAAGTTGCTAAGACCATTCGCAAGACAAGTAGTGTGCCTATTATCATGCTTTCTGCTAAGGATAGCGAATTTGATAAGGTTATCGGTTTAGAGCTTGGAGCGGATGACTATGTGACGAAACCCTTCTCCAATCGTGAGTTGCAGGCGCGTGTTAAAGCTCTTCTGCGTCGTTCTCAACCTATGCCAGTAGATGGGCAGGAAGCGGATAGCAAACCTCAGCCTATCCAAATTGGGGATTTAGAAATTGTTCCAGATGCCTACGTGGCTAAAAAATACGGCGAAGAACTAGACTTAACCCATCGTGAATTTGAACTTTTGCATCATTTGGCATCGCATACAGGTCAAGTCATTACGCGCGAACACTTACTTGAGACTGTCTGGGGTTATGACTATTTTGGTGATGTCCGTACAGTTGATGTGACCGTCCGACGTCTGCGTGAGAAGATTGAAGATACTCCCAGCCGACCAGAGTATATTCTAACACGTCGCGGTGTTGGTTATTATATGAGAAATAATGATTAAACTAATTAAAGATACAGTTTTAACTAGTGATTTTATCTTTATCCTTATTCTACTTGGCTTTATTTTAGTAGTGACCTTGCTCTTGCTAGAAAATCGTCGGGATAATATCCGATTGAAGCAAATCAATCAAAAGGTAAAAGACCTGATTGCAGGAGATTATTCCAAGGTTCTTGATATGCAAGGTGGGTCTGAAATCACCAATATTACCAATAATTTGAATGACTTGTCGGAGGTTATTCGTCTCACTCAGGAAAATCTAGAACAAGAGAGTAAGAGGCTAAATAGTATTCTGTTTTATATGACAGATGGGGTCCTTGCGACCAATCGTCGGGGTCAGATTATCATGATTAACGATACAGCCGAGAAGCAACTGGGGCTGGTTAAAGAAGATGTTCTGAATAGAAGCATTTTGGAAGTACTCAAGATAGAAGAAGACTATGAATTGCGTGATTTGATTACCCAAAGTCCAGAATTGTTGCTAGATTCCCAAGACATCAATGGCGAATATTTGAATCTTCGTGTTCGCTTTGCCTTGATACGTCGAGAGTCTGGCTTTATTTCAGGTTTGGTGGCTGTTTTGCATGATACGACGGAGCAGGAGAAGGAAGAACGCGAACGAAGACTCTTTGTTTCCAATGTTAGCCATGAGTTACGGACTCCTCTGACTAGCGTAAAATCCTATCTTGAAGCCTTGGATGAGGGAGCTTTGTGTGAAACTGTAGCACCAGACTTTATCAAGGTTTCTCTTGATGAAACCAACCGTATGATGCGGATGGTGACGGATCTCCTCCATCTTTCACGGATTGATAATGCTACCAGTCACTTAGATGTGGAACTGATTAACTTCACTGCCTTTATTACCTTTATCCTCAACCGTTTTGATCAGATAAGAGGGCAGGATGAAGAGAAGAAATACGAACTGGTGAGAGATTACCCCATTACTTCAGTTTGGATAGAGATAGATACAGATAAGATGACACAGGTGATTGATAATATTCTTAACAATGCCATTAAGTATTCGCCAGATGGTGGGAAAATCACAGTGAGCATGAAGACGACTGATGATCAGATGATTTTATCCATCTCAGACCAAGGTTTGGGTATTCCTAAGCAGGATTTACCACGTATTTTTGACCGTTTTTATCGTGTGGATCGTGCTAGAAGTCGTGCCCAAGGTGGAACGGGTTTGGGACTGGCTATTGCCAAAGAAATTATCAAACAACATAAGGGCTTTATTTGGGCTAAGAGTGAATACGGTAAGGGATCAACCTTCACCATTGTGCTCCCTTATGATAAGGATGCAGTGAGAGAAGAAGTATGGGAGGACGAAGTAGAAGACTAGAATGAGTGAAACAGGCTTTAAATACAGTATTTTAGCATCGGGTTCCAGTGGAAATTCCTTTTATCTGGAAACCCCAAAAAAGAAACTTTTAGTGGATGCAGGCTTGTCGGGCAAGAAAATCACTAGCCTACTTGCTGAAATTAATCGCAAGCCAGAAGACCTGGATGCCATCTTGATTACGCATGAGCATTCAGACCATATTCATGGAGTAGGTGTTTTGGCTCGCAAGTATGGTATGGATTTGTATGCCAATGAAAAGACCTGGCAGGCTATGGAAAATAGCAAGTATCTTGGCAAGGTGGATTCTTCGCAAAAGCATATCTTTGAAATGGGCAAAACCAAAACATTTGGAGATATCGACATCGAGAGTTTTGGTGTGAGTCATGATGCAGTCGCACCGCAGTTCTATCGCTTTATGAAGGATGATAAGAGTTTTGTCCTTTTGACAGATACAGGTTATGTTAGTGACCGTATGGCAGGGATTGTCGAAAATGCAGATGGTTATCTTATTGAGTCCAACCATGATGTAGAGATTTTACGAGCAGGATCTTATGCTTGGCGACTCAAACAACGAATCCTATCGGATCTGGGTCACCTTTCTAACGAAGACGGTGCTGAAGCTATGATACGTACCTTGGGAAACCGCACTAAGAAAATCTACCTTGGCCATCTATCCAAGGAAAACAATATCAAGGAACTGGCTCACATGACCATGGTCAATCAGCTGGCTCAAGCTGATCTTGGAGTTGGAGTAGACTTTAAGGTTTATGATACTTCACCAGATACCGCAACACCATTGACAGAGATATAGAAAGAACGCTGAGAAGGTGTTCTTTTTATATTGACTGAACACCTAAAAAGTAATACAATGGTGTTACCATTAAAAAAGGGAGCACAAAAGATGACTACTATTACATTAAAAGTTTCTGAAGCTGATAAAACATTTATGAAAGCAATGGCTAAGTTTGAAGGAGTTTCCCTGTCGGAACTTATCCGCACCAAAACTCTTGAAGCTCTAGAAGATGAATACGATGCTCGTGTGGCAGATTTAGCCTATCAAGAGTATTTAGAAGACTTGGAAAAAGGAGTTGAACCCATTACTTGGGAAGAAATGATGCATGATTTAGGCTTGGAGGATGAATAATTTGTATAAATTAGTTCCAACAAGACGTTTCATCAAGCAATTGAAAAAATTGGATCGTTATACGCAGAAGATAATTACAAACTATTTACAAACCAATGTTTTGGAAGATCCAAGACGACACGGAAAGGCTTTGGTTGGCAATCGCGTTGGTCAATGGCGCTATAGAATTGGTAATTATCGAGTTATCGTACAAATTGTAGATGATGAATTAGTCATTGCTACTTTAGAAGTTGGTCATCGGAGAGATATTTATTGAATTACTTTTTTCCAAGTCAATTTTCATTCTTTAAAATATGATATAATAGGGCTTACAATATAAGAGAGGTTGCTTATGACAATAGATATTAGTGAAGAAAGTTTAGCTAAAGAATCGGCTGACTTATTAAAAATTCTTTTAAAAGATCGAGCGACAAAGAAATCAATTGTTTGGGCTACGCATTCTTATGAATTGTTAGGAAAGGGATTTGCTCCAAGTGATCGCATCAATCCAAGTAAGGTGACGGGAACCTATGCCAACTTGATTCAACCCAGATCTGAAAAATCCAAATATGAGCAAAAAGATCGGACTAAGATTAGAGCCGAAGTTTTTACGCCAACTTGGTTAGTTGAAAAGCAAAATGGTTACGTTGAAGCTGAACTTGAAACTCTGAATCTTGAAGATTATATCCAAGTGCGCTGGCTAGAAATTACCTGTGGTGAAGCACCTTATATGGTAACGCGATATGATACGGTAACTGGTGAGGAAATTCCATTATCTGAGCGTGTTGGGTTTGTAGATAGAAAACTGCAAAGGATTAGTCGTGAAGTTTCTGATGAAGTAACCTTCTATGAACTTTTAAAAAAAGCTTACCGAGCTTCTTATGGTTATGAGTATCAAGGAGATTCTCTCCTTTTGGCGCGTGAGAATCTTTTGGCGACATTTGAGGACTACTATCTTGCTAAGACTGGAAATCAACCAACATTAGAGCAAAAGAAAGAGATTGCGACTATTATCTCTTACAATGTCTTTCAGATGGATGGACTGAAAAAAACCAGTCCTTATTCAGCTATCCAAGGGCAATCTCAACAACTAAGCTTGTTTACAGATGAGCTAGAAATTCAAGAAGTAGAAGAATCTAAAACCCAAATCAAAGACTGGAAAAAGAATAAAATGATAGGTTTTGAGCGCCTATCAAGTGAGGAAAGTGAAATGAAATTTGATGTCGTGATAGGAAATCCGCCTTATCAGGAGGAAATTGAAGGGGCGAATACTCAGACAAGGCCTATTTATCATTTCTTTATGGAGGAATCTTATAAAATTTCAGATAAAACTGTGCTAGTGACCCCAGCTAGATTTCTTGCGAATACAGGAGGAACTCCCAAAAAATGGAATCATAAAATGTTAAATAGTAGACATTTAAAAGTTAAATTTTATGAATTAAAGAGCAATAAAGTTTTTCCTGGGACTGATATTAAAGGCGGTGTTGTCATCACTTATCATGACAAAAATAAAGATTTTGAACCAATAGAGACATTTATCTCTGAGCCTTTACTTGATAGTATCTATAGAAAAGTTAAAAAGTTGCAAGAACCATCACTATCAGAAATTATGTTTGGCTCAGATAGTCACAAGTTGACAGACATTATGTTTGAAGATTTTCCGGAACTAATCTCTAGAACTGATTCAAGTCACAGAAAAGCTGTTTCTACAAATATTTTTGAACGATACCCTGAGGTATTTAAAGATAAAGTAGATTCAAATACAGAATACGTTCAAATAATTGGACGAGAGAAAAACGGGCGCTCTGTAAAATATCTAAAAAAAGAATACTTACGAGAGCATCCTAACTTGCTCTTTTGGAAAATTATTTTACCTAAAGCTAACGGAAGTGGTGCTTTAGGTGAAGTGCTTTCAACACCCCTAATCGGGGAACCCCTAATCGGGTATTCTCAGACGTTTATATCTATTGGAAAATTTGACACAAAAATAGAAGCAGAGGCTTGTTTTAAGTATATTAAAACTAAATTTGCTAGAGTTATGTTAGGTATTTTGAAATTAACGCAAGATAATCCTCCAGCAACTTGGGCCAAAGTCCCACTCCAAGACTTCACGGTCAATTCGGACATTGATTGGACACAATCAGTGGCTGATATTGACGGTCAGCTCTATCAAAAATATGACCTTTCCCCTGAGGAAATTGCCTTTATTGAGACTCATGTAAGGGAGATGGATTAGAGAAGTATTTTTATTTGACAAATAGCGCTCAGTGATCTATAATAGACACATAGGATTAGGTCAGGAAGCATACGATGCCCTGACCCTTTTTATTTTATAGGAGATAAGTTTGAAGGAACATAAAACATTTAATCAACAGTTAACAATCTTAAGAAATAGGGGTGTTGTAGTACCAACGAATGGGAAGCCAAAGAGATTTTTAGAACAAGAAAACTATTACAATGTTATAAACGGTTATAAAGATTTATTTTTAGTAAAGGATAGCAATAATCGACCTGTTGAACCTGAAATTTATCAAAAAGGAACTCACTTTAACGAACTAAAGGCCTTGTTTTTATTTGATAGAGAACTAAGGATATTATTATTGAAATATTTATTGATATTCGAAAATTCAATAAAGACAACAGTTGCATATGAGTTCTCTAAAAAACACCCTCGTAAGAATGCTTATTTAGATATTGCAAATTTTGTAGACAATGATCCTAAAAAAGTTCTTCAACAAATCTCTATCTTAACCAAGACGATTCATGATAAGGTAGATAGAACTGGCGCTATTAAACATTACATTGAGGAACATGGGGAAGTACCACTTTGGGTTTTAGTTAATTTTCTTACAATGGGAAACATTGCTAATTTTTACAACATTTTAACGGATAGTACAAAGAATATCATTGCAAAATTTTATACAGATAAATATAGAACACAAAATAAAGACAATACATTTAGACTATCTAGTGCAGATTTAAGTGCATGTTTGAAAGTGGCTAACCTAGTTAGAAATATCTGTGCACATGATGAACGGCTGTATAATGTTAATTTAAGAAATGTCAGAATATCTCAAATAGCAAATCATTTTGGGATAAGGAGATATGATAATAAACGTTTCATAGTGGTTATTCTATTTTTAAAAATTGTACTTGATAAGAAGGATTTTCAAAGATTATATAAAGCTTTAATGAATCTATTCAATCAGTATGCTGATGAATTTAAAACTGTAGTATTTGATGATATTTTAAACACGATGGGAATCGATTTAACAGAGTTAGAAAAATTATCTTAGTTTTTTAAAAAAGGAATACTTATGCCAGTAGAAATAAAAACCGCTAAAGAAATTCATCCTAAAATCTATGCTTACACTACACCGACGGTAAGCAGTAATGAGGGCTGGATTAAGATTGGTTATACAGAACGTGATGTCACACAACGTATCAAGGAGCAAACGCATACAGCTCATATAGATACAGACATATTGTGGACTGGAGATGCGACCTATACAGAAGAGCCTGATAAGGGGAAAACTTTCAAGGATCATGATTTTCACCATTTCCTTTCTTTCCATGATGTGGAACGTCGTCCTAAGACGGAATGGTTTTACTTTAATGGAACTCCTGAAAAATCAAAAAATCTTTTTGATAAGTTTGTTCAGCATGATTTGTCAGGTTATCAGCCTGGTCAAGGACAGGACTATACCTTGCGACAGGAGCAAGAAGAAGCAGTTTCTAAGACCTTAGCTTATTTCCAGAATCATCTAGGAGGTAAGTTCCTCTGGAATGCCAAGCCACGTTTTGGTAAAACCTTATCTACCTACGACTTAGCTCGACGGATGGAGGCTGTCAATGTCTTAATTGTAACCAACAGACCGGCAATAGCTAACTCATGGTATGATGATTTCGAAACATTCATAGCAGGTCAAACGACTTATAAGTTTGTTTCTGAATCAGATAGCCTTAAGAGTCGTCCAACCTTGTCACGTAAAGAATTTGTTGGTATTTTAGATGACGATGTAAGACAACTTGCTTTTATCAGTCTTCAAGACTTGAAAGGATCTGCTTATCTAGGTGGAGAGCATAATAAACTCAAATGGATTACAGATATCCATTGGGATTTATTGGTTATCGATGAGGCTCATGAAGGAGTTGATACCTTTAAGACAGACCAGGCTTTTAACAAGATTCGTCGAAACTTTACCTTACACCTTTCTGGAACTCCATTTAAAGCATTAGCTAAGGGAGATTTTACAGAGGAGCAGATTTACAACTGGTCTTATGCGGATGAACAGTCTGCAAAGCATTCTTGGTCTTCTGAGCAAGAAGATGAAAATCCATATGAAACCTTACCTCAGTTAAATCTCTTTACGTATCAAATGTCTCAGATGATTGGTGAAGAGCTAGAAAAAGGCGCTCAACTCGATGGTGAAAATATTGACTATACTTTTGACTTAAGTGAATTTTTCGCTACAGATGATAAAGGTAAATTTATCCATGAGCAAGATGTCAAAAATTGGTTGGATACTCTGTCAAGCAATGAAAAGTATCCATTTTCAACCAAAGAACTTCGGAACGAACTCAAGCATACTTTTTGGTTATTGGAGCGTGTAGCCTCAGCTAAGGCTTTAAAAGCACTACTAGAAGAACACCCCATCTATGAAAACTATGAGATTGTTCTAGCTGCTGGTGACGGACGTATGTCGGAAGAAGATGATAAGGTCAAACTGAAAGCCTTAGACTTGGTTAGAAAAGCGATAGCAGAAAATGACAAAACCATTACCCTTTCCGTCGGTCAGTTGACGACAGGTGTGACTATCCCTGAATGGACAGGGGTATTGATGTTATCAAACTTAAAATCACCTGCTCTTTATATGCAGGCTGCTTTTCGAGCTCAAAATCCTTATTCATGGAGTGATAGCAAAGGAAATCACTTTCGCAAAGAAAGAGCCTATGTATTTGACTTTGCGCCGGAAAGAACCTTGATTCTCTTTGATGAGTTTGCCAACAACTTATCGCTTGCAACTGCAGGAGGCGGCGGGACTTCGACAACTCGTGAAGAAAATATCAGAGAATTACTAAATTTCTTCCCAGTCATAGCTGAAGATCGTGCTGGTAAGATGGTTGAAATTGATGCCAAGGCGGTTCTAACCATTCCTCGCCAGATAAAAGCTAGAGAAGTTCTTAAACGAGGTTTTATGTCCAATCTCTTATTTGATAATATCAGCGGTATTTTCCAAGCTAGTCAAACAGTTCTAGACATTTTAAATGAGCTGCCAGTTGAAAAGGAAGGGAAGCTTCAAACACCTTCTGATTTATTAGACTTTTCAGATGTTACAGTAGATGATGAGGGCAATGCAGTAGTTGACCGTGAAATTGTAGTTAATCAGCAAATGCGACTTTTTGGTGAAAAAGTCTATGGACTTAGTCAATCTGTGACAGATTTGTTCACTAAGAATGAGGATAGAACTCAAAAACAGCTGGTTAATGATTTGAGCAAGACAGTTTCTTCAGTGATTGTAGAAGATTTGAGAGGTGAATACAACCTAAAAACTCGGGAAACTGAGCAAATTAAGAAACAAATTACAGTAACATTTGAGAATGAAATTCGAAAAAATGATATCGAAAGAAAAATTTCTGAAGCTCATATCAGGGAAGAATTGCAGCAACAAATCAAGGAAGCGGTTGATAAGGAGCAAAAGGATAAGATTCAAGAAGATTTTGATAAACGTTTAGAAGAAAATAATCTCATTCACAAGGAAAAACTAGAGCAAACACTCAAAAAAGAAGTGGAAAAAATGCCTGAGAAGTTTATCGAACAGGTTGAGATAAAACGTGTTGAGCAGTTGAAACAATCAGCTCAAGATGAGATTCGTGACCATCTTCGTGGATTTGCACGAACAATTCCAAGTTTCATCATGGCCTATGGCAATCAATCTCTAACACTTGATAATTTTGATACCTTTGTTCCTGAGCAAGTCTTCTTTGAGGTGACTGGTATTACGATTGATCAATTTCGTTATTTGAGAGATGGTGGACAAGATTTTGCAGGACATCTCTTTGATCGAGCAACATTCGATGAGGCCATTCAAGAATTTCTCCGCAAGAAAAAGGAGTTGGCAGATTATTTTAAAGATCAAAAAGAAGATATTTTTGACTATATTCCACCGCAGAAAACCAACCAGATTTTCACACCTAAACGTGTGGTGAAAAGAATGGTGGATGGCCTTGAAAAAGAAAACCCAGGAATCTTTGATGATCCATCTAAGACATTCATTGATTTGTACATGAAGTCAGGTCTCTATATTGCAGAGCTTGTTAAGCGACTATATAATAGCGAAGGCTTGAAAGATGCATTTCCAAATTCTGAAGAACGCTTAAAACATATCTTAGAAAACCAAGTTTATGGATTTGCACCATCTGAGATTATCTATAACATCTCGACTAATTTTATCTTTGGAAATCTCTCACAAGACATTAGTAGAAAGAACTTTGTTTTAGAAGATACCATTCCTGCCGCTAAAGAAGGAAGGATTCAGGAGTTGGTTGATTCCTATTTTGAAAATAATTAAAAAGAAGGCGAATGTGCCTTCTTTTTTATATCTTTTACAATCCTGCAAAGTCCTTGATTTCTTGTGCTGACATTGAGGAGTCGCAACGGACATTGATTTGTCCATCCGCAATGTGAACAAATCCTGGTACAGTTGGGATTCCGTAGCGTGAGCGGAATGCTTGCAACTCATTGAGTTGGCTTGGTTCTTCACTATTGATGAAGTAGATGTGAGCTTTAGTTTCAGCTACGACACCTGCCAAGGTACCCGCAAATTTACGGCAGTAAGGGCAAGTTTTGCGACCAATAAAGAAGGTTGCAGTTTCTTTTTTATCAAGAGCTTCTTGTGCACGCGCAACTGTAGTGACTTCAAGGTCTTTAATGTTATCTAAAAATTGTTCCATGAGATTACCTCGCTTTCATTGATATGTCTAGTATGCCATAAAGTTTCTAAAATTGCTTAGATTTGATACGAAAAAAAGATGAGATTGGTTTGTCTCATCTTTTATAGGATTTTATTTTACAAACGCATTGATTTCTGCTTCGATGTTAGCAATTTTAGCTTGTGATTCTTCGTTGGTTTCACCTACAACTGCAATGTAGAACTTGATTTTTGGTTCTGTACCTGAAGGGCGAACAGCAATCCATGAACCGTCAGCAAGTGTGTATTTCAACACATCACTTGGCGGAGTTGTCAAGTTTGTAACAGTGCCGTCTGCAGCAGTAGCTGTTTGAGCTTTGAAGTCTTCTACGACAGTGATAGCTGTTGCATTCCATTCTTTTGGAGCATTGTTACGGAATTTAGCCATAATCGCTTTGATTTGTTCAGCACCATCGACACCTGAAAGGGTAACAGAGATAGTTTTTTCTGCGTAGTAGCCGTACTCTTTGTAGATTTCTTCGATACCGTCAGCTAGTGTTAAACCACGTGAACGGTAGTAAGCAGCAAGTTCAGCAACGACTAGAACGGCTTGGATAGCATCTTTATCACGTACGAATGGTTTAATCAAGTAACCGAAGCTTTCTTCAAATCCCATCATGTAAGTGTGATTGTGTTTTTCTTCGAATTCTTGGATTTTTTCAGCGATAAATTTGAAACCTGTCAAAACGTTGAACATGGTTGCGCCGTAGCTTTCAGCAATCTTCGTTACCAAGTCAGTTGATACGATAGATTTGCAGAGAGCTGCATTTTCAGGCAGAGTTCCAGCATTTTTGTGGGCTTCCAAGATGTATTTAGCCATGATGGCACCGATTTGGTTACCTGAAAGGTTGAGGTAGCTACCATCTTTTTGAAGAACTTCAACACCAACACGGTCAGCATCTGGGTCAGTTGCGACAAGAACATCTGCACCAACTTGACGACCAAGTTCTTCAGCAAGGGCAAAGGCTGCTTGGCTTTCTGGGTTTGGAGATTTTACAGTTGAGAAGTCAGGATCAGCAGTTGCTTGCGCTTCAACGACTTGAACTGAGTCAAATCCTGCTTGAGCAAGAGCACGACGAGCCAACATTTCACCAGTACCATGAAGTGGTGTGTAAACAATCTTCATGTCTTTACCAAATTCTTCAATCAAGGCTGGGTTGATGTTTACGTCCTTAACCTCTTTAAGGTATTCTACGTCAACAGCTTCGCCGATAACTTCAATCAAGCCAGAAGCTTTTTCAGCTTCCACATCAGCAACTTCAACTGCAAATGGGTTTTCGATAGCACGGATATAAGTAGTCAAAGCGTCCGCGTCGTGTGGAGGCATTTGTCCACCGTCTTCACCGTAAACCTTGTAACCGTTAAATGGAGCAGGGTTGTGGCTGGCTGTGACCATGATACCTGCGAAACAGTTGAGATGACGAACTGCAAATGATAGTTCTGGAGTTGGACGGAGGCTTTCAAATACGTAAGATTTGATGCCGTGTTTAGCAAGAACTGCCGCAGATTCAAAGGCAAACTCAGGTGAGAAGTGACGGCTATCGTAGGCGATTGCTACACCGCGTTCTTTTTCGTTTCCACCTTTTGACTCAATCAAACGAGCCAATCCCTCAGTAGCTTGGCGAACAACGTAGATGTTGATGCGGTTTGTACCAGCACCAATCAAGCCACGCATACCTGCGGTACCAAATTCAAGATTTGTATAGAAGGCATCTTCCTTTGTTTTTTCATCTATATTTTCCAAATCTTGACGAAGGTAGTCAGGAAGCTCTGCAAAATCAACCCATTTCTGGTAATTTTCTTGGTAAGACATTAAAATTCTCCTTTATTTTTAAAACATTTAATCAGTTTGATTATATCATTTTTTTTAGTTTTAGTAAAACCTTATCTGCTTCGAAAATATCTTCAAACCAGGTCAGATTGAATTTTGGGTTTATATGATGTTGAGGCTAGGAAAAATTCAATCTCAGTAAAAAAGTAAGTCTTCTCATAATAAAACATTGATACCAAACGTTTTATTATGAGAAGACTTTTACCCAGCCTCTTTATACACAACCTCAAAACAGTGTTTGGAGTAATCTGTGACTAGATGTTTAGTTCCAAGAATGTCATCTTGACTAGATGGTTTTCTTGACCGTTATTGGTGATAATCTTCCAGCAATGCTTCAAATTCAGCCACAGTCATTACCAATTGCTGACTGGCAATCTCAGAAGTCAGAAGACCTTGGCGGACCATATCTAGGAAGGCAAAGAGTTTTCCACGTTCAAGTCCTTGTTCAATCCCCTCTGCACGACCACGTTCTAAGCCCTTTTCCTCAGCTTGTTCCAAGGCATAGTCCTGCGCTAACAATGCTTGTTCTTCGCGCATACGTAATTGACTAAACATTTTCCTGTCCTCCTCGGACCAGCTCTTATAGTCCAGCAGTTGGTCTGCTTGGCTGATGGCTCGCTCGGGTTGTTGGGTAAAGGGCTTGTTCCCGAAAAACTCCAACCACGGTTTGCGAACCTCGTCTTTGCTGGTTTCTCTGTATTTTTTAGGTCTTATTTATGATGGTCCTTCAATAATTCTTCAAACTCAGCCACAGTCATTCCCAACTGCTGACTGGCAACCTCGGAAGTCAGAAGACCTTGGCGAACCATATCTAGGAAAGCAAAAAGTTTTCCACGTTCCAGTACACGCTCCAGTCCCTCTTCAATGCCTTCTTCTCGTCCTTGTTCAATCCCTTCCGCCCTAGCAGTTTCCAAGGCATAGTCCTGCGCTAACAATGCTTGTTCTTCGCGCATACGTAATTGACTAAACATTTTCCTGTCCTCCTCGGACCAGCTCTTGTAGTCCAGCAGTTGGTCTGCTTGGCTGATCGCTCGCTCGGGTTGTTGAGTAAAGGGTTTGTTCCCAAAAAACTCCAACCACGGTTTGCGAATGCTATCTTTGCTGGTTTCTCTGTACTTTTTTAGTTCCAAGAATGCCATCTTGACTAGATGGTTTTCTTGTCCATTAGTTGTGATAGTTAAAACTTCACCTGTCGTGTCCTCGCGCATGCTAAAGCTATGGAAAGCCAAGTCATCTGAGAAGTAGTTGCTATCCACAATAGCTATTGCGTAAACAGGTGCGATATGTTTGTAACTCTGGTGTGTGTCACCTTCTCGTTGGCGAATTTTTTCTAGGTTTTGATTGACCTGACTACATAGATAAGCCCACAAGCGATTGATGAAAAAATTCTGATGATGGACTTGTATTTCGATGATAACTTGGGTTCCATTATCTAGTTCAGCCAAAACATCTATACTTGTATAGAAGTCCTGCGCCGAGTAGGGTAGAGAAGGCAAGACATGAATGTTACTTCCCTCTAAAATAGTCACATTTTTAGCTGGTAAATCCAGCATATCGCGGATAAATTGACAAGTGATTTCTGGATTGCTAAAAATCTTTTTAGCAACCAAATCGTTGGTCGGGCTGATGCCCGGATGTCTGAGAATCATTCTTTCTCTCCTTTCATTATAGCACATTTTTCAATCTAGGTTTACTAAATTTGATGCTTCTATCTATTTATTCGGAAAAGAAAGGGAAAAGTGCAAACTTTCCTAACAAAAAAGATAGCCAATCTCTTTTACATCAAGAAATTTAGCTATCTTTTTTAGTTATTTTCATATTGCATAAGGTTGACAGATTTCTCACTCATATTTTTCCAACAATGCTTCAAACTCGGATACTGACATACCTAACTGCTGGCTGGCAACCTCGGAAGTCAGAAGACCTTGGTGGACCATATCCAGAAAGGCAAAAAGTTTCCCACGCTCTAGTCCCTGTTCAACGCCTTCTGCTCGTCCTTGTTCAAGACCCTCAGCTCGACCACGTTCAAGACCTCGCTCCAGTCCCTGTTCAATACCTTCTGCACGACCACGTTCAAGACCTCGTTCTAATCCTTTTTCCTCCGCTTGTTCCAAGGCATAGTCCTGTGCTAACAAGGCTTGTTCTTCGCGCATACGTAGTTGACTAAACATCTTCCTGTCCTCCTCGGACCAGCTCTTATAGTCCAGCAGTTGGTCTGCTTGGCTGATGGCTCGCTCGGGTTCTTGGGTAAAGGGTTTATTCCCGAAAAACTCCAACCACGGTTTGCGAACCTCGTCTTTGCTGGTTTCTCTGTATTTTTTTAATTCCAAGAACGCCATCTTAACCAGATGGTTTTCTTGTCCATTATTGGTTATGGTTAAAACCTCTCCTGTCGTATCCTCGCGCATGCTAAAGCTATGAAAAGCCAAGTCATCTGAGAAGTAGTTACTATCCACAATTGCGATAGCGTATACTGGTGCGATATGTTTGTAACTTTGGTGAGTGTTTCCTTCTTGTTGGCGAATTTTTTCTAGGTTTTGATTGACCTGACTGCACAGGTAAGCCCACAAACGATTGATGAAAAAATTCTGATGATGGACTTGTATTTCGATGATAACTTGGGTTCCATTATCTAGTTCAGCCAAAACATCTATACTGGTATAGAAGTCCTGGGCCGAGTAGGGTAGAGAAGGCAAGACATGAATGTTGCTTCCCTCCAAAATGGTTACATTTTTTGCAGGTAAATCCAGCATATCGCGAATAAATTGACAAGTGATTTCTGGGTTGCTGAAAATCTTCTTAGCAACCAAATCATTAGTTGGGCTGATGCCCGGATGACGTACCGTCATACTTTCTCTCCTTTCATTATAGCACATTTTTTAATCTAGTTTTACTAAATTTGATGCTTCTATCTATTTATTCGGAAAAGAAAGGGAAAAGTGCAAACTTTCCTAACAAAAAAGATAGCCAATCTCTTTTACATCAAGAAATTTAGCTATCTTTTTTAGTTATTTTCATATTGCATAAGGTTGACAGATTTCTCACTCATATTTTTCCAACAATGCTTCAAACTCGGATACTGACATACCTAACTGCTGGCTGGCAACCTCGGAAGTCAGAATACCTTGACGAACTAGATTTGATAAACCTACTTTTAATCCCTGTTCGATGCCTTCAGCTCGTCCACGTTCAAGACCACGCTCCAGTCCTTGTTCAATCCCTTCCGCCCTAGCAGTTTCCAAGGCATAGTCCTGCGCTAACAATGCTTGTTCTTCGCGCATACGTAATTGACTAAACATTTTCCTGTCCTCCTCGGACCAGCTCTTGTAGTCCAGCAGTTGGTCTGCTTGGCTGATGGCTCGCTCGGGTTGTTGGGTAAAGGGCTTGTTCCCGAAAAACTCCAACCACGGTTTGCGAACCTCGTCTTTGCTGGTTTCTCTGTATTTTTTTAATTCCAAGAACGCCATCTTAACCAAATGGTTTTCTTGTCCATTATTGGTTATGGTTAAAACCTCACCTGTCGTATCCTCTCGCATACTAAAACTGTGAAAGGCTAAATCATCTTGAAAATAATTGCTGTCCACAATTGCAATAGCATAAACTGGTGCGATGTGTTTGTAACTCTGGTGGGTGTCACCTTCACGTTGACGAATTTTTTCTAGGTTTTGATTGACCTGACTGCAAAGGTAAGCCCACAGGCGATTGATGAAAAAATTCTGATGATGAACTTGGATTTCAATAATTACTTGCGTACCATTATCCAACTCTGCCAAAACATCTATACTGGTATAGAAATCCTGCGCCGAGTACGGTGTAATGGGCAAGACATGAATATTGCTCCCCTCCAAAATCGTCACATTTTTTGCTGGTAAATCCAACATATCGCGAATAAATTGACAAGTGATTTCTGGGTTGCTGAAAATTTTCTTAGCAACCAAGTCATTGGTTGGGCTGATGCCCGGATGACGTACCGTCATACTTTCTCTCCTTTCATTATAGCACATTTTTTAATCTAGTTTTACTAAATTTGATGCTTCTATCTATTTATTCGTAAAAAGAAGAAAAAGGGGAGAAAAAATCTCAAATTGTCTCATTTTTAAAGAAATAAATGTAAAAATCCTAAAGCAAGCTGGGAAGGTCTCAAAGCACAGGACTGATCTTGGCTGATAGGAGGAAGCAAGTCTATAAGATGCACACGACAGGGCAAGGCTGATGGGGCTTCATCTTTACTGTTGGTTTACTGATGAGGGACCCCTAACCTACCTTTGGTTTTGGTAAAAAGATCGTCTATCTGCTAGTCTTTCATTTCAATCAAAAAATTTGAAATTTACAGTTATTTGATGTATAATATTTAGATAAGATTGTATGCTATCATGCATAAAATAGCATAACAATATATATATATATATATATGGAGTCTAAAATGGGTAAATTTGATAAACAACTAAAATATAGTATTCGAAAAGTAAGTGTCGGTGCAGCTAGTGTCGTCATTGGTGCTTTTTACCTTGCCATGGGGGCAGGTGTGGTACACGCGGAAACGAAAACTACTACTGATGGAGGTGCAAGTCACTCTAGTCCGTCTCCAGAATCGGAGACAAGCCGACCTAACAGTCTGACTGCGTCTAGCTATGGGGCGGTGCCTGCTCAAAATCCTGGTGTCTCTGGAAAACCAACAGAGTCAACAACACCTAAAGAGAAAGAAAAAAAAGAAACCCTTAATGCAGCGCAGCCAACAGAAGCATCTACGTCTGCTAATACTAGAAGTCGCCGTGTGAGAAGAGGAGCAGGAGATGCTCCTACTGGAGAAACTTCTGGTAATTCTACTGGAACTGAGACAGCTGCCGGGTCTTCAACTGGCAATAACGAAGCATTAGATTCTGCTCTAACCGAACGTAAGGGGGCTACAGTACAACCAGATCAACCGGGGATATCTATACCAACAGGAAATGAGTCTGGAGCACATGATCCGAATGCTCACATAAGTTTCGATGATCCTGGTCATACTGCTACAGTTGAAGAAATGTGGAAAATTATCCAACATATGCCGGATGACTTCCAAAATAACGAGCGTTCTTATTTAAGAAACATGGATACTCTAGGAAGGGAACTTCGATTTGATAAGACTGCTGAGAATCCAGAGGGTGTACCGCTTCAACCGGGTGAAATTAGAGAACTTCATGACTTTGGTGGTTGGCATGCCATTGACAAAGATGGAACCCAAGGTAAATTCGTTATCGGAAGAAAAAATGAACAAGGTTATTTCACAGGTTGGCATAAAGTAGGAGAAACATCAGAGGGCATTCCAATCATGGAACAAGGTGGTATGCTTGGGGCAGATGCCTTAGATAACATCTATGTGCATGAGCAAGCCTTAGATCGTCGTTTTGATTATATGCTGATGCTTGTTAAAGGGCGTACACGTGCCAATCGTACTGAAACTGTAGCGGATCATTCTACATATGATCCACGTACTCCGAATGAACGTTCAAATTTGAGTAACACTGAATTTAATAAGCTTCCGTTTTTAGAAAAGGATAAATTTAATAAATATTCTCCAGCTGTCGTTGGCTACAATGGGATAGAGAAGAAATTCACAGCCTTTTCTACTAAATACGGAAGTCGTGTTCGTGTTGATTTTGTGACAGGGTACATCACAGATATTAACGGTTCTAAAGGAAGTTATCGAGTAGTCATTAAAGCTCAAAATAGTAAGGGCGAAGAAACAAAAGTTTATGAGGAAACTATTTCTCGTGTAGCTGAAATCGTTCAGAATGAAGACTTGTATAAGAAAGGTTTGAATGTTGAAGCAGTACATGCAAACATTTTGAAATTTTTAAAAGATGAGTTTGAATACCGTGTTAATAAAATTAAAAATCCGATAGTAAGAGCTAATCCATTATTAGGAAGAACAAAAGAAATAGATTATACATCAGAACAACGAAAAGTATACGATCAAATTGTTGAAGAAGCAACGGAAGAAGCTAAAAAACAAGGCGATATTGTGATGAATGTGACTGAAGACTTCTTAAGTATAGAAAAATCAAAGAAAAAAGATTCAGAGTGGAAGAAAACTTTCACAAATACAAATCAGTCAACTCCAAAGCTATCAAATGACTTGAATAATTTATTGAAAAATGCTGATAAAGATAATCCTAATACCCCAACTTGGCTAAAACCAAGTGCTTCTCAAGCTAAAGCTGATGACAGAGCATATAGATTACTCACTACTCTTATACCAGGTGCTAAGAAAATTACCTATCATGTTAACGATGATCAGCTGGAAGTTGAAACAGATAAATACACATATACTGCCGCTAGAAACGGTAGCAAGGAAGTTGGTATTCAAGGGTCAGATATAGCAGCAACTCTAAGTGCTGATGCATATGGTGCTAATCCCCAAACCTTTGATAGAGAGAATACAAATACAAAAGCGAATAATCTTAATCATGGTTGGGCTACATCTAGTTCTGAAGAATTCAAACATTTCTCAAGATTTTTAGGAGTAGATAAAGGGATTGTGCGTACGAATGTGATTTCTGATGAAGAGCTGTCGGCTAAGATTAAGGAAGCAGTGGGTCCTGGATATAGCAAACTAGGAAAACCAGGATACTTCTCTACTGCGGACATTCCTTTAGGAACGGATATTGTATCGTATACTGTACAAGTAATTCCAGCTGATAATGAAAGAGTTGGGGTAAACAATCAAAGTTCTCGTATTCAGTATAATATGCCGATTCTAGCCGATTTCTCAGTCATCCAAGATACGACAGGACCGTCTAAAGAATTAGCAAGAAGAATTATTAGTAAGTCGAATCTTCCAGAAGATAAGAAAAATAAGATTATAGAAGAAATCAACAAGAGTAAGAAGACATCTGAAATAAGATCTCAGCTGTCAGGAGATGTTAAAGTTAAGTATCAAGATGTATCTGGAAATGTATTAACACTTGATAATACTAAAGAACATCAAAAAGAGACTGACTTAGGTAAAAAAGGAGAAGATGGAACATACCTTGCTGTCGATAGCGGACTACGTTATACAAACTATGACGTTACCGATAAAAAATTAAACACGATTACAACTAGTGATGGTAAACAATATATACTGAAAAGATCATTAGAGGATGGTACTCTTGATAATGGAAGATTGAAAACTTCTGCTGATGAAACAGGAACTATATCAGCTAGCCCAGCAACAGTAACGTTTGTATATGAAGAATACACACCACCTGCAACAGGTAAAGGTGTCGTTCACTTCAAGAAACAAGTATCTAAGACAACAACAGAACCGTTAACTGGATATGGTGATATTACGCTAGAAGGTAATGTGGGAGATACATTCTCTTCAACGGATGTAAATACTAGAATAACAGCACTGAAAAATGCTGGGTATGAGATTATTGGAGACACATTTACAACTGGTGATAAAACAATTGACTCAACGATTGATGAAGACGGACATGAGCCAAGTCAGGTGTATAATGTAACTGTAAGAGAAAAAGTGGAAACAGTAACAACACCACCGACTCCGAATACACCGGTGGATCCAAATAATGAAGAAGGACCAAAATGGCCGGAAACAGGATTAAAAGAATCTGATCTTAAAAAAGAAGTAACAAGAACAATTACTTACGTTAAGAAAGAAACTGCGGACGGGGAAAAAATTGCAGATGCACAACCTACAAAGGTAGATAAAGTATTATACAAACGTACTGCAACATATAACTTAGTTAGCAAAACAGTTACTTATAGTGATTGGACAGCAACTGCAGATGATACGCATTCAGCTACAAGTTTTTCACCAGTAAAAACTCCAGTATTAGCTGGATACGTAGCAGATTTTAAGGAAGTTACAGATGCACCAGCAGCGCCAAATGCCAACGGTGAAGTAACGAATATGACTAGAGAAGTTGTATACACTAAGTTAGGATCATGGGTACCGAAGATACCAGGAAAAGATTCAACACCAATTCCATATCCAAACGATCCAAAAGATCCAACAAAACCTAAATATCCTGATTATCCAACAACACCGGAAAATCCGGATGAAACACCAGTGAATCCAGGCGGTGAAACACCAGGAACTCCAGGAGGCGGAAATGAGACCCCAGGTGGTGAAACACCAGGAACTCCTGAAAAACCAAAAACACCGGTAATACCATATGTGGAAGGGTATGTACCAAAGATTCCGACAGACCCAACAACACCAGTAGGTGAAGATAATCCACTTAAACCGTTGGTGCCTATAGATTCAAATGATCCTAAAAAGGGATACAAAGTACCTGAATTACCAAACGATCCTAAAAAAGATACGGTAATTGAATACAAGCCAAACCCACAAAAAATACTAATCAAAGTTGTTAATGTGACAACTGGGGAAGAAGTAGAATTACCTAATGAAAAGCTGGAATTCAATGGCGTCTCTGATCAAGTAGTAACAAGTGAAGATAAGGGGAAAGTCGATAAGAAGATTGATTCTTTACAAAAACGAGGATATATCGTATCAACGAAGAACCCTATAACTGAAACAACTAAGTATGATACGAAGGATGATTCAAACCAAAAAGAACCAACGCAAACATACAAAATTATAGTGAATGAACCTGTTACAAAAGATACAGAGGTTAGAAAAGTAACACGTACGATTAAATACGTTAAAATTGATGTTCAAGATGGAAATGAAGTCAGAACAGAACTTAATACGGAAAAAATCAAAACAAAAGTAGATAAGGTTGAGTTTTCAAGAGATACAACTACAAGCTTAGCAACAGGTTTAACAAAAATTGGTGCTTGGGACCAAGAAACTAAGGAGTTACCAAAAGTTAATACACCTGTATTAGTTGGTTATATCGCAAATGTCGTTTCTGTAGAAAATAAATCTGTTTCACCTGATACAGAATCATATGAAGTGACAGTTGAATACAGAAAAATCGGATCATGGGTACCGAACTTACCAGAAGGTGTAACACCACCAGCAGGAACGGATATGACACCAAAACCATATCCAAACAATCCGACAGATCCAACAAAACCAAAAGATCCAGAATATCCACAGCCAGGAACACCAGTTGAACCAAACACACCAGTGATTCCATATGTGCCAGGTTATACACCTAAGATTCCAACAGATCCAACACAACCAGTGGATCCTAATACAAATCCGCTAGTACCATTAACACCGGTAGATCCAAACCATCCAGAAAATGGATACAAGGTACCACCAGTACCAACAACACCAGGTAATGATACGCCAATTACATATGAAGCAGATACTCAAAAAGCTATAGTAAAATATGTTGTTGAAGGAACAACTACAGTTCTTCATACAGAAGAACTAACAGGTGATTCGGGAACTACAATTAACTATACAACAGCGAATAAGCTTGCAGAATTGAAAGTTCTTGGATATGAATTAGTAACTGATGGATTCACAACAGAGACAGGTAGAAACTTCGATAAAGATAAAACAGTTGATCAAACTTTCGAAGTAACAGTGAAACCAAAAGTGGTAGAAGTAACAGAACCACCAACTCCAAATACACCAATTGATCCAGAAAATCCAAACGGACCAAAATGGACAGAAGAGTTAGTGAATCAATTGTCACTTAAGAAAGATGTTACACGTACGATTACTTATGTTAAGAAAGACACTCCAAATGGAGAAGAAATTCCAAACGCAAAACCAACTGTAACACAAACGGCACACTTTAAACGCAATGTAAAAGTAAATGTAGCAACTGGAACAGTTGTAGAATATACAGCCTGGACAAGTACGGACAACAACTTAGCAGCAGTAACAACAGAAAAACTAGATGGTTATGTAGCAGACAAAGCTTCTGTTGAAGGAGTAGAAACAAGCGTAGATTCAACAGACTTAGATAAGAAAGTTGTGTATACTAAGTTAGGATCATGGGTACCAAGATTACCAGAAGGTGTAACACCACCAGCAGGAACGGATATGACACCAAAACCATATCCAAACAATCCAACAGATCCGACAAAACCTGGAACACCAGTATATCCTGAACCAGGACAACCAATCACTCCTGGAACACCGGTAATTCCAT
>OBUY01000207.1_pt1 | contig 30113 bp, 19 predicted proteins | sample 1475781 | NCBI WGS metagenome assembly OBUY01 (sample SAMEA2579912, study PRJEB22360) | human gut metagenome | biome: human gut; feature: human-associated habitat; material: faeces | place: Denmark | collected 2008/2010 | reverse complement strand
AACCCAGCAGCATAGGCTTCCCGGGCGCGCAGAGCAATGGGCGTTTGATAATTGCAGGCATTTCAGTCATTAATGCCGCAGCAGACGCCGCATCGGTGATTTTATTGCGAGTGATTTCGTCCAGTTTACGCCAGGTGGTGCCACGGGTGTTGAGTAACGCTTCCCAGCCTAATTCGTTGATAAATGAGTTCAGCAATTCACTGTCCAGACCATCAACACGGTAATCGTGAAAGCGAAAGTCAATGCTATTGGTTTCCAGCCAACGGCGGGCTTTTTTAATGGTGTCACAGTTTTTGATGCCGTAAAGGGTAACCATAATGAATCCTTTTGCGATTATTAAGAATAAATAATCATTTAACGGGCAATACATTTCCCCTGCAAATGATTGTCAGAGAATATAACATTATTAAGGTATTTCACTTAACAACTATTAAATAATTGTGAGCAGTTTGAACGCAATTATTAAGAATATTCCCCTAGGTATCTGTCTGTATTTCAAGCAGAATTGATTCAGTATTAGAATCCGTATGAATATGTTGAAATGTTGCTTTGCATCACATAAAAATCCCTGTCTCAGGGCCATAGTATTTACATAGGTTTTGCCCCGGAGGTAGTAATCACAGCAATCGAATAAATTAGCTTCACCACGGTATATTGTTTCCGTAGAATACCCATAATTATAAGAGAGGTTGTTATGATTGAACGTGAACTGGGGAACTGGAAAGACTTTATCGAAGTTATGCTTCGTAAGTAATTACCAGGACAAAAGGTAAAATGAAAGAACCTGATGAACAGGTTCTTTATCAGAAAGTTGAAAAAGGCGACACGTTGGCATGTCGCCTTTTTTATTGTTTATTCCGGCCGGGGTTTCAGCGGGAAGCGGCGACGTACCAGCACAAAGAATAGCGGTACGAAGTAAATTGCCAGAATGGTAGCGGAAATCATCCCCCCCATTACGCCAGTACCAACCGCATGTTGTCCGCCGGAGCCAGCACCGCTGCTGACTGCCATCGGCAGTACGCCGAAGACAAACGCCAGCGAGGTCATTAAAATCGGGCGTAAACGCTGGCGGCAGGCATAAAGCGTTGCTTCAAAAAGGTCGTGGCCTTTTTGATTCATCTCGTTAGCGAACTCGACAATCAGAATGGCGTTTTTCGCTGATAAACCAATGACCGTTAACAGTCCCACCTGGAAATAAACATCGTTTTCCAGCCCACGCATCCAGGTTGCCAGCAGCGCGCCGATAACCCCCAATGGCACGACCAGCATCACCGAGAACGGCACCGACCAGCTTTCGTACAGTGCTGCCAGACACAGGAACACGACCAGCAATGAAATCGCATACAGCGCCGGAGCCTGCGCGCCGGAAAGCCGTTCCTGATACGACATTGCCGTCCACTCCAGACCGAAGCCGTTCGGCAATTGCTGAACTAACGATTCCATAATATCCATTGCAGTACCGGTACTGACGCCCGGCGCAGCTTCCCCGACAATCTCTACCGCGGAATAACCGTTATAGCGTTCCAGACGCGGCGAACCTGTTTCCCAGCGGGAGGTCGCGAAGGCAGAGAAAGGCACCATGCCGCCGTCTTTGTTACGCACATACCACAGATTGATGTCATCTGGCAGCATGCGATACGGCGCGGCAGCCTGCACATAGACTTTCTTCACGCGACCGCGATCCATAAAGTCATTTACATAGCTCGAACCCCACGCGGTTTGCAGCGTGTCGTTAATATCGTCAATGGCAACGCCCAGCGCCTGGGCTTTACGTTGGTCGATATCAATCTGCAACTGCGGACTGTCATCAAGACCATTATGGCGCACACGGGTTAATTCCGGGTTTTCTGCCGCCAGCGCCAGTAACTGGTTACGTGCTGCCATTAGCGCATCGTGACCCGCCCCGGCGTGGTCCTGCAACTCCATATCAAAACCCGCAGAACTGCCAAGACCGCTAATTGCTGGCGGGCTGCTGGCAATAACTCGGGCTTCTTTAATCTTATTAAATTCTTTCGTTGCACGTTCGATAATGGCAAACGAGGTGCCGGTTTTACTGTCGCGTTCGCTCCAGTCTTTCAGGCGGATAAACATCCGCGCCACGTTTTGGCCGTTGCCGCCAGGGCCAGAACCGACCGTGGCAAACACCGACGTGATGTTGTCTTTCTCATGAGTGAAGTAATACTTCTCGATCTGTTCCACCACTTTCAGGGTTTGTTGCTGGGTCGAGCCGCTGGGCAACTGCACCGAGGTGGTGAACATGCCACGGTCTTCCAGTGGCAGGAACGACGTTGGCAGACGCAGGAACAGAAACACCATGCCGCCAAGTAGCAGGACATAAATCACAATCCAGCGCAGGCTGCGGTGGAGAATTTTCGCCACCCCTTTTTCGTAGCGTTCGGCGTTGCGGTTGAACATCTGGTTAAACCAGGCAAAAAAGCCTTTCTGCCCGTGATGCTCACCTTTTTTCAGTGGCTTAAGTAGCGTGGCGCACAGTGCCGGAGTGAGAATCATCGCCACCAGTACCGACAGCACCATCGCCGCAACAATAGTGATGGAGAACTGGCGATAGATAGCCCCGGTGGTGCCGCCGAAGAAGGCCATTGGCACAAAAACAGCCGAAAGCACCATCGCAATCCCGACCAGCGCGCCCTGGATCTGACTCATCGATTTCCGCGTCGCCTCGCGGGGCGAAAGTCCGTCTTCGCTCATAATACGTTCGACGTTTTCCACCACCACGATGGCGTCATCCACCAGCAGGCCGATCGCCAGCACCATCGCGAACATGGTTAAGGTGTTGACGCTGTAACCGAAGGCGTAAAGCACGGAGAAGGTTCCCATCAACACTACCGGTACGGCGATAGTCGGAATCAGCGTGGCACGGAAGTTTTGCAGGAACAGGTACATGACGAGGAAAACCAGTGCGATAGCTTCCAGCAGAGTTTTCACCACGTCTTCAATGGAGGCCTTAACAAACGAGGTGGTTTCATATGCCACCTTGTACTCCAGTCCGGGGGGGAAATACTGCGCCAGTTCATCCAGACGGTTGAGCACCAGCTCCGCCGTTGCCATTTCGTTCGCGCCGGAGGCCAGTTTTACTCCCAGACCCGAGGCTGGCTTACCATTAAAGCGGCTAAGATAATCATATTTCTCCGCTCCCATTTCGACGGTGGCGACATCGCCCAGCCTTACTTCTGAACCGTCCTGATTCACCCGCAAGGTGATATCACGGAACTGTTCAGGCGTTTGCAACAGCGACTGAGCGTTAATGGTGGCATTTAGCGCCTGTTTATCAACAGAAGGTGTTCCGCCAAGTTGCCCAACCGCAATCTGCGCATTCTGCGACTCAATGGCATCAGTGACATCTTTGGCGGTCATCTGGAAACTGTTCAGTTTTGCCGGATCAAGCCAGATACGCATCGAATACTGCGAACCGTAAGCGTCAATATCACCAACGCCATTAACACGGCTTAACGGATCCTGAATATTACTGGCAACATAATCGGCAATATCCTGTTTATCCATTGAACCATCAGTAGAGACGAAGGCAATGGTCAGAATGTTGGTATCGCCGGTTTTACGTACCGTTACGCCCTGATTTTGCACCGCCTGGGGGAGTTTACGCATGGCTGATTGCAACTGGTTTTGCACCTGTTGCACTGCTTCGTCCGGGTCTGTGCCTGCTTTAAAACTGAGCGTCACCGACGCCTGGCCGGTGCCGCTGCTTTGTGACGACATATACATCAGGTTATCGAGGCCAGTCATATTCTGCTCAATAACCTGGGTCACGGTGTTTTCCAGCGTCTGGGCCGACGCGCCAGGATAGTTAGCCGTTACTCGCACATTAGGGGGGGCGAGATCCGGGTATTGTTCAACAGGCAATGAAAAAATCGCCAGGGTTCCTGTCAGACACAACAGGATTGCCAGTACCCAGGCAAAAATGGGGCGATCAATAAAGAAATTCGCCATTAAAAGAGGACCTCGTGTTTCTGCGTATCGTTATGGGCATACCTTGCTTCACTGTAGCGGCAAGGTACGAGCCAATCGTGGAGAAAAAAAGGAGATAATGTAAATTATCAGCACTCGGTAGCAAAGTTTGCATAAGCGTAAAGTAACGGCAGCTATCTCTTTCCATTGCGGTGCATGAACGGAATGTTTTTCTAATTTGTTGAATTTTTGATAAAAAATACAGCGATTTTTTATTTTGATATCGCAAGGAAGAGCATCATTCGAACCCTGTCAGCGAAAACTCACCTTTACAAATGTAAAGCCACAGCAGGATGTTAACAAAATTTCTTCTTAACGGAATCGTTGCCCGGCATCGTTTTTCCCGGAGAGCTTGCAAAAAGCGGATATTTCGTTTGTCTGGTTCCATATCAATAAGCGAGGAAACTGCTCGTTTTTGCTGACGCTCATCAACATACTAAACACTATTTTATGACTTCTGCTAATAATCATATGAATATATAGAGATATTAAATCGATGTCATGTATGATTCTTGTATTTTGTTCGTGTGGAATTATTTTTGATATCTATTGTTTTATACGAATATGACTTGCTCTCTATCTTATTAATTAACGTCGGGTATCTTTTTCCTCTATGGTTCTTAAAATGAGAAGACCATTTTTTTGGTTGAAAATCATATGCTAAGTGATGTGGTAAATATTCTTAGCTTTCTGAGAAAGTATTTTAATCATCTTGGTAGGTACACCGTGAACTATTCTTCATATGGATCGATCTGTTTTATAGATCGATTTTCATTTATCGATCTATAAAAACTATATGACTTTATTTAAATAAACTGTCACTATTTTTAATATCTATTTCATGGAGGGTGTGTCGCTCCGGATGAACTATTGCCAATAAAATATATTGGCATGGTTTGCAATGGTTTTTTATTAACTTTTGCATTACATGTGTTTATGTTTATTGAGTGTAATTAATTGATTTTATTGATATTTTTTTATTGATGCGAAACGTTTTAAAGACTGTTTGGGCACCTTGTTTCAGGCAGGCTAACAGTAGTCCACTATTAACTAGTGAACGGTAGATGAAGATGTAATATGGAAGTGATTAATCACTAACTTGTCGATAATAATGATTTTACGTTGTTGGTTAAATATCAGCAACGGTGGCGTGTTATCGCCAAAAATAAAAAACTTTACTCTGATGAATGTTTTTGGATGTTTTTCAATACTTGTTATGGGTAAGGGGGGTATTGCGCCAAATTTTATTAAATTATATTGCGCGCAATATGTGTTTATTACCAGAGCATTGGGATAAAAAGTTCTCTGTTGTGAAAATCATAATCGGTGAGTTTGTTTCTTTCCTCAAAATAAGGCGCTTTATTGAACTTTAATTAAAAAGGAATTTTACAGTGAGTAATGATGATACCCTTGTAGGTACTAAAGCGTTGCAGCAATCTTTTGCTAATGCGCCTTATGTTCCCACTCAAAAATCCCTGCACGGCATTCGCTACGATTTCAACGATGGTGCGCGCATCAAACTCCCTCCGGGTAACTGGCTGGTTAATTTAATCGACGACGCTTCCGGCAATGTTTTATTTACCTGTCAGTCCAGTGAAGGCTGGGTATTGAGCGGTAAAAAGTACTTTGTTGATTTTCGTATTCAGGTTTTTAAGGCGGATGAATCCACGCCGGTGCTGGATGTCGAGCAGGATCTGCGAGACAAGTCTGTCATTATTCATTTCCCCACCGGAACGTTAGGCGATCTCCTTGGCTGGTTTCCATATGCCGAACGTTTTCGCCAGCAGCATCAGTGTCAACTGGAGTGCGTGATGGGAGCAGAAATTATCGAACTGCTCCACGAACAGTACCCTGAAATACAGTTCTCCACCCGCGAAACCATTAAAACCCATAACCCCTACGCCAGCTACCGCATAGGGTTGTACTTCGAAGGTAACGACACCCATCAGCCGCTGGATTTCCGTCAGGTCGGTTTTACCCGCATTGCAGGCTATATCCTCGGTGTCCCGCCGCAAGAAGAACCTCCCCGGCTGAAGCTCGACGCACCGCGCGTCATTGATGACCCCTACGTTTGTATCGCCACCCAGTCCTCTTGCCAGGCGAAATACTGGAACAATGGTTATGGCTGGTCGGAGGTGGTGGCAGAGCTGAAAACGTTGGGCTATCGGGTGCTGTGTATTGATAAGGAAGCACACTACGGCTCTGGTTTTGTCTGGAATCACATTCCCCACGGGGCGGAGGATTTTACCGGTGCGCTGCCGTTACAACAGCGGGTAGATCTCCTGCGCCACGCGGACTTTTTTGTCGGTCTGAGCAGTGGCCTGAGTTGGCTGGCGTGGGGGTGTCACATCCCGGTGGTGTTGATTAGTGGTTTTACCGATCCGCAAAGCGAGTTCTATACCCCGTGGCGGGTATTCAACTCACACGGCTGCCACGGCTGCTGGGATGACGTAAGCATCGATTTTGACCAGGAAGATTTTTTGTGGTGTCCGCGGCACAAGGGCACTGACCGACAGTACGAATGCTCTCGACTCATAACTGGTCAGCAAGTTAACCGCATTATCCGCCAGCTTCATCAAACCCTAAGCGACGAACGCGCCGCCCTTAGCCTAAAGGACTAATTCATGAATAAAACCCATAACATTGTCTGGAGTGTGGCACGAAATATGTATGTCGTCGCCTCCGAATTTTCGCGTGGCGACAGCCGGATGAAAACGCAGGTGAAGACGGTGGCGACAATGGTATTGTTGGCGTTAAGCCCGCTTGATGCGCAAGCGGTGTTTACGCCAGACGTGACGGATGAAACGGTCGCGGGGGAGGCAGGGGAAAAAGGCTCGCAGCATAACACCTATGTTAACGGTAGCCTCCTGGTTGTTGGAACGGGTAATACTCTGGGGAGCGGCGGCGGGCTGGAGCTGGCGTCAGGCGCGACCTTTGACCTGAATGGTATGAGCCAGAGTTTCGATTATCTGTACAGCGATGTCGGCAGCACGCTGAACCTTGATGGCGGCGAGCTGACTCTCGGACGCGACAGCGGCTACAGTTCCAGAATATCGGGGATAGTTACCGGCAGTGGTTTGCTGGATATCTATGGTTCACTGGATATTTATGAGGAAAGCGATCTCAGCGGGCTGAGTGCGACAATCGATATCGAGCAGAATGCTGAGGTACATACCTGGAATGCGGCTCTCGGCACCGGGAGCATTGTGGTTGACGGCGTGTTATACATGGATGCATCCGCCGGCGATCTGAGTAACAACCTCAGCGGCAGTGGCGATATCTGGGCGATAAGCGCGCTCACCATCAGCGGCGAAAACGGCGATTTTGGCGGCACCTGGACCATCGACAGGGACAGCAGCCTTACCGTGGCGGATGTCCCGGTGTTGGGTACAGGTAATGTTGTTGATGGCGGCACTCTGTATCTCGGTGGCACTGAAGACTGGGCGCTGAACAGCGGCAACGTGATTAGTGACTACTACAACTACGACGGCGAGCAACACGTCGAGATAAACGCGGGTAAAGTGGTGAAACAGGACGCTAATATCATCACCATTGCGCACGCCAACACTTACAGCGGCGGCACGCTAATTGCCGAAGGCACGCTGAATGCCAGTGACGTTGGTGCGCTGGGGATGGGCGACGTGGATAACTACGCCATGCTGAACCTGAATGCGGCGGGAGAATACGTGCTGGCGAACCTGACGACATTTAGCGGCGACACCACCACGCTGGCGGCGGGTTCAACGCTTAACACCGGCGTATTCACCCAGCAGGATGGCAGCGTTCTGAATATCAACCTTGGGGAAGACGCCAGTAGCCCAATCATCACCGCCGACAGCGCCTCGCTGGACGGTACGCTGAATATTACTGGGGTGGGTAATATTCAGGAGCCGCTCAGCCATGATCCCTACACCTTCACGCTGATCGACACCGATGGCACCATCAACGGCGACTTTGACGACCTGACCATCGCCGGAATGAAGACGAGAGCGATCGACTTCCTGACGGTCGCGGGTCGTATTAACCCCACGGATAACTCGCAGTACGAGCTCGCCACCTCGCTGTCCTGGTACGCAGATGAAAACAGTGCGGTCACAGATGCTCACGGAACCTTCACCCTGAGCGATCCCGATGGCAGCTTTACGCTGAACACCATACTGGCCGATGTTGCCCCGAACGACGCCACTCGCTGGGATGGTTCAACGCTGACCAAAGCGGGTGACGGCACGCTTATCCTGAAGGCGGTGAATACTTACAGCGGCAACACGCTCGTTAACGGTGGCACCCTGATTGCCGGAGTCGATAACTCGCTGGGTGAAGAGGGGGGGCTGGAGCTGGAATCTGGCTCCACCTTTGACCTGGATGGCATGAGCCAGAACCTTGAGTACGTATATGGCGATGTCGGGAGCACGCTGGATCTGGACGGAGGTAAATTGACTCTGGGAGGCGACAGCTATATGACCTCCTGGTTTAACGGCATCGTGACCGGCGGCGGCCTGCTGGATGTGTACGGCGATCTTATTATCGGGCAGACGAGCGATCTCAGCGGACTGAGTGCGACTATCGACATTGAGCAGTATGCCGTGGTGGAGGCTCAAACCCTGGAACTTGGCAGTGGGCGTATTGTGGCTGATGGCCTGCTGCTCATTGAATCCGCATCCGGTACTCTGGATAACAACATCAGCGGCAGCGGCGATGTCTGGAGCACAGGCGATACCACCCTCAGCGGTGACAATAGCGGGTTTAGCGGCTCCTGGACCCTCCGTAATTATGCCAGTTTCCGGGTGGCTGATGCTTCCGCGCTTGGCACGGGTAATGTCGTTGATGGCGGAACCCTGTATCTCGGCGGCACTGAAGACTGGGCGCTGAACAGCGGCAACGTGATTAGCGACTACTACAACTACGACGGCGAGCAACTCGTCGAGATGAACGCGGGTAAAGTGGTGAAACAGGGCGCTAACGCCATCACCATTGCGCATGCCAACACTTACAGCGGCGGCACGCTGATTGCCGAAGGCACGCTGAATGCCAGTGACGTTGGTGCGCTGGGGATGGGCGACGTAGATAACTACGCCATGCTGAATCTGAATGCGGCGGGAGAATATGTACTGGCGAACCTGACGACGTTTAGCGGCGGCACCACCTCGCTGGCGGCGAGCGCAACGCTCAGTACGACCGTGCTTGACCAGCAGGAGGGCAGCGTGCTGAGCATTGATTTAGGCGCGGATGCCAGTAGCCCAATCATTACCGCCGACAGCGTCAGCCTGAACGGCACGCTGAATATCACCGGGATTGGCAATATTCAGGATCCGCTTACCCATGCCCCTTACGCCTTCACGCTGATCGATGCCGACAGCGCCATTAGTGGGGACTTTGACGACCTGACCGTCGCCGGAATCGAAGCCAAAGAAACGGATTTCCTGACGGTTGACAGTCGTGTAGTACCCGCCGATAACTCGCAATACGAACTGACGGCGTCACTCTCCTGGTATGCGGATGAAAATAATGCGGCGACGGATGCGCACGGCATCTTTACCCTCAGCGATCCCGATGGCAGCTTTACGCTGAATACGGTGCTGGCGGATGTCGACCCGAACAGCGTGACTGGCTGGGATGGCAAAACGCTGACCAAAGCGGGTGACGGCACGTTGATCCTGAACACTGCTAACACTTACAGCGGTGAAACTCGCGTCACCGAAGGCACATTGTGGCTGACGGATACCGGAGTAATTGGCGTGCCGGATGCGTCTGGCCAGGGGGCTGTAAATGTTGACTCTGGTGCCACTTTCGGCGGCAGCGGCGTAGTGAACGGCGATGTCTACAACAGTGGCAAGATTGCTATGAGCCATGAAGGCGAAACGGGCAACACACTAACCATCAACGGTAACTACACTGGAGACAACGGTAATCTGTATTTCAACACGCAACTGGGCGACGACAGTTCACCAACCGATAAACTGGTCATCTCCGGTGATACTTCGGGTAACACGACGGTCTATGTTGCTAACGTCAATGGTAAAGGCGCACAGACGAAAAATGGTATTGAAGTGATCGATGTCGGCGGCCAGTCAGAAGGTGTCTTTACCCAGGGTAACCAGGTGCAGATTGGGCTGTATGAATACCGTCTGTATGAAGATGAAGGCGACTGGTATTTACGCTCACAATCCACCGTTCCACCGGAACCGGATGATAGTGGCGATGTCCCGGTAACGCCGCAATATCGCCCTGATATCGGCGCTTACCTCGGTAACCAGTGGATGGTGCGTAACCTGCAAATGCAGACGTTGTACGATCGCGAAGGTAGTCAGTACCATAATGAAGATGGCAGTGTCTGGATGCGTTTCAAGGCGGGTAATGCCGGGTCGCAGGCGGCTGACGGCAATGTTGATATCAACAACAACTATTCGCAGTTTCAGTTGGGCGGCGATATCCTGGCGTGGGATAACGACAGGCAGAGTCTGAAAGTCGGCGTGATGGCCAGTTACATCAACGCAGACACCGACAGCGAGGGTAATCGTGGCGCGGACGGCAGTCGGTTCAGCGCGACAGGTAATGTTGATGGCTACAATCTCGGAGTATATGCGACCTGGTTTGCTGATGCGCAAAACCATCAAGGGGTTTATGTCGATAGCTGGTATCAGTATGGCTTCTACAACAACAGCGTGAGTAACGGTGACGTAGGTTCTGAGGGTTATGACTCCACGGCACATGCCATCTCACTGGAGACGGGCTACCGCCACGATATTGCGCTGAGTAACCAGAATACAGTGAGCCTGATACCACAGGCGCAGGCGACCTGGCAGAAGTATGATGCTGACAGCGTTATCGACAATAACGGCACTCGTATTGACGATCAGGATAGTGGTAGCTGGACCACCCGTCTGGGGCTGCGTGTGGATGGTAAATTGCACAGGAACGCAACATCCATGATCCAACCATTTGCCGAAGTGAACTGGTTGTACACTAGCGGTGATGTTTCAGTTTCGTTCGATGGTGCGGAGATGAAACAGGATAGCCCGACTAACCGGGCGCAGGCGAAAGTAGGGATTCAGGCGAACCTGGACAGCCAGTGGAGTATTACTGGCCAGGTTGTTGGTGAGACAGGAAGCCATAACTATAACGATCTTAATGGCAGTCTGAACCTGCGTTACAGTTGGTAAAATACAGAGGGCTTACCCGGTGTTGTTTCGCCGCCGGGTAAGTAAATGTATCAGGCTTATATCAGTCGTAGAGCCTTATTTAAAGTCGGCTTATTTCGAGCATGGATGTCAAATAAGCTGGCTTTCCTCACCCTCCGCAGAGCGAAAGCTAATACTCACTAACGTGCCACCGCCAGAAGGTTGCGAAAAAGTCAGCGTACCACCCAGCCGTTCTGCACGCTCGCGCATGATATTCAGACCATAATGACCTTCGGGTTCTTTCGGTTCACCGATGCCGATACCGTTATCACGGATATAGACCGTGTGATTGCCGTCCGGCGCGGTGACGCAACTGACGGCAATTTCGCTGGCGTTGGCGTGCTTCATCGCATTCAGCACCGCCTCGCGAATAATTTGCAACAAATGCACTTGCATTTGTGCATCCAGCGCCAGGGTTGGCAGACGGCAGTCGAGCGTCAGTCTGGCACTGGTTTGGTTTTGCAACGCATCCAGCATTTCACGCAGCGCAGAGGGGAGATCCGCCTGCTGGAGTGTCAGACGGAAAGTGGTCAACAGCTCGCGCAACTGCCGATAAGCATCATTCAACGCCTGGGAAAAATCGGCCATGATACTTTGTGCGGTGGCGTTATCTTCCGGTATCGAACGCTTCAGTAATGTCAACTGGATACGTAAGTAAGAAAGCACCTGTGCCAGCGAGTCGTGCAACTCGCGGGCGATGGTTGCGCGTTCTTCCATCAACAGCAACTGCTGAAAATGCTTCTGCGCCTGATTAAAGTACAAACCACGACCCAGCATCGACGAAACGCTGTTAAGCAGCGGTTCTGACGCTGACACGTTACTATTTTGCCAGTGTAGTTCGCCATACACTGTCTCTTGCATGGTCACCGGCAAAATTTGCATCGGCAGTTCAGGGTTTGGCTTTCCTTCGCTAATCCGCCAGTTTTCACCAACGTTAAGCTCCAGGTAATCAGCCGCTTCATTGTCGCGAACAATCTGCAAAATATGACGGAAACAATGTACATCAATCTGGCTGGTATTTAGCGCCTGCGAGCATTGGTACAGCACTTCCAGACGGCGCTTCGCTTCGTGGAGATCGCGGGTTTTTTCTTCTACTGACGCCTCCAGCGAGCGGTACAACTTATGCAGCTCGCTCGACATCTGGTTAAAGGTTTTTGCAAGCAGCCCCAGTTCATTCGGCAGGCTGGTATCCAGTGGCGGTGAGTCGAACTGCCCGTGTTCAATACGCTGACTGGCGGTCACCAGATGATTCAGCGGAGCAACCACCTGATGGCGTATGCGGCGCAGAGTAAAAAAGACCAGCGTGAAAATACCGATGCCGCCAGCCAGAGAAATCGCCACCACCAGCAGCATTTTGCGTTCAGCGTAGTGCTGCAAAGCCAGCACGAACAGGTCTATCTGATTGACATAACTATTGATATTAGCCTGATACCACGGCAAATCGCCGTTAATGAGCCGGTTATTCATCTCCAGCCAGTTGGCATTTAAATGCGCATAGCGAGTTTTTACCGCTTCTGGCACATACCAGACGTTGAGATTGGTTAATACCGGTGAATGCAGTGCCTGCTGGAACAGTTGGCGATGCGCATTGAGCTGCGGGCTGCCGCGTTGCAGATCGTAACCCAAGCGATAACTTTGCATACGTAGCGATCCGGCAATATTGATCGCTTCGGCATCGCGCAAACTGCTCGCCAAAGTTAGCAGAGCAATACCAGTGGAAAGGATCGACAGCAGCACAATGTAAAAAAAGGCCCGGGCCAGACTGGCCGAGACGGGTCGTTTGACAATCACACGCGTCTTCTCCACATAAAATAATTAATGTTTCAGGTCGCTGAAACGCAATTTAATAAGCGATGAGATTATTTGATCTGCCACAGTTTATAGCGAAATAGTTACTTGCCCTGGGCAAATGAATATTGCCGATTCCCCTGTAAGTCGGGTAATAACAACACTCATATAAAGAATAAGGTTTTTACAACCAAAAAAGAAGGTCGTTATGAATCGTTTTATTATGGCCAACAGTCAGCAATGTCTGGGTTGTCATGCTTGTGAAATCGCCTGTGTCATGGCTCACAATGATGAACAACATGTCTTGAGCCAACACCATTTTCACCCCCGAATTACGGTTATTAAACATCAGCAACAGCGTAGTGCGGTAACCTGCCATCACTGCGAAGATGCGCCCTGTGCCCGTAGCTGCCCCAATGGCGCGATCAGCCATGTTGATGACAGTATTCAGGTCAATCAACAAAAGTGCATTGGCTGTAAATCCTGCGTGGTGGCCTGTCCGTTTGGCACCATGCAAATCGTCCTGACCCCCGTCGCTGCGGGTAAAGTGAAAGCTACAGCGCATAAATGCGACCTGTGCGCAGGGCGAGAAAACGGCCCCGCCTGTGTCGAAAACTGCCCGGCGGATGCGTTGCAACTGGTCACCGACTCCACATTATCCGGCATGGCGAAATCCCGCCGCTTACGCACCGCTCGTCAGGAACATCAACCCTGGCATGCCAGTACAACGGCACAAGAAATGCCGGTGATGAGTAAAGTTGAGCAAATGCAGGCAACGCCCGCGCGCGGCGAGCCGGATAAACTGGCAATTGAAGCGCGTAAAACTGGCTTTGATGAGATTTATCTACCGTTTCGTGCCGATCAGGCGCAGCGAGAAGCCTCGCGCTGCCTGAAGTGCGGTGAACACAGCGTCTGTGAATGGACTTGCCCGCTGCATAACCATATTCCACAGTGGATTGAACTGGTGAAAGCCGGAAACATCGACGCAGCGGTCGAGCTTTCTCACCAGACCAACACCCTGCCAGAAATTACCGGGCGTGTCTGCCCGCAAGACCGCCTGTGTGAAGGTGCCTGCACCATTCGCGATGAACACGGCGCGGTAACCATCGGCAACATTGAACGCTACATTTCGGATCAGGCGCTGGCGAAAGGCTGGCGGCCTGACTTAAGCCACGTCACCAAAGTCGACAAGCGGGTGGCGATTATCGGCGCGGGGCCGGCGGGGCTGGCTTGTGCGGATGTCCTGACGCGTAACGGTGTTGAGGTGACGGTGTACGATCGCCATCCGGAAATCGGCGGCCTGCTCACCTTTGGCATTCCTTCTTTTAAACTGGATAAATCTCTGCTGGCGCGTCGTCGGGAAATCTTCAGCGCGATGGGAATTCACTTCGAACTCAATTGTGAAGTGGGCAAAGATGTCTCTTTGGATGCGTTGCTGGAACAGTATGATGCGGTCTTCGTTGGCGTAGGTACTTACCGTTCCATGAAAGCGGGCTTACCCAATGAAGATGCGCCGGGCGTTTATGACGCTCTGCCGTTCCTCATTGCTAACACCAAACAGGTGATGGGGCTTGAAGAATTACCGGAAGAGCCGTTTATCAATACCGCCGGACTAAATGTCGTGGTACTGGGCGGTGGCGACACCGCAATGGACTGTGTGCGCACCGCGTTGCGTCACGGCGCGAGTAACGTCACCTGTGCCTATCGTCGTGACGAAGCTAACATGCCTGGCTCGAAAAAAGAGGTGAAAAACGCCCGCGAAGAGGGAGCGAACTTCGAATTTAACGTCCAGCCGGTGGCGCTTGAGCTGAATGAACAAGGTCACGTTTGCGGAATTCGTTTCCTGCGCACGCGTCTTGGTGAAGCGGATGCACAAGGACGTCGACGTCCGGTGCCGGTTGAAGGCAGTGAATTTGTCATGCCAGCCGACGCGGTGATTATGGCGTTTGGTTTTAACCCGCACGGGATGCCGTGGCTGGAGTCGCACGGTGTCACTGTGGATAAATGGGGCCGCATTGTGGCGGACGTTGAAAGCCAGTACCGTTACCAGACGACGAACCCGAAAATCTTCGCCGGTGGCGACGCCGTGCGTGGTGCGGATCTGGTGGTTACCGCAATGGCGGAAGGGCGTCATGCGGCGCAGGGAATTATTGACTGGCTGGGGGTAAAATCAGTCAAATCTCACTAATTTCATACACAGACAAACCCGACTTCACAGCGTAAGATAACAGTTCATTTCGCGCTGTGGAGTCGGTATGACGCAACAAATCACCCTCATCAAAGACAAAATTCTCTCCGATAACTATTTCACCCTGCACAACATTACTTATGATCTTACGCGCAAAGATGGCGAAGTGATCCGCCATAAACGTGAGGTTTATGATCGCGGTAATGGCGCGACGATCCTTCTGTACAACGCGAAGAAAAAGACCGTGGTGCTGATTCGTCAGTTCCGCGTTGCCACCTGGGTTAATGGCAATGAAAGTGGGCAGTTGATTGAAACCTGTGCTGGGCTGCTGGATAACGATGAACCGGAAGTCTGTATTCGCAAAGAAGCGATTGAAGAGACGGGTTATGAAGTTGGCGAAGTACGCAAATTATTTGAACTGTATATGTCGCCTGGCGGTGTAACCGAGTTAATCCACTTTTTTATCGCGGAATACAGTGACAGTCAGCGCGCTAACGCGGGTGGCGGCGTAGAAGATGAAGATATTGAAGTGCTCGAGCTGCCGTTCAGCCAGGCGCTGGAGATGATCAAAACTGGCGAGATACGTGACGGTAAGACGGTGTTATTGCTTAACTATTTGCAAGCGTCACATTTAATGGACTGAAAAGTAACAATAATATTTCGCTGATTATTATTGGCTCAATCCGATAAATCCGATTGAGCCGCGCTATCTGCGCAACGAAGATACGACTTGTGCTGTTTGTTTGAACTTCTGGGGTCGTACCGTCCATGCGCTATCGCATTTTCCTTCTCATGTTTATCGCTTTGTTGCCGACGTCTTTAGCGTGGGCAGCACCAGCGCAACGGACGTTTTCCGACTGGCAGGTCACTTGTAATAATCAAAATTTCTGCGTAGCGCGCAACACAGGCGATCACAATGGGTTGGTGATGACTCTTAGCCGCAGTGCCGGGGCGCATACCGACGCCGTTTTACGTATTGAGCGTGGTGGTTTGAAATCACCGGATGCGTTGGAAGAGGAGATAGCGCCACGACTACTATTAGATGGAAAGCCGCTGGCATTAATAGGAGATAAGTGGCGAATTTCGCCGTGGTTATTAGTGACCGATGATACGGCGACCATCACCGCGTTTTTAAAGAGGGTTCAGGATGGGAAGGCAATCACCTTACGTGACGGCGAGCAGACCATTTCTTTGAGCGGTTTAAAAGCGGCGTTGATATTTATTGATGCCCAACAAAAGCGCGTTGGTAGTGAAACCGCGTGGATCAAGAAAGGGGATGAGCCGCCGCTTAGCGTGCCGCCTGCGCCTGCACTGAAAGAGGTCGCAGTAGTGAATCCAACGCCAACGCCAACGCCACTCTCACTTGAAGAACGTAACGATTTGCTGGATTACGGTAACTGGCGGATGAAGGGGCTGCGTTGTTCGCTTGACCCGTTGCGTCGTGAAGTGAGCGTCACGGCGCTGACCGACGACAAGGCATTAATGATGATTGGCTGTGAGGCTGGCGCGTATAACACCATTGATCTGGCGTGGATCGTTTCGCGTAAAAAACCGCTGGCATCGCGCCCGGTAAGGTTGCGCTTACCGTTCAACAACGGTCAGGAGACGAATGAACTGGAGTTGATGAACGCGACATTTGATGAAAAGTCGCGTGAACTGGTGACGTTAGCGAAAGGGCGTGGGTTAAGCGATTGTGGTATCCAGACTCGCTGGCGTTTTGACGGCCAGCGCTTTCGTCTGGTGCGTTACGCCGCAGAGCCAACCTGCGATAACTGGCATGGACCAGACGCCTGGCCCACGTTGTGGATCACCCGTTAAACATCATGGCGGGAACATGTAAGCCTGATAAGACGCGCCAGGCCGGATAAGACGCGGTAGGCCGGATAAGACGCGTCAGCGTCGCATCCGGCAATCAGCATCCGGCAATCAGCATCAGACGCCTTTTACCCCAAGCACCTTATGCGCTTTTGCCACAATATTCTCGGCAGTAAAGCCAAAGAACGGGAACAGTTTATCCGCCGGAGCAGATTCGCCATAACCCGTCATTCCGACAATCGCCCCTTTCAGACCGACATATTTGTACCAGTAATCGGCAATACCTGCTTCTACCGCTACGCGGGCAGAAACGTTTGAGGGCAGCACCGACTCACGATATTCCTCATCCTGGGCGTCAAAAATATCCGTCGAGGGTAAGGAAACCACGCGCACATTGCGTCCTTCGCCCGCCAGTTTCTCTGCCGCTTGCAGGGTAATCTCCATCTCTGAACCGGTAGCAATCAAGATAATATCCGGCTTGCCGCCGCTGTCTTTCAACACATAACCGCCACGAGCAATCTCTTTCACCTGCTCCGGAGTGCGTTCCACCTGGGCCAGATTTTGTCTGGAGAGGATCAGCGCCGTCGGTCCGTTATGGCGCTCAACCGCCAGTTTCCAGCCCACCGCCGCTTCTACCTGATCGCACGGTCGCCAGGTGCTGAAATTCGGCGTTAAGCGCAAACTGGCCAGTTGCTCAACCGCCTGGTGCGTCGGGCCATCTTCCCCCAGACCAATCGAGTCATGGGTATAAACCATAATCTGCCGCGCTTTCATCAGTGCCGCCATACGCGCGGCGTTGCGGGCATATTCAACAAACATCAGGAACGTTGCGGTATACGGTACAAATCCACCGTGGTGCGCGATGCCGTTGGCGATAGCGGTCATACCAAATTCACGCACCCCGTAGTGAATATAATTCCCTGCTGGATCTTCCTTCAGCGACACAGAACCTTTCCAGATGGTGAGGTTGCTGGGAGCCAGATCCGCTGAACCACCAAGCAGCTCCGGCAGCATTGGGCCGTAAGCGTTAAGCGTATTTTGCGAGGCTTTGCGGGTCGCGATTTTCGCCGGATTCGCCTGCAACTCATTGATATATTTCTGAGTCGTTTTCTCCCAGTCTTTCGGCAAACCGCCACTCATCCGGCGGGTAAACTCTTCTGCCAGTTGTGGATGGGCTTTTTTATACGCGGCAAACTTCTCATTCCAGCTCTGCTGCGCTTTTTCGCCTTTTTCGCGGCCATCCCAGGCGTGGTAAATCTCTTTGGGGATCTCAAAGGGTGGATGATGCCAGCCCAGTTTTTGCCGTGCCAGCGCCACTTCTTCTTCACCCAGTGGGGCGCCGTGCGCCTCTTCTTTACCCGCTTTATTAGGCGAGCCAAAGCCAATCACCGTGCGGCAGATAATCAGCGACGGCTTATCTTTCACGCTTTGTGCTTCGAGAATAGCTTCCTTCACCGCTTGCGGATCGTGACCGTCGATTTCGTGGACAACATGCCAGTGATAGGCTTCAAAGCGTTTTGCCGTATCGTCGGTAAACCAGCCTTCAGTTTCACCATCAATCGAAATCCCGTTGTGATCGTAAAAACCAATCAGCTTACCGAGTCCCAGCGTTCCCGCCAGTGAACAGACCTCATGGGAGATACCTTCCATCAGGCAACCATCACCCATAAACACATAAGTGAAGTGATCGACAATCTCATGATCCGGCTGGTTAAACTGCGCCGCCAGCGTGCGTTCTGCTATCGCCAGTCCGACTGCGTTCGCCAGCCCCTGACCCAGCGGCCCCGTGGTGGTTTCCACACCCGGCGTATAGCCAATCTCCGGGTGACCTGGTGTTTTTGAATGTAGCTGACGGAAGTTCTTCAGCTCTTCCAGCGGCAGGTCATAACCGGTCAGATGCAGCAAACTGTAGAGCAGCATCGATGCGTGACCGTTAGAGAGAATAAAGCGGTCGCGATCATACCAGGTCGGGTCGGTGGGGTTATGTTTAAGAAAATCGTTCCACAGCACTTCGGCAATATCGGCCATGCCCATCGGCGCGCCGGGATGACCAGAATTGGCTTTTTGCACCGCATCCATACTGAGCGCGCGAATCGCATTGGCAAGGTCTTTTCGGGACATAGAACACTCCGTGGCTGGTTTACAGTTTGGCGGCAAGAAGATCTTCCAGTTTGCGTTGATCGACAGCGAACAGGCGGATGCCTTCAGACAGTTTTTCTACCGCCATCGCATCCTGATTGTGTTCCCAACGAAATTCCGCTTCGCTCATAGGGGTAGGGCGCGGGAAATGCTGAGAAGGCGGGATTAATTTACGTACCACCGGCGAGACTTTTTCCTGCAACTCTTTCAGCAAGTTCGGCGCGATGGTCAGACGGTCACAACCGGTTAAAGCGAGGATTTGCTCGGTACGGCGGAAACTTGCGCCCATCACGATGGTTTCGTAACGGTGCTGTTTATAGTAGTCGTAGATATTGCGTACTGATTTGACGCCCGGATCTTCTTCTACCACATATGGGTCCATTGGTTTGCGCGCCTGATACCAGTCATAAATACGGCCCACAAACGGTGAAATCAGAAAAACGCCTGCTTCTGCGCAGGCTCGTGCCTGAGCAAAGGAAAACAGCAGCGTCAGATTGCAATTAATACCTTCTTTTTCCAGCTCTTCTGCCGCGCGAATTCCTTCCCATGTCGAAGCCAACTTGATCAGAATGCGTGACTTCTCAACGCCTTGCTGCTGGTACAAATCCACCAGATGGCGCGCTTTCTCAATACTCTTTTCTTTATCAAAAGAGAGGCGTGCATCAACTTCTGTCGACACACGACCGGGTACGATTTTGAGAATTTCTGTACCGAAATTGACCGCCAGTTTGTCACAGGCCGCGACGACTTGTTGTTCCTGGGTTTGACCGTTTTTTTTACCCCAGGCAATAGCATCGTCTATTAAATGCTCATATTGTGATAATCCGGCAGCCTTGAGTAACAGCGAAGGATTGGTGGTGGCATCCTGAGGATGGTAGTGACGAATGGACTCAATATCGCCACTGTCTGCCACGACCGTGGTGAACTGTTTGATGCCGTCTAACTCGTTCATAGGAAATACTCCTTGAAAAGTAAAGTGTTAGATGAGTGCGTTAATTCACACTTCTGACAAATTTCGCGAAACGCATCAAAAAAGCATAGCAGACAGGCATGGTATTGCTGGATTAAGCAGGTAACATCAGTGTTATAGGATTATTACCGAAACATTATTTTGATGTGGAGAGTTTGGACTTGCTCAAAGTCTGAAAGCTCCGGCAAGGTGATAATGTGCGCCACGTTGTGGGCGAAGGCAGCAACCCACACATTTTTGTGAACGTTACGTGAAAGGAACAACCAAATGGATGACCAGTTAAAACAAAGTGCACTTGATTTCCATGAATTTCCAGTCCCAGGGAAAATCCAGGTTTCTCCGACCAAACCTCTGGCAACGCAGCGTGATCTGGCGCTGGCCTATTCGCCTGGCGTCGCCGCGCCTTGTCTTGAAATCGAAAAAGATCCGTTAAAAGCCTACAAATATACAGCGCGCGGTAACCTGGTGGCGGTGATCTCTAACGGTACGGCAGTGCTGGGGCTCGGTAACATTGGAGCACTGGCAGGCAAACCGGTAATGGAAGGCAAGGGCGTTCTGTTTAAGAAATTCGCCGGGATAGATGTGTTTGACATCGAAGTTGATGAGCTGGACCCGGATAAATTTATTGAAGTGGTCGCCGCACTCGAACCGACGTTCGGTGGTATCAACCTTGAAGACATTAAAGCGCCAGAATGTTTCTACATTGAGCAGAAACTGCGCCAGCGAATGAACATTCCGGTATTCCATGACGACCAGCACGGTACGGCAATCATCAGCACCGCCGCCATCCTAAACGGCTTGCGCGTGGTGGAGAAAAATATCTCCGACGTAAGGATGGTGGTTTCTGGCGCAGGTGCAGCGGCAATCGCCTGTATGAACCTGCTGGTGGCGCTGGGTCTGCAAAAACACAACATCGTAGTTTGCGACTCAAAAGGCGTTATCTATCAGGGGCGCGAGCCGAACATGGCGGAAACCAAAGCGGCATATGCAGTTGTGGATGACGGCAAACGTACCCTCGACGATGTGATTGAAGGCGCGGATATTTTCCTCGGCTGTTCCGGCCCGAAAGTGCTGACCCAGGAGATGGTGAAGAAAATGGCTCGCGCGCCGATGATTCTGGCGCTGGCGAACCCGGAACCGGAAATTCTGCCGCCGCTGGCGAAAGAAGTGCGTCCGGACGCCATCATCTGTACCGGTCGTTCCGACTATCCGAACCAGGTCAACAACGTGCTTTGCTTCCCGTTCATCTTCCGTGGCGCGCTGGACGTTGGTGCAACGGCCATCAACGAAGAGATGAAACTGGCAGCGGTACGCGCAATTGCTGAACTGGCTCATGCGGAACAGAGCGAAGTGGTTGCTTCTGCCTATGGCGATCAGGATCTGAGCTTTGGCCCGGAATACATTATTCCTAAACCGTTCGATCCACGTCTGATCGTCAAGATCGCGCCAGCGGTGGCAAAAGCGGCAATGGAGTCCGGTGTGGCGACGCGCCCGATTGCCGACTTTGACGCCTACATCGACAAGTTGACCGAGTTCGTTTACAAAACCAACCTGTTTATGAAGCCGATTTTCTCCCAGGCTCGCAAAGCGCCGAAGCGCGTTGTCCTGCCTGAAGGGGAAGAGGCGCGCGTTCTGCACGCGACTCAGGAACTGGTAACGCTGGGACTGGCAAAACCAATTCTTATTGGTCGTCCAAATGTGATCGAAATGCGCATTCAGAAACTGGGTTTGCAGATCAAAGCGGGCGTTGATTTTGAGATCGTCAATAACGAATCCGATCCGCGCTTTAAAGAGTACTGGAGCGAATACTTCCAGATCATGAAGCGTCGTGGTGTAACTCAGGAACAGGCGCAGCGTGCTCTGATCAGCAACCCGACTGTGATCGGCGCGATCATGGTTCAGCGTGGCGAAGCCGATGCAATGATCTGCGGTACGGTGGGCGAATATCACGAACACTTCAGCGTGGTGAAAAATGTGTTTGGCTATCGCGATGGTGTTCACACCGCTGGCGCAATGAACGCGCTGCTGCTGCCGAGTGGTAACACCTTTATTGCTGATACTTACGTCAATAATGAGCCAGATGCAGAAGAGCTGGCGGAGATCACCTTGATGGCGGCAGAAACGGTCCGTCGTTTCGGTATTGAGCCGCGTGTTGCTCTGCTGTCGCATTCCAACTTCGGCTCTTCTGACTGCCCGTCGTCAAGCAAGATGCGTAAAGCGCTGGAGCTGGTGAGAGAACGTGCTCCTGAACTGATGATTGATGGTGAAATGCATGGTGACGCGGCGCTGGTAGAAGCGATTCGCAACGACCGTATGCCGGACAGCCCTTTGAAAGGTTCCGCCAATATTCTGGTGATGCCGAACATGGAAGCCGCCCGCATTAGTTACAACTTGTTGCGCGTTTCCAGCTCGGAAGGTGTGACGGTCGGCCCGGTGCTGATGGGCGTGGCAAAACCGGTTCACGTATTAACGCCAATCGCGTCAGTGCGTCGTATCGTTAACATGGTGGCGCTGGCCGTGGTTGAAGCGCAAACTCAACCGCTGTAATTCTTAATGTTAAATCACGCTTACCCTGAATTATTCGGGGTAAGCGATTTACCGCAATATATCAGAAGGGATTATTACTGGTTTTTCGAATAATAAAGTACGCCATATAAAAATAAATCAATATCAATTTAATTATATTCATGTGCTGCACGTGAAAATATATGCATTACATAAAATATCTCCCCATTCTTAGTGATCTACCTCACCTTTCAAACTCGCTTGCCGAATTTTGTTATTTACTCTGACGAAAAATTGTCACGATAGCCGCAAGTTTTTCACAGGCGGCGACTCATGAATAAAGAACGCATCATTCAGGAATTTGTGCCCGGGAAACAGGTCACGCTGGCACATCTCATTGCGCACCCTGGCGAGGAACTGGCGAAGAAAATCGGTGTTCCGGATGCAGGTGCAATCGGCATTATGACGCTAACTCCCGGAGAAACGGCGATGATTGCCGGTGATTTAGCATTGAAAGCCGCCGACGTACACATTGGTTTTCTCGACCGCTTCAGTGGTGCTCTGGTGATTTATGGCTCGGTGGGCGCAGTGGAAGAAGCTTTATTACAAACCGTTAGCGGTTTAGGGCGCTTATTAAATTATACGCTGTGTGAAATGACGAAAAGTTAATACGAGGCATTCATGAAACGAATCGCGTTTGTGGGGGCCGTCGGGGCAGGAAAAACAACGCTTTTTAATGCTTTGCAGGGGAATTACGCTCTCGCCAGAAAAACGCAGGCTGTGGAATTTAATGATAAGGGTGATATTGATACTCCAGGTGAATATTTTAGCCATCCCCGCCTGTATCACGCCTTAATTACCACGCTACAGGATGTGGACATGCTGATCTATGTCCACGGCGCGAATGACCCGGAAAGCCGATTACCTGTCGGGTTGCTGGATATTGGCGTTATTAAACGGCAAATCGCCGTCATCAGTAAAACGGACATGCCAGATGCTGACATCGCCGCTACGCGACAGCTATTGCTTGAGACGGGCTTCGAAGATCCGATTTTCGCGCTAAACAGCCACGACCCGCAAAGCGTGCAGCAACTGGTGGATTATCTGGCATCTCTCACCGAACAGGAGGAAGCAGGTGAAAAAACTCATCACAGCGAATGATATTCGTGAAGCACATTCACGCGGCGAACAGGCAATGTCCGTGGTTCTGCGTGCCAGCATTATTACCCCGGAAGCGCGAGAAGTGGCGGCCCTGCTGGGGGTTACTATCATCGAGTGCGATGAATCGACGCCGGTAACGGCATCCGTTCCCGCCAGCGCGCCAGCCGATAAAACCGAAAACCAGCGCATCCGCGAAACCATCATCGCCCAGTTACCGGAAGGCCAGTTTACCGAAAGCCTGGTCGCGCAACTGATGGAAAAAGTGATGAAGGAAAAACAGTCGCTGGAGCAGGGCGCGATGCAGCCGAGCTTTAAATCGATAACCGGCAAAGGCGGCATCAAAGTGATTGATGGCGGCAGCGTGAAATTTGGTCGTTTCGATGGCGCACAACCGCACTGCGTGGGCTTGACTGATCTCGTGACCGGAGACGACGGCAGCAGCATGGCCGCCGGTTTTATGCAGTGGGAGAACGCCTTCTTCCCGTGGACCCTGAACTACGACGAAATCGACATGGTACTGGAAGGGGAACTGCATGTTCGCCACGAAGGCGAAACCATGATCGCCAAAGCGGGCGATGTGATGTTTATCCCGAAAGGTTCCAGCATCGAATTTGGTACGACATCCAGCGTGAAGTTCCTGTATGTCGCCTGGCCGGCGAACTGGCAATCCCTATGAAAGATTTCATCACCGAAGCATGGCTAAGAGCAAACCATACGCTCAGCGAAGGCGCAGAGATCCATCTTCCTGCGGACAGTCGCCTGACGCCCTCTGCCCGGGAGTTGCTGGAAAGCCGCCATCTGCGCATCAAGTTTATTGATGAGCAGGGGAGTTTGTTTGTTGACGATGAACTGCAGCAGCCGCAGCGTGTTCACGGGTTGACCAGTAGCGATGAATATCCGCAAGCGTGCTGCGAACTGTGTCGCCAGCCGGTGGCAAAAAAGCCTGACACGCTGACTCACCTGTCGGCGGAAAAAATGGTCGCTAAAAGCGATCCGCGCCTGGGTTTTCGCGCTGTCCTCGACAGCACCATTGCGCTGACAGTTTGGCTGCAAATTGAACTGGCGGAACCGTGGCAGCCGTGGCTGGCGGATATCCGTTCGCGTCTTGGCAACATTATGCGTGCCGATGCGTTGGGGGAACCGCTGGCCGATCAGGCGATTGTCGGGTTTTCTGACGAAGAGCTGCATCGGCTTTCTCACCAGCCGCTGCGTTATCTCGACCACGATCATCTGGTGCCGGAAGCCAGCCACGGACGCGATGCGGCGTTGCTGAACCTGCTGCGAACCAAAGTGCGGGAAACCGAAACCGTCGCGGCGCAGGTGTTTATTACCCGCAGTTTTAACGTACTGCGTCCGGACATCTTGCAGGCGCTGAACCGCCTTTCCAGCACGGTTTACGTGATGATGATTTTGAGCGTAACGAAGCAGCCGCTAACGGTGAAACAGATCCAACAACGACTGGGGGAAACGCAATGATTATTGAACGTTGTCGTGAACTGGCGTTGCGAGCGCCCGCCAGAGTGGTTTTTCCGGATGCGTTAGACCAGCGTGTGCTGAAAGCTGCGCAATATCTGCATCAGCAAGGCCTGGCGACGCCCATTCTGGTCGCCAGTCCGTTTGAACTTCGCCAGTTTGCGTTCACTCATGGTGTGGCGATGGATGGACTACAGGCCATTGATCCGCATGGCAACCTCGCAATGCGGGAAGAATTTGCCCAGCGCTGGCTGACCCGTGCGGGAGAAAAAACGCCGCCGGATGCGCTGGAAAAACTCACCGACCCGTTGATGTTCGCCGCCGCGATGGTTAGCGCCGGTAAAGCGGATGTCTGTATCGCGGGCAATCTCTCTTCCACGGCGAATGTGTTGCGTGCCGGATTACGCATTATTGGTTTGCAACCTGACTGTAAAACGCTCTCCTCCATTTTCCTGATGTTGCCGCAGTACAGCGGCCCGGCGTTGGGTTTTGCCGATTGCAGCGTAGTGCCGCAACCAACGGCGGCGCAACTGGCTGATATCGCGCTTGCCAGCGCCGAAACATGGCGGGCTATCACCGGAGAAGAGCCGCGCGTGGCGATGCTGTCATTTTCCAGCAACGGCAGCGCCCGCCACCCCTGCGTTGCTAACGTTCAGCAGGCGACAGAAATAATCCGTGAACGCGCGCCACAACTGGTAGTGGATGGCGAGTTGCAGTTTGACGCCGCCTTTGTGCCGGAAGTGGCAGCGCAAAAAGCGCCTGCCAGCCCGCTTCAGGGCAACGCCAATGTGATGGTTTTTCCGTCGCTAGAGGCGGGAAATATTGGCTACAAAATCGCACAACGACTTGGCGGATATCGTGCCGTCGGGCCATTGATGCAAGGACTTGCCGCGCCGATGCACGATCTCTCGCGTGGTTGTAGCGTGCAGGAAATTATCGAGCTGGCGCTGGTGGCCGCCGTACCGCGTCAGACAAAAGTGAACCGCGAAAGCAGTTTACCCACACTGGTTGAATGAACGGTCCCGTTCTGGCCCCCTATAAAGAGGAAAACACAATGGAAGCATTAGGAATGATCGAAACCCGGGGCCTGGTTGCACTGATTGAGGCTTCTGATGCGATGGTGAAAGCCGCGCGCGTCAAACTGGTTGGTGTTAAGCAGATTGGTGGCGGTCTGGTGACTGCAATGGTTCGCGGTGATGTTGCTGCCTGTAAAGCCGCGACCGATGCCGGTGCCGCAGCGGCACAGCGTATTGGCGAGCTGGTATCCGTACACGTTATCCCGCGTCCGCACGGCGACCTGGAAGAAGTCTTCCCGATCGGCCTGAAAGGCGACAGCAGCAACCTGTAATCACCCTGTGTGACGTCGATTCGGGCGTCACGCTCTCTCCTTGTTCATTTTACCTTCTGCGGAGGGTAGGGGGAGCTTTTACCTGAAATACGCCACGGAGGCGGGTATGAAACTGGCTGTCGTCACTGGGCAAATTGTTTGCACCGTGCGCCACCACGGACTGGCGCATGACAAATTGCTGATGGTGGAAATGATTGATCCACAGGGAAATCCCGATGGGCAGTGTGCCGTCGCTATCGACAATATTGGCGCAGGAACCGGAGAGTGGGTGTTGCTGGTGAGTGGCAGTTCCGCCCGCCAGGCGCATAAAAGCGAAACATCGCCGGTCGACTTGTGCGTGATTGGCATTGTCGATGAGGTGGTGTCTGGCGGTCAGGTCATTTTCCACAAATAAGGCAGAACATCATGAATCAACAGGATATTGAACAGGTGGTGAAAGCGGTGCTGCTGAAAATGCAAAGCAGTGATACACCGCCCGCCGCCGTTCATGAGATGGGCGTTTTTGCTTCCCTGGATGACGCCGTTGCGGCTGCTAAAGTGGCGCAACCTGAGTTAAAAAGTGTGGCGATGCGCCAGTTAGCCATTGCTGCTATTCGTGAAGCAGGCGAAAAGCACGCCAGAGATTTAGCGGAACTTGCCGTTAGTGAAACCGGCATGGGTCGCGTTGACGATAAATTTGCCAAAAACGTCGCTCAGGCGCGCGGTACGCCGGGTGTTGAATGCCTTTCTCCGCAGGTGCTGACCGGTGATAACGGCCTGACCTTGATTGAAAACGCACCCTGGGGCGTGGTGGCTTCGGTGACACCGTCAACCAATCCGGCGGCAACTGTAATTAATAACGCCATCAGCCTGATCGCCGCGGGCAACAGCGTCATTTTCGCCCCACATCCGGCGGCGAAAAAAGTCTCTCAGCGGGCGATTACGTTACTCAACCAGGCGATTGTCGCCGCAGGCGGGCCAGAAAATTTACTGGTTACCGTGGCAAATCCGGATATCGAAACCGCGCAACGCTTGTTCAGGTTTCCGGGCATTGGCCTTTTGGTGGTGACAGGTGGCGAAGCGGTAGTGGAAGCGGCGCGCAAACACACCAATAAACGCCTGATTGCCGCAGGTGCCGGTAATCCGCCGGTGGTGGTGGATGAAACCGCCGACCTCGCCCGTGCCGCGCATTCCATCGTCAAAGGCGCTTCTTTTGATAACAACATCATTTGTGCCGATGAAAAGGTACTGATTGTCGTTGATAGCGTAGCCGATGAACTGATGCGCCTGATGGAAGGCCAGCACGCGGTGAAACTGACCGCAGAGCAGGCACAGCAACTGCAATCTGTGTTGCTGAAAAATATCGACGAGCGCGGAAAAGGCACCGTCAGCCGTGACTGGGTAGGTCGTGATGCGGCGAAAATCGCGGCAGCAATTGGCCTGAACGTCCCGCAAGAAACGCGTTTGCTGTTTGTGGAAACCACAGCAGAACATCCCTTTGCCGTTACCGAGCTGATGATGCCGGTGTTGCCTGTCGTGCGCGTCACCAACGTGGCGGATGCCATTGCGCTGGCGGTGAAACTGGAAGGTGGTTGCCACCACACGGCGGCAATGCACTCGCGCAATATCGACAACATGAACCAGATGGCAAACGCCATTGATACCAGCATTTTCGTCAAGAACGGGTCGTGCATTGCCGGGCTGGGGCTGGGCGGAGAAGGCTGGACCACGATGACCATCACCACGCCAACCGGTGAAGGGGTAACCAGCGCGCGGACGTTTGTTCGTCTGCGCCGCTGTGTATTAGTCGATGCGTTTCGCATTGTTTAAGGAGTAACAGATGGCGCACGACGAACAATGGCTCACCCCACGTCTGCAAACAGCGGCAACGTTGTGTAACCAGACGCCAGCGGCGACGGAATCTCCGCTGTGGTTGGGGGTGGATCTGGGCACCTGCGATGTGGTGTCAATGGTCGTCGACCGCGACGGTCAGCCGGTGGCGGTATGCCTCGACTGGGCCGATGTGGTCCGCGACGGCATCGTCTGGGATTTCTTCGGCGCAGTCACCATTGTTCGTCGCCATCTTGACACCCTTGAGCAGCAATTGGGTCGCCGTTTTAGTCATGCGGCGACGTCATTTCCCCCGGGGACGGATGCGCGTATTTCCATCAACGTGCTGGAATCTGCCGGACTGGAAGTGAGTCATGTGCTGGATGAGCCAACGGTGGTGGCAGACCTGCTGCAACTGGACAACGCTGGCGTAGTGGATATCGGCGGTGGCACCACCGGTATTGCCATTGTGAAACAGGGCAAAGTGACTTACTCGGCAGATGAAGCGACTGGCGGACATCATATCTCTCTGACCCTCGCCGGAAATCGTCGCATTCCGCTGGAAGAGGCGGAGCATTACAAGCGCGGTCACGGCAAAGAAATTTGGCCTGCGGTGAAGCCGGTATACGAAAAAATGGCGGACATTGTCGCCCGACATATCGCAGGGCAGAGCATTACTGATTTATGGCTGGCAGGTGGTTCCTGTATGCAACCGGGCGTGGCGGAACTGTTTCGCAAACAATTCCCGGCATTACAGGTGCATTTACCGCAGCATAGTTTGTTTATGACCCCGCTGGCGATAGCCAGTAGCGGGCGAGAGAAAGCGGAGGGGATCTATGCAAAATGAATTGCAAACGGCGCTCTTTCAGGCATTCGATACCCTGAATCTGCAACGGGTAAAAACATTTAGCGTTCCGCCAGTGACGCTCAGCGGTCTGGGCGCGGTGAGCGGTTGTGGACAACAAGCGCAAACCCGTGGCCTGAAACATCTGTTTGTAATGGCAGACAGCTTTTTACATCAGGCGGGGATGACCGCTGGCCTTATGCGTAGTCTGGCCGTCAAAGGAATTGCCATCACGCTCTGGCCGTGTCCGGTGGGCGAACCGTGTATTACTGACGTTTGTGCGGCTGTGGCGCAACTGCGTGAATCGGGTTGTGATGGGGTGATCGCGTTTGGCGGTGGCTCGGTGCTGGATGCGGCGAAAGCCGTTGCGTTGCTGGTGACGAACCCCGATAGCACACTGGCCGGGATGTCAGAAAACAGCGTTCTGCAATCACGCCTGCCGCTGATTGCCATTCCAACGACTGCCGGAACCGGCTCTGAAACCACTAACGTGACGGTGATTATCGACGCAGTGAGCGGGCGCAAGCAGGTATTAGCACATGCTTCGCTGATGCCGGATGTTGCCATTCTCGACGCCGCGCTGACCGAAGGCGTGCCGTCGCATGTCACGGCGATGACCGGTATCGACGCGTTAACTCATGCCATTGAAGCGTACAGCGCGCTGAACGCCACACCGTTTACCGACAGTCTGGCGATTGGCGCAATCGCGATGATCGGTAAATCGTTGCCGAAAGCGGTGGGCTACGGGCATGACCTTGCTGCGCGCGAGAGCATGTTGCTGGCTTCATGTATGGCCGGAATGGCGTTTTCCAGCGCGGGGCTTGGGTTGTGTCACGCGATGGCGCATCAGTCGGGTGCGGCGCTGCATATTCCGCACGGTCTGGCGAACGCCATGTTGCTGCCAACGGTGA
>OBUY01000189.1_pt1 | contig 31355 bp, 34 predicted proteins | sample 1475781 | NCBI WGS metagenome assembly OBUY01 (sample SAMEA2579912, study PRJEB22360) | human gut metagenome | biome: human gut; feature: human-associated habitat; material: faeces | place: Denmark | collected 2008/2010 | reverse complement strand
TATCAGGCCAGCCATTTTCTAATCTAGCCTTGACTTTGGCCATGAAAGGGTTCCTGGTCTATCTCCTCTTACAAAATGGGGCATACGGAGGGACTTTGACACCGTCATTTTCCTTGGGGATTGGATCTGGCTACTTAGCGACTTTGCTCTTGACAGTCGTTGGCATTCACCTAGATCCTGCTCTAGGAATGCTACTTGGAGCGACGGTCTTTTTAGGAACGACCTTACGAGCTCCCTTGACTGCCATTGCCCTAAGTCTTGGTTTTACTGGACAGAGCTGGGCTTTGATTCTACCGCTGGCACTAGCTGCTGGTGTGTCTTATATGTTTCAAAATAGATGGGAGAATAAACGATGAGAGTACATTTTGTCTTGCACGAAACTTTTGAAGTTCCTGGTGCTTATCTCAAGTGGGCGCAGGAGCGTGGTCATCAGGTGACCATGACCAAGGTTTACGAGGGAGAAGCTCTACCTGAGTCGGTTAATGAGATTGATTTTTTAATTGTCATGGGGGGACCGCAATCGCCAGATGAGGATCGGGAAGCTTTTCCCTACTATGATCCTCAGGCAGAGATCGAGTTGATTCAAAAAGCCATGAAGGCGGATCGCTACATCGTTGGGGTCTGTCTTGGAGCGCAGCTCCTATCTGTTGCTTATGGTGCAGAATATGAACATAGCCCAGAGCGGGAGATTGGGGTTTATCCGGTGGATTTAACGCCTGAAGGATTAGCAGATCCGCATGCCAGCTTACTTGGTGCAAGCTTTGGTTCGGGTCACTGGCATGGCGATATGCCAGGATTGACAGAGGATGCTGTTGTCCTTGCGACCAGTCAAGGGTGTCCACGTCAGATTGTGCGATTCAGTCCTAAACACTATGCTTTCCAAGCCCACTTGGAGTTTGATCCAGATGCAGTCGATCTCTTAATTGCTGCAGACGGTGAAGAGGTTTTGGAAGAGCAAAGTCAACAATTGCCATTTGTCGAAAAACCTGAAGATATTCGTGCTTACGATTACCAAGAAATGAATGCAAAATTGTACGCATTTTTGGATTCATTAACAAACTAAAAAGCAAGAAAGGAAGGGCAGTTCGGGTTTGAATTGAACCCGGGCTATCCATGACTTTCAAAACGATATTTAATTGAACCCGCCCTAAAAGCTGTGTGAAAAAGATCGATTGTCTTGCAAGTCCAGTACTTGCTGCGACAATCCCCTATTTTCACTTTGCTTTTTACGGGCTTGGTATCTTATAGAAAGGTAAGAGCGTGTGTTCTGATTTGAACACGAGCGGAAAGCTCGGAAAATAGATAATCTGACTGAGAAATCAGGATTTCTCGTCAGATTCCTAATTTTCATTCGCTTTCTGGTCGCTCTTTGTATCATAAACTATGTCTATCCATATTGCTGCTCAGCAGGGTGAAATTGCTGATAAAATTCTTCTTCCTGGGGATCCTCTTCGTGCGAAATTTATTGCTGAGAATTTCCTTGAAGATGCTGTATGCTTTAACGAAGTCCGGAACATGTTTGGTTACACGGGTACCTATAAGGGTCACCGTGTTTCTGTCATGGGAACAGGTATGGGGATGCCATCCATCTCCATCTATGCGCGTGAGTTGATTGTCGACTACGGTGTGAAGAAATTGATCCGTGTCGGAACTGCGGGTTCTTTAAATGAGGACGTTCATGTCCGTGAATTAGTCTTGGCGCAAGCAGCCGCAACCAACTCCAACATCATCCGCAACGATTGGCCTCAATTTGATTTCCCTCAAATCGCTAGCTTTGATCTTTTGGACAAGGCTTACCACATTGCCAAAGACCTTGGTATGACAACCCACGTCGGCAACGTCTTGTCATCAGACGTCTTCTATTCAAACTATGGTGAAAAGAACATTGAACTTGGTAAATGGGGTGTGAAAGCTGTAGAAATGGAAGCAGCGGCTCTTTACTATCTTGCGGCACAACACCATGTCGATGCGCTGGCTATCATGACGATTTCAGACAGTTTGGTCAACCCTGAAGAGGACACTACAGCAGAAGAACGCCAAACAACCTTCACGGATATGATGAAGGTTGGTCTAGAAACCTTGATTGCAGACTAATGGCAGAATTCCTTCATGATGAATGGCTCTACGATCTTCATCATTATCACTATAGCCGTGCCCTTCGCTCCCTTCAGCAAAAAGGGAATGTGCAGGATTTGCTGGTGAGTTTATTGCAGGTGATGGCAGAACGTCGTGAGCTCAATATCCAACCTGTCATGAATCAACAGTTGAAAACAGAAGTCTTAGAAGTGACTGGTTTTCAACTTTTTTGGCATGAAAATCCCGAGGATGAACAGCTGGTCAACTACCTTTATGACCTCGAAGCTAAGTTGAGAAATGAACAGATCATTGACTTTATTCGAGCTGTTAGTCCGGCTATCTACCGGATCTTTATGCGATTGATTCAGTTGAAAATTCCTGATATTACCAACTATATCCATAACTCCAAAGAATCCAGTTATGACCGTTGGAAGTTTGAGAGTCTGCATGCGTCAGACAACCCTATCCTGCAGCAATTCCACAGTGAAAGTGTCGTCAATTCATCCAGTTTGACAGAGTTGATTGTGCAGTTGGACTTGCCAGATCGCGTCAAAATTGCGTCCCAGCAATTACGGGAGCTAGAAAGATCCGTTCGCAATCCCTTGGCCCATTTGATCAAGCCCTTTGATGAGGAAGAGCTCAATCGGACGACGGGTTTCTCTTCTCAGGATTTTATGAAGAATTTGATTGACCTTGCAAGCTACACAGGCATTCATTATGATCAAGCTCACTTTTATTTTGATCAGGCCAATGCTGTCATGGAAGAGTTACTAAAGGAGAAGTAGATGGATAAGATTGCTCAATTACAGAAGATGATTGATCAGAGTCAAAGCATCGTCTTTTTCGGGGGTGCCGGCGTCTCTACGGAGTCGAATATTCCGGACTTTCGGAGCTCAGATGGTGTCTATAGTGTTCAGGTAGGACGGCATTTGACAGCCGAGCAATTGGTCTCACATACCGTGTTTGAGCGCTATCCAGAGGACTTTTTCGACTTCTATAAGAAATACCTACTCTATCCCGATGCCAAGCCCAATGCAGCCCATCGGTATCTGGCTCGTCTTGAAGAAGCTGGTAAGCTCAAGGCAGTCGTGACACAAAATATCGATAGTCTCCATGAAATGGCGGGGTCTAAGAAAGTCTTGAAGCTCCATGGTAGTGCTGACCGTAATTACTGTACCAGTTGCCAGCGATTTTATGATTTAGAGGCCTTTCTAGCTTTAGAAGGCCCGGTTCCACACTGTTTGGACTGCGGTAAGGTGGTTAAACCAGATGTGACACTTTACGAGGAGCCTCTCGATATGGAGGTCTTTAGCCAAGCGGCCCAAGCCATCCAGGCAGCCGATCTTCTCATTATCGGCGGGACCTCCCTTGTGGTCTACCCAGCAGCCAGCCTGATCCAGTATTTCCAAGGGAAGAAACTGGTTGTCATCAATAAGACCAGTATCCCACAAGACAAGCAAGCGGACCTGGTTATCGAAGGAAAGATTGGGGAAGTATTTTCTAAATTAAGACAATAAAAAATATCTGAGTGAACATGGATCACTCAGATATTTTTTACTTATCAAACTTCACTTCCTCAAGCAAGTACTCGATAAATTTTTCTCCCATTTTTGAGAGAGCTGTTTTCTCATGTTTGATATAGACCAGCTCGATCGGATCTTCAATATCAAGGGGAATGGAGACGATGTTATCGCCATTGAGATTACTGTTTAGGATCCCGGTCGCAATGGTGTAGCCATCCAGACCGATCAAGAGATTAAAGAGGGTAGCCCGGTCACTGACGACGATGGATTTCTTATGGTGCTCTTGAGAGAGGATCTCTTCTGAGAAGTAGAAGGAGTTGTGAGTCCCTTGGTCGTAGCTAAGGTATGGGAAATCTTCCAGATCTGACAAGTGGACGATCTCCTTCTTGGCAAGGGGATTGGTCTTGCTGACAAAGATATGAGGCTGCGCTGTAAAGAGGTGGGTCGCAATCAGGTGATTATCATCTAGCATCTTAGAGAGGACATCTCGGTTGTAGCTATTCAAAAAGAGTACGCCAACTTCGCTTCGGAAATTCTTGACGTCATCGATGATCTCCCAAGTCCGCGTCTCCCTTAGGAAGAGCTCGTATTTTTCCATGTCACTTTTCTTGAGGAGAGAAACGAAGGCCTCAACGACGAAGGCGTAGTGCTGTGAAGAGACACTAAAGAGTTCACGAGAGCCCACAGGATTTTTATAGCGCTCGGACAAGAGGTCGATCTGCTCGACCACCTGGCGGGCATAAGAAAGAAACTCCATCCCATCACGAGTTAGAGTGATTCCTTTGGGATTCCGGATAAAGATTTCAATTCCCATCTCATTTTCCAAGTCCTTAACGGCATTGGAAAGGCTAGGTTGCGTGATGAAGAGTTGTTTTGCGGCCTCGTTCATAGAGCCGGTTTCGACGATTTTGATAATGTATTGTAATTGTTGTATTCTCATGCTTCTATTTTAACACAAAAAAGCGCGTTTTTCCCGTAAAATATGGTTTTTCAAGGACTGTATCAGAGAATAAGTCAGGCTAAGATAGGTACTAGGAAGTAGGCTAGATAAAATAGTTAAAAAATAGAAGCTTTGAAAGAAAATCTCCATCTGGGGACTGATTTTGATGGAGAAATACAGTTTTGCCTTGCTCAAGGAGAGATTTGATTGATAAAATGGTAAAAAATGGATTGAGGAGATCTTATGAAAAAACTCGTTTCCTGGTATAAGAAAAAGGATAAGGAATTGGAAACCCATTTCACAGCCGGTCTGTTACAGATCAATTTTTTGACCAATGCTTTGATTCTATTGGCCTTTTACATTTATTTTGTCATTAGTCAGTCGCTCTATGCCCTGTCGGATCCATTCATCAAATTTAGTGTTTGGGAGATCATTGCCTTCACCATGGAGATCTTTCCCTACGGTTTGACTCTGGCTCTCTTTGTCCCCAATATTTTTGTCATTATCTATGGGATCGGTCGGTGGTCCAGCATCCAGTTCAAAGAAGCAGAGGAAGATGCTCTCAAAGATCCGGATCTGTTTGAAGATAGAGGGTTAGTGAAGGGAGAAGAGCTGATAGAAGAAGACACATTCACAACTGAAGCACCAAGTCCTGGGCCTGTCAAAAAGAAAAAGAAACAGCCAACAATCGTTCTTTGGTTTGGGCTCTTTGGTTGCTTTCTCGAAGCGATTTTCATTTTCATCGTCAAGGATATGACCTTTTACGATTGGAGTGAGAGCTTGATCAATTCTCAGAAGCACGCCTTGATCTGGTCTGGCGCGTATCCAACCTTCTTCACCTTTGCTGCCCTCGCCTTGCTAGCCTTGATCATCTATTCTTATCGGGATGCCAATTCCCTCTCTCCTCTTCTCAATGTCTTTTGTATCAGTGGGATTCTAGGTGGAGTGGTTCTCCTCTTAGTTTTTGATTATCAGCTGCAGGTAGCAAGTTTTCACACCCTTTTCTTACTGATCTATTCCATAAATCTCTTGTGGGTTCGTATCAAGGAGTGGCAGGAAGAGCGAACAGAGATCACCTATAAGAATTGTCTGTTTCAGTATTTCCATCAGCTCTTAAACAAGTCACGTAACTGGCCTTGGCTAGCGGTCCTTGTTGCTCTTCCGACCCTTGCCCTTGTTGTCCTCGTTCTCATGCTCTTTGGGCAGCAACCGGATTCCATGATCAAGGCCTGGACCAATACAGCTGACTGGGCCTTCTCACAGAAGATCCCCCCTCAGAATCTCATCATTGATGAGCACTATCTCTGTACGGTTGCGGCTGGTGGGCATGAAAAGGTGGTCAAGCCCCAGCGGATGGGGGTCCGTCACGGTCATCCTGTTGTGGTCAATCGCCAGCTTTGTGTTGCCAATGCCTTTGAACAGGTACTAGAAGAAAAGACGCCGCGATTCCATCGCTTCTTGCGCCGCAATTATGACCGCTATGGCTATCCTTTTGCCAAACATATCAAGAAGAAATGGGTTATGGACCTGATTTACTACCTAATGAAACCCTTGGAATGGATCTTTTTACTGGTTCTTTATCTAGTCGATCGCAAGCCTGAGAACCGAATCGCCATGCAATACATCAAACCGATTCCAGAAGATTTTGATCCCAAGAAAGCTTCTTAAGTCACCGATTTCTACTTGACAAGCGACCAGTAGCGCGATATAATGAGACAAATTTAGCCTTTAAGAGGTCCAGAGAGGCCTGCAAGGAAAGACAGAAAAAAGTTCAGCAGACGGAGTCTAGCTGATCATTTGTGGGACCTTGCTTTTGCGAGGTCTTTTTTGCTGGAAGAAAGAAGAGGAAACCAATGGTCAGTGACAGTTGTAAGAAACGGTTTGGAAAAATCATGATGGAAGACATGGAGTTAATCGCTCAAGAAGAGATTGCGCCACGGATTTTTTCAATGGTCTTGAAGGGGGAAATGGTGGTACAGATGTTGCCGGGGCAGTTTCTCCATATCCGCGTACCGGATGACTCCAAGCTCCTTCGTCGTCCCATTTCTATCTCAGAGATTGATCTAGACAGCCAGACCTGTCGCCTCATCTATCGGGTAGAAGGAGGCGGAACGGCCATCTTTTCTCACTTGCCAGTCGGTAGCTTTCTCAGTGTCATGGGCCCGCAAGGAAATGGCTTTGACCTAAAAGATCTTGGTCAAGGGGCGCGTGCTTTGATCATCGGTGGCGGGATTGGAGTGCCTCCCTTGGTCCAAGTGGCTAAACAACTACATGAGCAAGGAGTAGAAATCCATTCTGTCCTGGGATTTGCAAATAAAGAAGCAGTTATCCTTGAGGAAGAATTGAAACAGTATGGTCTAGTCACTATTACAACTGACGATGGATCTTATGGCACAAAGGGATATGTCTCCACCATCGGACCAGGAATTTGATGCCATCTATTCTTGTGGGGCTCCTGGCATGCTCAAATATGTCAATGCAAAATTCTATGACCATCCCCGCGCCTACATTTCCATGGAATCCCGCATGGCTTGTGGGATGGGAGCTTGTTATGCGTGCGTGGTGCATCTGGAAAATGCAAGCCAAGCAGCCAATAAGCGCGTGTGTGAAGACGGACCGGTCTTTGAAACCGGTACGATTGTGATGTAGGAGGACCGTATGACAGCAAATCGACTAGCCGTATCCTTACCCGGTTTAGACTTGAAAAATCCCATTATTCCAGCTTCTGGTTGTTTTGGGTTTGGCCAAGAATACGCCAAATACTATGATTTAGATCTTCTTGGATCCATTATGATCAAGGCGACGACAGCTGAGGCTCGCTTTGGAAATCCGACACCACGTGTTGCTGAGACTCCTGCAGGCATGCTTAATGCCATTGGTCTCCAAAATCCAGGCGTAGACGTTGTCCTAGCAGAGAAACTCCCTTGGTTGGCCCAGCATTATCCAGATTTACCGATTATCGCCAACGTAGCTGGCTTCTCTAACGAAGAGTATGCGACGGTATCTCGGAAGATCTCGCAAGCACCAAATGTCAAAGCGATTGAGCTCAATATCTCTTGTCCCAATGTGGACCATGGGAACAACGGCCTCTTAATCGGTCAGGTTCCAGAGTTAGCCTATGATGCGGTAAAAGCAGCAGTAAAAGCCTCCTCCGTTCCTGTCTATGTCAAATTGACACCTAGCGTGGCTGATATTCCCCAAGTAGCCAAGGCTGCAGAAGATGCAGGAGCTACTGGCTTGACCATGATCAATACGCTGGTCGGGATGCGCTTCGACCTCAAGACTGGTAAGCCCATCATTGCCAATGAACCTGGAGGCATGTCTGGCCCTGCCGTCTTTCCAGTAGCCTTGAAACTCATTCGTCAAGTAGCCCAATCGACTAAACTTCCGATTATCGGTATGGGAGGTGTGGATTCAGCAGAAGCAGCCATTGAAATGATGATTGCTGGTGCTTCAGCGATTGGAGTCGGTACTGCCAATTTCACCGATCCTTATGCTTGTCCAACCATTATCGAAGACCTACCACAGGTCATGGATCGATATGGCATTGACACGCTTGAGAATTTTCGGAAACATGTACGGGAAAATCTATTGTAAATCCTTGACTTTTCCCCCATATCGTACTACAATAAATAAAAACCTTTAAAGCAGTCCAGAGAGGCAGCTAAGGTTAGACGGTGAATCATGGTAGTTGTTCCTACCAAATTTTCGTGTAACCTTGCCTCGGCAAGGTTTTTTTGTAGACAAAATGATCAATCTTAAAAAGGAGTAATCCATGCGTGAAGAACGTCCTATTATCGCCCTTGACTTCCCAGCTTTCGAGGATGTCAAAAACTTTTTAGAGCATTTTCCAGAAGATGAAAAACTGTTTGTAAAAATTGGAATGGAATTTTTCTATGCAGTTGGTCCTGAAATTGTACATTACCTCAAAGGGCTTGGACACAGTATTTTCCTTGATTTAAAATTGCATGATATCCCGAATACAGTCAAATCAGCCATGTCCGTACTGGGGACCTTCGGAGTGGATATGGTGACGGTCCACGCAGCCGGTGGTGTAGAGATGATGCGCGAAGCCAAGGCAGCTCTTGGTGAAGGAGCTAAATTGGTAGCTGTGACCCAGTTGACTTCGACCAGTGAAGAAGACATGCGCGATTGTCAAAACATCCAAACAACGGTCCAAGAATCAGTAGTCAATTATGCCCGAAAGGCACAGGAAGCAGGCTTGGACGGCGTTGTCTGCTCAGCACATGAAGTTGCTTTGATTAAAGATGCAACTTCATCAGATTTTGTATGTGTGACACCAGGGATTCGTCCTGCAGGAGCTGAAATCGGCGACCAAAAACGGGTTATGACACCACAAGAAGCCCATAAAATTGGATCGGACTATATTGTTGTTGGACGCCCAATTATTCAAGCAGAAAACCCATGGGACGCTTACCATGAAATTAAGAGACAGTGGAATGCGTAAGAGCTACTAAAAGTGAAACTTTTGTAGCTCTACGGGAAGTCCGATAGGACCTTCCCTAACTTACTCACTAACCTGTAAAGTTTATTCTTTAAATCTATTTTGGATTTAATTCGTATATGATTAAAATCGTAAAAAGGAGTTATCATGTCATTAGCTAAAGATATTGCCAGCCATCTTTTAAAAATTGAAGCCGTTTATTTGAAACCAGAAGAACCTTTTACTTGGGCTTCTGGAATCAAGTCCCCTATTTATACGGATAACCGCGTGACCCTTGCTTATCCAGAAACTCGTACCTTGATTGAGAATGGATTCGTGGATAAAATCAAGGAAGCTTTCCCTGAAGTCGAAGTGGTTGCGGGGACAGCAACTGCGGGGATTCCTCATGGAGCCATTATTGCAGATAAGATGAATCTGCCATTTGCCTACATCCGTAGCAAACCAAAAGACCATGGTGCTGGAAACCAAATCGAAGGCCGTGTACCACAAGGTCAAAAGATGGTGGTGGTTGAAGATTTGATTTCTACTGGTGGATCTGTCTTGGATGCTGTTGCAGCTGCAAAACGTGAAGGAGCAGACGTCCTTGGTGTGGTAGCGATCTTTACTTACCAATTGGAGAAAGCTGATAAGAAATTTGCGGAAGCTGGCGTTCAACTCGAAACCTTGTCAAACTACACAGAATTGATCCACTTGGCAGAAGAACAGGGCTACATTACCTCTGAAGGTTTGGAACTGTTGCGTCGTTTCAAAGAAAACCAAGAAACTTGGCAAGACAAATAATATAACTGAAGCGTTTCTAACGCTTCTTTTTTATACTCTTTTCACTAGTTGGTGGTTAACTTGAAACCCAAAGTAAAATCCGGTATGATAGTAGTAATTGTTTTTATGGATGAAGAAAAAACTATTTTTAAGGGAGAATAAGATGACAAAAGAACATTATTTGCAATTGAAGAAGCAGGTTAGGGTCTGGTTTACTGTTAATATCATTATTGGATTGATTGCGATTGCAGGAGGAATTTTAGTAATTATTAGTAAATCACGTCATATTCCATTTTTACTGATGTCCTTGGGGGCATTGATCTTGATGAACCAAGTCTTGGTTAGCCCTGCTTTCAACGCTAAAAAAGAAGCCGAGGAAGAACATCTAGACTGGAAGGTCTTGTCTACTAAAGATTCTAAAATACCTGTGGAAGATCTACAGAAAGGTATTCTCGTATCAGCTCTAGCTCTTCTGATTGTCATTATTGGTTTTTTCATGTTCTATCGTCCTCTTCCGACAACAGATGCAGGAACTGAAGTGATCAAAACCTATCGTGAGATTCAGTCTGTTCCGGAAAGTTCAACAGAAAAAGAATTTAGCTCGATCTCCAATTTGACTCCGAAAGATATTCAAACTTTACAAGAATTGAAAGAGGATATCGAATCAAACACCCCATCAGATTCGCCATCACTGGATATCAACAAAGCAAAAGATCTTGCAGAAAAGGCACAACAGCAAAATTGGTTGAAAAGAGGAGAGTAAGGATTCCTATTCTTTACTTACTTGACAGATTTATAGTAGATTTTAATTGATAAAGAGAAATTCATTATCGATTATTGAAACAATTTTAATTATTAAGAAAGATAACTCGAAAAAAATAAATTGGTTTTCTAGAAAGGATTTAATGGTTTTGTTTTGGCTTATTTTGGGAATCTTGACCCTTGCTTTTCTGATTTTACTGCTGATCTTTTACACTTTCTATCGTCGTGAAATGAAGATAAAAATAGAATCAACCGCAAAAGTTATGGGAGAAGTCGTTGCTTTTGATTCTAAAAATCAATTCCTTATATCCTTGCCTGTGGTGGAATATCAAGTCGGCGGCGAAAGCTACCAAAAGACATTCACTTATGCTTATTATAGGGAGACCTCTTCTAAGTCAAAACAGACAGATGTTTTTGATAGAAGGTACATTCTTGGATCAGGCAAAAATCTGGATTTACGGTTGATTTTTCCAATTGGTTCTCCCATGACAGTATTTTATCATCCAGACGACCCCCAGATAGGTTTTGTCGAACGCTATGCCGGCTTAGTTGGTTTCTATAAAATTGGAATGATATTAGCAGTTGGAATTTATCTGGGACTATTATGTATTTTATTCCTAGTGTTTTAGGATTGAAAATTAAGGTAAAGAGTAAAAAATTGGTTTGATAAAATGAGTGTGTCCATAAATTTTATCTCAGAACAATTGTCCCTTTCACTTTACAGTTGACATTGACTCCAAAACAGCAGAAATGCTGTTTTTTTGGTATAATGGACCTATGTTATCGAAAAGTAAATGTACCTTATTTGGGTTACTGTATCTTATCATGTTGCTCCTCATGGTCCACTGGTTGTATACTAGTGTGATGTATCTACAAGAAATTTCAAAGATTGCCATTTTCATTGCTGTCTTCTTGTTTCTTCTAGCTTGGTTGCTACGTGATCGGCTAAAGAAAGCCTATGTTTGGCTGACCCAGCATAAAAAAGGTTTCCTGATTGGAGCCGTTATTTGTCAGTTTGTGATGATGGTTTGTGCGGAGCTCTTTATCCGTCGAGATGCTGCGGTTGTTTTTAAGGGAGCTTTTGATCTTCTTAAGCAATCTTCCATCACCAACTACCTCAGTCGCAATCCCAATAACATTCCGCTCTTTCTCTATGAAAAGTTTTTCTACGTGATCTTTGGTTCTAGCGGTTTGTGGGTCATGCAGCTTCTCAACATCCTCTATGTCAATTTGGGTGCCGTCCTCTTGTACAAGCTGTCCCAGAAGCATTTCAGTCAAAAAACAGCTGATTTGGCTTTTGTCTTTTATGTGAGCTTGATTTGCTATTCGCCTTATTTTTATTCCATGTACACGGATATTCTACCCATCCCATTGATCACCCTACAGCTATGGTGGGTACTTGACCTTCTGAAGGCTGATGATGCAGTCATCTCTTGGGAAGAGCTGCTAGGACTGGGTGTTTTATCAGGCGTTGCCATGTTGATCCGTCCAACGACGATTATTGTCATGATCGCCTTTTGGGCTGTGCTTTTCTTCCGTGGTAATTGGAAGTCCTTTGGCAAAATCGCTATGGTGACAGGCCTTGCGACGGGCTTTGTCTTTGCAGGATTGAATACAGCGGTCAATCATCAAACGGTTGTTCCGATTTTGAAAAAGGAAGGTCTCGCAAAGGGCCCACTCTTGTTTATCAATTTAGGCTTGACGGATATGGGCCATAACCAAGAGGATATGAAAGAGGGTTTGCTGGCTTATATCGATGAGGACAAGCGGTCGGATTATAACAATGGGCTTTTTAAGAAAGAAAATGTCATCAAAGAAATCAAGCGCCGTCTCAAAGAGTATGGTCCTTGGGGCTTGCTGGGGCATATTTATTACAAGCAGTCCTTGACAGTGGCAGAAGGGACACTTGGTTGGCTTTATCGTGACGTGGAGTACGAAAAGACCCCATTTATCAATCCTCTCTATGCGCCACTGACGAAAAACAATGGTCTGGCGAAATGGGTACGGACTTACTTCCTCAGCATTGACCGTCCGCAATACAAGTATTATGAATTTGTGAAGCAGGTGATCTGGATTGTCCTGTCAGCTGGCTTGGTTGGGGCTTATCTCAAACGTCGAGATACAGATGCCTTCAATTTCCTTTCCTTAGCGGTCTTTGGTGGCTTGCTCTTCTTGACCATTTTTGAAGGTGGGAAGACCCGCTACCTCATTCAATTTCTGCCGCAAATTATACTAGTCGCTTCGATCGGTCTAGCAGGATTCAGTAAGAAAGAAAAAACATAAAAACTCTCGCTTGTTTGACAGGCAGAAAAAGAGGTTGGATAAAATGTCCAGCCTTTTTTTATCCAGTGGATCTGCGTCAAATGTGGTATAATGGAAGGTAAGAATTTATTGGACAGGGGAGAGTTTTCATGGAGCATTCACCATGGCATGAAGCCATCAAATCCCACCTTCCTGAAGGGTATTTTCATCAGATCAATGACTTTATGAATGAGGTCTATAACAAAGGAGTGGTCTATCCACCGCGTGATAAGGTTTTTAAGGCCTTGCAGACAACGGAGATGGATCAGGTCAAGGTTTTGATTTTAGGCCAAGATCCCTACCATGGACCAGATCAAGCACAAGGCTTAAGTTTTTCTGTTCCGGATCATGTGCCAGCGCCGCCTTCTTTGCAAAATATTCTCAAAGAATTGCGCTCAGATATTGGAGAGAAGCGGTCGCATGATCTGACCTCTTGGGCAGAGCAAGGAGTGCTCTTGCTCAATGCCTGCTTGACGGTTCCTGCTGGTCAGGCTAATGGTCATGCGGGTCAAATTTGGGAGCCGTTCACAGATGCTGTGATCAAGGTGGTCAATGATTCAGAGGAGCCAGTTGTCTTTATCCTCTGGGGATCTTATGCCCGTAAGAAAAAGCCTCTGATTACCCACGAGCGACATTTGGTCCTCGAATCAGCTCACCCAAGTCCCTTATCGGCCTACCGAGGATTCTTTGGGTCCCAGCCCTTTTCAAAAACCAATCAATTTTTGACAGAGGCGGGACGTGAGCCGATTGATTGGTTAAGATAGGAGAAAGAAATGCCACAATTAGCAACAATTTGTTACATTGACAACGGGAAAGAATTTCTCATGTTGCATCGCAATAAAAAGCCCAATGATGTCCATGAAGGCAAATGGATCGGGGTTGGTGGAAAATTAGAACGCGGGGAAACCCCACAGGAGTGTGCTGCCCGTGAAATTTTTGAGGAGACGGGACTTAGAGCCAAGCCAGTCTTAAAAGGGATCATTACCTTTCCGGAGTTTACTCCAGATTTGGACTGGTACACCTATGTCTTCAAGGTGACAGACTTTGAGGGAGACTTGATCGAGTGTAACGAAGGGACCTTGGAGTGGGTACCTTATGATCAAGTCCTCTCAAAACCGACCTGGGAGGGGGACCACACCTTTGTCGAGTGGTTGTTAGAGGATAAACCCTTCTTTTCAGCAATGTTTCGCTATGACGGCGACCGCTTGTTAGAGTCGCATGTTGATTTTTATGAATAAAGGAGAATGCAATGGTTGTCATTAAAAATGGTCGTGTCATGGATCCAAAGACCGGTTTGGATCAAGTCTGTGACCTTCGCATTGAGGGAAAGAAAATTGTAGAGATCGCTGAAAATCTCCCAACGGATGGACAAGAGGTGCTTGATGCTTCAGGTCTAGTGGTAGCTCCTGGTTTGATCGATGTGCACGTGCATTTTCGTGAACCCGGCCAAACCCATAAAGAAGATATCCATACGGGTGCTTTAGCAGCAGCTGCGGGTGGTTTTACCCGAGTAGTCATGATGGCCAATACCAATCCGACTATTTCAGATATTGCTACCTTAGAGGAAGTCTTAGCTTCTGCAGCCAAGGAAAATCTCCACATTCATACGGTTGCGACGGTGACCAAGAATTTTGACGGTCAACACCTGACAGATTTTGAAGGCCTGCTCAAGGCGGGTGCGGCTGGTTTCTCAGATGATGGAATTCCCCTTCAAAGCACCAAGGTCGTCCGCCAAGCCTTGGAAGAAGCTAAGCGTCTAGGAACCTTTATTAGTCTGCATGAAGAAGACCCTGAATTGAATGGCATTCTTGGGTTGAATGAAAACATTGCCAAGGAACACTTCCATGTCTGTGGGGCGACGGGTGTGGCCGAATACTCGATGGCTGTGCGGGATGCCATGATTGCCCATGCGACAGGTGCCCACCTTCATATCCAACACCTTTCCAAGGAAGAAAGTGTCAAGGTTGTGGAATTTGCCCAAGGATTAGGAGCTCATGTGACGGCAGAAGTAGCTCCCCAACACTTTTCAAAAACAGAAAGTCTCCTCTTGACCAAGGGAAGCAATGCCAAGATGAATCCACCCCTTCGCTTGGACTCAGACCGTCTAGCAGTGATTGAAGGCTTGAAGTCAGGTGTCATCTCTGTGATTGCGACGGATCACGCGCCTCACCATGCGGATGAGAAGAATGTTCCTGATATTACCAAAGCACCATCTGGAATGACCGGTCTTGAAACCTCACTTTCTCTTGGTTTGACCTACTTGGTCCATGCAGGACATTTGAGCCTCATGCAATTGCTAGAAAAGATGTCCTATAATCCAGCACGTCTCTATGATTTTGATGCCGGCTATATTGCTGTGGATGGGCCAGCAGATTTGACTATCTTTGATCCAGAAGCAGATCGTCTGGTATCGGATCATTTCGCTTCAAAAGCTGGAAATTCTCCGTTTGTGGGTGAAACACTAAAAGGAAAAGTCGTTTATACCATCTGCGATGGACAAGTGATTTTTCAAGGATAAGCGATCGTATTCAAATGAATCTTAAAAAAATGATGCAAGGCTTGGTTTTCTTTTTAACCAGCCTTCTTGTCTTTGTCTTTCTATTTCGTGCTTTGCTCCCGACTGCATCTCCTCGTATGACCAAGCCCAAAACGGCTGCAAAAGAAATCACCTATACTTATGTAGCTCTAGGAGATTCACTGACCGAAGGAGTAGGGGATAGCACCAAGCAAGGAGGCTTTGTGCCCATCCTTGCCCAAAGTCTGTCCAATGAAAATGACGGTCACTACCAGCCTGTCAACTATGGTGTAGCTGGAAATACAAGTGATCAGATTTTAGATCGACTCAAGAAGCAAACAGACCTTCAGAAGGATCTCAAGAAGGCGCATGTCATGACCTTAACGGTTGGAGGAAATGATCTACGCAAAGTTGTTGTCGATCATCTGAGTGATTTTTCTCTATCAGATATCCGAAAACCGCTCAAGAATTATACAGCTAACCTCAAAGAAATGATCACAAAAGTAAGAAAGGACAATCCCCATCTTCCTATTTATGTAGTGGGGATCTACAATCCTCTTTACCTGAATTTTCCTGAATTAACCAGTATTCAGACGGCTGTAGATCGTTGGAATGAGACGACGGAAGAAACCATCGCACAATTTGATCAGGTCTATTTCGTTCCTATCAATGATCTGCTATATAAAGGAATTGATGGCAAAATGGGTGTGTCAGAAGTCAGTGATGGCAAGGCGACGATTGCTAACGATGCCTTGTATGAAGAAGATCGTTTTTACCCCAACAACACAGGTTATGAAAAGATGAAACAAGCAATATTGGAGAAAATCAATGCGACTAAGAAAACTTGGAATTAACGGAATCCCCAAGAAAGACCAACTAGCTCAGATTAAAAAAATCAATATTTGGAAATGGCTCTTTTTAGGCTTGGTGAGTCTCCTTGTAGCTCTGGGTCTTGTGGTACAAAGCCGATTGGCAACACCTAGAGAAGATGTCCGTCAGCTCCAACGGACTGCAAAGACTAGTGACGTCCAAGTTGGGACCATGACGACAACCAGAGATCAGCTCAATGACACCATTAAATATCTGCTAAAAAAATACCATTTATCCGATTACAAGGTCTATGCGGACAACCAACAAATCTTGCTAGAAGGGCAGTTGAGCCTTTTGGGAAAGTCATACCCTTTGTACATTTACTTTCAACCATCCAAGTTGGAAAACGAGAATATTCTCTTAACGGTGAAGGACTTTTCAGTGGGAAGCTTCCAAATCCCCCAAAGGATGGTCTTGCAGCTCTTGAGTAAAAATAAAAACATCCCAAAATTCATTCAGATCTCACCCAAGCAGTCCACCATCACCATTCTCTTGTCGGAGATGGATAACGACTTTGGAATCTATGCCAAGGCCAATACCATTGATCTCTATAATGACAAGATCGTTTTTGATTTGTATCAGAAGAAGTAGGGCAAAAGAGTCTATTCAAATTGAATTCAAAATCATCTTAAAAACTTTCCTTAGGTTCAATAATTCCGAGTGCTAGAAACAACCGTGTTTCTAGCATTTTTCTCACGGCGGAAAGTTTCATTATATGATGTGTTTGAGTAAGCATAATAGTATATGTCTTTATATTTTTTCAGAATCACTTAGGTTTTCTAATCTATTCATACCTTCTATTACAGCACAGCCAGTTAAGAGGGGAGAAGTGCGGGAATAATGTTGATATTCTAATGACACATAGTAATTTTACAAAATATAAAATTTCATTTGACACATTAGTATAAATGATATATACTAATTACTTGAAAGGAGTTGGAAATGACACAAATGATTGTTTCTGCTTTTTCTTTTGAAATGATTAAGCAGAATGATGATTTCTTTAAGTTGTTTTTTTGCTATGTATCAGGTCAAGATTACCTGACAAATGGAAAGAGATTAAATGGTTTCTTGACGACTAAAAATATTGTTGAGAGTCAAACTAGATTAATGGAATGCTTGGACTCTGTCCAAATTGATGATTTATACAAAGAGGAGAAACGATGTTTAATAGAAAAAAATTGATTGTGTTTGCAATGTGTCTGGGAGTCTTTTTGACGCTTATTGATACAACGGTGATGAATGTTGCTATGCCAAATATTCAAGCATCGATTCATACAACGATGGTTGGTATGAACTGGGCTTTAAATATTTATAGCTTACTGTTTGCAGCTTTAGCAATTCCTTTAGGCCGCTTTGCTAGTCGTTATGGGGTTCATAGGTCTTTTGTCATTGCAAGTGTTGCTTTTTTAGTAGGATCAGTCCTTTCAGGGATTTCAGGTTCTATTCAATTACTAATTATAGGACGTATTATGCAATCAATAGGAGCAGCTATCATCTTACCTTTGGGGATGGCTATTGCCTATAGTACTGCTGATTCTGTGGAGAAGCGGGCTCCTATTGTTGCAACTGTCGCATTGACTCAAGGTTTAGCAGGGGCATTAGGACCTAGTTTGGGTGGTACTTTGACGCAGTATCTCAATTGGCGCTGGGCATTTTATATTAATATTCCATTTGTTATTGTCATTATTGCTATTTGTCTGGTAGCACTGGATTTGAAAAATGAACCGGTCAATGAGCAAAAAAATGATCTTATAGGTTCGTTCATTTCAATGGCTGGTCTTTTTTCACTGACACTCGCCCTTATTCAAGGTCGATCATGGGGCTGGTTGAGTATACCAATTATCAGTTTATTTGTATTTGCAGTCATTGCACTTATTTTCTTCATCATGTATGAAAGAAAGATTGACTCACCTATGATTCCAATGGAATTATTTGGTTTTCGCAATTTCAATGCAGCTTCTTTAGTAATGGTCTTTTCAACAGTGTTTCAAGTAGGGCTCTTTATTGTTCTCCCTACATATTATTCACAAGTTCTTGGGCATACGACGGTAGCTTCGTCGTTGCTACTTATGATTGTATCTATTGCACTGACGATTTGTTCACCTCTTGCATCCATGACTCTATCTAAGATTGGACCACGTTTCACCATCATACTTGGTTTTGTACTGATGGGTGTTTCTTACCTTCTTTTTGGAACTATTACGACTACGAGTACGTTGCATCTTTATTTAGCTTGCCTTTTCTTAGGAGCTGGATATGGGCTATTACTTGGGCCTTCTCAAGTACTTGGAGCTAGTGATTTTGAAGGAGATTTATTGAACGCATCTCAGTCTGTTCTCTTTGTTTTTCGTCAAGTAGGACTAGTATTAGCTTTCGCTATTTTCTTGTCTCTTTTTAATGGGCATTTACAAGAGTTGGGGCATATTTATGATAAAGTAACAGTATTTACGTCAATTTATAAGCTGTCTACAATTTTAGTTTTTGCTTGTGTTTTACTAGGTTTTTTGTTTAAGAAAAAAGGGAATAAATGAAATCAGTTCATTATTAAAAGACGTCTACAAAAAATACTGCCTAGAATATCTTTCCACCCCTGTACCTAAAATAAAAACTGATGAAATTTTAGTGAGAATTAGATGTTCTTCTTTGAATAACAATGATTATGAAGGATATAAACCGCAAAATACTATCTTAGCGAGATTGATTAATCTATTTCAGTAACGAGAAAGTCATCCGTTAGGGGGAGAATTTTCAGGAATTATCGACTCTGTTGCTATTTCTGTGAAATGTTTTAGTGTATTTATTGATATTTTATTGATATAATTTAAATATATCAATAAGGTTAATGGAGGTATACTATGTCATATTCAGCAGCCTTTTCTCAAGCGGTAGAAATCGTACTATATCTAAGTATCAAACAAAAAGAAGATAAATTGAAATATTTATCAATTCAGGTCATTTCAGAGAAATTGGAAATTCCTATTCCTAGTGTTAAGAGATTGGTGTCACTATTGAAAAAAGAAGGTATCATTTCATCAAAAACAGGAATAGCAGGTGGATTATCAATTCAAAAAGATGTTGAAACCATCACTTTATTTGATATTTTCCGGTCTATTGAGGGAAGTAAAAAGACACTTTTCAATTTTTATGATAGCTTTGATTTATCTCAATTTGAAAATAGTAGCGATGTTGAATTATATCTCAATAATTTTCAAGAAATTTTGACAAATGCTGAAAGTGCCATGGTTAAAGAGTTGAAATCATGTACTATATCGGATTTGCTTTATAAAGCATAGAATGTTTTAAGATGATAGTTGTAGACATTGATAGTATTTTGTTAGAAGATACTTTTAGCCCTATATTGTATAGGTTGTCCCAAAAATATCATAAAACATATTCTCAAGAGTTAGAGGAAAATACATTGTCACAAAATAGACAAGAAGTTGCAATTTTTTAAAATTCTATTATATAAAAAACAGTTTGTCTTCAATTCAAGTGGAACAGAAAGAATTATTTTGTTTCTATTCAAAAAATTCAGAATATTACAGAAAATTCTTGACATTGCTTTTTCCCTATGCTACAATACTAAACAAGACATTGAACAAAGGAGAAAGTCAAACATGAATACAGCTAAGTTTATTCAATTTGCTTTGTTGTTGAGGTATAAGGGCTAGTGCAGAAGCATTAGTCCTGTTTGGCTTACCAAGCGGGCAAAAACATCTCGCTTGGTTGACCGAGTGAGATGTTTTTCTTTATATCCACTACATAGAAATGAGGAGACCCTATGCGTAAAATTGAATTTTTAGATACCAGTCTTCGGGATGGTGAACAAACACCGGGTGTAAATTTTTCGATCAAGGAAAAAATTTCCATTGCCAAACAATTGGAAAAATGGGGTATTTCTGCTATTGAGGCTGGCTTTCCAGCGGCAAGTCCAGACTCTTTCACCGCTGTACAGGAAATTGCAAAAGTCTTGACCAAGACAGCAGTCACCGGCCTAGCTCGTTCTGTCAAATCTGACATCGATGCCTGCTACGAAGCCTTGAAAGATGCAAAACACCCACAAATCCACGTCTTTATCGCAACCAGTCCCATTCACCGGGAGTTTAAACTCAACAAGAGCAAGGAAGAAATTCTTGAAGCCATTAAAGAGCACGTTTCATATGCGCGTTCAAAGTTTGAGGTTGTGGAGTTCTCACCAGAAGATGCGACTCGGACAGAATTGGATTTCCTCTTGCAAGTCGTCCAGACTGCAGTCGATGCAGGAGCCAGCTACATCAATATTCCTGATACAGTTGGATTCACGACACCAGAAGAGTACGGTGCCATTTTCAAATACTTGATTGACCATGTCAAGACGGACCGCGAGATTATCTATTCGCCTCATTGCCATGATGATCTAGGAATGGCAGTGGCAAATAGCCTCGTTGCTGTCAAAAATGGGGCCCGCCGTGTGGAAGGGACCATCAATGGGATTGGTGAACGGGCTGGAAATGCAGCGCTTGAAGAAGTAGCGGTCGCTCTTAATATTCGCGAAGACTATTACCAGGTGGAGAGCCCGATTGTGCTCAATGAAACCATCAATACTTCCGAGTTGGTTTCTCGTTACTCTGGGATTCCAATTCCTAAAAACAAAGCGGTTGTTGGTGGCAATGCCTTCTCACATGAGTCTGGAATTCACCAAGATGGGGTCCTTAAAAACCCGCTTACTTATGAGATCATCACCCCTGAGTTGGTGGGCGTCAAGAGCAACAGTCTTCCTCTTGGAAAATTGTCTGGTCGCCATGCCTTTATTGAGAAACTCCATGAGTTAGGACTTGATTTCTCAGAGGAAGATATCCAACCATTATTTGCCAAGTTCAAATCTCTGGCAGACAAGAAACACGAGATCACCGATGCCGATATTCGCGCCCTTGTTGCCGGTACAGCAGTGGAAAATCCAGATGGATTCCAATTCAACGATCTCCGCTTGTCGACCAATGCCGATGAAAGCATTTCTGCAGCAGTTAGCCTTAGCAATGAAGAGGGAGAAGTGCTTGAATTCTTGGCTGATGGTCAAGGGTCGGTTGAAGCCATCTTTAATGCCATTGATAAATTCTTCAACCAAACCGTTCGCTTGACATCCTACAATATCGATGCAGTGACAGATGGGATCGACGCCCAAGCCCGTGTCTTGGTATCCGTGGAAAATGTTGATACAGATACGATCTTCAATGCCTCTGGTTTGGACTTTGACGTATTGAAGGCGTCAGCGATTGCCTATATCAATGCCAATACCCTAGTGCAAAAAGAGAATGCGGGTGAGATGGGACGAGCTGTTTCTTACCGTGATCTTCCACAAGCCTAAGAGGAAATGAACATGACAAAGAAAATTGTAACACTTGCAGGAGATGGAATTGGCCCTGAGATCATGGCAGCTGGACTAGAGGTTCTCGCAGCCGTTGCACCAAAAATTGGCTTTGATTATAGCCTAGAAGACAAACCTTTTGGGGGTGCTGGGATTGATGCCGCTGGTCATCCACTTCCCCAAGATACTCTAGAAGCAGCGAAAGGAGCGGATGCTGTTCTTCTTGCTGCCATCGGAAGTCCTGAGTATGACAATGCTCCTGTTCGTCCAGAGCAAGGTTTGCTCGCTATTCGCAAGGAATTAAATCTTTTTGCAAATATTCGCCCTGTACGGATTTTTGACGCCTTGAAACACCTGTCTCCTTTGAAACCAGAGCGTATCGAGGGTGTCGACTTCGTGGTTGTACGTGAATTGACAGGTGGGATTTACTTTGGAGAGCATATTTTGAAAGAAGATACAGCGCGCGATATCAATGATTACAGCTCAGAAGAAATCCGTCGGATTATGCGCCAAGCCTTCAAGATTGCGCAAGGACGTGGCAAGAAAGTGACCAGTATCGATAAGCAAAATGTCCTTGCAACGTCTAAATTGTGGCGCCAAGTAGCAGAAGAAGTTGCCAAAGAATTTCCAGATGTGACTTTAGAGCACCAGCTTGTCGATAGTGCGGCTATGATCATGATCACCAATCCGGCTCGCTTTGATGTCGTCGTAACAGAGAATCTATTTGGAGATATCTTATCGGACGAATTGAGCGTCCTTCCAGGAACACTAGGCGTGATGCCATCTGCTAGTCATTCTGACCAAGGGCCAAGCATGTACGAGCCGATTCATGGTTCAGCACCAGATATTGCTGGTCAGGGCATTTCCAATCCGATTTCCATGATCCTCTCCGTTGCCATGATGCTCCGAGACAGTTTTGGAGAAGCAGCAGGTGCAGAAATGATTGAAGAAGCGGTCAATCAAACCTTGAATCAGGGGATTTTAACCCGAGATCTAGGTGGTCAGGCTTCGACTGCAGAGATGACAGCAGCTATCATAAGGAATCTCTAAGATGACTTGGAGAGATCGCTGTTTAATGGTTATTGCTCTTTGGAATGGTATGGTCTTTCTGACCTATGGATTAGATAAGCGAAAAGCCATCCAAAACAGGTGGCGGATTCCTGAAAAGGTCCTCTTACTCGAGAGCTGGCTACTTGGTGGATTTGGAGCTCTTCTAGGTGGGCATCTCTTTCACCACAAGGTACGGAAATGGTATTTCCAAGCCACCTGGTGGATCAGTATCCTTCTCTTAGCAGGTGTTCTTTTTCTAATCCTTCGATGGATTCCCTAGCAAAAACATAAATGGAGAAAGACGATGAGTGGAAAATCTATCTTTGATAAACTTTGGGACCGCCACGTCATTACAGGAGTGGAAGGGCAACCCCAACTCATGTATGTGGACCAACACTATATCCACGAAGTGACGAGTCCCCAAGCCTTTCAAGGATTACGGGATGCAGGACGCAAGGTTCGCCGACCCGATTTAACCTTTGGAACCTTTGATCACAATGTTCCAACGGTTAATATTTATGATATCCGAGATGTCATTTCAAAGGCCCAGATTGACAAATTAGCTGAGAATGTAGTAGAATTCGGGATCGATCATGCAGCTCACGGTTCAGAAAAACAAGGGATTGTTCATATGATAGGCCCTGAAACCGGTCGGACCCAGCCAGGAAAATTTATTGTCTGTGGAGACAGCCATACCGCAACCCACGGAGCCTTCAGTGCCATTGCCTTTGGAATTGGAACCAGTGAAGTAGAACATGTCTTTGCCACCCAAACCATCTGGCAAGTCAAACCAAAGAAGATGTTGGTCGAATTCACCGGAACCCCACAAAAAGGGATCTATTCAAAAGATTACATCTTAGCTTTGATAGCGCGTTACGGTGTTGCTTGCGGAGTTGGCTATGTCGTAGAGTATCGGGGAGAAGCGATTGATCGCTTGACCATGGAAGAACGCATGACCATCTGCAACATGTCGATCGAGTTTGGATCCAAAATGGGGATCATGAATCCAGATGAGACGACCTTTGACTACCTTCGGGGACGCGAATGTGTGCCAAGTGATTTTGAGGCCGCAGTAGCTGACTGGAAGACCCTGGTCAGTGATGACGATGCGGTATACGACAAGGTCATCCGCTTGGATGTATCTGAACTAGCTCCGATGGTGACTTGGGGGACCAATCCTTCTATGGGAGTGGACTTTGAAACACCCTTCCCAGAGATTCGGGACATGAATGATGAACGGGCTTATCATTATATGGACTTAGAACCTGGTCAAAAACCAGCAGACATTGAATTAGGCTATGTCTTTATCGGATCTTGTACCAATGCTCGTCTCAGTGATTTAGAGCTGGCAGCCAAGTTTGTGAAAGGCAAAAAAATCGCTCCCAACTTAACAGCCATTGTCGTACCTGGCTCTCGTCCAGTCAAGCAAGCTGCTGAAAAGTTGGGCTTGGATCAAATCTTTATGGATGCAGGCTTTGAATGGCGTGATCCAGGGTGCTCCATGTGTCTCGGGATGAACCCAGACAAGGTGCCGGATGGCGTCCACTGTGCCTCTACTAGCAATCGAAACTTTGAAGATCGCCAAGGGTTTGGGGCCAAAACCCATCTCTGTAGCCCAGCGATGGCGGCAGCAGCAGCAATTGCTGGTCGCTTTGTCGATGTGCGCCAATTGCCAGAAGTCGAGTGAAAGGAGGAATCATGGAGAAATTTACCATTTATACGGGGACAACGGTTCCCTTGATGAACGATAATATTGATACCGACCAAATCCTCCCCAAGCAATTCTTGAAGTTAATTGATAAAAAAGGTTTTGGTAAATACCTCATGTATGCTTGGCGCTACTTGGATGACCAGTATACTGAGGATCCAGATTTTATCTTTAACAAGGCAGAATACCGCCAGGCAACCATTTTGATCACTGGTGACAATTTTGGGGCTGGTTCCTCTCGGGAGCACGCAGCCTGGGCTTTGGCAGATTATGGCTTTAAGGTCGTGATCGCTGGATCCTTCGGAGATATTCATTACAATAATGAGCTCAATAATGGCATGCTACCGATTGTCCAACCGCTAGAGGTTCGTCAAAAATTGGCAAGCTTGCAGCCGACAGATCCAGTAACGGTGGATTTGGAAGAGCAGAAAATCATCTCACCTGTCGGGGAGTTTTGCTTTGAGATCGATCAAGATTGGAAGCATAAATTGCTCAATGGGTTGGATGATATAGGGATTACGCTTCAGTACGAAGACTTGATCGCAGCATATGAGAAGAATCGGCCAGCTTACTGGCAGTGATAAAATTGTATACTTAATTATGAATTTTCTGAAAATATATTGAATTTTTCATGATTTTTTGATAAACTACTAAAAAGAATAGAAAAGGAAAGAGACTTATGACAAGACACATTCAATGGGACGGAACACTTTCACAAGAAGGATTTGATATTTTGAAGGGAGAGGGTGGTTGTATCGTCTGCCCTACAAAAGTCGGCTACATCATCATGACCAGTGACAAGGCCGGCTTGGAACGGAAGTTTGAAGCCAAAGAACGCAACCGTAACAAACCTGGTGTAGTTCTTTGCGGAAGTATGGATGAACTTCGTGCCCTTGCACAATTGAATCCTGAAATCGAAGCCTTCTACCAAAAACATTGGGATGAAGATATCTTGCTTGGTTGTATCCTTCCATGGCGCGAAGATGCTTATGCAAAATTGCAAGCCTTCGGAGATGGACGTGAAGAACTCATGACAGACGTTCGTGGAACCAGCTGTTTTGTCATTAAATTTGGGAAAGCTGGTGAGCAAATCGCCAAAGAAATGTGGGAAAAAGAAGGCAAGATGGTTTACGCCTCTTCAGCTAACCCATCTGGTAAAGGAAACCGCGGGAAGGTCGAAGGAATTGGTGAGCGCATCGAAGGTGCTGTGGACTTGGTCATCGAAGCCGATGACTATGTAGCTTCTATCCAACCAGACAAGACCGTCGAGACTCGCTATGAACAAGGAGTGATGGTTTCTATGGTGGATGCAGAAGGTAAACTCATCCCAGAACAAGGAGCAGGCAGCCGCTCTGTCAATACTTGTCCAGTTGTCATCCGTAAAGGATTGGATATCGATAAGATCATGATGCACTTATCCGATCATTTCAACTCTTGGAACTACCGCCAAGGGGAATACTATTAAGAATCAGGAAATAGCATTCCATGTGGGATGCTTTTTTTGTGAAAGGATAAAAGATGGTATAATAGAGACAAAAGATGTTCCAAACAAGGAAGAAGCCGTTATTTTTAGCCTAATCAAAAAACTAGAGCGCAGGCTCTAGTTTTTTGGTTGTTGGTGGGTGATGTTCTTTCCCCAAGGGATGAGATTTTCTTTTTTCTCTTTGATCCGTTGGATATTGTCTTTGTGACGAAGAATGATCAAGGTCGCTAAGGCCAAGACAATGACTGTAAAAAGCGGATCATAACCGTGCAAGATCCATCCAGTCAAAGGGAGAAGAAGGACTGATAAAATGGCGAGTAGAGCAACGGTTACACTCGAAAACGAGATCATACTGGTTAAATACAGGCTGGCTACAAAATACACAGCCAAAATGAGTAGTAGAACAGGCGAGAAGCCAAGTAAAACACCAGCACTTGTTGCCACTGCTTTTCCGCCTTTAAATCCAGCAAAAATTGGGAAAGTGTGTCCCAAAACGGCTAAGAGACCAAAGACCATCGGCGAGATCCCCTGAATTCCAAAGAAAGTCGGAAGAAGGACTGCCAGTGTTCCTTTTAAGAGATCAATCGCAAAGACGATGATCCCAGCTTTCTTCCCTAAAATCCGAAAGGTATTGGTCGTTCCAGTATTACCTGAGCCATGTTCTCGTAAATTAATATTAAAAAAGACTTTTCCAATCCATAATCCCGAAGGAATGGAGCCTAACAGATAGGCCAAAATTAAAATACTTATTTCTTTCATCATACCTTCATTATATCAAAAAGCATTCAATAGAAAAAGCAATTTTTTGAGATCAAGTGTGACATCTGAAGAAAGTGTTTAGCCAGCATTTTATACTGAGATATAGAAATCTCCATATAAAGAGAAAAAATTTTGCAAAATTTCCTAAAAAACTGTAATATAGAAAAGATGAACAAACAGGAGGTTCCTTGTGGCAAAAAAGGAAATCAATATTAATAATTATAATGACGATGCCATTCAGGTACTAGAAGGGTTAGATGCGGTCCGTAAACGTCCAGGGATGTACATCGGATCAACCGATGGAAACGGCTTGCATCACATGGTCTGGGAGATCGTGGACAATGCGGTCGATGAAGCCTTGTCTGGCTTTGGATCACAAATCGATGTGACCATCAATAAAGACGGTTCGCTATCCGTGGTAGACCAAGGACGGGGGATGCCTACAGGAATGCATGCCATGGGCAAACCAACCGTCGAGGTGATCTTTACGGTTCTCCACGCTGGAGGAAAGTTTGGCCAAGGTGGTTATAAGACTTCTGGCGGACTCCACGGTGTGGGATCGTCCGTCGTGAATGCTCTCTCAAGCTGGCTTGAGGTAGAAATTACCCGTGATGGAGCGGTCTACAGACAACGCTTTGAAGATGGTGGGAAGCCTGTTACGACTCTTGAGAAGATAGGAACTGCTCCCAAGTCTAAGACCGGGACCAAGGTTACCTTTATGCCGGATCCAACCATCTTTTCAACGACAGATTTCAAATTTAATACCATTGCTGAGCGGATCAAAGAATCAGCCTTCTTACTTAAGGACGTGACACTGACGCTGACCGATCTACGTAAGGAAGAAGACAACCATGTGGCCTTTCATTATGAAAATGGTGTCCAAGATTTTGTAGAGTACTTGAACGAAGATAAGGAAACTTTGACACCGGTTCTCTACTTTAGTGGCGAATCAGATGGTTTTCAGGTAGAAGTAGCCATGCAATACAATGATGGTTACTCAGATAATATCTTGTCCTTCGTAAATAATGTCCGGACCAAAGATGGGGGAACCCACGAGACAGGTCTGAAGACAGCCATTACCAAGGCTATGAACGACTATGCAAGAAAGACAGGACTTCTCAAGGAAAAGGACAAAAATCTGGAAGGATCAGACTACCGCGAAGGTTTGTCTGCTGTTCTTTCAATCTTGGTACCAGAAGCCCATTTGCAATTTGAAGGGCAGACCAAGGACAAACTAGGAAGTCCACTTGCACGACCAGTCGTTGATAGCATTGTTTCTGATAAATTGACCTTCTTCCTCATGGAAAATGGAGAGTTGGCTTCTAATCTCATTCGTAAGGCTATTAAGGCCCGGGATGCGCGAGAAGCCGCTCGAAAAGCACGGGATGAAAGTCGAAATGGTAAGAAGAGCAAAAAGGACAAGGGACTTTTGTCTGGTAAATTGACACCAGCCCAGTCTAAAAATCCTAAGAAAAACGAACTCTATCTAGTCGAAGGGGACTCAGCCGGTGGTTCTGCTAAGCAAGGTCGGGACCGCAAGTTCCAAGCCATTCTCCCCCTTCGTGGGAAGGTTCTCAATACTGAGAAAGCCAATATGAGCGATATTCTCAAGAACGAGGAAATCAATACCATGATTTACACCATCGGTGCAGGAGTTGGTGCAGACTTTACAGTTGCAGATGCCAACTATGATAAGATCATTATCATGACCGATGCGGATACGGATGGTGCCCACATCCAAACCTTGCTCCTAACTTTTTTCTATCGCTATATGCGACCTTTGGTAGAAGCTGGACATGTCTACATTGCGCTTCCTCCTCTTTATAAGATGTCCAAAGGCAAAGGCAAGAAAGAAGAAGTGGCCTATGCTTGGACAGATAGCGAATTAGAGGAGTTGCGTCGAACCTTTGGCCGTGGAGCAACCCTCCAACGTTACAAAGGGTTAGGGGAAATGAATGCAGACCAGCTTTGGGAAACAACTATGAACCCAGAAACCCGTACCTTGATCCGTGTCACCATTGATGATCTAGCTCGTGCAGAACGCCGTGTCTCTGTCCTAATGGGCGATAAGGCTGCACCACGCCGCCAATGGATCGAAGACAATGTTAAGTTCACCTTGGAAGAAACGACAGCGTTTTAAGGGGTGTGAGTGATGGCTCTCTACTTAGGTTTTCTGTTATTAGTCACTTTGCCCCCAATTCTTCTTGCAATCAACTTGAATCGTCGAAGAATTAGACTATTAGGGTTGTATGCACCGGTCGTGTTTACTCTCTGTATGCTTAAGGTAATGGAATCCAATTTTAGACTCACAGAATCTGGTTCTTTAGAGGCAAGCTTACTCATGTTTTTTTATGGATTCCCCTTGATAATTGGATCTTTAATCTTTACACTGATTCGATTGCGTTTCGTCTATTCGGAGAAACTTTGGAAGGGGATGTTGATTTTTCTATCCTATATTTTGGGTCCTCTACTTGTAGGTGTTTTGGGTTTGTATGTGGTAATGCTATTTCAGCTCCATCAGTTTATTTTCCTAGTCATTATTTTGATGATTTTGGTTTCTTATCTACCTCCTATCTATCTCTATTATTTCGACCGAGATCAGTGGGACTCAGCTAGAAAGTGAAAAATTATGGATTTTATAATTACGACATTCAATCATTTTTATCAATTATACATTGTCTTGTTTCTGTCCATCTTCATCGCCTTTTGGTTGAATTGGAAAAAGAAAAAATTTTATGGCTTGTATTACCCAATCTGTTTAACAGTCATGACTTATTGTGTCCTACAATTTGATTCGTTTAACGTTCCGGAGAGATTCCTTCCATTCATGCTAATTGCCGTTGGTGTTCAATTAATGGTCATAGCCCTTGGTGTCCCTTTGGTTGTGATTTCCTTGCTCTATCACGTCATTCGATTATTTTCCGTTTTTCGTAAATATGGATGGAAAATCATCCTGATCATCTTCACTTATCTAGCAAGTGCAGTCCTTTTTTACCGGGTTATGGCTAATATACCGGAAGAGTTTTTGCAACACCGAAGCAAGATGATCGGGTTCATGTTCCTATCTCTTGTTCTATCTTATCTGCCAGCCATATTTTTAATCATTAGCCAGAATCGCAGGAAGGTATGAAATGAACGATTTATTATTTATGATTAGTATGCCCCTTGGTTTCATGCTCCCAGTCATTGCTTTGGCTATTTCTGTGTTGATTGAAAGGCGATTAGAGAAAAGAAAACAACCATTTTTTTGGTCTCTTTTTTCCTATTATGCTATGTCTGACAATATACGAACACGGGTTATTGAAATTTCAGGATTATGAAATAAGTTTAAAAGTTGGAGCTGTTCTCTTATTCTTCTGTTATCCCTTGTTGCTTATAGCGCTTCTTTATAGTGGAATTCGTCTCTATTTCGTCTATAAGGATAGGGTGTGGAAAGTAATTTGCATTGTATCCTATTATCTAGTTGCAAGTTGGTTTGTTTTTTGTACTCCTAATGAGCACTTTATGACTAATTTGAGTCGCATGCGACTGCTAGAAATAGCTATGTTGATTGGAATCTTTCTCCCATCTCTTTATCTTTATTTAGACAAAGACCAACAATTCCAAGGATCTGTAAGTGATGAAGGAGTAGAAGATGAGAACTGAAACAGAAATAATGACTCTGATCTTGCAGATAGCTGATACTCTGAAAGTAGAAGCAATTGCTTTATCCGGTTCGCGGGCCGATATCCACTCACTAAGAGATCAGTTTCAAGATTATGATGTGGTCTATATTGTTGAGAATCTGGAGGACTTGATATCTGGTTTATCTTGGCTAGACCAGTTTGGAATACGGCTGATTGAACAGCACAATGTCCTTGGACACCGTCGTCTTTACCTCATGCTCTTTGAAGATGGGAATCGTATTGATTTAACCCTCTGCCCTAAGGAGTATATCCAAGAGTGGGTGGACAGCGAAGCAAATTTTGAAGTTATAAAAGACGACAATGGCTTGTTTAAAGCCTATCAGCCTATTTCCAAGCGCTATTGGACTGCTCCGCCTACTGAAGAGGAATTTGCAGCTGCCTGCAATGAATTTTGGTGGGTATCGGCATATGTCGTAAAGGCCATTAGAAGAAATCAGCTTATCTATGCGACTGATCATCTCTATGGCATTTGTCAGCAAGAACTCCTCAAGGTCTTAGCTTGGCAGGTGACAAGCAATAGGGGAGTAGTTGACATCGGAAAGAACTACAAGCACCTCTTCCAGTATCTACCAGCTGAGCAAGAGAAGGAGTTCTCAGCTTTGCTTGATTTATCAAGTTTCGATAAAATCACTAAGTCTTTATTTTCCACAATGAAGGGATTCGATCGAGAAGCTCAAATTCTGGCCCAAAAGATGGGCTTTGACTATGATAAAGAAGTGGCGGAGAAGATGATTGAGTATGCTGAGGAAAAACTTCAAAACACTAAGTAAATAAAGAACACAAATTAAAACTTTAACCTACAGAAAGGATCGTTTAGTTATTTGTAGTAACTGAACACGGGACTAATTTCCTAGGAAAAAAGATAAATCGCTTTGGGTTCATGGAACCCTGCATCGATTTCCTATTTTTTCCACAGCCGTAACTACTTCAGTTGTGTACGGATGTGGATGCCCTAGGGTACTACAGACATTTTCGGCAAGCCGAAACGTCCCTTTGTATCTTAATTGAACACGGGACTAATCCTTTCTACATCCTTTTATCATTACACATACTCTACATTCTTTGAAAGGAGTTGAACACGCCCTAAATGCTGTGTGAGAAAGATAAATTC
>OBUY01000188.1_pt1 | contig 31748 bp, 25 predicted proteins | sample 1475781 | NCBI WGS metagenome assembly OBUY01 (sample SAMEA2579912, study PRJEB22360) | human gut metagenome | biome: human gut; feature: human-associated habitat; material: faeces | place: Denmark | collected 2008/2010 | reverse complement strand
CGTACATATCAACGTCACCGTTCAGGTGCGCCGCTTCGTGGAAGGTTTTCGGGTTTTCTTCACGCATGGTGGAACGCAGATGGGTGAAGTAAATACGCGGACCGAACTGCTTGATCATATCAACCAGATCGTTGTCAGCACGCACGCCGTAAGAACCGGTACACATGGTGAAACCGTTCGCCATGCTGTTTACGGTGTCAACCATCCACTGCATATCTTCAATGGTGGAAACGATGCGCGGCAGGCCGAGGATCGGGCGCGGCGGATCGTCCGGGTGAACAGCCATGCGCACGCCAACTTCTTCCGCAACCGGAATGATCGCCTTCAGGAAGACAGCAAAGTTTTCGCGCAGTTTGGCTTTGTCGATATCTTTGTACAGTTCCAGGTGCTTACGGAACTGATCGAGGGTGTAGCCTTCTTCCGCGCCCGGCAGACCCGCAATGATGTTACGAGTCAGACGCGCTTTGTCTTCATCGCTCATGGTGGTGAAGCGTTCTGCTGCCTGAGCAATTTCTTCTTCGGTGTAATCCGCTTCTGCGCCTGGACGTTTCAGGATGTGCATTTCGAATGCAGCAAATTCGATCTGGTCGAAGCGCAGTGCTTTGGAGCCGTCCGGTAGCACATATTCGAGGTCAGTACGGGTCCAGTCGAGAACCGGCATGAAGTTGTAGCACACGGTGCGAATGCCGCACTGCGCCAGGTTGCGCAGGGTCTGCTGATAGTTAGCAATCCACTGCTCATAGTTGCCAGTGTGAGTTTTGATATCTTCGTGAATTGGCACGCTTTCCACGACAGACCACACCAGGCCCGCGTCTTCAATGATAGCCTTGCGTTTGAGGATTTCTTCAACGGACCATACTTCGCCGTTCGGGATATGGTGCAGCGCGGTAACCACGCCAGTTGCGCCCGCCTGACGGACATCTGCTAAAGAAACCGGATCGTTAGGGCCGTACCAGCGCCAGGTCTGTTCCATGATATTTCCTCTTTCACATAGCGGGTTCCACAGCGAAGAGACGCGGAACCCCGGAGTTGTTTAGGTATCCGGATGAACAACCAGACCGCAGCCGTGGCGTTGCATCGGATGAGATGGCGTATAAGTTCTACCTTTTGGTAAGACATGTCAACCCGAATTCTAAAATTGGTTAACCACATCACAAGAAATCCACTCTCACACAGGTTGATGCAAATTACAGCAAAGGGTATTCAGCGGTTATTGAGCGGGGGATGTGATATTCATCGCAACAATGGTTGACCAATTTACATAACATGTCGCCCAAAATAGCAATGGTTCAACCAGGTAAGGTAAAACGTTATGCATGTGCTTAACATTCTTTGGGTGGTATTCGGCATCGGCCTGATGCTGGTACTGAATTTGAAGTTCAAGATCAACTCGATGGTGGCTTTGCTGGTAGCAGCGTTGTCCGTTGGGATGCTGGCGGGTATGGATCTGATGTCGCTGCTGCACACCATGAAAGCGGGCTTTGGCAACACGCTGGGGGAACTGGCGATCATCGTGGTGTTCGGTGCGGTCATCGGTAAGCTGATGGTTGACTCTGGTGCGGCTCACCAGATAGCGCACACGCTGCTGGCGCGTCTCGGCCTGCGCTATGTTCAGATATCGGTGATCATCATCGGCCTGATTTTCGGTCTGGCGATGTTCTATGAAGTGGCCTTTATCATGCTGGCACCGCTGGTGATCGTGATTGCCGCCGAAGCTAAAATTCCCTTCCTGAAACTGGCTATCCCGGCAGTAGCGGCTGCAACCACCGCACATTCACTGTTCCCACCGCAGCCGGGTCCGGTGGCGCTGGTCAATGCTTACGGCGCAGATATGGGGATGGTTTACATCTATGGCGTGCTGGTGACTATTCCCAGCGTTATCTGTGCGGGGCTGATCCTGCCGAAGTTTCTCGGTAATCTTGAGCGCCCAACGCCGTCATTCCTGAAAGCGGATCAACCGGTAGATATGAATAACCTGCCCTCTTTCGGCATTTCCATTCTTGTGCCGTTGATCCCGGCGATCATTATGATCTCCACCACCATCGCTAATATTTGGTTAGTAAAAGACACACCGGCATGGGAAGTGGTTAACTTTATTGGTTCCTCCCCAATTGCGATGTTTATCGCGATGGTGGTTGCGTTCGTACTCTTTGGCACCGCACGCGGCCACGACATGCAGTGGGTGATGAACGCCTTTGAAAGCGCGGTAAAAAGTATTGCGATGGTGATTCTGATCATCGGTGCAGGCGGCGTGCTGAAGCAAACCATTATCGACACAGGCATTGGTGACACCATCGGCATGCTGATGTCGCACGGCAACATTTCTCCATACATCATGGCGTGGCTGATCACCGTGCTGATTCGTCTGGCGACTGGTCAGGGTGTCGTTTCAGCGATGACCGCCGCGGGGATTATCAGTGCCGCAATTCTTGATCCGGCAACCGGTCAATTGGTTGGTGTAAATCCGGCGCTGCTGGTTCTGGCAACTGCCGCGGGTTCCAACACCCTCACCCACATTAACGATGCCTCTTTCTGGCTGTTCAAAGGTTATTTTGATCTGTCAGTAAAAGACACCCTGAAAACCTGGGGTCTGCTGGAGCTGGTCAACTCCGTGGTTGGGCTGATTATTGTGTTGATTATCAGTATGGTGGCGTAAAGGAATATCAGAGCCTGCCATTGGCAGGCTCAGTTCGGATGGTTGGCAACGTGCGCCTTGTTTATGCCAGATGCAGCGCTGGCGCGTCTTATCTGGCCTACAAAAAGCTAACATACAGGTTTTGTAAGCCTGATAGCCATCAGGCAAATATTGCGTACTCGCATTGGCAACCCCTGTGATTTCTTTATTGATAAACAAAAGTCACACCAATAATTGACTGCACATTACCTGCAGTCACCTGCCCTCCAGTACGTGCGTAATTTGCCGTTAACCCAAGACTTACCGCTGAAGCCCCTACTGCCCCTAATGACACAGTGCTATTCGCTGGAATAATCGTACCGTTGCGCGTCAACTGCACGCCGACGCCCTGTGCTGGCGAAAACGACGCCGTGTTGGTGAAAATCGAGTTGTCCGCATCTGCGGTTGTACCTGAAAGGTAATACCCCAGGTTTTGGCTTTTCGCACAATAAACAGTAAGAGGAATCGGCACCGAGCCGGGGTAGTCCGGCAGAGTGACGGTGACATCTCGCGCAGAAACATCACAACCACCGGTAGGCACCACCACATCGTTATTGGCATAAATATTCCAGACAAACTGGAAATCATCGCCGTTATAGTTGTTGGTCTGGCGCAAAATGAGCACGGCTATTAATGAACCAGCCTTAATCGCCACTCCGCCCGCACTGCTGACAGGCGTCAGATAAAGCGCCACTGGCCAGGGCTTATCCGTTCTCGAATTATAAACAACGCGTGGCGTTTCGCTGGTGGTAGGAAAAGGATAGCTACTGCCATTATATTTTACGGTTCCGGAAAAATTAGATAACACGCCGCCATAAGCTGAACCTCGTTGCAGTGTTACATAGTCTGTAATGGTTTCCGGGTAATCGTTATGGCAAAAGATCTGCGTCGAAAGATCCACAACCAGGTTTTGCCCCACATTCACTGCGGGCGCAAGGTTAACATAGACATTGGCGCTGCCGCCGCCAATAGGAATAGCCGTACCATTAGCGGTTTTACAGGCGAATGACCAGGCATTTACCGACCAGCCCATCAGCAGTACAGCAAACAAGGTAATAACGCGTTTCATTACAATCATCTCTTCGGGTTAGCTGTAGGTATAGGTGATGCTAATCACTGCCTGAATGGTTCCCTGGGCGGCACCGCCATTTACCGTCAATGCTCTGACCTGCAACGGAAAGTGCGCAGATTGAGAGGAATCATCCACCTGAACAGTTTTGGTTGCGCCGGTGTTCAATGTGTTGCCGTTGTCATCCTGTAGCTCTAACTGGATGTTTTGCGCGGTTCCCTGGTTTTTATAATATCCGGTGCTGTCAGCCGCCCCGCTGAAACTGGCGGTGACTCTGGACGTTCCCACCGGACAATTCGTCAACTCAAGCGCAACATCATGCCAGGACGATGCCGCTCCGGCAGACATCAGGCTGAAAGAATAAAGATCGCCGAGATCAACCGTGGCATTGGTGGTGGAAACTGTGCACGGTTTGGCGACGACCTTACCATTCACCGTAATGGTGACATCGGCTGCCCGTACCGTCGCGCTTGCGAGCGCCAACATTGCCGCCAATAAATACCCACGTTTGCGCCATTTCATGAGCATCTCCAGTTACTGATATTCAAGAGTGAAGGTTGCCGTGGCATTGATATGCCCCGCAGTGACAGGCACCTGTGTCGCCATTAGCCGGGCGTAAAAATTCAGCGTATTTGGTTTACCCGGCGTCAGGGTCGTCCACGAAATCGCGGACGATGGGGCATTAAGTGGTATCTGATTTTGTTGCTCATTCAGAAGCTGTATTCCCAGTCCCGCAGCCGCTGACACAGTCTTTTCAAGTGCAAGCAGGTTGGAATTATGGCTATCTGCAACACCGGTAAATCCGATCTTTACAGCAGAGACGGCATTACCACAGGGTGACAGCAAAATACGAAAAGGAACGACCGGAGTCGTCGCCCCAATGTTGTTAAATTGCTTCGCCGCATTTTCCAGCAAATCAACGGTAAAATTGGTTGATTCAACTGCCACACTACAGCCGTTATCCCTGACATAGCCGCGGATAGTAATCGTGCTATCCGCAGCCAAAGCGTGACTGACAACCAGCCACAAAAAAGCGCACAGAAGATAAAAAGGTTTGCTTTTCATCACGCCCCCTTAACGACATTCAACTGATAGCTGGGTTAATAACTGCTGCTGACTCTCAGGTGGCAGTTTGTAATCTGCGACACAGTGAGCATTCTCCCCTTCTCCCCATTTCACCTGAACTTTTCCCGCTAAAGGCATCCCGCTGAGGTAAACCTGGCCATTATCCGCAACAATGCCGCTACTCTGGCTACTCTCTGATGTGACCATCGCACCAAACGGCAGCGGCTTATTATTGTGGGTCAGCGTCATGAGCAGTTTTATCCCAACGCGCGCTTTAAACTCTGCTCGCACGATTGCCCCACGGGTGGGAACAACGTTAGCGACCGCGTTATCTAAATCGACGTTATCAGCCAGGGTATTGGTATCCAGTGCCACTCTATTTTCCCGATATTCAGTGGCATAAGGCAGCACGGCATAACCGCGCCAGTCGGTACGAACACCTGTCTGGTTTTCGACTTTTACATCTTTTGCTCCAGGCGCTTTAATCAGCACAACCGTATCGTTTAACGGCTGCCCCAGCGTTACGCCATTGGCATGGGCCAATACCCCACCGCTGACTCCGTAATAGACCTGCTTAATATCATCGCTATGGCTGTAACCTATGTTGGCATTGCCATAACCGCCGCGATAATTCAGCGCTGCGTAGCCTGTACTTCCGCTATTCCCATCGCCACCTCCGGCATATCCGGTTTGTACGCTGTAGCTTAGGTTGTTGTCTTCCAGCAACGTACCGTATACACCGGCCAGGTTGGTCATCCGACCATTGAGATCGTGTGACATGCTGTAGCTGGCACTGGCATGTCGCCACTGAGATTTACTGTCAGAACGCAGCCAGTGGCTGAAAGGAATATTGACGTTAAGAGCCAACATCTGATCTCGTCCTTTTTGCCAGGCGTTTTTCGTCAGGCTATAGCTGAGCGTCCAGTTGATATCCTCGAATGCGGTATTTAATCCGGCCTGGAATTGCTCATCGACATTACTCGTTCCCCAATAAGTCTGATGGCTACCACTCAAATAAAGTGTTGATGTGCGCCCAACTTGCTGAGTGACAGTAAGTTGTAATTTTCCGCGTTTGTTATAAGCGAGGTTGTAATAGTCGGTGAATTTCGGCTTAACCTGAATAACACCATCCTGCGTTTCAATGTTGTAGCCATTCATTCGGCGGTATGTTGTATCAGCGAAATTGAAATATCCGCTAGTCGAATAGCGGTAACCCACTAACTGAATATTCGTGCCTGACTCATTGAGCGATTTGTTATAAAGAAAACGCACTGATTGTCCGTCATGCTGACTTTCATCGGGAAGTGTGGCATTAGCCTGCGTCATATCCACGGACAGAGCCCCCAATGTCCCCATGTTTTTCCCGACACCGAAATTAAAAGCACGATAACGATCCGCCAGTTGAGTACCGCCGTATATTGTCCAGCCAGCCGGGAGGCCGTGGAGTAACGTACTCTGGAAAAAGCGGGGGTTTTCCTGTTGCGCATTACCACTGCGGTACTCTCCAGCCGTAATGGAATAACGTGTATGTCCCTCACGCTGCAGGAGCGGTACTGACGAATAGGGTACGGTAAAGATCTGTGTGCTGCCGTCGGCCTCTTTAATCGTTACCTGCAAGTCACCACTATTACCTGCGGCATAGAGATCATTAATAGTAAAAGGCCCCGGTGGCACCGTACTATTATAAATGTCATACCCGTTCTGTTTAATAGATACTTGTGCAGTACCACGTGCAATACCGTGGATCACCGGGGCAAATCCTCTCTGGCTATCGGGTAACATATTGTCATCTGAGGCCAACTGTGCGCCGCGAAAGTTAATACCATCGAAAATATCGCCCTGGGTATAACCATCGCCCAACGTCAGGCGAGAACGTAACGGAATTATGTCTCGCTCAAGCCAGGTATTGATATGTTGCCATTTATTTTTGCTACCTGATGAACTGCCGCTACTGTTATAACTCCAGGTAGTATTGTCGCGTAAACGCCACGCACCAATATTTAACCCACTCTGCAGGTTTAAATATGCATAATGGCTGTTACCCCCAATCCGATTCTGCACACTATTTCCACTGAAGTTATAATTGAGTAATCCGGCATTAATACCTGAATCCCACAACTCTGGTGGAATATAGCCACGCGCACGCTGATTCATAAATGCCTGCGGGATCGTGAGGTTAAGCCGCTGCAGGCCAACATCTAAATGCGCAGTGGCTTCATTGATCATCGAAGTTAATGGTACGCAGGCATCAGCCGCCAGCAGATTCATACCGGAAACAGAGGCCGTATTCAGCCCCATACTGGCGAGTTGTGCGCGTGTCAGACAAGGGACAATCCCTTGTTCACTCTCCCCCGTATTAAACGTGACATCTCGTGTTGCCATATAACCATTATTCATATAGATATCGACACGATACGTTCCCGGCGGTAATTCTTGTCCATTTTCAAAACTCGATAAATCGGCAACAGCCTGAGGATCATCCGCTAAAAAGCGCGGGTTAAAATAGAGTTCGGCAGATGAAAAAGGTGCCTGTGCAGCAAATGCACAGGCAACAGAGAGCCGGATAAAAAAACCAGCCAGACAAGGCTTACGATTATGCAAGCATTGCGTGTTTCGCTGGTAAAATCTTAAATTCAGATATGACATTATTCCTCCGGTTTAAAATCACCCGGCAGTCAATTCTTTTTATTCAGGCGAAAAATTCCCCCTGCGTTATTCCATTACGCCCTTCATTTTTGGGGTAAGTGCACCATAATCATTTATTGTTCGATAAGTTATGCTGCTTCCGGCATCAGAAGGCAATTTAACCGTGCTTTCGCCCATTGGAGGCACCAATGCATTATCAAGAATCCGAGTTCCGGCATTAAGCTCTGTTACCGTCAGGTAATAGGGTGTCGGGTTAATCAGCGTCAGAGAATTTGTGCCGCGACGGAATCTTAATTTTTCTGCGGCCTGATCGGGTGGCAACGCTAATTTAGCCGGGCGGTAATAGAGTTTAATGCGGCTGATTATCGCGAGCTGTAACGTATTCTCGTTCAATTTTGATTTATCCATTGACGGAATCGCTTTTACATTCATCCAGAACAAACTTTCCCGATCCTGCGGCAATTGATTATTTGTGGCATCAAGAATACGCAGGGTATTCTCTTTTTTTCCCTTCATCGCAAACAGAGGTGGCGTCACAATAAAACGACCATCCTTTACACCATCAGCATTTTCTACCCATGATTGAATTAAATAAGTGCTATTTTCATCATTATTTGTCACGGCAAGTTGAACTTGTTTCTGCCCTGCCGGATAAATTACGCGAGTCGCACCTAATGCCACTCCCGCTTCAGCGCGTCCGGCAAGCATCATTGCAACGATCATCAGGATACCTGCCAGTAAGCAGAATGTTATTTCCTGCGATTTTCTTACATTGACGTTTTTATTACTCACTGTCCTGTTCCTGTTATCACAATATCTGCTGAACAATTACTGATAGGTTAAGGAGAACCAGGCCTGAGCATTAGCCATGCCGCCAGTAACCCAACGCCCTGTTGCGCGATATTTAGCAATGAAATGTAGCGAAGTCGCGCCTGAGTAAAGCCGTTTCCAGTGTATTGGTGGACGATTAATCGGTACGAGGTTTCCCTCGTCATCAAACAAGGCAATACCAACATTGGTTGCAATTCCCGGCCCCTCACCCACAGAAAGCACATCCGGATTTTTGCCATCAGCGACACCGTGAAACGCCACGCCCACACGTTCACTCACCACCGTGCTACATTCCCGTAAATGAATAACAAACGGCACCGGGGCGCTATCTTCCCCTACCGCATGAAACCGGTTACTACTGATTTGCCCCATATTGACCGTCATTTGTTTGTCACCTGCTTCAATCCGGCAAGCTTCCGCAATAATGACGCCCTGAAATTGCATATTTCCACCGGGCAACGTGGTGTTCCATTTATTTCCGGCCAGTGCAAACATCGGCAGTAACGACGCTACTAGAAATAATTTCGTCCTTTTCATCGTTATTTTTATCGCGCAGGGGGCGGGTATCCTTGCCCATAATTATTTCCCTAAAACCTGAGTGGATTATTGATACTGAACCTTGAAGGTTGCATCCGCATTAGCAGCACCCGGGGTTGCGACACCCGTTGCATAATAACGCGCCTGGAACGGAATGGTGTTGGTGCCATTATTCAGAGTCGTTTGCTCACTAAATGTCGCACCGTCCAGCGTCAGCGCAGTGCCTGTTCTGTCAAGGATCTGCACACCAACGTTTGTTGCGCTACCTGCAGCAGAACTCTGCAGAGCCAGTACTGTAGGATTGTTGCTGTTAATCGCTGTGCCCAAGAAGGCAACAGCGGCTGTGCTTGCAACAGAAGTATCGCAATCATTCAGTTGAATGTTAAAACCGACAGCAGAGCTGGTTGCTCCAGCCTGCTTCAGAGTAGCAGTACGAACCTGGCCCAACTGAACGGTTTGATCAACAGAACCAGCATCAACCGCACAAGCAGCATTAACGATTTCCCCTTTAAAGTGAACGGTCCCACCATTTACCGTCGTGGGAGTAGTATCGGCCAAAGCCGCTGTAGAACTGAGGGACAGCGCCGACAGAACAACAATTGCCAGAGTTTTAATTTTCATACTGCTTTCCTTTTTAAATCTACGTATAAATCGACATGGGCAGTCGTTCTGTACACTTTGTTCAGATAGATAGTTTGACTGCCAACACTGCACAGTTTTCCCCCAAAAAATGAAACATTTGGGGCCATTTTGACTCATAGAGGAAAGCATCGCTCGCTTACTTATTTAGTTTATTTGTTGGATTAATGAACTTTATTTAATTGATTTTATAGATTTTTATGCTATCTGAGGTGGTTTTTGAAGAGAAGAATGAGGAAGTTGCTTCGAGAGTCAGAAACGCTATCTTTACGTAACGCGGAGGCAATGTGAAATTAATTTACAAGAGAAATAATTTACATATCAAATGGTTAGCTGGTTTTCGTCGATTTTTTATATTTTTATGCTTGAGAAAAAACACAAAAGTTTTTTATGATATGGACAGTTTGGCCCCAATTGTCTTGTATTAATCTAATTTTTTATTTTTTTATCAATAAGTTACATTAAGCCTCTTCTCTTTTTAAATTTTCATTTATTAGATTATTTCTTTCCCATAATCCGGCAAAACGTGCGGCATTACTGGCGGTATAACGCACAGTATGGCGAATATTTCGATGCCCCAGATAATCCTGAATTAAACGAGTATCTGCACCGCGCTCGGCCAGTTCATAACCGCAAGCATGTCTTAACATATGAGGGTGAGTCTGCGTCACGGTTCCAGCTTCAACACCCGCATCACGAATGATGCGATAGGCCTGCTGGCGAGAAAGTCGGCTTCCACGACGAGAAATAAATATGGCATCGGTCTGGTCAGCACCTTTCCAGTTAGAACGTTCAAGGGTCCAGCGTTCTACAGCCTCACGCTCGTCGAAACGTAGTGGATGGACAGTAGAAAATCCGTTCTTCAGCCGACGAATATTTATCCGGCCTTCATTGAGATCAAGATCCTGATAATGAAGATCAAGTAGCTCACTAATACGCATCCCGTGCCGATATGCCAACAGAATAAGACAATAATCTCTGGCTCCCGTTGCCCCATAGCAAACCGCTTGCATCATTGCCTGAACTTCTTTACCGGTAAGATAGCGACGTTTACTCACAATAGTAGTACTCCTGAACTGGGTTATATTTGAATGAATACCTATAGGAAAACCTCAATCGGTTAAAATTAGCCCAATAGATAAAAAGATAATCACACACGACATTGAGCGATTATCAGACGTTCACATTAAATATCATACAAAAATAAAATATCACTGATGTGACAAAATCTATTTTCATTGATTTAATTCAATATAACAATAGAGTAAACAGAATTAACTTCCAGTTGCTTAAAAAATAAAGAAAAAAACACAATGAGGTAAGAACTTAGGTGATGTGTAAATTTATGAATGATTTTGTTTGTTTATTTTAAAAAAATAAAACCATTGTGGTTTGTATGGCTGTGGTTAAACCAATGTTTATTCTGATAATTAATGATTATACTTACAATAACATCAATTAATAAATGGTTAATTATTATTGATACATCGTAAGAATAATGTAGTTTTTAACACCATCCATGGTATCTCATCCGTTTTTATAAAACAGCATGGCGTTGCCGACCTCTGGGGCTATCCCAGATACCGTAAAAACGCCCTGCATTACTGGCGGTATACCAGACAGTATGACGAATATTACGATGGCCAAGATAATCCTGGATAAGCCGTGTATCTACTCCCATATTCGCCAAAGCAAAACCACATGAATGACGTAACATGTGAGGATGAATCTCTAGTGATAATCCAGCATTATCACCTGAAGTAGAGATGATTTGATAAAACTGTTGACGAGAAAGAGGATTCCCCTTGCGTGACAAAAACACCCACTCGCTCTCAGCATGTGGATAAGAAGTACGCATACTCAACCAGTTTTTTAAAGCCTGAACTTCTTTGTTTAAGAGCGGGTGTGTCGTTGAAAAGCCTTTTTTTAATCGATGGATATATATACACTTTGCCTTAAGATCAATATCTGAAATTCTCAATCGACAAATTTCACTCGCCCGGAAGCCATGAATAAAACAAAGTAAAGTCAGACAATAATTACGTGCAGCATGAGGCCCGGTATTTGCTGCTTTAAGGAGTAACTCGATTTCACTGTGGGTCAGGAAGTTCCTTTTTTTGTTATCAGCCTTATTCTTCATCGTTTTCCCTTATAATTGCAGACACGCACTAGCTGTACTGGGTTATTACCAGCCCAACATTTAGCCCTGATTATGTTTATAAAAGCGAACGTTTGTGTAATGACTAACGCAAGTGGATCAGCTCTTTTGAATGAACTAAAATGGAGTGGCGATAGTTACTTATAATAACTTTGCCATACAAACGCTATATGCTCTTGTATGCTATGTTCATTAATATATTTATCAGCGTAAGACGAAATCCAATAATAAACCTCATGATCAATATAACTATTCTTATCTATATATCATGTGATATCTTCTGTAACAAGCAAATCATCATAAAAATTTAATATTGCTTCTGTCAGCCATCTCACACATAACATTATTAGTCAACTCTGTTTTTCCGCATAATTGCTATTTCATAGAAACCGGTAATTTTCAGGTGGCTATTATCATGCTAATGCTTAGTTTCCTAGCCATTATTATCCTTTGGTTCGTAAACTCATGCTGTGAGGTTGTTACATCCCTTTTTCATACTGTGTATTTCCCGGAGATATGAGGAAAGCCAGGACACGCTTTTTCCATCTGCATTCGTTGCTAAAGATAGCTTTGGTCACTACGACTTAAACCTTCCTGACTCACAGCTATTCGCCGGGTGATACGGCAACAAACGGATTGAAACATCATCCTGAAAATACCGATGCGTGCTGAACATCAACAAGCCTGCCCGGAACAACTCCGGGAGTTCCCAGCTACGTGCCACAAAGCAGGAAACATATTTCATGATGAGAATTATGCCCAGTCTGATGGCGGATAGACACTTATCTTTACCATGCCCGCTGAGTTATCTTGCAAATCGCCTCCTGTTTGAACTAAAAATAAATAACATATAAAACAAATAATTAAAGAAAAACCTTTGGTTTATGAAGAGCTCCGCAAGTGGTCATCTGGCTTCACATAGCATCTTCTTCTTAGAAAAATATCGACATATTTTGTGACACGAATTGCAAATCTGGTTTTGTTGTATGGATTGTGTGATTTTTGATCTGGTATAACAGGTATAAAGGTTCACCAAGACAGTAAATGAAGCTGGGCATCTCGCAATCTATGACAAACATCACTTCAGTTCTTTCTCATCGGGTGATGAAAACGCACTTCAGTCTGAAAGGAGTATGAAAATGAGATCAACAAACAATCTATTTTATGACTCTGGGTAAAATGGATTGAGTAAGTGATATAGCTTACGAACATTCAAATCAATTAAACATCAGAAGAGATTTTATACTCAGGTATTTAATCTGGTTCTCTGTATATATTAAATAATGTGGAAAGTGAATTTTCACAGGAGACCTTATACAAAAATATAAAATACAGCTATCCGCTGCCAAAGACACTATAAGCCTGGCAAAAAATATTACACGACATAAATGCTAATTGTTTATGCGGGCTTTGTATTACTTTCTGTATCCTACAAATGAGTGAAATTTATGAAAAAGGCTAAAATACTTTCTGGCGTATTATTACTCTGCTTTTCGTCGCCATTAATTTCTCAGGCTGCAACACTGGACGTCCGTGGTGGATATCGTAGTGGGAGCCATGCTTATGAAACTCGACTCAAAGTCAGTGAGGGATGGCAAAATGGATGGTGGGCAAGTCTTGAAAGTAATACCTGGAACACTATTCATGATAATAAAAAAGAAAATGCCGCACTCAATGATGTTCAGGTCGAAGTTAATTACGCAATAAAACTTGATGATCAATGGACTGTGCGCCCGGGAATGTTAACCCATTTTAGCAGCAACGGTACACGCTACGGACCTTACGTAAAACTGTCCTGGGATGCGACAAAAGATCTCAATTTTGGCATTCGCTATCGTTACGACTGGAAAGCCTACCGACAGCAAGACTTATCCGGCGATATGTCTCGTGATAACGTTCATCGTTGGGATGGATATGTCACTTACCATATTAATAGTGATTTCACCTTCGCCTGGCAAACAACGCTATACAGCAAACAAAACGATTATCGCTATGCAAACCATAAGAAATGGGCGACGGAAAATGCATTTGTTCTACAATACCATATGACGCCAGATATTACGCCATACATAGAATATGACTACCTTGACCGTCAGGGTGTTTACAACGGTAGAGATAATTTATCTGAAAACAGTTATCGCATTGGTGTGTCATTTAAACTGTAGTAGACAGGAGACAGTCACAATGAATAAAAAAATAATGGCACTTGCTATCATAATGGCTTCATTTGCCGCAAACGCGTCTGTATTACCAGAAACCCCTGTGCCTTTTAAAAGCGGTACTGGAGTGATTGATAACAACACTGTCTACATTGGTTTAGGTAGCGCAGGAGCAGCATGGTACAAGCTGGATACGCAAGCCAAAGATAAGAAATGGATAGCCCTGGCGGAATTCCCGGCTGGCCCGAGAGATCAAGCAACCTCTGCATTTATTGATGGTAATTTGTATGTATTTGGCGGTGTTGGTAAAAACAGAGATGGGTTAACTCAGGTGTTCAACGACGTACACAAATATAATCCCGAAACCAATACCTGGGTTAAATTGATGTCACACGCACCGATGGGCATGGCGGGTCATGTGACTTTTGTACACAACGGCAAGGCTTATGTTACTGGCGGTGTTAACCAGAATATCTTCAATGGCTATTTTGAAGATCTCAATGAGGCTGGAAAAGATTCAAAGACTATAGATAAAATCAACGCCAACTATTTTGACAAAAAAGCAGAAGATTATTTCTTCAATAAGTTTCTGTTGTCTTTTGATCCCTCTACACAGCAATGGAGTTATGCTGGTGAATCTCCCTGGTACGGTACGGCTGGAGCGGCGGTAGCAAATAAAGGTGATAAAACCTGGCTTATTAATGGCGAGGCAAAACCAGGATTGCGAACTGATGCTGTATTTGAGCTTGATTTCACCGGCAATAACATAAAATGGAATAAACTTTCTCCCGTCTCCTCACCGGATGGCGTAGCTGGCGGTTTTGCTGGTATTAGCAATGACTCTCTTATATTTGCCGGAGGAGCCGGATTTAAAGGTTCACGGGAAAATTACAAGAACGGTAAGAACTATGCGCATGAAGGCCTGAAAAAATCGTATAGCGCTGATATTCATCTTTGGCATAACGGGAAATGGGAGAAATCTGGCGAACTGTCGCAAGGTCGGGCCTACGGAGTATCATTACCCTGGAATAATAGCTTATTGATTATTGGCGGTGAAACTACGGGCGGCAAAGCTGTGGCGGATTCAGTGTTACTCTCTGTGAAAGATAATAAAGTGACTGTGCAAAACTAACTTTTCAGGGCTCCAGTAAAGGAGCCCTGATATCAATTCATCATTTTAATTACGCGACATTTATATGAACGCAATAATATCGCCCGATTATTACTATGTTCTTACCGTTGCCGGTCAGTCTAATGCTATGGCGTATGGCGAAGGACTCCCGTTACCAGACAGTGAAGATGCGCCTCATCCCAGAATAAAACAACTGGCGAGATTCACTCAGACGCATCCCGGAGGCCCGTTATGTCAATTTAATGACATTATTCCACTGACTCACTGCCCACACGATGTCCAGGATATGCAGGGTTATCACCATCCTCTGGCAACGAATCATCAAACACAGTACGGCACCGTTGGCCAGGCACTACATATTGCGCGGAAATTACTGCCCTTCATTCCTGATAATGCAGGCGTTCTTATCGTTCCCTGTTGCCGTGGTGGATCGGCTTTTACCACGGGCCGCGAAGGGACATATTCAGAACAGCACGGAGCCAGCCATGATTCATGTCGTTGGGGAGCGGATACTCCGCTGTATCAGGATTTAGTCAACAGAACACGAACGGCACTGTCAAAGAATCCGCAGAATAAATTCCTCGGCGTATGCTGGATGCAGGGCGAATTTGACTTAATGAGCAGTGACTACGCGTTACATCCTCAATACTTTAATCATATGGTTGAAGCCTTTCGTGAGGATTTGAAACAGTATCGTTCTCAGCTTAATAATATTGCTGCCGCTCCGTGGTTTTGCGGCGATACCACCTGGTACTGGAAAGAAAATTACCCTCATGCGTATGAAACGATTTATGGCAATTATAAAAATAATGCCTTAGCCAATATTATTTTCGTCGGCTTCCAGCAACAAGGTGAAAGAGGGCTGACGAACGAGCCAGATGAAGATTCGGACGATTTTAGCACGGGATATTACGGTTCAGCGTACCGAACACCAGAAAACTGGACGACGGTGCTACGCAGCAGTCATTTCAGCTCAGCAGCCCGTCGTGGGATTATTTCTGACAAATTTGTTGAAGCTATTTTGCGGTATTGGTGCGAAAGGTGGTCGGGGAGTTTATTCATGGGGGATACTCTTATACGTTCTCAGAACAGGCAACAAAAAAACAAATGAGATCAAGGTAATATATCTTCGCTTGCGGGTTTGAACAGCAGGCAATTGCCAACATAAAAATCTGGCACAAGGGTGAACAGCGCGCGCCACATAAACCTCTGTTACTGCTATACGTATTGGCTGGCTACCAGCATGGACATCCACGCCTTTTCGATTATGGCTCGGAAATCTACGAACCTCTGCACAGTTTACTGGAACGTTTTGGATCACAGCATTCGCAGTATCGGCCTGATATGCCGTTCTGGCGATTACAAGGCGATGGATTCTGGCAATTAGACAATGATGATATGCTTAATACGGGCCGAAGACATTAGGCCATTGTTGTATCTGCTTTCATTCCTAAAAGCCCCTGTCGTTAATGCCAGGCGCATTATGCAAAGGAGAATGATTAGGTAAACAATAAGATTGAAAATCAGGAAAAGCGACTCGCAATAAATCTGAAAGTCGCCTTCACATTGTTAAAATATATCCCTTACCACTCCTGTGTTGTGAACTGTTCATCACACTTATAGCTGACGTTGATCCAGACTGCTATATATCGCCTTTATTTCATTTTTTACGCCTTCGCCACGGTACACCAAAGACGTATCGTATCGTTGATATTTATCTTCTCGCGCAGCACTGAACCAGTTAAAAGATCCAACGCACAGCAACTCCTCATCTCTAATCACAATTTTGCTGTGAACGCGATTCACCAATTTTGTAGCAATGCCCATATTATTGAGCTTTTCGACTGCATCATTTAGAAGATGCAGTTTCTCCTGGCGCTTATCATCATCGACATGCGCAATATTGCAGTTTTTATCCGTTACCACGGTAATATCAATACCCCGGGAACGGGCCAGAGCCATCGACGCAAGAAAACCCGTTTGCTCCACTTTTTGCCAGGATAACCAGGGGGAAATAATCGTGATCTTCTGTTGAGCTGCGGCCAGAGCATTATTCAAAAATTCATCATGCTGCTCCACACCATGCAACGTTGAAATTTGTGTCTGTGCGGAACTTAAATCCTGCCGTTTCTGAAACTCAAATTGCAACGCATTATTATCTGAAGCAAACAGAAATTTTGCCAATAACCCTCGCGGCGAAAATGCTGGCTGCATCTCTATAAGGTCCATATCACCGAAGACCAGAAAACTATCTTTAGCGCGTGAGACTGCGACATTCAGGATACTGCTATTGCTGTCAATAAACTGACCATCTTCATGTTTTGAATAGACCGTAGAAAAGAGAACAATCGCCCTTTCCGCACCCTGCAAGGAGTGCACAGTCCCCACGGTCAGCGACCCCTCTTCGTCATTGCAATTAATCTCCAGCTTACGCAATGACGTCTTGATGGCATTAACCTGTGCCGAAAATGGCGTCACAATACCAACGACTTTATACAGCGGTTCCCCGTAATGGCGCTCTATACCATCCTTATGCGTCACCAGCCATGCTGCAATTGTTTCCGCTTCAAGAGGGTTATAACGGCTACCTCCATTTGGCTTCATGCCCCTGCCGTCAATATGCAAAAACCCCATTGCCGGGAAAATCGTCTCTTTTTCCATTCCTCTTTTGGGCTGCAACTTACCGTGATAGCAAAGTGAGTTACAGTAGCCGATGATGTTATTGAAACAGCGACGATGCTCATACAGATACATTCCGCGCTCGAATTTGGGATCATATTGGTAGCGAGAATTGTACTGAGCAACTTTCATCACGCTGCCGGATGCCGCACTTTTTCCAGACTCACACACATGGGAATATGCATTCATTAGCTCTTCCTGAGTGTCGCCAGAAAGAATGTTCTCCTCCAGCATATTGCCTATATCGGTGACAGGCAGACAATTCCAGATTGGTGCTATTTGTTCTGTATCGCCTATTACCAGCGCTTTCTTAGCTAATGCAAAGGAAGCCGCAGCAACCTCCGGGAGCACCTGCCCTGCTTCATCGACGATCAGTAAATCAGCAAAGTTATATAAATAATCATTATCAAATTGCCTGGCACCTCCGACAAATTTCCCCGTTATCATTTGAGAAGGCAACATGTAGCAGGTCATCACCACACAGGGGGTAAGTTTCATTCTTCTTCGCCATCGGGCCTTGACACTAATCGCCCCAGTGAGTCCTTTTTCTTTTTGCAAATTATCGATTGTCGCCATATCCATCAGCCAGCGACCTTCCCAATAATGAGTCGCTAGCAAGAACGCAGGAAAACGAATCTGAGTATCGGCAAGCTCGTCCGCGCCGGCGAGGTTCAGCTCATCGCATCCCCTGTAGCCCAGCGCATAAGTCAACTCGTGCCATTGTTTTGCTGCTTCCACTTCACGTCGGGCTATGTCCTGCGCAAAGTTGATATGTAGTGGTCAACAAAAACTGGCCACCGCTTTAGAGTTTTTCCAGTATCGGTTTTCCGATTCATTTGGTGGCAACCCACCGTTATATTCGTGCGGCCTGAGCGCGTTGTAATACCCAACGATATAGTCCGTTATTTCATGGGCAGCATCGCTGAAGTTCATGTAACCCGTCACCGGTATCCACTCGTTTTTCAGACTCCTGAAGAAGCGCTCCATCGGGCTGTTATCCCAGCAATTTCCTCGTCGACTCAGACTCTGTTTGATCTGGTAACGCCACAGTAACTGCCGGAACTGCCTGCTTGTATAGTGGCTGCACTGATCGCTGTGGAACATTACCCCGGCTGGTTTACTGCGGATTTCCCAGGCCATTTTCAGCGCTTTGATGGTCAGTCTGCTGTCCGGAGAGAACGACATTGCCCAACCTACCGGTTTCCTTGCAAACAGGTCGAGAACAACGGCAAGGTATGCCCAACATTTCCCCGTCCAGATGTACGTCACGTCGCCGCACCATACCTGATTTGGCTCTGTCACTGCAAACTGCCGCCCAAGGTGATTCGGGATAGTGACATGTTCACGACCACCTCGTTTATAACGGTGCGCAGGCTGCTGGCAACTGACCAGTCCCAGTTCTTTCATGAGCCTGCCGGCAAGCCAGCGCCCCATTCTGAAGCCTCTCAGGGTTGCCATTGTGGCGATGCTTCTTGCCCCGGCAGAACCATGGCTGATGTTATGCAACTCAAGTACCTGACTGCGTAATACAGCCCGTCTGCCGTCTGGTTTTTCAGGACGGTTTCCAGTATCTGTAGCTGCTGCGATGAACCCCGAACACATGGCAGAGTGTGACCACAGGATAATGCGCTCTGAGTTTCCCGATTATCGAGAACTGTTCAGGGTGTCTGACATCAAGAGCGCGGTAGCCTTTTTTAATATTTCATTCTCCATTTCAATGCGTTGTAGCTTTTTCCTCAGCTCACGTATTTCGATTTGTTCTGGTGTTATCGGAGAGGCTTTTGGTGTTTTGCCCTGACGCTCATCACGCAGTTGTTTGACCCATCTTGTCATTGTGGAAAGGCCGATATCCATAGCTTTGGCGGCATCTGCCACCGTGTAGTTCTGGTCAACAACCAGTTGAGCGGATTCGCGTTTAAACTCTGCGCTGAAATTTCTTTTTTTCATTGGAGCACCTGTGCTGTTCTGAGGTGAGCATATCACCTCTGTTCAGGTGGCCAAATTCAGTATGCCACTACAAAGAGAACAAAAGAAACGACGATTTTCTCATCATACTCGTGCGACTACCGTATAGATTTTGCTTGCATTTTAGAAGAATGCTAATATAACAAGATGATCGTAATGTCTCTTAGCAAGGAGCTGATATTGTTTATTGATAAATCAACACTAGACTCGAGTTTAAAGAATCTATTCGGTTCTGCTAGTTATATGTTAAGAATATGGTTTGTGCTAAAGTATATGGGGCTCTCACCAGATGCAACTCCAGTTTTAATTAACACCTCAAACTCAACAGAAGCATTGAAAAGATTATTTTCTTGCGGCTCTCCTGACGGTGATTTATTTACACCGTTCGCCCATTCTTCTCGTTATGCAAAAATGAAACATGATTCTAGTCGTTCAATAATTCAGACTAATATACAAAGATGGGCATCTTCCGGTTCAGTTGTAGGTTCAGACCCTACAGATTATTTAGAAATGAAAAACTCTCCAAAAGGGGAATTATTAGTCAGTACGAAGCGTAATTATCCCTTGGGTCTGGGTTATGGTACTTCAGGCTTTGCCATGTCTGAAAATGAACGGGTAGCTATACCGATTACCTCATTTGCAGTTTGGTATGGTCGTACAACTAAAATACCTGAAAATGTTGACCCCAAAAAATATCTAATCGAAGACATGTTAACAGAGCTAAACATCACAGAAAGTGAGCGTTCTCTGATATTCGTCGAAGATGTTTTAGATATCCATCTCACTAACGAAGTACTTTCTAGTCAAGATATTTTTGAGCTGTGCTCTGGCTATTTTACTGGTGAGAAAAAACGCGAAATACAAGTACATGAAGAAACATTTGAAAAATATTCAAGGAAAGTCCGTAGTATGATACTCAACTTAGAAAAACCAAATTGGTTACGTACATCACCCAATGTAGAACTAAATAATTTAATTTCAGATGGCGTTAAAGCAATTCTACTTTATGGACCACCACGCACTGGCAAAACACGAATAATTGATTCCTTAGTTCCAAGGAACTCAGACGAACGCTGTACAATACAGATACATGATGGTTGGGGATATGATAATTTGGTAGAGGGATTGCGACCAGATAATAAAGGAGCATGGAGTTGGCATGCCGGACCATTATTACAAGCTATTAAAGAAGGTAAAAAATGGATCGTTCTTGAAGAAATTAATAGAACAAATATATCACAATCTTTAGGCGAAGTCTTTTCATTAATTGAGGATGCTTACAGAGGACCTGAAAATTCTATTTTACTTCGTAGTGGAGAATATTTATATATCCCCGAAGATGTAAAATTTATAATGACCATGAATAACATAGATAAATCAACTGAAGAGGTTGATGATGCTCTGATTGGCCGGTTAGCAGCAATCGAATTCATGCCAAGCAGCGAAAGTTTAATCGAAATGCTTAATTCATCAGGCGTTAACTCTGAAACTTGCGAGAAGATTTGCCAACTATTTACTGAAATATTAAACATTTATCCTTTAGGACATGGCTATTTTTCGGGGTTAAAAGGGCAACCTACCAATCAATATATTATACGTTATTATAAGACGCGGATCAGAACAGTTCTTGTTAATTATCTAGGCGAACTTCAGCGCCAAGAAATTGAAAAAATTGATAATCTTGTAGATGAGATGTTTAAATAATAATGACTATTGAAATCATTGAAGACAGCATTGGTTGGTTAGAAAATTATACCGTAGAAGATATACCTCAAAATCTTCCTCGGGGAATATCCCTGCATTTAAAAGAAGGCATTTTGGGGCTACAACCAAGTGGAGTCGTTGGTTCCTTTCCACTTAATAATGGCGAAACGGTACGCATAATTCCTAAAATAGGTCATGTTAATTTTCTTTCTATGCTTTTCAAAGCGGAAGGAAATCTGGACTCTATGAACAAAGAATTTGATAAGTTTATAGAACTATCCTCTTGCACAAATGAGAATTTCATTTCTATTGTTTCGAAAGCTTTTATATGGAGCTTAGATCGAATCATTGCTAAAAGTCCTATGAGTCAGCGTGTTTGGAAAAAAAAGTCGCTAGAAAATATTACAGGAAGAGTCGATTTATTAAAAACAATTGAGAAAACATCTAGAAACTCTCAAAACCCAATAGTTAGCTCCGTTAAACTAAGGAATTTTAATACTCCAGAGAATAGATTATTGTCGGAAGCAGCGATTCGTGTGTATTATAATAAATTTGAAAGCTTAGCTTTAGAACAAAAACATATCCTCCAAATATGGCTAAAGAAATTTAAACGTTCAAGCAAACTTAATGATGATCTATTACATGTTGATAAGAAATTTTCTATTAACGCATATGGCGGATCGCGAGATTACTATAGAAAAGCCTTAATGCTTGCAAAGATAATTATTGGTTCGACTGGAGTCAATCTTCAAGGCCATGATACAATATATTCTGACGCAATATTGATGAATTCTGCTGATGTCTTCGAAAAATACATAAGAGCTACTTTGTCCAAAGCTTATGCAGAACATGGTTATATTGTTCAAAAAGGAACGGGAAACAATAGCCTTTATATTGACGGAAGTTATAGTTTAGAGCCTGATATTATTATTGAAAAAGATAATGAAGTTAAGTTAATCGCAGATGCAAAATATAAAAAACCGGATTCAAAAGATCATTATCAAATGATTTCATATCTAACAACCTATAATTTAAAAAGAGGTATTCTTATTTCCCCCAATTTTAATTCAGATGAAGTTGAATTTAAAAACTACACCACAAACAACAAGAAAAATATTAGCGAGATTTATCTTCCTATGGCAAATCTCGCTGTAACTGAAAGTTATCTTTCAACTATTTTAGAATCATCATTACAAAAATCCTGAGCAATTATAGATGAATATTTTGCTTCAGCGATACGTCTATTTGCTATATCTAAATATTCATCAGAAACATCAATACCAATAAAACGTCGGCCTAATTTTTTAGCAGCAATGCCAGAAGACCCCGAACCAACGAAAGGATCTAATACTAAATCATCCTTGTTAGACGATAAAGCAATACAACGAGCTGGTAATGCTAATGGGAATTGAGCCCCATGACCGTCTCTTCCACTTGATGTAGGCAGAACCCAAACATCTGATAGTTTATTTGTTTCATTACCATTGTTTTTCCCCCCTAGCTCGGCAGGATAATTCAAATAGATTTCCTTATTAAACAATGGGGTACGTTTCTTTGTTAAATGAATAATGTACTCTAAATTTCTACTGACTCTTGAACTTTGTGGTTCAGGCAAACTGCTGGTTTTTGCCCAAGTTATAACAGACTTAACATAAAATCCTATCCTAGAAGCTCTTTCAGCTATTTGTGCAGGAATCATGCATTGTTCACCATCTTTGAGATATGAATGACCTGCACTGTACCTTCTACAAGCATGTTCACTCCAAGATCTCTTATCTTTTCCTTGCATTGCATGAAGTGCTTCGACAGCATTACTTCGAATTTGGGTTCTGGTGTTGAATGAATCCATTACATTCCACCATATTGAGCCATCATCATCCAAAGCATCGTACAAACTCGCAAGCACTTCAATTGTATGTCTTATAAATGCTTCTGGTGTTTGTTCATGACCATATGCACAAATTTCACCATCCGCCCACTCAGCTAAATATGAATCTTTATAAATACGCAACCCCCAATACGGGGTCGATGTAACGATACATTTAACGCTCTTTGGCGAAATGGTTTTAATAATATCTAATGCATTACCTTTCTTTAGAGTATATTTATCATTGAACTCTTCATATTTAGATGAATTATTTCCTTCAAGTTTAAAGAGGTAATCAATTACCTTACTTCTAGGTACAAGAGTTTCTTTAAAAGAATCTTGATCTAATAGTTGAAGTACATCTTTAGCAGTCAGAAAATCCTTCTTTCCGCAAACTTTTTTGATAAAACTTGATGTCATACCAACTGCACGAGAAACATTTTTTATAGAAAATATAATTTTAGAATTCAGGTGCTTATCTCTCTCAAAAACAGAGACAGGTGTTGAAGGTTTAATATCTGGCAAATCAATCATTTTTATCTTCTTTCAACAAGTTAATTTGATTAAAACTAATTTGGTAATGTTTTTCATTCTGGTCATTATTAACATTTTTCACCAGCACCACGCATGAGAAACGCATAAAACCTTGAATTTTGACAAAACATTACCAATATCGCAAGGAAAATATCACCGTGGAAGCAACATTAAACTAAACATTAAATTTCAATAAGTTACTGGCTTTATTTGGAGTATTCAAACGGACTAATCCCCTTCTCCCTGTTAACATCAAGATAATCAGCCCACCACTGCAACATCAATCGACGCTCATCCAAGTGCTCCACCTTGTGAATGTAAGCCGCTCTAACAGAATTTCGCTCCATATGACTCATCTGCCGTTCTACTGCATCCCTCGACCACAATCCAGATTCAATTAGTGAGCTACATGCCATAGTCCTGAAGCCATGCCCACAAACCTCCACCTTAGTGTCATACCCCATAACACGCAGCGCCTTATTCACCGTGTTTTCACTCATCGGTTTACGAGGGTTATGATCGCCAACGAAAACAAAATCACGCTCGCCACTAAACTTGTGAACCTGTTTCAGAATTTCTAATGCCTGGCGAGACAGCGGTACTAAGTGAGGTGTACGCATTTTAGAACCACGTTGCGAATGCTTAACACCTTCTATAGCTTCTCGTTCTGCCGGGATTGTCCACATTGCCCTTTCAAAATCGATCTCGGGCCAACGGGCAAAGCGCAACTCACTGGAACGAATAAAGATTAATAACGTTAGCTCAACAGCCAGACGGGTTAAAGGCCGTCCGGTGTAGCTATCAATTCGGTGGAGTAGTTCAGGTAAGCGTTTCAGTTCAAGTGCTGGTCGATGGACACGATTACTGGAAGCAACTGCCCCAGCCATCTCCTGAGCAGGATTGTAATCGATCAAACCGCTTTGCACTGCATAACGCATAATCGCATTGGTACGCTGCTGAAGACGCGAAGCCACTTCAAGACGCCCTGTAGCCTCAACTACTTTGATAGGCACAAGGAGATCGCGCGTACTAAAACTATCAATACTTCGCTTTCCAATCGCTGGGAACAAATTATCTTCCAGGCTCTTCAGCACCTGCCGACTATGTTCTTCTGTCCATTTTTTATTTGCTGCGTGCCACTCTCTGGCAACTGACTCAAAAGTAATAGCTTCTTTCGCCTGTTCTTCTTTCACAGCTCGTTTGTGTTCGCGAGGATCGATTCCAGCAGCAACAAGTCTTCTAGCCTCTTCCCTCTTTTGACGAGCATCAGCCAGGGATGTTTCAGGATAAACCCCAAACGCCATCAGGTGCTGCTTACCACCAAAGCGAAAGCGGAACCGCCAGTATCTAGAGCCGTTGGGGTGAACCAGCAAAAACATGCCATCCCCATCGACTAGGGTGTACTCCTTTTCCTGCGGTTTCGCAGAACGCACTTTGATATCTGTCAGAGCCATAAAAGTTCTCCTTCCATGTGCCGCTGTGAGTATACAACCATTATCGAACCAGCATATATACTCGGTTCTATACTCACAAGCGACTTGATGTGGGTTGACTCAGATTGACTTCAGTTGAGGAGAAAAGCTGGAAAAGCCTTGTGTAGCGCGGATTTCAGGCATAAAAAAAGACCTCAATTGAGGTCTATTTACATACTTTTGGTGCCGAAGGCCGGACTCGAACCGGCACGTATTTCTACGGTTGATTTTGAATCAACTGCGTCTACCGATTTCGCCACTTCGGCACTGAAGAGGTATGCGGAAAACGTTGTGAATTATACCTGTCACGCGCCGCCATGCAAGCGTCAGCTTGCACCCACCTTGCTAAGTGCTGAAAATTTCAGCACCATTCTCAGTAATGTGTAACCTTTGTCACACTCCAGGCCTCCCGCCCGACCATACTCTACACTTCCCGGGCAATACCAGAGAAGGGCAAAAGCATGTCGATGATAAAAAGCTATGCTGCAAAAGAGGCTGGCGGGGAACTGGAGCTCTATGAGTACGATCCCGGTGAACTGAAGCCACAGGACGGCGAAGTACAGGTGGATTACTGCGGGATTTGCCATTCTGGCCTGTCGATGCTCGACAACAAGTGGGGATTCTCACAGTACCCACTGGTTGCCTGTCATGAAGTGATTGGTCGCGTGGTTGCGCTGGGTCGCGCCGCGTAAGATAAAGGTTTGCAAATCAGTCAGCGTGTCGACCTCTGATCGCTCTGCCGGGTCACTTCTACCGGCCTTTAAGATATCTCGCAATCGGCTGAATTTAGTGGTGAAAAGCGCTCAACCGAGTCTATACTCCAGGCAGGGAACTGGAGGAAATCTCATGAGCGAACCGCGTTTAATTGCCCGCACGCCGGACACAGAACTGTTTTTACTACCCGCTATGGCTAACCGTCACGGACTGATTACTGGCGCAACAGGGACAGGTAAAACTGTCACGCTGCAAAAACTGGCGGAATCTCTGTCAGAAATCGGCGTTCCGGTATTTATGGCCGATGTAAAAGGTGATTTGACCGGGGTTGCGGCAGAAGGTACTACCTCGGAAAAACTGCTCGCTCGGTTGAAAAATATCGGCGTCAACGACTGGCAGCCACATGCGAATCCAGTCGTTGTGTGGGATATTTTTGGTGAGAAAGGTCATCCAGTACGGGCAACGGTCTCGGATCTGGGACCGCTGTTGCTTGCACGGCTGTTAAATCTCAACGACGTGCAATCCGGCGTGCTGAATATCATCTTCCGTATTGCCGACGATCAGGGACTATTGTTACTCGACTTTAAAGATCTCCGGGCGATTACCCAATATATCGGTGATAACGCCAAATCATTCCAGAATCAGTACGGTAATATCAGTAGCGCATCGGTTGGCGCCATCCAGCGCGGATTACTGACACTGGAACAGCAAGGGGCGACGCATTTCTTTGGTGAGCCGATGCTGGATATCAAAGACTGGATGCGTACCGATGCCAACGGTAAAGGTGTTATCAATATTCTTAGCGCCGAAAAGCTCTACCAGATGCCAAAACTGTACGCCGCCAGCCTGCTGTGGATGCTTTCTGAGTTGTATGAGCAACTGCCAGAAGCAGGCGATTTGGATAAACCGAAACTGGTATTTTTCTTCGACGAAGCGCATCTGCTGTTCAACGATGCACCGCAGGTGTTGTTGGATAAGATTGAACAGGTAATAAGACTTATCCGCTCGAAAGGTGTGGGCGTCTGGTTTGTTTCGCAAAACCCGTCTGATATCCCTGACAACGTGCTTGGGCAGTTGGGAAATCGCGTTCAGCACGCTCTGCGCGCCTTCACGCCGAAAGACCAGAAAGCGGTGAAGACGGCGGCGCAAACCATGCGCCCCAATCCGGCATTTGATACGGAAAAGGCGATTCAGGAACTAGGAACCGGCGAGGCGTTGATCTCTTTTCTGGATGCGAAAGGAAGTCCTTCTGTGGTAGAGCGTGCGATGGTGATCGCGCCTTGTTCACGGATGGGGCCGGTAACGGAAGATGAGCGTAACGGCCTGATTAATCACTCTCCGGTGTATGGCAAGTATGAAGATGACGTAGACCGGGAATCCGCCTATGAGATGCTGCAAAAAGGCGTGCAGGCCAGTACCGAACAGCAAAATAACCCTCCTGCCAAAGGGAAAGAGATAAGTGAAGATGACGGTATTCTGGGTGGGTTGAAGGATATTTTGTTTGGCACTACCGGACCGCGCGGCGGGAAGAAAGATGGCGTGGTACAGACTATGGCGAAAAGCGCCGCCCGTCAGGTGACGAACCAGATTATACGCGGGGTGCTGGGGAGTTTGCTGGGGGGAAGAAGAAGGTAAGTCAGGTGCGATTTATCTTCGCCTGATGCGGCGCTGGCGCGTCTTATCAGGCCTACACCACTGCAATATATTGATTTTTCAGGCATGAACGAAACACACTTTGCTGACAATAATAAAGGGAGCTTATGCTCCCTTTATTCGTTCATCAAGTTACGATTTTCTCATTAACAGCCACAGGCTGATTAAGAAGAAGCTGGCGCTTGGCAACAGTGCGCCGATGATCGGCGGGATACCGTAAACCAGCGTCAGTGGGCCGAAGATCTGATCCAGCACGTAGAACACAAAGCCGAAGCTGATACCGGTGACCACCCGTACCCCCATCGGCACGCTGCGCAGTGGACCGAAGATGAACGACAGCGCCATCAACATCATCACCGCGACAGAAAGCGGCTGGAAGATTTTGCTCCACATATTGAGCTGATAACGTCCGGCGTCCTGGCCACTCGACTTCAGATACTTCACGTAGTTGTGTAAACCACTAATGGAGAGAGCATCCGGATCCAGCGCTACAACGCCCAGTTTGTCCGGCGTGAGGTTGGTTTTCCAGGTGCCGCTCACGGTCTGCGAACCGGTTATCTGTTTGGGATTGGTCAGGTCAGATTCATCAACCTGCGAGAGACGCCAGACTTTATGTTCCGGGTCAAACTTCGCGGAAGCAGCATAGCGAACGGATTGCAGACGACGATTCTCGTTGAAGGCATAAATACTGATGCCACCTAACTCTTCATCGCCTTTTACTCGTTCAATATAGACAAAGTTGTCGCCATCTTTCGCCCATAAACCTTGCTGGGTAGAGAGCAACGAGCCGCCGTACATCGCCTGCGCACGGTAGTTACGCGCCATCTGTTCGCCCTGCGGCGCGACCCACTCGCCAATCGCCATGGTCAACAAGACCAGTGGAATGGCGGTTTTCATCACTGACAGCGCCACCTGCATACGGGTAAAACCAGAAGCCTGCATCACCACCAGTTCGCTGCGTTGTGCCAGCATCCCCAGTCCGAGCAACGCGCCCAGCAAGGCCGCCATCGGGAAGAAGATTTGCACATCTTTCGGCACGCTCAGCAGGGTATACATCCCCGCGCCTAACGCGTCGTAGCTCCCCTGCCCGGCTTTTTTCAACTGATCGACAAACTTGATAATGCCGGAAAGCGACACCAGCATGAACAGCGTCATCATGATGGTGGTGAAAATAGTTTTACCGATATAGCGGTCAAGTACACCAAAGGGTTGCATTATACCGCTCCTTTACGCGTAAAACTGGCGCGCAGACGGCGGACCGGCACCGTATCCCAAAGGTTGAGAACAATCGCCAAAGCCAGATAAATCAGGTTTACGGTCCACATCCACAGCGTCGGGTCCAACTTACCTTTACCGCCGTTCGATTTCAGCGAGGTCTGGATCAGGAAGAAAAGCAGATACAGCAACATGGCCGGTAGCATCGACAGGACACGCCCCTGACGCGGGTTAACCACGCTCAGAGGCACAACCATGAGCGCCATCATAAACACGGTGAATACCAAAGTGATACGCCAGTTCAGTTCCGCGCGGGCACGATCGGTGTCAGTGTTCCACAATGTGCGCATGTCCATCTGGTCAGTATCGTTCGGGTCCAGCGCTACCGCCTGATGACCGATGATCGCCTGATAATCCTGGAAGTCCGTAATGCGGAAATCACGCAGCAGTGCAGTGCCTTCGAAGCGCGTTCCCTGATTGAGGGTCACGACCTGAGAGCCATCTCGCAACTGAGTTAAATGTCCGGAATCGGCCACCACCACGGAAGGACGCGCATTACCTTTTGGTCGAATTTGCGCGAGGAACACATCTTTGAAATCGCTACCGTCAACACTTTCGATGAACAGCACCGAGCTGCCATTCGTCGCTTGCTGGAACTGACCTTGCGCCAGCGCCGCCATGCCGGGGTTAGCTTTCGCTTCCGCTAACACTTCATCCTGATGGCGCGATGACCACGGTCCTGCCCACATAACGTTAACCGCCGCGACAATCGCCGTGAATACCGCGAGAACCATCGCCGCTTTGACCAGAACCGCTTTGCTCAGGCCACAGGCATGCATTACCGTAATTTCACTTTCGGTATACAGTTTACCCAACGTCATCAGCAGCCCGAGGAACAGGCTTAATGGCAGGATAAGCTGCGCCATTTCCGGCACGCCCAACCCAAGAAGGGAGAGCACCAGGTTCGCCGGAATGTCGCCGTCAACCGCCGCGCCGAGGATCCTCACTAACTTTTGACAGAAGAAGATCAAAAGCAAGATGAAGAGTATCGCCAACTGGCTTTTGAGCGTCTCCCGAACCAGATATCTTATGATTATCACTTTAAATACGCCCGTAAAAACTCGTCTTTTGCAGGATTTTAGCTTGTTTCATGGCTTAAACGTCATTTATTCTCTTGAGTCGTCGAAATCGTCGCTAAGATAATTATACTCAACGGATTCGCCCCTCAGATTTTGTTCTGACGTGCCAATGCCGTAATAACGTTAAGATTAACACGAAGTCATCGCAACAGCGGACATGAGTTACGAAAGCTTGCAATTCTATCTGTAGCCACCGCCGTTGTCTTTAAGATTCAGGAGCGTAGTGCATGGAGTTTAGTGTAAAAAGCGGTAGCCCGGAGAAACAGCGGAGTGCCTGCATCGTCGTGGGCGTCTTCGAACCACGTCGCCTTTCTCCGATTGCAGAACAGCTCGATAAGATCAGTGATGGGTACATCAGCGCCCTGCTACGCCGGGGCGAACTGGAAGGAAAACCGGGGCAGACCCTGTTGCTGCACCATGTGCCAAATGTGCTCTCCGAGCGCATCCTCCTTATTGGTTGTGGCAAAGAACGTGAGCTGGATGAGCGCCAGTATAAGCAGGTTATTCAGAAAACCATTAATACACTGAATGATACTGGCTCAATGGAAGCGGTCTGCTTCCTGACTGAACTGCACGTCAAAGGCCGCAATAACTACTGGAAAGTGCGTCAGGCTGTCGAGACGGCAAAAGAGACGCTATACAGTTTTGATCAACTAAAAACGAATAAGACCGAGCCGCGTCGTCCGCTGCGTAAAATGGTGTTCAACGTACCGACTCGCCGTGAACTTACCAGTGGTGAGCGTGCGATCCAGCACGGTCTGGCGATTGCCGCAGGGATCAAAGCGGCGAAAGATCTCGGCAATATGCCGCCAAATATCTGTAACGCCGCCTACCTCGCCTCCCAGGCACGCCAGTTGGCTGACAGCTACAGCAAAAATGTCATCACCCGCGTTATCGGTGAACAGCAGATGAAAGAGCTGGGGATGCACTCCTATCTGGCGGTTGGTCAGGGTTCGCAGAACGAATCGCTGATGTCGGTGATTGAGTACAAAGGCAACGCGTCGGAAGATGCGCGCCCAATCGTGCTGGTCGGTAAAGGCTTAACCTTCGACTCCGGCGGTATCTCGATCAAGCCTTCCGAAGGCATGGATGAGATGAAGTACGATATGTGCGGCGCGGCGGCAGTTTACGGCGTGATGCGTATGGTCGCGGAGCTGCAACTGCCGATTAATGTTATCGGCGTGCTGGCAGGCTGCGAAAACATGCCTGGCGGTCGTGCCTATCGTCCGGGCGATGTGTTAACCACCATGTCCGGTCAAACCGTTGAAGTGCTGAATACCGACGCTGAAGGCCGCCTGGTACTGTGCGACGTATTAACTTACGTTGAGCGTTTTGAGCCGGAAGCGGTGATTGACGTGGCGACGCTGACCGGTGCCTGCGTGATCGCGCTGGGTCATCATATTACTGGTCTGATGGCGAACCATAATCCGCTGGCCCATGAACTGATTGCCGCGTCTGAACAATCCGGTGACCGCGCATGGCGCTTACCGCTGGGTGACGAGTATCAGGAACAACTGGAGTCCAATTTTGCCGATATGGCGAACATTGGCGGTCGTCCTGGAGGGGCGATTACCGCAGGTTGCTTCCTGTCACGCTTTACCCGTAAGTACAACTGGGCGCACCTGGATATTGCAGGAACCGCCTGGCGTTCTGGTAAAGCAAAAGGCGCAACCGGTCGTCCGGTAGCGTTGCTGGCACAGTTCCTGTTAAACCGCGCTGGGTTTAACGGCGAAGAGTAAGTTTGCGTTTTACCCTCACCCTAACCCTCTCCCTAAGGGAGAGGGAACCGATCGAGCGCAATAGAAATTCATTGCTCATCTTTCAGGGTGAGGAATGCAGCAATATTTAAATCCACCACAAGAAGCCCCATATATGAAAAACGCAACGTTCTACCTT
>OBUY01000185.1_pt1 | contig 31963 bp, 37 predicted proteins | sample 1475781 | NCBI WGS metagenome assembly OBUY01 (sample SAMEA2579912, study PRJEB22360) | human gut metagenome | biome: human gut; feature: human-associated habitat; material: faeces | place: Denmark | collected 2008/2010 | reverse complement strand
GCTAAACTTTTTAAAAACATATCTTGTTGGTCAACTGATAAAAATGAGGTAATCTATATTAATCTCCTACCTTCCTCTGAAAAGTCAACTTTATTTAATACTGCATATTTCTAATAAATTAGAATCAGGATCTTTTAAAGAAAAATAAGTTATATTATTCCATTCTTTTAGCTCAGAAACACAGATTCCTCTTTCTAAAAATTTATCTCTTCGACCAATAATGTCGTTACAAAAAATGTTGAAAGTAACATCTTTGGTCACATCTAACTCTTGTTGGACCAAAGTAATATCGGTTTCACCAAGTTTAAATGCACAGATATTATCCATCTCCCAATTAACAAGTAAATCGAGATTCTCTTGATACCATTTTTTAGATCTTTTTATATCCTTTACCCTAATAAACACTGTTCCTATATGCACATTATACCTACTTTTCATCACAATATTTTTAAGTTCATTAATAAATACTGACCATCGTCTTGTGTTAAGACCGTTACTTTTTGAGATTTATTTTTAAATTTATCATATAAATTTAAAATAATTTTTGGAACCTTTAGAGAAAATAATTTATTGTTGACTTGAAATGTTTCTATTGATACTTCTTTAGCTTCAAGTTTGTTAGTTACACTTACGACATCAGTATACAAATAGGTAGTGTTACTAATTTTATTGATGAGTTTTTCTAACGATCTTCCAACAACTATTTCCTCTATCTCTATCAGAGCTCTTCGTAATTTAATATCCTCAGTTCTAGTTGTTATTTTCTCCAAAGAAAACAAAATACAACCGTCGACTAAATCATGCTCTTCTGCAAAAATATTATGAATAAGTTGAGTATTGGGAGCTTCTACTCCGCCAACAATCGCTTTTGTTATTTTTCCAGACATTATTGAATCGTAAGCATGTTTTAAAGCAAATCCAGAACTAAGCTCTCCACCACAAAATGTTTTACTATACCCTAAAATACCATTAAAAATGGACAATTCACCTTGCGAAGCGGTTGGAAACCAAGCTGTAGCTACATAAGGATTGATAACTGTCATATCTTTTTTTAGATATAGCGTTGCCAGTTGCTCTTCAACATAACTCCAGCCACCTAGAGTGTTTCCTAATATAATACCCATATTTTTTAAATCAATATCTTCAAATTTTGAAATAATCTCCCCAGCAGCTACTATCACTGAATTTGTTGATTTATCCCTTTTTTTGACAAATCTCTTGCCTAAAACTTTTTCTAGTGCTTGCATATTGTAAGTTGTTGAGTCTTTCAAATAGTAGTCCATTAAATTATTATTCTGATTATCATCTGGATAAATTTGACTTATTGCTGTGATTACAATACTATCATTCATGTTTTTTACCTCATAAATTAACTTTCTCACTTATAATACTTCCCAATAATAATAGCTGAATGAATCCCCGAAAAGCCACTAGCATTTTTTAAAATGTAATTAAGTGAGTCTACTTCATATGATTTTTGAACTATATTTAAGTCACAATCTTCATCCAAATTAAAGATATTTATTGTTGGCGATAAAAAATTAGTATTGATTGAAAGAATACTATTAATAACTTCTATACTATTTGAAGCTGATAGCGAGTGACCAATTTGAGACTTATTTGAAGTTACTGGTATACGATTATATTCAGCACCAAACACCTTCTTTAAAGCCTCGGTTTCTGCCCTATCATTTTGTGGCGTAGAAGAACCATGTAAATTAATATAGTTGATTTTATCAGGATGAATTTTAGCATCTTGTAGTGCCAACTTAATAGATTTAGCAATCGATTCTCCATCATTTGGTATATCAGTCATATGTTGAGCGTTGTTGCAACTTCCATATCCTAAAACTTCTCCATAAATTTTAGCTCCCCTGCTTAAAGCATGTTCAAGTGATTCTAAAATAACTATCCCAGCACCCTCACTTAGAACAAACCCATCTCTATCTTTATCGAAAGGTCTAGAGGCAAGTTCAGGGGTATTATTGAACTTAGTTGAAGTTGCATTAATCTTTGAAAAAGAAGAGACAACTAGTGGAGTTATAGGTGCTTCACTAGAGCCAGTAATAACTATATCAGCTTCATCACGTCTGATAGATTCAAATGCATAACCTATCGCATCAAGACCGCCAGTGCAACCAGTGGCAACTACTACATTTTCCCCTAAAGTACCATAGTAGTTTGAAATAAATTTAGATAAGTAATTAAATTGAAAACAATCACCCCATTTGTCATAGCCCCTCTTTTCAGATAATTTTAAATCTGAATTCTCTTTTACAATATTATGCAAAACACTTTCCATAGTGTTTATGTTTCCAATCGCACTCGCAAGAGTTACGTTTACTCTTTCTGATGATAAATTTTTGCTATTCAACCCAGACAATTTAATGGCCTCTTCACATGCTAAAAATGCTAATTGTACTGATCTATCCTCGGTTTGAACAGTTTTTGGTAGCGCAGATTCATCAAAAGTGACAAATCCATTCACTTTACTCATATTATCTGGAATTTCAAAAAGGTCGTTACTCTGTAAACCAGAATTCCCTGCCAATGCATTTTCCCAATATTCTCGGCTATTTCCTCCTAAAGGGTTGATAGTACCAAAACCTGTAATTACTACTCTTTTTTTATCTTTCATTGTAATTAAACCTTTCTAGACTATTGCCACAACACGACACCAACCTGCACCCAAGTTCTTTATTTTTATTGGTGCACAAAATACATCAAAAAAATCACCCTTAGGTAGCAAATCTAGGTTGGTTAACCTTTCAATTTGGCAATACTCTTTTGTTCGTCCAAATATATGAGACGGCCACAAAAAAGAGTTATCCTTACTTTCAGTATAGTCCTTTAACATACGATTAAAGGGGGGATCGAAACCAAAAGAATCTACTCCTATTACTTTTACTCCAAAATTCAATAAGTATTTTAAAGCCTCCCGACTTATTCCTCGAAAGTCTGTAAAGTATTCTGGTTTTCCCCATTTGAGATCTGCACCAGTGTTTATTAATATTATTGTGAGTGGAACTAGCTTTATTTTATACTTTTCTAGATAATTTTTAATTTCCTCTTTTGTCACTGGTTTTTGACTATTGGAATCAGACAAATCTACCATTATACCTTTGTTCACACACCACTCTAAAGGTATATCGCTAATTCTTTTTGCGATTTTTCCTTCAGAACTTGGTCCATAATGATATGGAGAGTCCATGTGGGTTCCAGTGTGAGTAGTAAGACTGATTCTTTCGTTGTTTATAGCCATATTATCAGGAAAATCATACTGTGTTAGACCAAATTTTTCTCCTAAGACTTTGGCCCCCTCCTCATGAGATAGAACTTCAACTGAAACTTCATCCGGCTCTCCAGCAACATTTGATATTTCTCTACTTAAATCAATTAACAATTTCTTCACCTAAATAATAATTTTGGAATTCTTTTAATATTTGATTCAATCTAGACTGAAAATTCCTTTTATATTCGCAAAATTCTGATTGATGTCTATCAGACATTCTAAAAACTCTTTTACAAATTACACCTGTTGAATCACCTAAATCAATAAAGGACCATGAACCATGGTGCATAGTTAACTTTTCTGGAGGAATAATTGAATATAAAAATATATCTCCAGATGGTGTTTTCTCTTGAATTGTTCTTATACGTTCAAGTCGATTTTCGCGTTCTACCACCATAAAGAAATCCTGAATTGTTCCACTTTCAAATACCATTTCAGTTGAATTTATTTTATTCCAAATCTTATTCCAAGTAATGATGTCCCAAAATTGCTGTTGAACAACATCAATTTTTTCTGGCATTTTTAGCGAAACTTCAATTATGCCGATTTTTTCGATATAGTTTTTAAAATGATTTAGGTTTTGATTTAGACTATCTAATAATTTAGAACTATAGTCTTTTAAATTAATTGATTGTTTTACTTCAAACTCTCTGGATGCTCTTACTAGTGTTCTTTTTTGATTTAACTGGTAAAATTCCCATAATCCAGACATGGTTGAGACTTGAGGTGGAGGTGTAATTTGTTCTAGCCTTATTGATTTATTTGTTTCACAATATCTTTTAGAATGCACTGTTTCTTCTTGAAAATGTTTATAGACTGTCATAGTAAATTCTTGATAGCTTTCTGAATTACTAATAACGTTTACTCCTAAGACATCTGAGAGTACGTCTTGCCATTTTCGAATATCAAAATAACTATTGTAAACAACTTCTATATTATCTTCAATAATAATTTCAGATGAAATTTTAGTTTTCATCAAAGATTCCTTTCCACCTTAACAAAGTTTCAAGGGCATGAACTTGTAAGATTTTTGAAATTTTTTCTTGTAAGTCTTTTTTATTCTGGCATTCTAACAGCTCAGTAGCAGTATCAGATACAATCCATCTATGATGAAGAATTATATCAGTTTCGTTCCCATTTTGCTTAAACTCCCAGTACCCACCATGCTTTGACAAATAATCTGGCGGTGTAGGTTGATAAAAGTAAATAAGATCTTCATATAATAATCTAGTTGACTGAGCTGTTACTGAAATCTCTCCACGGGAATTCAAAACTTCCATCCAGAACTCTTGATAATCATCAGTTTGATTGGAGATTTTTATAGATTTAATATGTTCTAATTTGCGTTCCCAAGAGGTCAAATCCCAAACAGCCTGCCTCACTGTAGACACATCAGCACTTACACTAATTTTATCAACTCTCTGATTAGTAAAATTGAATTTTAAATTATTTAGTTTTATTAGAACATCTGAAATTGTATCTTTATTCTCTATTATTCCATCTGGGATATCTAGCCTTAGAACTGACTCTAATTCAACTATAAATTCTATAAACTCTTGGGAATCCATTTCTAAATCATTTTTTAAAGTGGGATTATGAAATCCCGAGTCATCAATTCCCATATTGTTAAACACCTCTTTAATATCGGAGTATTTGATTAATGCGTTCTCATTCATTTTCTATTCCAACTTCCTTTTCGAATGTATTAATTCCTGCTAAACCAGAAATCAAGTATATAAATTCTTGTCTATGAGTCATTTCTACAAAAGGATTAACTAGGGTATCAGCTTTTCCAAAATACTTATCTTTTTGAAGTGAGGCATCATAGAAAAAGTGAACAAAATCAGTCACTTTTTTCAAAAAACTTTTATAGCCTTGTTCGTACAATTGTAGATATTTCTCCTTATCTTCCTCATTTCTCAACGCTTTATCAATACACTTAGCACCTAGCGTTGCTCCGTTCATTGCTAAAAACACTCCAGTTGAAAATAAAGGATCAACAAATCCAGCAGCATCTCCTAATAGAACATATCCATTCCCATAAAAGTTACTTGAAGAGTATGACCAGTCTCTCATTGTGTGCACTTTATCAATATTTTTTGAATCTGATAATAATTTTTTCACTAAAGAACTCTGCTCAAGCCTATCAAAATATTGTGTGGATAAATCTCTATTATCAAATTGATTCTTTCCAGCTACCCATCCAACACTAGTAACATTATTTGAAAATGGAATGTACCATAACCACCCTATTTCGGAACTTTCAATAATAATATTTCCTTCATTTTCTCCATCTTCTCTTCCAGCATTCTCAAAATAGCTCCAAACTGCTTGATTTTTTAATTGTTCATCAATTTCAAAAGTCTTTTCTAAATTACCAATCAAAGCAGTTTGACCACTTGCATCAATGACGATCTTTGCATAGACGTCAATTTTTTCAGAATTGTGCTTAATAGTGACTCCTTTATAGGCATTCCCTTCTTTAATAAAAGAAACAACTGGGGTGGATTCATGTACTTCAACGCCATTCCTTTTAGCATTTTTCAGGAGAAGTGAATCAAAGTCACTGCGATTTACTTGAAATGTATAATTCTTTGTAATCTCACTAGGTGTTTCATCCCAACGGACATGCCATGGCGTTGAGTCCTCCCCCCATACAAAAGTAATTCCATACTTTCTTTGCATCTCCCTTTCGTCCATTTCTTTAAAAACTCCCAATTCTTGTAAAATTGGAACGCAACCTGGAACCAAAGATTCCCCAATATGGTATCTAGGGAATTTCGCTTTTTCAAATAACACTACATCCCATCCTTTGCGCTGTAACAATGTTGCAATTGAACTACCTCCAGGTCCGCCTCCAATAACAATAACGTCATAATTAGTTTTCATTATTTAACTCCTTTTGATTTGACTTATTATAATCAGCAATGATATAATTAGATTACTAATTATTTAGATGATAACTTTTATTTTTTTATTTGTCAAGTTTAGGAGGCTATCTTGAAAGAAAAAATTTTATATATATATCCCACCAAACCATTTAATTTTGATTTAACGAAAAGAATAGTTAAAAATTTCTTCCCTACCAAAGAGAATTATAGGATAATTAATGACAACATAGTTTTTTCATATAACCTAGCAAATCAACTTGTTATAGTTGCTCTAAAAAGTTTGGGGACACTAGAGGAGCCAAAAATAAAGGTCAAATTATTATCTCATAAAGGATTATATGATTCGGAAATAAAAAAAATAAAAAATAAAATTATCAGGCAGTTTTCTCTTAAAATTACATTATCTGATTTCTATGAGAAGTTATATAATTTTGACTTTTTAAAACATAAATTTAAAAAGCTTTATGGCTATCATCCCGTTTCATTTAGTTCTATAGAGGAAGCGGGTATTTGGGCAATTTTATCTCAACATTCAAAATTTCAACAAGCTTATAATCAAAAAAAAGACATATCCCTCTTGTGCTCCTTTAAAGAAAGTGTTAAATCAATAGAATTTCATGGATTTCCTAATATAAAGCAATTAGGTTCAATACCAAAGGAAACCTGTATTGAAATAGTTGGTGATTGTAGAAAAGTTACATATCTTTCTAACTTTATTTCAACATTGAACAATATAGAAATTGATGATTTATATACTTATTCATACGATAAATTGTTTGATCTTTTAATTTCAATAAAAGGAATAGGCACTTGGTCAAGTGAATTTATTATTTTACGTGGGGCTGCTAATTTTGAAAAAGCCCCCTTATCAGAAAGAGCAAATATAAAAGTTTTCCAACAGTACTACAATGAGCAAATAGATAAATATATATCTTTTTACAGCACTTATAGTGGTTTATGGATTCATTATCTAAGGATTTATGATTATTTGAACAAAGGAGTTTTATCTAGATGAAAAAAGATAGCATGAATAAAATTATTAACGACTCATGGGGATTTGCGGAAGCAAGAATATTAAATACATGTTTTAAATTAAAAATATTTGATAAGATAAATGATGGTAACAACACCATAGAAAAATTAGTACATGCATACAACTATAACCCTTCTATTATGAAGTCTATGTTCTTTGTACTAATAAACAAAAATATTTTGACATTTGAAAACAATAGGTATCATATAAACAGTGACTACTTTGATTTTATTGTTTCAACTGAAAGTAAGTATATTGGTAACATTTGGAAAACTCATGAATATCTTAATAATAATCTTTGGAATAATCTAGAGTTGTTTGCTAAAGATGAATCTTCAAAGGAAAATCTTTTTGCTTTTGAAGATAATAATCACTGGAAAAACATTTTGCCTTATTTAAATTCACTAGCTTCTAATACTTCTGAAACTATTTCTAACTATTTTCCTAACAACAATATTAGGGTTTTAGATATTGGATGTGGCTCTGCCAAGTTACTTTCTACACTATTAGAAGATCATCCAAACTGGGTAGGAGTTGGAATCGATAATCCTTCACCAATAGCAAATGCAACCAATAATAATATAAAACTTATTGAAGATGGCAGACTACAGTTGCTCCCTCAGGATATATTTTTTTACAACAAAGATATTGGAGAATTCGATATTGTAGTTCTAAGTAATATATTACACGGTTATAATAAAGAACAAATTATTAAATTATTAAATATGGTTGATAAGTATCTTGATAGTGGAGGACGATTATTAATAAATGAATTCATAATTGATGAAAACTCAGAGGATATCATGCAACATATATATAATATTCAATTTTCAATGACAGGAAATGGAAAATCGTTTTATCTTGATGATTTGGATAATTTACTTAATTACTGTGGCTACTATTATAGTAAATCAATTGAATTGGATAGTCCTTATAATTGTATTTTGTACTCTAAAAATAAGCCAAAATTATAATTTTTGATAGCGATAATCATTGGAAGTCAATTGGTTAAAAAATTTGGTTTACAAAGAACTTTTAAAACTGAATTGCTTACATTAATTATCCTCTACCTTATTCTACCTTTTGCTAATAATTTTTGGGTAGCCGAAATTTTATTAACAATTATCTATATAAATAATGGATTTATTTTTCCTTTGTTTATGGCGACTTTGCAAGGTACTGTCGAAAATGCACGAAGTACGATTTCTTCATTATCAAATGCAGTAATGTATTTAGGTGAAACAATTGCAGGTATAGTGGGAGGAGTTCTCTTTGTGAAATTTACAGGATTCTCAGGAATTTCTGTTTTCGCAGCTATTATGATTGCTTTATCATGGTTATTGTATTCACAAGCAGGGGCGTTTAAGAAAGATAAATCTTAAGCTCAATATTTTAATTCTAAAAACAATATAAAATAAAGAAGCTGGGACAAAAGCCCGACCTCAAACATAAAAAGCGAACAAAACTAGTTTTCTGGCTTTAATAACAGTCTCTATCCTTTAGGTAAAAATACCGATTTTATGGTATAATAAAGATAACGTTATACAAGGAAGTGTGCCATGACTCTTGATGTAAATAAAGAAGAATTAACAATTTTAGGGATTCCCTTTGATAACTTTTCAGATTTCGATACCGTCTGGTATGCTATTGGGTCATCAATGATTGAAAATTATGAACCTACTGTTCAAGATGTGATTGATTTAAAAACTTATGTTATCAACAAACGAAAGGAATTGAATATTGGTTAAAAATCAATACGAAGGCTATGAGTACATTGACCCCAATCACCAATATACCTATCCAAATTCTACAGTCTTAATCAACAAACAAAATATTACAAAAATTGAAGAAGCCTACCGGAATGAGCATTTATTCGTTACTAAAAGGCTTGCAGACTTGCGCTTGAAAACCATTGAAGTCTACTCCATTAGTGATATTTTAGCCATTCATAAATATTTATTTCAAGATGTCTATGCTTGGGCGGGGCAATTTCGCAAGGTGAATATCTCAAAAAATGGGAATCCTTTTATGTCAATACAATCTTTCAGTACTGCCCAAGACTATATCAACCATCTTATTCATACCTATTATCAAACTGCTAATTCAAAAGATGAGATTATTAAACAATTAGCAAAAATTCTTGATAATCTTAATTATTTCCATCCCTTTCGAGAAGGGAATGGACGAACTCAACGAGAAGTTATTCGTTCCTTAGCACTATCAAAAGGTTATTCTGCACAAGTACGCGTGGAACAAGATGATGAAGTTTACAATCTTTATATGGATGGGACAGTCTATGGGGACTTAGGAAAGTTAGAAGAACTACTTGGCAAAATACTGGAAAAATTGTAAATTAATCTACAAAAACACTTGTATATTTTTTAAATATCCTAAATATCACAGAAAATTATAACTTACTCAAAACTTAAAGACAAAAAGCTTCTGAAATCTAACGTTTCAGAAGCTTTCTTCTTATCATAAAACGACTGCAACTATTAATCGATACCACATTATCTATATTTATTAAAATAATTAATGTTTAAGTAGTGGTCCGCTAAGATGAAATTCAAAATTTGTAACATCAACTAAACCAACAACTTTGTCACTTTGATATAATTCCATCAAAAATTGTGCCATCTCTTCACTTGTGTGATATTTAGCAAAATGCTCATCATAATTGTATTCTTTCGAATCTGTAGCAACTTGACCGAATTCCGTTTTTGTGGCAGCTGGAGCTAAAACCTTAGCTTTTAATTGATGTTGATTTGCCTCTAGTTCCAATGCCAAGCCTTCTGTAAAAGCACTGACATAAAATTTACTTGCACAGTATGTAACTGCATTTGGAACCATCATGTATCCGCCTCTAGATGATAAGTTAATCAATTGAGCGCCTTTACAATCTTTATAATCTCTCACATATAGAGTTGATAGAATTGTTAAAGCTTCAATGTTTAGATGGATTAATGTTATTATCTTTTCTAAATCTTGAGATTCAACCTTATCATAATTTCCAAAACCAGCATTATTTATTAGAGTAGTAATGTGATATTTTTTCAAGCTTTCATAAAGATCAAAAACATTACTGGACTTCGATAAATCAACAACTTTAATAACAATATCTAAATCCGGATAATGGTTCAAAATATCTTGCTTCAATTTTTCTAGTCGTTCTTGACGCCGAGCAATTAAAATAAGATTCGTTCCTAATTTTGCAAATTGTCTTGCTGTCTCCGCTCCTATACCAGCACTGGCTCCAGTAATACAAGTATAATTCTTCGTTTGTTCCATACTATTTTCTCCTTTACAGATTGCTATTTGCATTTTTTATAAGAGTCGCTGCTCCCATCAAGGTTCTTGACAGCCTTATCACTAAGCCCCTTTGGAGCTCTCTATTCCTTCAAACCAATTTTTCGTCTATATGGTATTACCTCCTCTCCTAGCTTTATATCAAATTCCTTTGATGCTATGTATTTTACATAGTAAAGTGCACTTTATGTCAAGAGAAAACTGAAAATTTTTTGATTTTTTAAAAATTATGCTAAAATAATAAAAAAAAGGGGGGAAAAATATTATGGCTCACTATTCTATTGGAGAATTTGCTAAAAAAACTGGACTTTCTATTTCCACACTTCGATACTATGAGCAAGAAAAATTGATTTACTCACACAGAGAAGAAAATAATCGTAGATACTATGATGACTCTGATATAGCGTGGACTCAATTCATTATTAGATTAAAAAAGACGGGAATGTCTATTAAAAATATGCAAGAATACGCTGACCTAAGATATAAAGGAGACTCCACAATTCCTCAACGACTTAGACTACTATTTTTTCAACTTGATGAACTTCATAAGCAACAAACTGAAATTAACCAACATATTGATTTTCTTGAAAAGAAAATTAAAACTTATTTAGGTATTAATCCTAATTAGCACCATTATTATTTTCTTTATCCAAAAAAGGGATTGAAAACAAAATTTCAATCCCTTCAGAACGAAGACAAACGTTATTTTTGGCGTTTGTTTTTTTGTATTTTCAAAAATATTTTGTTTCATCATTTGATATTCTATCCAAAAACCGGATTTAGAACAAAATAAAAATAGATAGCAAATATCCCTTTTTATTACTACAATTTAAAGAAAAATAATTCTTCTTATTAACAACTATTGTAGAAAGAATTTCTTTAAATCAAAAAACTATGGTTCAACTATTTTAATTAAATAATACTTTTATATATTTTAACTTTATGTTTAAAAGATTCTATTCCACCTTCAAGATAATCAACAATATCACTGTTCAACAGGTAAGAAATTCCCTACAATAATCCCTACAATTCTAGGATCTTCATCATACGAAAGAAAAATATCTTTATAGTTTGGATTGATAGAAACCAGTCTTAAGCCATGCTCCTCTCGATAAACTCGTTTAATATAAGTCTGGCTATTGCAGACTACGGCATAAACTGCTCCATCATAATCAAATCCTGTCTCACGAATGAGAGCCACAGAGCCATTTTGATATTTGGGTTCCATTGAGTCACCAGAAATCCATGAGGCGAAATCGTGGGCTAGTTCTTCATCAAAATAGACAGTATCATAGTTTTGATCGTTATACACTGATGAACCAATACCGGCAGACATTTTTTCGTAAACATGGTACTCATACAGTTTTTCTGATATTGAAACAACGTTTTTACATTTTTCTTTTTGAACTAAGCTTCTGACATAATTAAGTGCTTGATCTTTATCTTCGTCTGATAAGGTATTATATAGTCGGACAATTTCAAGCTCTGTAAAATAACCTTTTGATACTTTTAGAATATGCTCCAAAAGCTTTACTTTTTCTCTAGATGGTTGTTTTACTCCACGCTCCCATGCGGAATAGGCTTGATAGCTGACTCCCAACTGATCAGCAATATCTTTTTGGGTCATTTTTAGCTCTTTTCTACGAGCTTTAAGTTTTTCTGGTTGATACATAGTTTTCCTCACATTAATAATAGTTTCAATTCAGCTTTTTGCTTTGCCTCTTTGTCTGTTAGTCTATTTTTATCCCAAACATAAGCTATAGATTTTCCTTTGTCATAAATGAGCCATACTTTTAGATTATCATGGCAAGTCTTTATTACTTTCCAGTTCTCTTGTTTTAAAAGTTCGGGATATTCTTGACTAGTCACGAAGCCTCTTTTGCTCACAGATTGCTCAATCTTCTTGATTAGAGAAGTTTTGTAGTCGTTAAATTCTTTAATAATTTGATCTCGAATATTATGAAACAAAAGGAGTAGTGTGGCATTTTGTCCATCAATATAAGCATCGATAGCCTGCTTAATGGTACTTTCTTTTCCAGGATAATATTCTCTAAGCAGATCTAAAAGGCGAAAGAACAATGCCTGCTTTGAAACATCCAGGCTATTTTGAATGTGTTGAAAGGTGTCGCAACTATAATAAATCTTTGACAACAAAACAATGTCAGGCATTAGTACGATAGCAGAGAAGATATTTGCTTCTCGCTCTAGTAGGCTTTCCTGATTATCAATAGATTCTGCAAAATAATTACCTTCATGCTCTAGGATAAAATGTCCTAGCTCATGACACAGAGTAAAATTTTGCTTCACAATGGGATTATCCTTTTCATAAGAAAAACTAATACCTAATTCATCAATAACAGTTAGTCCTTCAATCTTATGATTTGAGAAGTGGTGACTAATTACTTGAATTTGATATTTTTGAATACAATGTTGAAAGAAGTAATTAAAATTATAATTTAATAATGAAATATCATAATCCTTCATGTATTGGTATAACACATGTTTTGTAGACTTACTTATTCTTGTATACAATTCATCCAAAGAATGATACCTCCTTTAAGTATAAATTACAAAACTAAACCATTTTGGTTGAGTCAATTATATAAAAGAAGTGGACGTTTGTCCACAATACTATATGCTTACTCAGGTCCGAAAATTTCCAGAAAAGTCGGAACATAAATCCTATATTCCTTTGGTCTGTATAAAAATTGATAAGGTAATATAAATTGAATAAAAATACTTTTTATCTCCGAAAACTCAAATACTTTTTTGGGATGTCGGCTTAAATCTAAAAATAGGTTCCAAGTATACTTTTTATCAAGGATTAGCTGCAGTTCTTTTGAGAGATTTTTATCAGCACTCAATTTAATTTGTTCTCTTTTATGTTCCATGATTTCATCTATAATGTCAAGCGGAACATATCCATAACTTTCGACTCCCATAGAATCTTTCATTCCTATATGTAACAGTTCTGACAAATCTAGGCTATCATACTCGATAATATTTTTGACTACTTCTTTTATTTCTAACTCAGTATACGGGAGGTAAACCAATGTATCAATCGCTTCATTAATCACACAGTTTAATTTCGCTTCTCCAATATCAACTGATATTTTTCTACCATTTTCAATATTATTACGATTTTCTTTTATAATATTTATTATGTTCTTTTCATCATTTTTTAAATTTATTTTTTCAACTATATTCTCCTTAATTGCACGTTCAAATACTCCCGAAGACTTGCCAAAATCACAAGGCCATTGGTTATCACTTAAGTAGCAAGAGGTAATAGAAGTATAATCTTTAATGATCAACTTATTAGCTTCTTTGAAGAGATCTGTTTCTTTAAAATCTTTCATTGCTTCAACTGATTTGAATCGTTCAATTTCTGATTCTAGTACATTAGGTTGGGGATAAATAACTTCTGTATTTATTGTATTACTTGAGTATACTTGTCCATTATGTTTAAATTCAAAATCAGCTTCTCTATCTTTAAAGTAATAATGTGTAACAATATTTAACAAATCCCACAGAAATACTCCTTTTTGATTATTCATTCTAGATAACTCAGGAATTGAGAAATCAAAGAAAGGATTATAATCAGCAGCCTTTAATATTTTAAGATTCTCTTCTTGAAACTCAGTTAATTTATTACTTTTTTCAAGTCTCCTAACAGCTACTCTAACAATAGATTTTATAAGTTCAATTTCCTCACTCGAAATTCTCCATAAATAGCCATTTTTATATTCTGTATTCTTTTCTATTCCATCCGTTGCAAAAAAGGCTGCAACTTCAATGTCAGTAGTGAAGTCTATGAAATCTGTTTTATATCCATAATGTTGCGCTATAGCGAGACATTTATTAAGGTATTCATCATTTTGTAAATTTAATGTTTTATTCTCCTTAAGTTTTTCAACAAAGAATTGTGTTTTTTCCATTTCTTTTGAACTATAATTAACACGAGAAGCTGATGATTGTATTGGCCAACAATGGATCTGACCTCTATAATAGTATTGCTTCCCAGTTTTCTTTTCATACTTTTTCAGATTTCTTACCAAATCGCTTAATTTATTGAATATTTTAGTCATATACTTCTTAATCCTCTTTATTAAAAGCCTTCTTCCTCTCCTCCATAAACTCAATCAATTCTTTCTTAAAAGTTTCCTTTTCTTCCTCAGTTAAACCTCTTGAGTTCATACGGAATAACAATTCAATATTATCTAGTTCATCTGATTTTTCTTCTGAGTTCCCAACTAGATAATCAATTGATACATCAAGAATTTGTGCAATTTTAACGAGATTTTCTTGTGTTGGTTTTTTCTTGCCTCTCTCCCAGTCTGCATAGGAAGATTGTCCTATCCCTAATCGTTTTGCGAGTTCAACCTGAGTTAAGTGAGCTTGTTTTCGTAATTCTTTTAAACGTTCTGCAAACGCCATAGCTATTCCTCTTCAAATTTTTTTAAAAAAATTTCAAAAATCCCTTGACTTTTATCGCCAACAGCGATAATATATAAATATAGCTGGTGGCGATATTGAAAATCAAAATAATAATCCCTACCAATTGAGATCATTGACAATTAAATAAAAAGTGCGTCTGACAACCAGAGGACTGATCATCAGAACAACACATAAACTTCGTACCTTTATTGTAAATGTTTTGATAAAAAAAGTCAAGTCCGTTATATGGTTGAAGTGAAGATATAAAACATTTTTGTGGGCTTCCACGCATTTCGGACTTTCGCACTTTTCCGAATAGTAAAGTGAACTGGCTTCGCCAAAGGGCGTAAGAGAATCTTAAGGGTATGATAATGACTCCCCAATGAGATTGGCTGGGAAAGCGATGGTAATTGACGCAAAGCACCTTGCTAAACGTTGCCACCGTGGAAAGAGGGATCTTTCCGACCAAATAACTTTTCTTTACTGCTGTCTATCTAATAAGATAGACTTACTCTCAAGCTACTAAGTTCTTCCTTTTTTCACTTAGTAGCTTTTTTACTTATTACAATAAAGGAGAATGATATGACAAACTTTTTTCGCATTACAATGTAAACGACTCTATGATAACTATGAATTCACCTATGGTATGTTTAGTGAATCTGATAAACTACAGGCTAAACTTTATGCTCAAGCTCAAATTGATTTAGACCATCTCGCAGATGATGCTCGTAGAAATGGCTATGCTCATGGGGATATTCAATTCTACAGTCGCATGTTTAAACGCAAATTATTTACCCACTATTACTCAAGAGTGAATCAACTAGCTTAACTCTTTTATTTTACACTCAGAAAGGAAAATCTTATGATCTCAGAAACACTTAAAATGAAACCAGAATTTATTGGCCCAGCTTACTATGAACGTTTAGGAAATGCTCCTAAATTTATTTTTGGAAAAGAAGGCAAATACCAACGTCACATTCTAAATAGCGCAGAGCACGGTGCCTTTCATGTCATCACACCAGCTTCTACAACAGTCTTTCCAGAAGATTCTCTAGTAGAAGCAGTTAACCCAATCTTTTTCCCAGACACTGCTTTAAATGGCAATACTGTTGCACCTTATCTCAATGTCTTTGCGGAAAAATTGGTAATCAAAAAATAAGAAATAAAAGGAGAAAATCACATGGCTAAAATTGGATTAAACTACGGAGAAAAACTACAAATTGCTGACAAAACTTATCGTGTCATTACAGATGGGCTAGATGTCCCAGCTGTCCTTGGAAAACTGACTTTCCGAGGCATTGAAGGTCCTGATATCATCTTTGAAGTGGATCGTTCACAACGAAATCCTGATGGATCATTTGTACAAGTCAATACAGGTGAGATCCGTGGAATTGTCGTAGGGATTCACTCTTCTGTCCAGCATGAAACCCTCTTTTTCACCATCGCAGATATGTCTGAGTCTGAAATTGAAGACTTAGGGATTAAATACCGAGAAGAGGTTGAACTAGAAGATATTGTTATCACTCATACTCACGTCAATCGTAATGATATCTATAAGCTCTTTGCTTCTAAAATCAAGAAAAAAGCTGGAGGCGCACCGACTAAAGAAAACAAACCGGTAGAAAATAAGAAGGACAACTAGGAGGTGATGAACTATGAAACTCTTTACCTATCGAGGGAAAAGAGTTCACGCTTTTCATCGTAAACTAAAGGGAATCACATGGTTTATCTGGTGGTTTCCTTTTTTGTTGGCTATTAGTTATTACAGCTACGTACATCTAGAAGAATTAAAAGTTAATCCCTTACCTCAAGGCTATTTTCTAGGAGCTGGGCTTCTCTTTTCTTTAATCTTCTCATGGTTTATCAATCGGGTTTGCTACAGAAAGTTGCTCTTTTTTCAAAAGCTAAACAGCCTTCGAATTCTTTCAAGCTTTTTGCTAGAGAATAACCTCTATCTAGTTAAAAAAGTTAAACGAGATAAAGGAATAGTTGAGAAAATCAATCTTCCAAAAGTTTACCTAAAACAAAATCATTACGAAATTCAAGTCAGTTTTATATTAGAAGGAAACAAGTTTCAAGATCGATTTTTAAATCTTGGCTCTACTCTTGAAGTCATGTTCAATGGGGACTTTCGTGATAAAAGTTTTGATAATTGTTTTGTTAAATACAAAATTGCTATCAATCGGATTGATAGTCGTATTTCAATTGATCAAGTTGAAGTGAGAGGATCAAAAATCCGTCTTATGAAAGATGTCTACTGGGACTATGTCAAAGATTCCCACTTACTAGTTGGTGGAGGTACTGGTGGAGGAAAAACTGTTACTCTCATGTCCATTATCTATGCCCTATTAAAAGTTGGCTATATAGATATTTGTGATCCTAAAAACTCAGACTTAGCTTCTTTAAAGAAACTTCCAGTCTTTCACGGTCGAGTCTATTCTAGTAAAGAGGATATCATTAATTGCTTTAGAGAGAATGTCGAGTTTATGAAGAAGCGCTACGAGGTTTTAACGTCTTTTCCAGACTATAGACCAGGCACTTATTACACCCATTACAATCTAAAACCTAAATTCATTCTAGTTGATGAATGGGCTGCTCTCATGGCCAAGATTGACCGTGACTATAGCCAACAGTCGGAGCTCATGGAATACCTAACTCAAATCGTTCTAGAGGGTCGTCAAGCTGGAGTATATGTGATCTTTGCCATGCAACGACCTGATGGAGAATATATCAAGACTGCTCTTCGGGACAACTTCATGATGCGTCTTTCAGTCGGTCATTTGGAATCAACAGGATATGACATGATGTTTGGAGACGCTAATAAAACCAAAGAGTTTAAAAAGCTAGACGAAATTAACGGAGTAAAAGTAGTTGGTCGTGGTTATATTGCTTCAAGTGGTAATCTAGCTGGGGAATTTTATTCACCTTATATTCCACTTGACCAAGGATTTTCCTTCTATGATGAATACGCTAAAATCCCGATTATGGAATTTGAAGGTGAAGAGTTCTCAGTATTTGAAGAATATAAACCACCGGTCGAAATAAATGATCCTATAGAGGAAGAGAAGGTTACAGAAAACGAACCAAGCAAGAGACCACTCAAAGAATTTGCGGACGAGTACGATTTAAAGATGCAAACTCTTCGAAAAATCATCCCTTATATGGAAGAACATGGGATCTCATTTGAACGGACTGACTCCGCTATTCTCATTGAACCATTCCAAGAAAAGTTACTTCTTGAAACCATCACTCGATTTGAGAAAGATGGACGGAAGTCCTATCCAAAAGCTATTGAAGCGATTGTCAGTCATCATGGGCTAGGACAAGGGCAAGGGCAAGCCTGACCGCAGGTCAGGCGAAGACCGAAGCCCGCCGTTCCTGGCTCATGATGACAACGAACCCCCGTTTTCTAATAGGGGGGTTACATTTGGCAAAAACGCCAAGTCCACCCCTCCTCATTCCTTATGGGAGTTGGGTTTTCAATTTTTATGAAGTGTGTCACTTTCGTCAAAAAAGTGTGTCACTTTGTTAGAAAGAGGTGTTGCGATGAATGGACAAAATGAGTCCTTTTCAGATTAAGAATTTCAGAAAACAAACAGGACTTAGTCAAAAAGCATTTGCACAAGCTGTTGATCTTCCGACTAGAACCTACCGTTCTTATGAAACAGGCGAAAGAGGACTGACGATTGATAAGTTCAGAGAACTAAAAGAAAGGCTCGGTTACTATCAAGATTGCGATAAAAACAGTCTTCGGGCTCAGATCGACTATCTACGTTTATCCTTTCCTAGATTAAAGGATCTAGATGCTTTCTGTGAAAACTTTCTTCACTGTCACCTAAGTGAATTTACAGACCAAGAAACCCGTCTCATGAATTATACTCACTTATGGCAACGTGGAAATATCTGGATTTTTGATTTCTTTGATAAGTCTGTGACCAATGACTACCAAACTTGTCTTCAACTATCCGGTCAAGGATGCCGTGAGTTGGAATTACTTCTAGAAGACAAGGGAATCACTTGGCAGATCTTTCTTCAAAACATTCTTTATTCCTATGAAGATGTTCGGGTAAAGCGTCTCGATATTGCTCTAGATGAACTCTATAAGGGGTACGGTCACGAGGACGAACAAATTCAAATCCCTAAATTGATTGATAAACTCTATTCCAAAGAGATTGTTCTAGATACGATCAAGAAATGGAATATTACGGGTGGTGGATCTTTCACAGATAACGAAGACATGGAAGCGAATCACGGCTTATCCATCTACTTTGGAAGTCGTCAAAGTCAACTCTACTTCAACTTTTATGAAAAGCGCTATGAAATAGCTCGAATGGAAAATATCTCCTTGGACGAATCCTTGGAGATTTTTGGTATCTGGAATCGCTATGAATTGCGGTTCTCAGATCAAAAAGCTCAAGGTGTTGTGGAGGAATACATTAATGGTGTAGACCTCGGAGAAATTGCACGAGGTATCGTCAATAAAGAAATCCAAGTCTATGATGGTCTCACTCGATTTGGAGCCTATAAACCCGATGAAAAATGGCAACGACTCTTTGGAGGAGTCGAACCCTTGAAACTCTCAACCAACCCACAACCTTATAGTATTGAGCGAACGATTCGATGGCTGACCTATCAAGTTGCTAACTCCCTTGCACTAGTTACTGAAGCAGATAAAATCTTGCAAACAGAATACATGAAGATGATTCAGAACAGCGGAGAAATCACTGATCGAGGAAAAGCCATGTTACGACTTCTCAAAACCAACAAACACTATGAACACTAGAAAGGAAAAGCAATATGGAATACAAAGTTCAAATCAATTCACTAGATAACTTTAGAGCCTGGTCTGGTGGACTAACGACCTTAAACACCGTCCGTGAACGCGGTGGAGTAGATACCCTAACCGTCATTTGTGAAGATATCTTCTCTGGTGACACGCCAACCGAAGTACAAATCAATGACTGGCTCTGGTTTGATTCTGATTTTATCTACCAAGCTCTAGGTTACGATGATCTACTTGAGGCTTCTTGAGATGCTAAAGAAGATCTATCAAGCAGATTTTCTGCTTCTTCCAGAACATGAATTTTGGTATATGTATATCATTTTAAGAAAAGGTAAGGACTTCTACTATGAATGCGCTGGCAGGTGTACAGAAGAACTTCCAGATAGTAGAGGATTTTATGCTTATGAACATGCCTGTTTCACGCTAGATGGTCAAGTGTTGAGCGTAAATAAAAAAATGCGCCCGTCACTCATTACTTATATCCAAAAGACCATTAAAGACAATCAAGAAAAATTTAGAAAGGAAATTGAAATGGCTGCTAAAACTATTTTTGAAAAGAAAGTCTCTCAAGTCACGAATGAACTGGGAGAATTGCTGAAAAAGAAAGATCATAGAGAGGCTTGGACCAAGGCTGGAGAATTAAATAGTCTCCTTAAAAAAGAAGAAGCCAAAGACCTAAAACCTCAATTGATCGAACAACTCCAAACTGAGCTACGAGGCTACTATTACATTAATGGTGAGATTGAAAAAGCCAATAAGCGCCTTTATGCAAAAGGATCAAAGCTCATTGAGCTTGCTGGTCTCTAAAGGAGGATCTATGGATAAAGCTAAACGCTACTTGCTTCAAGCAAAAGAATATCTCTCACACTTCAAAAAGTTAGAGAAAAAAGGAGGCCCACCAAAGCTAAAAGTCACCAATAAAAAGACCGTGAATATCGCAGTCATAGGAGGGATTTCTTTCCTCCTTTTTGTTGGTCTCTTGGGATCTATCCGTGCTATCACACTTTCAAATAAAGTAGGAATATTGCAAGCTCAAGTAGAGGCCACTCAAAAGCAACAGACAAAGCCTATGGAGTCGAGTAGAAAATATGACTATAAACTCCAGTATTACTTGAATGACTATGTCTATGCTTACTTCACACTTCCTAATGAAGGGGAAAAACAAAAAGCGCAAGTGGACTACTTAAATAAATTTTACAACTTCATCCCTGATGTAAAATCTCAAGGGCAAGTTCGAAATCCTAGCACACTTCTCTATTCTCAGTTAGTGACTGTAGAAGGGAAAGTTGCGACCTATAAGGTTAAATACAAGGAAAGCATCCATCGGGATAACAACACAGAAGAAAAAGAAATTGTGACTGGTTTCAATATTCCATTTGATGAAAAAGATGGGAAATATTATGTTTCTGGCCTTCCTTGGTTTTCTGCCATTGAATCCTCACAAGCTGGACACTTTAGCGAAGATGATAAGCTCCAACTCACTGCCAATGATCATTTTTCAGACAGTGAGCGAAAGAAAGTAGAGAAATTCCTCAAGGTCTTCTTTACCAACTATACTACCAATCAAGACAACCTTAATCTGATTGCTAAAAATGTGGATATCATTGCAAATAGCACTTTCAAAACGATCGACTACACTTATCTGAAACAGGATGGTAATGATCTAATCGCTTATGTCCAAGCTACTTTTGAAGTTGGAGGCACCACTCACTCAGAAAACTTCACCTTTACTCTCTCAGAAAAAGAAAAGACTTACTATGTCTCAAAACTTGAACACACCATTCCACTAAATTATGCAAATGATAAAGAATAGGAGAACTCTATGAATACAAACAATCTACGAACCTTCCTTCAGGGAGACGGAATTTGGATCCTAACAGCCATTGCCGTGCTTTTAGCGATCAAGGCTTGGCGGAATAGCTCTTGGCTTCAACTCTTTTCAGTCGTTGGTTTCTATGCCGTTATTGTTTCGATTGCGAAAGGACAAGATATCTTAAAAGCAGTCGGCTGGTTCCTTCGACTCTTTGGTATTGAATCAGGACTCTAAGTATGAATGAAGAAAGACTTTATGACTACAGTAAGGGCCTAAATGCTCCTTATTGGATCCAAGAAATTAAGACAAAAAAGGGCACTCGACTATGGTACTTTGCGACACCTATGCAGTTGTCCTTTTTCATTGTTTTTATCATCGTCTTTGTGGCCATGTTACTCTTTGGAGGATTTATCTTTGTGCCACTCGCAAAAATCACTCACTCAATTTCTCTCTTGCTCTATTGGTATATTCCTTATAAATTAGCCAAATTCTATACGGAATATGAGCCTCACGGCAAGAAGATGCATGTCTTTATTGGAGATTACCTGATTTATTTCTGGGACTTCAAGATTAATAAAAAAGCCATCTACCATGAAGACCGAATAGAGCCTGTAGAAGAAATTGTCTTTGAAAAAACAAATCTATAGAAAAGGAGGACCTATGAGTATTACTTTAACCTATCCTATTAGGGAAACACATGAAAACCTTGCCCTCAAAAAAGATCAAACAGTCGTTGCTTATTATCGTATTCCAAATACTCCAATCACGATTACAGATGAAGAGAAAAAGGGAAAACACAAAATCACGGTTGCTCAAATGATGAAGAAGCTCCAAAAAAACAAGTTCTTTGAAATATCTCTGATCCCTAAAGACTATCTCTTAGAAGAGAAAATGCGGGACTTTTCAGATGCTCTAGCGGACGATAGCCGAGAACTAGGAGAAGAACTTCTTCTTTACACGGTGGATCGTCTAACGGATGAAATGGAAATTCCTTATCAGTTTGACTGGGTCGTTGGAGTGACCTTGCGCAAACAAAATCATGGAGCGACCGTCAAAGACTTGGCCTATGAGAGCTTCAATGAGTTCTCAGAAAAAATTGCCAAGGGTCTTGGCTATGAATATGAATTAAGTCCCACTTGGTATGAAGACTATAAAAGTGATGAATTCACTATTTTTCAAGCCTTCTCCGTCCTTCGGGCAAAACGGTTATCTAATGAAGAACTCTTTTATTACCAGCGAATGCAATACCTCCGCTATATCCCTCACTACAAGAAAGAGGTACTGGCCAATCGTGCTCAATTCAATATCACGGATACCTTGATCAAAGTCTTAAAAGGTGGCTTCCTCAAGCTAGAAAGCCCCTATGGTTCATCTTTTGTAACAATTCTTCCTGTAGGTAAATTTCCTGTTCAATTCAACGGTTTTCATCTTGGCGAATTTATCCAACGTTTGAACTTCCCCGTTGAACTACGAATCAAGGCAGAATTCATTGATACCGGTAAGATCAAAGGTCGAATGGGACGATCAAATACACGTTATCGGAATATCATGGAAGAAGCTGAAAATACAGATACCGTCCAACAAGATGAGATCATTTTGGGGTCTATCTCCCTGAAAGACTTGATGAAGAAAGTCGGAAACAAGGAGGATATCATCGAATATGGAGCCTATCTGATTGTTTCTGCTTCTAGTGTGAACCAACTCCGTCAAAGACGGCAAGTCGTTTTAAACTACTTTGACGATATGGGAGTCGAAATTAGTGAAGCCTCTCAAGACGGCCCTTATCTCTTTCAAGCGCTGCTCTATGGAGAAAACCTCCAAAAGAAAACTCGCACCTGGACACATATGGTCACAGCTCGTGGTTTTTCAGAACTCATGCCCTTCACCAATACTTCTTCTGGAAACCGTATTGGTTGGTATATCGGCCGAGTAGATAACTGGACAGGTCGTTGGGACAATATTGCGAAAGCTATTGATTCCTCAAAGAACATTGTACTTTACAATGCGACAGTCGGAAATAAGGAAGATATCGCTGGAAAGATTACCAAGAACCCGCACATCATTATTACGGGGGCAACAGGACAAGGAAAGTCTTTCCTCGCTCAGATCATCTTTTTAAGTGTGGCTTTACAAAATGTTAAAACCCTTTATATCGACCCGAAACGTGAACTTAGAAATCACTATCAAGAAGTGATCAACTCACCTGAATTTGCACGTCTCTATCCTGAACGCAAGAAACAGATTGAGAACTTTAACTTTGTGACATTAGATAGCTCACTTCCATCAAATCACGGAGTCTTAGATCCTATTGTCGTTCTAGATAAAGAACAAGCTGTAGAGGTCGCAAAAAACATGCTTGAGTTTCTACTACAAGCTGTAGATGATGTCACGATGGATCAAAAAACAGCTATCACAGAAGCTATTAATGCGATTGTGGAGAAACGAGTCGCTGGTGAGAAGGTCGGATTTAAACACGTCCTAAAAGTTCTGAGAGACTCTACTTCCTCTGAAATTGCTTCGGTGGGTCGTTATCTGACTTCAATTGTCACAAACTCTATCTTGGAACTAGCCTTTTCAGATGGAACCACTCAAGGACTTAACTATGAATCACGAGTGACCATCCTAGAGGTCAATAACCTCAAACTACCAAAGGATGATTCCACAAAAATTTCAGATCATGAACGCAACTCTATTGCTCTCATGTTTGCGCTTGGTGCCTTCTGTACCCACTTTGGAGAACGAAATGAAAATGAAGATACCATTGAGTTCTTTGACGAAGCTTGGATTCTTATGAAGTCCGCAGAAGGAAAAGCCGTTATCAAAAATATGCGTCGGATTGGACGCTCCAAAAATAATACCTTGGCACTGATTACTCAATCTGTACATGATGCAGAAAATGACGATGATACCACTGGATTCGGAACCATCTTTGCTTTTTATGAAAAGTCAGAACGAGAAGATATCCTAAAACATGTCAATCTAGAAGTCACTGAAAGTAATCTCGAATGGATTGACAATATGATCTCTGGTCAATGCCTGTACTATGACGTGTATGGCAACCTCAATATGATTTCCGTACACAACATCTTTGAAGATATTGATATGCTTCTAAAACCAATGAAAGCTACGGTATCATCAAGTCTTGAAAATAAATACGCTAGTTAGGAGGTGAATCCATGCAAGAAGCTTTTGACAAACTAAGGGGAGTCGATATATTTTCTCTCAAGTCCTATATGGAACCAACTGGGTTCGCTTCCTTTAACGGGGCTTGGGTACTGATTAATGAGCTTTTCGTCAACTTCTTCTTTTTTATTCTAAATGCAGTGGTGGGCTTCTTTTCTTTGCTGATACGAATTCTTGAAAAAATTGATCTCTACTCTAGCTATAAAAACTATGTGTTTAATGGAGCAATGAGTATCTGGAAAGGATTTATCGGTTCAAATGGGAGTGGAGTTGCCAAGAACTCACTCGTTTCAATGTTGCTTCTGATTTTAGCTTTCTACCTTTTTTATCAATATTTCTTTTCGAAAGGATCCTTTTCAAGAACACTCCTTCATGTTTTTCTAGTTCTCATCCTTGGCTTTGGTTACTTTGGAACAGTTGCAGGGACCTCTGGTGGTCTTTATCTGCTTGATACCATCAATAATGTCTCTAAAGAGGTCACTAAAAATATCACTCATATTAAAGTAGAATATGGAAAAAATAAGACGATCAAAATCGGTGATTCTATGGCAGATAGCTATATAGCAGAAACATCTTATAAAGCCTATGTATTTGTCAATACTGGACAAGAAAATGGGAAATACAAGAATAGCCAAGACGGAAAACAAGAAACTTTTGACGATAGTAAGGTACTAGGAACAAGCGATAAAAATGGGAACTTTACAGCGGTTAAATCCAAAGATCGTTCTAAATATCTAGATGAACTAGGCAATGGAGCTAATGACGATGGCGAAAAGAACCGTTGGGTTTCGGCAATGCCTGATTTCATCTTTACTCGTATGTTTTATGTCATATTTAAAATTTTTGATGCTTTTGTATTAGCGATACCAGTTATTTTGATTCAAATGTTAAATGTCATTGCTCAGACACTCGTCCTGATGATGATCCTGCTCTTTCCAATTGTGTTATTAATGTCCTTTGTACCAAGAATGCAAGATTTGATCTTTGGAGTTCTAAAAGTCATGTTTGGTGGGTTACTTTTCCCAGCTATCACAAGTCTATTAACTCTATTAGTCTTCTATATTGAGAAAATGATCGAAAATATCATCATTACAGGCTTTGATGGTATTCTTAAAACACTCCCATCCTTGATCATCTTTGGCCTTGTCTTTAAACTACTCATTTCAGTTGTCTCAAAAGGACTCGTATATTTCTTTCTATGGAAATACAAAGCTGAATTACTCCAATTCATTCTTGGATCCAAAGCTCGAATGGTGGCAAGTGATATTGGAAATAAAGTTGAAAGTGGGATCACAAAAACCCGAGAAGTGGCTTCACAAGTACCATCACGAAGTCTTTCATCTGCTCAACACCTTGGAAATTTTGCTTTAGCAGGTGCTGGTTTGGGAGCTGGAATGCTCATGAATGCCAAGAGTCACTTCCAAAATGTCGGTTCCTTCTTTACCAATAAGGAATCCGAGAACAAATTTGAGGAAATGACTCCATCTGAAACACCAGATACACTCGATGAAAGTCCTTCTACAACAAAACCAATCATTGAGAAGTCTAAACCAGTCGAAGAGAAAGCACTAACTCCATCAATAGAATCTCCAATCGCAGTAGAGCCAACTCCAAGTTCAGACGAGGAATTTCAAACCCTTAAAGAAGAATGGATCTCTCCATTTAAACAACTCCGAATTAATAGTCTTGAGCGCAAGTTAGAGGAATACAAAGACCCTCAAGCCATGTACAAAGCTCAAGGATCGAATGCTTTCACTCGTGCTTATCGTAAAACTATGACCCGAGATGATAAATTAAGGAGCAATATTGAACGAAGAGATCGATTGACGGAACGCTTAAAACAACTAAGAGGAGAATAACATGAATACTAAAATACGTTCAAGAACTTCTTTTCCAAGAATTCTTGAAGAAACCCTTTATCAAGCCTACCAAGAAGGAAAACGCTCAGTCGATTTCCTTCTTTTATTTCCAGTTTTAGAACAAGAGAGAGATAAAATCATCACACAGGTCAAGTCCTATTCGGTCGTTCTAGATGCCAAATGGCGTTTTGGAACTGTTCTATTTACCGCTTATATCAGACATTAACTAGAAAGGAGATTCGATGAAAAAATTAAAATGGTTTCTATTAGCTGGTCTCATTCCTCTTTTTCTGCCTATACTCATTATTATCATCCTTATGGGAGCCATCGGAGGGAATGGTACTGGTGGCTCTCCCCAATCCCAAAATGGTGTGACTTATGTAGATCATTGGTCAGATGGTGACCCCTATACTCACAACTTACTTGTTCATCGCTATGGAATTAAAGCAGAGCAATTAGACGGCTTTTTAGATACTTTAGGAATCTCCTATGATAAGAACCGAATTAATGGGAAAAAGCTTCTAGAATGGGAAGCCAAATCTAATCTTGATGTCCGTGGAATTGTTGCGATCGCACTAAATGAAAGCTCTCTTGGAACTGCTGGAGTTGCTACCAACCCTGGAGCTAATATGTTTGGTTTTGGAGCCTATGACTCCAATCCAGAATATGCAAACCATTTCAACGATGAAGTCGCTGTTGTAGGACTTACCCAACAAACCATTATTGGAAATAAAAACCAAACCTTTAAAATCCAAGATGATAAGGCTAAGAAATTTGCGAATGGTACTCTAAATCCTTCTACCGATGGTGGTGTCTATTTCACAGATACAACAGGATCTGGAAAAAGACGTGCCGATACCATGAAAAAACTCGATGCCTATATAGATGAACATGGTGGAACTCCAAAAGCTCCTGAACAAACCACTGGAAAAACCAGAGGCGGAGGTGGTGTCACCTCTTCTGAAATTCCATCAGGATATAGCTTGACCAAAGAAATGAACCCTTCGACTTATACTGGACTATCTTATCCATATGGACAGTGTACATGGTTTGTATACAATCGAGGGAAAGAAGTTGGTGTCAACTTTGGAGAATACATGGGAAATGGTGGCCAGTGGATGAACGCTACAGGTTTTCAAACAACTCATACTCCAACAGAACACTCTGCAGTTTCATTCAGCCCTGGACAAGCTGGAGCCGCTCCAATATACGGGCACGTTTCGTTTGTCGAGCAGGTTAAATCTGACGGATCAATTCTTGTCTCAGAATGTAATGTTAAGGGATTAGGAATTATTAGTTACCGTACTTTTGACGCAGAAACTGCCAAACAATTTACATATGTTTTAGGACATTAGAAAGGATAATTATATGGATACACTACAACAAGTAAAACTAGATAAAATCGAAAATCTATTACAGGTTCTAGTGAACCTTCTTGACAAAAAAAGCAACTCCAATCACTTTGAAATTATAACTCAAAAAGAAGTTCTAAAAGAATTGAATATATCACCTAACACACTGAAGAGTTGGGAAAGAAAAGGACTAGCTCGTCTGGAGCCACCTATTGAAGGAACAAGAACGGTCTACTATAAACGGCAAGACATCATTAATTTTCTATCAACTTAATAGTAAAGCAGAATTGTTACAAACAACTCATGAATATGCTAAAATAATATCATCATAAAGGAAGGTGAGGGTCTTATTTTAGCCTTTTATATATCCGAATCAAGAGGCAATATGAATAAAGAAACCATTCAACACAACAATAAGAAAGTTATAAAAACTACCAAGCAGAGCGGTGAAATAAGCTATTCAATCAAAGGTGTTTATATTGGAACAGACATAAAGACTGGTAAGCGAATTACAAAAACAATCACTGCTAAAACATTAAAAGCTCTAGATAGAAAAATTGTTGAATCCAAAATTCAATTTGAAAAATCTGGGTCAACTACTAAAGAAACTATCCAAATCGGTAATTTTGAGAGTTTAGCTGAATTTTGGTTCAGCTATTTTAAAACTTGGGTATCTTCGCAAAATACAATAAACCGCGTTCGAGGGTACTTAGATACATACATCATTCCTCAATTTGGCGATTATAGACCTGAGCAGATCGAAGCATCAGATATCCAATTGTGGCTAAATCAATTAGCTAAAAAAGCTAAAAAAGCAATTGAATCTGGAACAAAACGTGCACCGAAAGGCAGTGCAAAAGATTTTGGTGCAATGGCACATAAAATGAGTGATATTTTTGATTTTGGAATAACAAATTGCGGTTTAAAAAACAATCCTGCAAAGACAATCAAGATACCACCAAAACCCAAAGCCATTAAAGAACGTATCATGGTCCTTCATGATGAGGATTTAAAACTTTGGTTAACTTACCTTGACACACTACCAAACACGAGAGCAAATCGGCGGTTTAAAATTATTTGTAATACATTACTGGCTTCAGCACTACGAATCAATGAATTATTAGCTTTAGAAATCACTGATCTTGATTTTGAAACTAATGAAATCATTGTTAATAAAACTTTAATGTGGAAAAGTGCTAATAAGAAATTGAACCAAAAAGGAGGAATCATTTGTAAGAATTCTCCTAAAACTGATGCCGGAAATCGTAGAGTTGCTGTTCCAATATCAACTTTAGAAGGACTAAGAGAATTTCATCAAGAAATGAGTCTCTACTTTGAAGAACATCATTTACCAAGATCCAAATTGATATTTCCAACGATTTATGGAAATTATATGTGTGATAGAAATGAGCGTGCAACTCTAAAAAAAAGACTTAACGAATTAGGCCTACCAAATTATGGGTTTCACCTATTCCGACATACACATGCCTCTATGATGCTCAATGCCGGAACTAACTGGAAAGAGCTACAACATAGGATGGGACATAAGTCTATTACCACAACTATGGATACATATGCTGAACTAGCACCAAAGAAAAAATTCGAAGCAGTTGATATTTTTCTGGAAAAATTACAAGAACTTACGGATTAATACAATCACTACCTTTATCACTACCTTTTTACTTCAAAAGCCTGTACTCCTTGATTTGACGAGGGTTACAGATTAATTATTTAACCCTTACAGAGGTTAAGTAAGGGTTTCAGTACACACCAATAGACGTCAAAATATTAATTTTAAGCGATTTTTGATTTTTTGAAACTCATTATATCGCACTACAAATCAATAAAAACTCTACCTTTTTTAGATAAATATATCATTTGGATATTGAAGTTAAGCCTTGCTATCATTTCGATGGCAGGGCTTTTTAATATTTGGTACACTAACTTCTTATCTATATTTTGGTGGAGTTGAAGTTGACATCTACAAAGTTTAATGTTAGAATACATTCAAAAATATATTTGAATGAGGTGTTTTATGATTCAAAATATTGTTACTTCAATAATCCTGTATTCTGGGACAGCCGTAGACTTACTTATTATCCTAATGTTATTTTTTGCCAAAAGAAAAAGCAGAAAAGACATTATTAACATCTATTTAGGACAATTTCTAGGCTCTGTTAGTCTAATATTCCTAAGTTTGCTTTTTGCATTTGTCTTAAATTATATTCCTAGTAAAGAGATTTTAGGTTTACTCGGTTTGATTCCAATTTTCCTAGGCCTCAAAGTTTTGTTTTTAGGAGATTCTGATGGAGAAGCTATTGCAAAAGATGGTTTGCGAAAAGACAATAAAAACCTGATTTTTCTAGTCGCTATGATTACTTTTGCAAGTTGTGGCGCTGACAATATTGGTGTCTTTGTCCCATATTTTACCACCTTGAATTTAGCGAATTTGATAGTGGCTTTACTTACTTTTCTAGTCATGATTTATCTCTTGGTTTTTTCTGCCCAAAAATTGGCACAAGTCTCTTCTGTTGGAGAAACTTTGGAAAAATATAGCAGATGGTTTATTGCCGTTGTCTATTTAGGATTGGGGATGTATATCCTGATTGAAAACAACAGTTTTGACATGCTATGGACTGTGTTAGGCTAGGAGAAAAAATTATGAAAAAAGATAGTATCTGTCAAGTAGATGTTATAAATCAACAAAATGTTACAACCGCAACGAACTACCTTGAAAAGGAAAAAGTCCAAAAATCACTTCGCATTTTATCAAAATTTACCGATAATAAACAGATAAATATCATCTTTTATCTCCTTGCTGTTGAAGAACTCTGTGTCTGCGATATAGCCTGTTTACTAAATCTCAGTATGGCATCTGCCTCCCATCATCTTCGTAAACTAGCCAATCAAAACATCTTGGACACTAGAAGAGAGGGGAAAATTATATATTATTTTATAAAAGATGAGGAAATCAGAGATTTTTTTAATCAACTAGGATAACAACTATTTTTACTACTTTTCCATGATTATAGGAGGCTTATCTATGAAATTTTTTGATGAAAATTACTCACAAGAAATACCTGCTCGTATCAAATGTTTAAGAAAAAGTATAATTTAAAGCAAAGTGACTTAGGGAATGCAGGTCAAGTTAGCCAAGTTGAAAAGGGAAAGCGACAAGTTACCGCTTCAATATTGCTTTATTTGAATACTCAAACCGACTTAGACTATAAAGAAATTATTTTTGGAGATATTGCCAAGTTTGTTGAAAATATGTTTTACCACTGCTTCAGCTCTATTTTATTTAGAGATTTGGAAACTGTAGATAAAAGAATGAATTCTTTGTCGGATGATGACTTAATTTCAATACAATCTAAATGTCTTAGACTTTCCAAGACATTCGCAAATTTCAATATTCAAAGAAAAATGTTTTGGCTTCTGATGAAACTGAAATGGATACTTTTCACAAAAAAGACGACATTGACATTACTGTTGGTGAAAAAAGTTATAACCTCGCTAGAAGTTTTAGAACCAGTACCATCAATGAATTTGACTGTCATTGATTTTGAAGAAATGTTTGATATTCTTTGGTTGATGTTAGGGGATAATTTAATTAAATCATTTGAAGTTAATGTCTGTGGTATACTAATTGAATCAGACGGAAATGGCATACCCTCAACATTTAGGCAAGAAAACATTGATCCCCTCATCAATAAATGGTGGTATGATAATGTTTCGACAGAAATTATCCCTAATCTAATAAAAAAACTCAAAGAAAATCCACTATTCAATATCAGATTTAATTTAGCTTAAATTATCAAAATCAACTTTCTTTTGTATCATTTTGTTGGTTTTTTTGTAGTAAATAGTAGAAAACTTTTTATCCTTCACATTTTCAGTCCATAAGTTATCCTTAATTATATTGCGAGCATATATTGATACTTTCTCAAAAGTTAGATAATAATCATAACCACCCGTCTAACGGGTGGTTTGATCAAGGGCTATAAGCCCATAATA
>OBUY01000176.1_pt1 | contig 33193 bp, 24 predicted proteins | sample 1475781 | NCBI WGS metagenome assembly OBUY01 (sample SAMEA2579912, study PRJEB22360) | human gut metagenome | biome: human gut; feature: human-associated habitat; material: faeces | place: Denmark | collected 2008/2010 | reverse complement strand
GTAAATTCAAAATGGCGTAATCTAATATATGCTAAATTTATTTGTTGGCCTTGATATATACACGGGGCTTTTGTTATTACTTGCTCTGGCATTTGTGTTGTTCTACGAAGCAATCAATGGTTTTCATGATACGGCGAATGCGGTGGCAACCGTTATTTATACTCGTGCCATGCAACCACAACTTGCTGTGGTGATGGCGGCATTTTTTAACTTTTTTGGCGTATTGCTAGGCGGACTTAGCGTTGCCTATGCCATTGTCCATATGTTGCCAACCGATTTGTTGCTGAATATGGGGTCAACTCACGGCCTGGCGATGGTCTTTTCCATGCTGCTGGCGGCGATTATCTGGAACCTGGGAACGTGGTTCTTTGGTTTACCGGCCTCCAGTTCGCATACCTTGATTGGTGCGATTATCGGCATCGGTTTAACCAACGCGCTGTTAACCGGCTCATCGGTGATGGATGCGTTAAACCTGCGTGAAGTGACCAAAATTTTCTCCTCGCTGATTGTTTCCCCTATCGTCGGCCTGGTCATTGCGGGAGGCCTGATATTCCTGCTGCGCCGCTACTGGAGCGGGACGAAAAAGCGTGACCGTATTCACCGCATTCCGGAAGATCGCAAAAAGAAAAAAGGCAAACGTAAGCCACCATTCTGGACGCGTATTGCGCTGATTGTTTCCGCTGCGGGCGTGGCGTTTTCGCACGGTGCTAACGACGGGCAGAAAGGGATCGGCCTGGTGATGCTGGTACTGGTGGGGATTGCCCCTGCTGGCTTCGTCGTCAATATGAACGCGTCCGGCTATGAAATTACCCGTACCCGCGATGCCGTCACCAACTTCGAACACTACCTGCAACAGCATCCTGAACTGCCGCAGAAGTTGATTACGATGGAACCTCCATTGCCTGCGACATCGACTGATGGCACGCAAGTAACAGAGTTTCACTGTCATCCGGCAAATACCTTTGATGCGATTGCGCGCGTTAAAACGATGCTGCCAGGCAATATGGAAAGTTACGAGCCGTTAAGCGTGAGTCAGCGCAGCCAGCTGCGCCGCATTATGCTGTGCATCTCTGATACCTCCGCGAAGCTGGCGAAACTGCCAGGCGTCAGTAAAGAAGACCAGAACCTGCTGAAAAAACTGCGCAGCGATATGTTAAGCACCATTGAGTACGCACCGGTGTGGATCATCATGGCGGTAGCACTGGCGCTCGGCATCGGCACCATGATTGGCTGGCGTCGTGTAGCGATGACCATCGGTGAGAAGATTGGTAAGCGCGGCATGACGTATGCGCAAGGCATGGCGGCACAAATGACGGCGGCAGTGTCTATCGGCCTTGCCAGTTATATTGGGATGCCCGTCTCCACAACACACGTCCTCTCGTCTGCGGTAGCAGGGACGATGGTGGTGGACGGCGGTGGGTTACAGCGTAAAACGGTAACCAGCATCCTGATGGCGTGGGTGTTTACTTTACCGGCGGCGATTTTTCTTTCTGGTGGGTTGTACTGGATAGCATTGCAGTTGATTTAACCTTCCTGAAAATGCCCGGTCCTGGCGATCGGGCATTTCCATTTTTGACTAGTGATAACCACGCGCGGTCATAAAATCCGTAATCGCTTTTTCCGCATCAACCAGCACTTGTTCCAGCGGTTGATTGGCATCGATATCAACCAGTTGCGCGCCTCCAAAGGTTAACTGTGGCGTTATGGCTATCTTTCTTGCCAGCGATTCTCTTTTGTGGTCAGGCTTACGCGCGCAGGCCACGTCCAGATCGACATTGAGTTTGATGACCAGATCGGGCTTATGGCTCGCCATCCAGTGAAACGCTTTACGTTCCTGGCTTGCCAGCCATGAGACAAAACGACCACCTTCAACGTTAGGTGGGAACACCGTACCATCGTAAGCGCCAGGAATTTGGTCCTGAGGATAACGGTCGGTTAGAACAATTAACCCGCGACGACGACAGGCAAGCATATGACGAAAGCGCAGTAAGCGACGGGCGACAAACGCTGTAATTACCAGCGCCGGAACAGGGCCAGGCAATTTTTTTGCTGTTTTCACCTGATTTCGTTCAATTGTTTTATGTAAGGATTTTCCCATCAACGGTAATTTTGTCACTGCACGACCGACATTTCCGGCCTGTTTTCCTAAATGAACCCTTTCGGCAGCACCATATTTTTCGACAACGGTAATAAGATGTTCACACACCGTTGACTTGCCTGAACCATCGCTACCAATAACGGCAATTAATGGAGGTATTATTGACTGCATGAATATATCCTTAAATTTAAATATCCATCCAAAATATTTATTTGGTTAATATGTTTTTGATGAAAGCGTAATTCAGGTCAATGTCACAATTAACCATTGTCACAATAAGGTTGAACGGATATTCTGAGCACGGACCACGTAATATTCAATACATTATTTGCTGCCGGGTTTTTCGTGAATCAACGTAATATGTCAATAATTAATTCCACGCCAGTGCGTGTTATTGCCATTGTAGGATGTGATGGTTCAGGTAAATCGACCCTCACGGCAAGCCTGGTAAATGAACTGGCATCAAGAATGCCAACAGAACACATTTATCTCGGGCAATCGTCCGGGCGAATTGGCGAATGGATTTCACAGCTACCTGTTATTGGCGCACCTTTTGGGCGTTATTTGCGAAGTAAAGCGGCACATGTGCACGAAAAGCCCTCAACACCGCCTAGCAATATTACTGCGCTGGTTATCTATCTGCTTTCCTGCTGGCGGGCGTACAAGTTTCACAAAATGTTGTGTAAAAACCAGCAAGGCTATCTGCTCATCACCGACCGCTACCCGCAGGTTGAAGTGCCGGGTTTTCGCTTTGATGGCCCGCAATTGGCAAAAACCACGGGCGGTAACGGTTGGATAAAAATGTTAAGGCAGCGCGAGCTGAAGCTGTACCAATGGATGGCGTCTTATTTGCCCGTATTGTTGATTCGTCTTGGCATTGATGAACAAACCGCGTTTGCGCGTAAACCTGACCACCAACTGGCAGCGTTACAGGAAAAAATCGCCGTTACGCCGCAACTGACATTCAATGGCGCAAAGATCCTTGAACTGGATGGTCGGCAACCAGCCGATGAAATTATGCAAGCGTCACTACGCGCAATTCACGCCGCGCTTTCCTGATCACCAAAATGGATAGGGGATGATTTAACGAATGGATGCACTACAAACACAAACTGTTAATAGTACAACCGCGCCGCAGCCCAACTACATTCCGGGGCTGATTGCGGTGGTCGGGTGTGATGGCACCGGTAAATCCACGCTGACCACCGACCTGGTGAAATCGCTGCAACAACACTGGCAAACCGAGCGCCGCTATTTGGGGCTGCTCTCCGGCGAAGACGGCGACAAAATCAAACGATTGCCGTTGGTTGGCGTCTGGCTGGAACGGCGACTGGCGGCCAAATCCTCGAAAACCCAAAGCATGAAAACCAAATCTCCAGCGCTATGGGCGGCGGTGATTATGTACTGCTTCTCGCTGCGAAGAATGGCGAATCTACGCAAGGTTCAGCGACTGGCGCAAAGTGGCGTTCTGGTGGTCAGCGATCGCTTCCCGCAGGCTGAAATTTCGGGCTTTTATTATGACGGACCGGGGATTGGCGTCGAGCGCGCGACCGGGAAAATCAACCAATTTCTGGCGCAGCGCGAGCGACAGTTATACCAACAAATGGCGCAGTATCGTCCTGAATTAATCATTCGTTTGGGGATTGATATTGATACTGCCATCTCCCGCAAGCCTGACCATGACTATGCCGAGCTGCAGGACAAAATCGGCGTCATGTCGACGATTGGCTATAACGGCACAAAAATTCTTGAGATTGATTCCAGAGCGCCCTACAGCGAAGTGCTGGAACAGGCACAGAAGGCGGTTTCTCTGGTTGCCATCGTTTCTGACCGCCGAAGTTTAACTTAAGGCTGGCGGGATACTTTTTACTATCAACGATAAGGTCAGGCTGAATTGGCGGGTTTTAACATCAAACATTGGTTTGCAGATGGCGCGTTTCGCACCATTATTCGCAATAGCGCCTGGTTAGGCTCCAGTAATGTCGTGAGCGCTTTGCTGGGTCTGTTGGCGCTCTCGTGTGCCGGTAAAGGGATGATGCCCGCCATGTTTGGCGTACTGGTGATTGTACAATCGTACGCCAAGTCGATCAGCGATTTTATTAAGTTTCAGACATGGCAGCTGGTGGTTCAGTACGGAACACCAGCATTAACCAACAATAATCCGCAGCAATTTCGCAATGTCGTCTCTTTTTCCTTCTCGCTGGATATCGTCAGCGGCGCGGTGGCGATTGTCGGCGGCATTGCCTTACTCCCTTTTCTTTCCCATTCATTAGGTCTGGATGACCAAAGCTTTTGGCTGGCAGCGCTGTATTGCACGCTCATTCCTTCAATGGCTTCCTCCACGCCGACCGGCATTCTGCGTGCGGTAGATCGCTTCGATTTAATTGCTGTACAGCAGGCGACGAAACCTTTTCTGCGCGCAGCGGGGAGCGTCGTTGCCTGGTATTTTGACTTTGGTTTTGCGGGTTTTGTTATTGCCTGGTACGCCTCGAATCTTGTTGGCGGCACCATGTACTGGTGGTTTGCCGCGCGCGAATTACGCCGCAGAAATATCCATAACGCGTTCAAATTGAATCTGTTTGAGTCTGCCCGACACATCAAAGGCGCGTGGAGTTTTGTCTGGTCAACCAACATTGCCCATTCCATCTGGTCGGCGCGTAATTCGTGCAGCACAGTGTTGGTGGGGATCGTGTTAGGACCCGCTGCCGCCGGGTTATTTAAAATCGCCATGACATTCTTCGACGCCGCCGGAACGCCAGCGGGTTTACTGGGTAAAAGTTTTTACCCAGAGGTGATGCGTTTAGATCCGCGCACCACCAGACCGTGGTTGTTAGGCGTGAAGTCCGGTTTACTGGCGGGCGGAATCGGTATTCTGGTGGCGCTCGCGGTGTTGATCGTCGGCAAGCCGCTCATTTCGCTGGTGTTTGGCGTTAAGTATCTCGAAGCGTATGACCTGATTCAGGTGATGCTGGGCGCAATTGTGATCTCGATGCTGGGCTTCCCTCAGGAGTCATTGCTATTGATGGCGGGAAAACAGCGCGCTTTTCTCGTGGCGCAAACCATCGCCTCAATCGGCTACATCGTATTGCTGTTCATGTTCTGTCATCTGTTTGGCGTGCTGGGGGCTGCATTTGCTTACTTCGGTGGGCAATGTCTGGATGTGGTGTTCTCGCTAATTCCGACCTTAAAGGCATTTTTTCAGCGCCATTCCTTGCTTTATAACTCAGCCGGAGAGAAATCCTGATGATGAGAAAATATTTCCCGCTTGAGGCGAGCGAGCGTCTATTTGTTGCGATTGAAGAAGATGATGTTGTTGATGCACAGGTCAGTTTGCCGCCGACTATCGCACTAAGTTGTACCACCGAAATCATCCATGATAATTACGCGTTATGCCTGCAATTCTGGCTCAATGGCGTCAATCGCCAGGAGTTACTGCGTTTAATATGCAAACAGGCCAAAGGCGAGGGGCTTACGGCTGACGAGCGTAAACAGTTTAAATATATGCGGGCGCGCTATAAGCATCTGCGTTTCGCTCAACGACTGTATCTGAAAAAACACCAGGCAGGATTTTTATTCGGCAAAACGACGGTATGTCTGGGCCATTTTCAGGATGGTTTCCGTAACGGTAAGAAAAATATTGTGTCGTATTACGGCAACCTGTTACGGGTTTATTTAAGCTCTCCGGTCTGGTCGTTGGTGAACTATTCATTACGCCATAGCCAGTTAGAAAGCGTAAGCGGTTTTATTGCCTATCGGCAAAAGCAAATGCATACCCTGAAAGAGATAATTGCCAAATCGCAACTAACTGGCAGGGAATTTCATGATGTGCGAAAAATTATCAGCCAGCAGGTTTCTTATTACGACACCTTAAGATCGCTTGATCCTGAAAATAAAGAGGCGTTACTGATTTCCCGTTTTCTCGCCGCCATTAATGGTCTGATGGGGGATAAGCACGACGACATGGTGGCGGATGATATGGAGAACCGCCGGTCATATGATGCACCGGTGGCGCTGGATAGCGATATTCGCCAGCGTTTAGAACTGCTGATTTCGCGTTTCCCACTCTATCCGGAGCAATAATGCCATCTCGTTGGATTTTCGCTCTGATCATCGCACTCTTAGCGCCAGGCGCGGTGGCACACAATTTCGTCACTGGTAAAACGGTTACCCCTGTTTATATCCAGGAAGGCGGCGAGCTGCTTCTGAATAGCGACGACGAAATTCACTACCAAAAGTGGAACAGCACACAGCTGGCGGGAAAAGTCCGCATTATTCAGTATATCGCCGGGCGTAAGTCGGCGAAGAAAAAGAACTCACTGTTAATTAAAGCGGTTGAAGCGGCAAACTTTCCGCAGGATCGTTTTCAGCCTACCACCATTGTGAACACTGATGATGCCATCTTTGGTACCGGCTATTTTGTCGTTGGCAAAATCGAAAAAAATAAACGCCGCTATCCATGGGCGCAATTCGTTATTGACGGCAATGGACAGGGACGCGTTGCCTGGCACTTGCAGGAGCAGAGTTCAACCATTCTGGTGCTGAATAAAACCGGGCAAATTCAGTGGGCAAAGGACGGCAGCCTGACGCCGGAAGAGGTAGATCATGTCATTGCGCTGGCGCAGAAGCTGATCAATGAATAAAAAACTCAAAGGATTGAGGGCGTTAGTGAGATGAAGCTGGTTGAACACTACATCATGCGTGGTACGCGCCGTCTGGTGCTGATTATCGTCGGTTTTCTGATCTTTATTTTCGCCAGCTACTCCGCACAGCGTTATCTGACCGAAGCGGCAAATGGGACATTAGCTCTTGATGTTGTGCTGGATATCGTTTTCTACAAGGTGCTGATTGCACTGGAGATGTTGTTACCTGTTGGACTGTATGTGTCAGTTGGCGTGACGCTAGGGCAGATGTATACCGACTCGGAAATTACCGCTATCTCTGCGGCGGGGGGCAGTCCGGGACGCTTGTACAAAGCCGTTCTTTATCTGGCGATACCGCTAAGTATTTTTGTCACCCTTCTGTCGATGTATGGTCGTCCGTGGGCTTATGCGCAGATTTATCAACTGGAGCAACAGTCACAGTCGGAGCTGGATGTTCGCCAGTTGCGGGCAAAGAAATTTAACACTAACGATAACGGACGAATGATCCTCTCGCAGACGGTTGATCAAGATAATAACCGCCTGACCGATGCGCTGATTTATACTTCTACCGCCAATCGAACACGTATTTTCCGCGCCCGTTCGGTCGATGTGGTCGACCCATCACCCGAGAAACCTACCGTTATGTTGCATAACGGAACTGCCTATCTTCTCGATCATCAGGGCCGTGACGACAACGAACAGCTTTACCGTAATCTGCAATTACATCTGAATCCGCTGGATCAAAGCCCTAACGTCAAACGCAAAGCAAAATCGGTCACGGAGCTGGCGCGCTCCGCCTTTCCTGCCGATCATGCCGAACTGCAATGGCGACAAAGCCGTGGCCTGACAGCATTGTTGATGGCGCTGCTGGCCATTTCATTAAGTCGGGTAAAACCGCGGCAAGGGCGATTTTCAACGTTATTGCCACTGACGTTGCTGTTTATTGCCATTTTTTATGGCGGCGACGTCTGCCGTACGCTGGTGGCTAACGGCGCGATTCCCCTCATTCCTGGTTTGTGGTTAGTACCCGGACTCATGCTAATGGGCCTGCTGATGCTGGTCGCACGCGACTTCTCATTGCTGCAGAAATTTTCCCGATGAATGTTTTCAGTCGCTATTTAATCCGTCATCTCTTTCTCGGTTTTGCCGCCGCCGCAGGGCTATTGCTGCCGCTTTTTACCACCTTCAACCTGATTAACGAACTGGATGATGTCAGCCCGGGTGGTTATCGCTGGACTCAGGCGGTGCTGGTGGTGCTGATGACCTTACCGCGCACACTGGTCGAACTTTCGCCGTTTATCGCCTTATTGGGAGGGATTGTTGGCCTGGGGCAGTTATCGAAAAACAGTGAGCTTACCGCCATTCGCAGCACTGGGTTTTCTATCTTCCGTATTGCACTGGTGGCGCTGGTTGCCGGGATATTGTGGACTGTTTCGTTAGGCGCGATAGATGAGTGGGTGGCGTCGCCATTGCAGCAACAGGCGCTGCAAATCAAATCGACTGCCACCGCGTTGGGGGAGGACGATGACATTACCGGCAATATGCTTTGGGCCAGGCGTGGTAATGAATTTGTGACGGTGAAATCGCTGAACGAGCAGGGCCAGCCTGTGGGCGTGGAGATATTTCATTATCGCGACGATCTCTCGCTCGAATCCTACATTTTTGCACGCAGTGCCTCCATTGAAGACGACAAAACGTGGATCCTGCATGGTGTGAATCATAAAAAATGGTTGAATGGCAAAGAAACGCTGGAAACATCAGATAATCTTGCCTGGCAATCGGCCTTCACCAGTATGGATCTTGAAGAGTTATCGATGCCGGGGAATACTTTTTCTGTCCGTCAGCTTAATCATTACATCCATTATTTGCAGGAAACCGGGCAACCCAGCAGCGAATACCGCCTTGCACTGTGGGAAAAACTGGGGCAACCGATCCTGACCCTGGCGATGATTTTGCTGGCTGTGCCGTTTACCTTTAGCGCCCCGCGCTCGCCAGGGATGGGTAGCCGTCTCGCTGTAGGCGTCATCGTGGGCTTACTCACCTGGATCAGCTATCAAATCATGGTCAATCTGGGATTGTTATTTGCGTTGAGCGCACCTGTTACCGCGCTCGGTTTACCGGTAGCGTTTGTGCTGGTGGCGTTGAGCCTGGTGTATTGGTATGACAGACAACATTAAACCCGCCGTGGCGCAACACCACAGCGGGCTCACATTACTGCTTCAGAGTAGCGAACGCTTGAATGATGGCATCAATTTGCTCACGACTGTGGGCAGCGTTTACGCTACAGCGCAGCAGCGTGATGCCTGCAGGCGCGGCAGGTGGCAGGATAAGATTCACATAAACGCCCAGCGAAATAAGCTCGCGCCAGATGCGTAAACCTTCCTCTTTCGAATCGATTATTACCGGTACTACCGGACTAATATGTGAACTTAACTCATAACCCAGTTTTTGCAGACCGTCATACAGATGGTTGGCGTTATCCATCAGCTTTTGCCGCAGCTCTGGTTGTGTGGCAATGGTTTTTAACGACGAGCGCACGGTCGCAATGCAGGAAGGGGAAGGCGAGGCGGTAAAAATATACGGGCGGCTGCCGTAGCGCAGCACTTCCATCGCTTCCGAACCGACAGCAAAACCGCCAATCGAGGCCAGACTTTTACTGAAGGTGCCAACGATAATATCCACATCATCTTCAACGCCAACGGCTTCAGCCAGTCCGCGCCCCGTTGCGCCTAACACGCCAAACGAATGCGCTTCATCGACAATTAAATAACCACCGAGGCGACGTTTGATATCAACAATTTCCACCAGCGGCGCAACGTCACCGAGCATGCTGTAGATACCCTCAACGATGATAATCGCCTCTTTCGCCCGTTCGCCGAGGCGAACCATGCGCCGTTCCAGATCGTTGGCATCGTTATGGCGGAAACGAATAATTTCCGCTCCACCGAGAGAACAGGCGTCATAAATACTGGCGTGGCTATCGGCATCCAGTAACACCACGGCGTTATGGTCGGCAAGTGCGCTGATGACGCCTAAATTAGCGGTATAACCGGTTGAAAACACGATAGCGGTAGGGCGATTGAAAAACTCGGCAATCTCTTTCTCTAACGCCAGATGCGGCGCATAACTGCCATTAGCCATACGAGAACCGGTGGTGCCGGTGCCTTGGGCCGCTAACGCTGCCTGACCTTCGGCGATGGCATCATGATTAAAGGTTAAACCGAGATAATTATTGGTCCCGGCCAGAATCACTTTTTTATTGCCGATCCGGCCTTCGGTGGCGGAATACACTTCATCAATACAGGTGCCAAACGGTGTTAACCCGTTGTCACTAAATTGCAGTCGCTCGCCAGCAAGACGTGCATATTTATCGTATAGTCCCATTATTTATTCTCCAGCCATGGAAGTAGTGTTTCCATTAATTGCGCAGGGGTTTTGACATCCAGCAGAATATTAATAGGAATGGAAATATCGAATCTGTCTTCCAGCATCATTAAGAGATCCATCACTTTGATCGACTCCAGGCCGAGATCGTTGACGAGATCGCTGTCGGGCTTAATTTCCACACCGTTTTCGACCAACTCCTGTAAACAGGAAAGGATGTAATCCATTACTATTTCACGATTTACCATAGAAACGTTAACACACCTTTAAACAAGACAATCAAAATAGCCCGTTGCGTAATGCGTGTTCCAGGCTAATCCCGGGAAACCAATTAATATCTTCAGAAATACGGTTATTACTTGCTGACCAGTCGGCGTGGGTTAATTCACGGATTTTCGAGCGGGTCAGCATAGGTTCTTTACCTGCCAGGCGACTCAACGTGGTACTGATATCCGCAAGGCAGGTGAGTACCGACAGAGGAATACCAACCATTCGAACGGAACCGCAACGGGCGTCGGCGGCAAGTTGCTGTACGCGTTGCCAGTCATAGCCGCCGGCGACGCCATCGCATAATTCATAGGTTTGCGTCTGTACAGTTTCGGCGCTTAACCACTGTCCCACGGCTTGCGCGAAATCGGTGACGTGCAGGAAAGAGAGCTGTGTATCTGGCGCACCAAGTCGTGGCAGTAGGCCGCGCAGCATCCAGTCAAACAGCGGTTTTAACTCTTTATCGCCGGGACCATACACGGCTGTCGGGCGAAAAATGCCCAGCGTAATTTCGTCAGCCATTGCGGTCAGTCGTTGTTCGGCGACGTGTTTGGAATTTGCGTACCAGGAGAGTTCGGGATGGCGCGCCGCCAGCGAAGAGATAAACAGAAAACGTTGGCAAAAGCAGCTCTCTTTTGCCGCTTGCATCAGTCGCAGGCTGCCGTCAACGTTACAGCGGGTAAAAATCTCTTCTTTGTGCCCGCGCACTTGCCCGGCGCAATGGACCACCGCGCTGGCTCCGGCAACCAGTTCGCTAAGTGAATGAGTATCTTCCAGAGAACCGCGCACCCAGATGAGATTGTCATTGACGTGAGCGCGGGCAGTACGTGTCAACGCGCGAACGTGAAAGCCGCGGGCGAGCAGGTTATCGATAATATATTTACCGATAAACCCGGTAGCGCCCGTCACCGCGACAGTTTGATTCATGCCAGGGATTCCTGCACATGAAGGCTTGCAGCATAAGCCTTCTGATAACGTTTTTTCGCTTCCGCACGGGCAGGCTTGCCGGAGGACGTTCGGGGAATACTGTGGGGCGGCAACAGATCGATAGCCGCTGTTACGCCAAATTCGCTTTGGATCCGTGCTACCAGTGCGTGGATAAGCTGCCCACGACGTTCTTCGTCGCTGATCCTACACTGGATCTGCAGAATGATTTTTTCCTGGGCGGTAACAAAAGCAATCGCATCGCCAGAATGAATTTCCGGTTCCTGTTCCGCAATATATTCAATATCCTGCGGCCAGATATTACGGCCACGAATAATAATCAGATCTTTAATGCGTCCGGTGACATACAGATAACCGTCCAGCAGATAACCGAGGTCGCCGGTATCTAACCAGCCCGTCGCGGCAATCTCGTCTTGCGAAACCTGGTCGCCAAAGTAACCGCTCATCAGGCTGGGGCCGGAGATGCAAATATGGCCTACCACACGTTCCGCGACCGGCATACCTGCTTCATTGCGGATTTCAATGCCATGTTCCGGCAACGCTTTACCGCAGTTGACGAAAGTTGATACGGCGCGTGTTTCAGCACCCGGCGCGACGGCTTTGCCCTGATATTCGAGGATGTCGCGATCCACTTCGTTAACCACAACCCCGGAAGCTTCATCAGAGAAGCTGACAGCCAGCGCATTTTCTGCCAGTCCGTAGCACGGCATGAACGTTTTATCGTCAAAGTTAACCTGACGAAAACATTCAGCGAATTGATGGAGTTGTTCTGCGGAGATCGGTTCTGCGCCAATACCAGCGACGCGCCAGCAGGAAAGATCCAGTTCAGCGAGATCTTTTTCATTCACGCGGCGCTGGCACAATTCATAGCCAAACGGCGGCGCAACGGAAACGGTGCCGCGATTTTTACTGATCAATTTAAGCCATTGCAGAGGACGCATGGCAAAATCCTGAGTGCGCAAATAATCTACTGAGAGCTGCGTGGCGACGGGGGTCAGGAGAAAGCCGACCAGTCCCATATCATGGTAGAAAGGCAGCCAGGAGACGCAGCGGTCGCCAGGGCGTAATTTAATGCCATCGTGGCTTATAGCACGTAGATTAGCCATCACTTCGCGATGGGTGATAATGACGCCACGGGGAAAACGGGTGCTGCCGGAGGTGTACTGGAGGTAGGCGATATCGTTCGGAACTGGACGCTGGAGTGCAACATCGGCTTCCGGTAATGCCTTAAACCAGGCGTGGCTTAAAACATGTAATTCGGGTTTGTTATGCGTCGCGGCATTGACCAGCGGTAACCACTCATCACCAGTGATAATGGCTGCGGGCTGGCAACTTGCCAGTAAACCCTGCAGTTTGGCGCCCCAGGAATCCCGCTGACCGACGCCCATTGGAATCGCCAACGGGACGGCGACTAAGCCGGCATACTGGCAGGAAAAAAAAGCCTCTACGAACCCGCTACTGGTTTCGGCAATCAGCGCCACGCGATCGCCTTTTTTCAGGTTCAGCGATAACAACCGCTTCGCACCAGCTTCGGCACGCGCTTTTAACGTCTGATATTCCAGTTGATCTTCAAGTTGGCAACGTCTGTCATAAAAATTCATTCCGGCGCTACTCAGAGCGGCGTAGTCCAAAGCATCAACCAGCGTTGGAAAATCGGCATAGCGCATAGGTAGGGAATGCGTAAAGATTTTATTAGACATATACACCACGAAAAAATTGGATATCAAAAATAAAATGACAATAATGCGGTGGATTATATAGGCATAAAAGATAAATGAGATAGTATTTTCATCAGTGTGAAAATGAACATTGATTTAAATAATGAGTTTGAGTTTTTTTGTTTTTATTGTGAATGATATTTAATTTATGAATATATTAAGAAGAAGCCTTGTCCGGTCGCCTTAAATCGACAAAAGGCATTGTGGCGCTTCTGTGTAGTCTCTAACCTTATCGTAATCATTAATAAATACTATTTATTCGTCGTTTGTATTCATTGGGTTGATTATTAAGGTGCCGTTCATTGCTGTTGCAACCTGTTTGTCACCGTTAATTATTTGTTACCCACAGAACTATGGAATGCGATCTGCTGATGATTAAAATTGAAAAAGTAATTAATAAAAATGACCTTAAGGCATTTATCGCTTTTCCGTCATCACTTTATCCCGACGATCCAAACTGGATACCCCCTTTATTCATTGAACGCAACGAGCATTTGTCTGCGAAAAATCCGGGGACGGACCATATCATCTGGCAGGCGTGGGTGGCAAAAAAAGCGGGGCAGATAGTTGGGCGTATTACCGCGCAAATAGATACCTTGCACCGCGAGCGTTACGGTGAAGATACCGGTCATTTCGGCATGATTGACGCCATTGATGATCCGCAGGTTTTTGCCGCGTTGTTTGGCGCAGCGGAAGCGTGGTTGAAGTCACAAGGAGCAAGTAAGATCAGCGGGCCTTTCAGCCTGAATATCAATCAGGAAAGCGGATTACTGATTGAAGGTTTCGATACACCACCCTGTGCGATGATGCCGCACGGTAAACCGTGGTATGCCGCGCATATTGAACAATTGGGTTATCACAAAGGCATTGATTTACTGGCGTGGTGGATGCAGCGAACCGATCTCACTTTCTCTCCGGCGCTAAAAAAACTGATGGATCAGGTACGCAAAAAGGTGACCATTCGCTGCATCAATCGCCAGCGGTTTGCTGAAGAGATGCAGATCCTGCGTGAGATTTTCAACTCTGGCTGGCAGCACAACTGGGGCTTTGTGCCGTTTACCGAACGCGAATTTGCCATCATGGGCGATCAGCTTAAATACCTGGTGCCGGACGATATGATCTACATTGCTGAGATAGACTCTGCACCCTGCGCGTTTGTTGTCGGCTTACCGAACATCAACGAGGCGATAGCTGATCTGAATGGATCGCTCTTTCCCCTCGGCTGGGCAAAATTGCTGTGGCGCTTAAAAGTCAGTGGTATGCGCACTGCGCGAGTGCCGCTAATGGGTGTGCGCGACGAATATCAGTTTAGTCGTATCGGACCGGTAATCGCGCTGTTGCTGATTGAAGCATTACGCGATCCCTTTACCCGCAGGAAGATCGACGCGCTGGAGATGTCATGGATCCTCGAAACCAATACGGGCATGAATAACATGCTGGAACGTATTGGCGCACAGCCATATAAGCGTTACCGCTTGTATGAAAAGCAGATTTAACGCCCGCTAACTCTGGCTCATCTCCAGCGGCACCGCCGAGCGAATCAAGTGGTGACCTTCCAGTTCGATATTGTGGAGATTCTTTTTCACGGTCATCACATGATCGCGGGCCGCGCGCTGGGCCACATGCGGCAGTCGTTGCAAAACCGCGTTATAGATCCGCGCATGTTGGCGATCGATCTGCTTTTTTTGCTGGGGGCGATGGTAGAGATTATTCACGCTGGCAAACACCGAATTAAACATCAGATCGGTCAATGATTGCAGAGTGAAAACCAGCACCTGATTGTGGGAAGCCTGACAAATAGCGAGATGGAAAGCGTGATCCAACTGCGCATGTTCGATCAGTGAAATCTCTTTGTTGTTCTCACTGGCGGCGAGCATTTTTTCATAACAGCGAGTTATCAATACAAAATCAGCCTGGGTTCCCAGCGTTGCCGCCAACCTTGCTGATTCGCCTTCCAGTAATGCCCGGACGTCGAGCAGGTCATACAGTGTTCGCGGCTGCGTGCTGAACAGATGGATCAGCGGACTGGTGTCCTGTACCCGATTAAGTCGCGCGACCCGAGAATCGCGCCCCTGCGCCGTTTCAATAATCCCGCGCCCGCGCAGCACCGTCAGCCCTTCACGCAGTGCGGAACGCGAGAAGCCGAGCTTTTCGCACAGTCGACGTTCCGAGGGAAGCGGCTGCCCGACCTTCAACACACCGTCGATAATTAACCGTTCGATACTCTCTGCAACCACTTCGCAAATAGGGCGACGTTCATCTTTCATTCCCGGACCTCGTGCACAGGTAGGACCAATTTTTCTGTTCTTAATTCGCGAAACACGCACATCATGCAAGTGATTATGTTACATCAATTTAACATTGAATTAACATATGCGTGGTCACAGAGCTGGAAAAAAAATGGTCTGACCGGTAACTAAAGAGATAGACGAAAACAAAAAGCCCGCTTAATAACTGTTCACAGAAGCAGCACGCAAAAATCAGCTACCACACAACACAACAAAGCGAACCCTACTCATGAGCATCTTGTACGAAGAGCGTCTTGATGGCGCTTTACCCGATGTCGACCAAACATCGGTACTGATGGCACTGCGTGAGCATGTCCCCGGACTCGAGATCCTGCATACCGATGAGGAGATCACTCCTTACGAGTGTGACGGGTTGAGCGCGTATCGCACGCGTCCATTACTGGTTGTTCTGCCTAAGCAGATAGAACAGGTGGCGGCGATTCTGGCTGTCTGCCACCGTCTGCGTGTGCCGGTGGTGACTCGTGGCGCGGGCACCGGGCTTTCTGGCGGCGCGTTGCCGCTGGAAAAAGGCGTGTTGTTAGTGATGGCGCGCTTTAAAGAGATCCTCGATATAAACCCCGTCGGTCGCCGTGCGCGCGTGCAGCCGGGCGTGCGTAATCTGGCTATCTCCCAGGCCGTAGCGCCGCATAATCTCTATTACGCGCCGGACCCTTCTTCACAAATCGCCTGTTCCATTGGCGGCAATGTGGCGGAAAATGCCGGTGGCGTTCACTGTCTGAAATATGGGCTTACCGTACATAACCTGCTGAAAATTGAAGTGCAAACGCTGGACGGAGAGACGCTGACACTGGGATCGGACGCGCTGGATTCGCCGGGTTTTGACCTGCTGGCGCTGTTTACTGGATCAGAAGGTATGCTCGGCGTGACCACCGAAGTGACGGTAAAACTGCTGCCGAAGCCCCCCGTGGCACGGGTTCTGTTAGCCAGCTTTGACTCGGTAGAAAAAGCCGGACTCGCCGTCGGTGACATCATCGCCAATGGCATTATCCCTGGTGGGCTGGAGATGATGGATAACCTGTCGATTCGCGCGGCAGAAGATTTTATTCATGCCGGTTATCCCGTTGATGCCGAAGCGATTTTATTGTGCGAGCTGGACGGCGTGGAGTCTGACGTACAGGAAGATTGTGAACGGGTTAACGACATCTTACGGAAAGCGGGCGCGACTGACGTCCGTCTGGCGCAGGACGAAGCGGAGCGTGTGCGTTTCTGGGCCGGTCGTAAAAACGCCTTTCCGGCGGTGGGGCGCATCTCTCCCGATTACTACTGCATGGACGGCACCATCCCACGCCGCGCGCTGCCTGGCGTACTGGAAGGCATTGCTCGTTTATCGCAGCAATATGATTTACGCGTCGCCAACGTCTTTCATGCCGGAGACGGTAACATGCACCCGTTAATCCTTTTCGATGCCAATGAACCCGGCGAATTTGCCCGCGCGGAAGCGCTGGGTGGGAAGATCCTCGAACTCTGCGTGGAAGTGGGCGGCAGCATCAGTGGGGAGCATGGCATTGGGCGCGAAAAAATCAATCAAATGTGCGCCCAGTTCAACAGCGATGAAATCACGACCTTCCATGCGGTCAAGGCGGCATTTGACCCCGATGGTTTGCTGAACCCTGGAAAAAACATTCCCACGCTACACCGCTGCGCTGAATTTGGTGCCATGCACGTGCACCACGGTCATTTACCTTTCCCTGAACTGGAGCGTTTCTGATGCTACGTGAGTGTGATTACAGCCAGGCGCTGCTGGAACAGGTGAATCAGGCGATTAGTAATAAAACGCCGCTGGTGATTCAGGGAAGCAATAGCAAAGCCTTTTTAGGTCGCCCTGTCACCGGGCAAACGCTGGATGTGCGTTGTCATCGCGGCATTGTGAATTACGACCCGACCGAGTTGGTGATCACCGCTCGTGCCGGAACGCCGCTGATGGCGATTGAAGCGGCGCTGGAAAGTGCGGGGCAAATGCTGCCCTGCGAGCCACCGTATTATGGTGAAGAAGCCACTTGGGGCGGCATGGTCGCTTGCGGTCTGGCGGGGCCGCGTCGACCGTGGAGCGGTTCGGTACGCGATTTTGTCCTCGGTACGCGCATTATTACCGGCAGTGGAAAACATCTGCGTTTTGGTGGCGAAGTGATGAAAAACGTTGCCGGATACGATCTCTCACGGTTAATGGCCGGAAGCTACGGTTGTCTGGGTGTGCTCACTGAAATCTCGATGAAAGTGTTACCGCGACCACGCGCCACCCTGAGCCTGCGTCGGGAAATCAGCCTGCAAGAAGCTATGAACGAAATCGCCCAGTGGCAACTCCAGCCATTACCCATTAGTGGCTTATGTTACTTCGACAATGCGTTGTGGATCCGCCTTGAGGGCGGCGAAGGATCGGTAAAAGCAGCGCGTGAACTGCTGGGGGGCGAAGAGGTTGCGGGTCAGTTCTGGCAGCAATTGCGTGAACAACAACTACCATTCTTCTCGTTACCAGGGACTTTGTGGCGCATTTCATTACCCACCGATGCACCGATGATGGATTTACCCGGCGAGCAACTGATCGACTGGGGGGGCGCGTTACGCTGGCTGAAATCGACAGCCGATGACAATCAAATCCACCGTATCGCCCGCAACGCTGGTGGTCACGCAACTCGCTTTAGTCCAGGTGATGGCAGTTTTGCTCCGTTGCCTGCCCCTTTATTCCGCTATCACCAGCAGCTTAAACAGCAGCTCGACCCTTGCGGTGTGTTTAACCCCGGTCGCATGTACGCGGAACTTTAAGGAGCAGACTATGCAAACCCGGTTAACCGAAGAGATGCGCCAGAATACGCGGGCGCTGGAAGCTGACAGCATTCTGCGCGCCTGTGTGCACTGCGGATTTTGTACCGCAACCTGCCCGACCTATCAGCTCCTGGGTGATGAACTGGACGGGCCGCGTGGGCGCATCTATCTGATTAAACAGGTGCTGGAAGGTAACGAAGTTACACTTAAAACGCAGGAGCATCTCGATCGCTGTCTCACGTGCCGCAACTGTGAAACCACCTGTCCTTCTGGTGTGCGCTATCACACTCTGTTGGATATCGGGCGTGATATCGTCGAGCAAAAAGTGAAACGTCCACTGCCGGATCGAATGCTACGCGAAGGGCTGCGTCAGGTAGTGCCGCGTCCGGCGGTCTTCCGTGCGCTGACGCAAGTAGGCCTGGTGCTACGACCGTTTTTGCCAGAGCAGATTAGAGCAAAACTCCCCGCCGGGATCGTGAAAGCCAAACCGCGTCCGCCGTTGCGTCATAAGCGTCGGGTTTTAATGCTGGAAGGTTGCGTCCAGCCTACGCTTTCGCCCAATACCAACGCGGCAACCGCGCGGGTGCTGGATCGTCTGGGGATCAGCGTCATGCCAGCTAACGAAGCAGGCTGTTGTGGCGCGGTGGACTATCATCTTAATGCGCAAGAGAAAGGGCTGGCACGGGCGCGCAATAATATTGATGCCTGGTGGCCCGCGATTGAAGCAGGTGCCGAGGCAATTTTGCAAACCGCCAGCGGTTGCGGCGCGTTCGTCAAAGAGTACGGGCAGATGCTGAAAAGTGATGCGTTGTATGCCGATAAAGCGCGTCGGGTCAGTGAACTGGCGGTCGATTTAGTCGAACTTCTGCGCAAGGAACCGCTGGAAAAACTGGCAATTCGCGGCGATAAAAAACTGGCCTTCCACTGCCCGTGTACCCTGCAACATGCGCAAAAGCTGAACGGCGAAGTGGAAAAAGTGTTACTTCGTCTTGGATTTACCTTAACGGACGTTCCCGACAGCCATCTGTGCTGCGGTTCAGCGGGAACATATGCGTTAACGCATCCCGATCTGGCGCGCCAGCTGCGGGATAACAAAATGAATGCGCTGGAAAGCGGCAAACCGGAAATGATCGTCACCGCCAACATTGGTTGCCAGACGCATCTGGCGAGCGCCGGTCGTACCTCTGTGCGTCACTGGATTGAAATTGTAGAACAAGCCCTTGAAAAGGAATAACAAAATGAAAACTAAAGTCATTCTTAGCCAGCAAATGGCGAGTGCAATTATTGCCGCAGGTCAGGAAGAGGCGCAGAAAAATAACTGGTCTGTTTCCATTGCTGTTGCCGATGACGGCGGTCATCTGCTGGCGTTAAGTCGCATGGACGATTGCGCGCCGATTGCGGCTTACATCTCCCAGGAGAAAGCGCGTACCGCCGCGCTGGGGCGTCGTGAAACTAAGGGCTATGAAGAGATGGTGAACAACGGACGTACCGCGTTCGTGACTGCGCCGTTATTAACGTCGCTGGAAGGCGGCGTACCGGTTGTTGTTGATGGGCAAATTATTGGTGCCGTGGGCGTTTCTGGTTTAACCGGAGCACAGGATGCGCAGGTCGCGAAAGCGGCAGCAGCGGTGTTGGCGAAATAAGCGAAAACGAGGAGATAAATAATGAGTGAAACCATAACCCAGGGCCGTTTACGCATTGACGCCAATTTTAAACGTTTTGTGGATGAAGAAGTTTTGCCGGGCGTGGAACTGGATGCTGCCGCGTTCTGGCGCAATGTTGATGAGATTGTTCACGATCTGGCACCAGAAAATCGTCAGTTGCTGGCAGAGCGCGATCGCATTCAGGCGGCGCTTGATGAGTGGCATCGCAGCAATCCGGGGCCGGTAAAAGATAAAGCGGCCTATAAATCTTTCCTGCGTGAACTGGGCTACCTGGTGCCGCAACCGGAGCGCGTGACGGTGGAAACCACGGGCATTGACAGCGAAATCACCAGCCAGGCGGGGCCACAGCTGGTGGTTCCGGCAATGAACGCCCGCTACGCGCTGAACGCGGCAAACGCTCGCTGGGGCTCACTGTACGATGCGTTATACGGCAGCGACATCATCCCGCAGGAAGGGGCGATGGTCAGCGGCTACGATCCGCAGCGCGGTGAGCAGGTTATCGCCTGGGTTCGGCGTTTCCTCGATGAATCTCTACCGCTGGAAAACGGCAGCTATCAGGATGTCGTGGCGTTTAAGGTGGTCGACAAACAATTACGTATCCAGTTGAAAAATGGTAAAGAAACCACGTTACGTACCCCGGCACAGTTTGTCGGTTATCGTGGCGATGCTGCTGCGCCGACCTGCATTTTGCTGAAAAATAACGGCCTGCATATTGAGCTACAAATCGATGCCAACGGGCGGATTGGTAAAGACGATCCGGCGCATATCAACGACGTAATCGTCGAAGCTGCCATCAGTACCATTCTCGACTGCGAAGATTCGGTCGCTGCGGTTGATGCGGAAGATAAAATCCTGCTGTACCGCAACCTTCTGGGCCTGATGCAGGGGACTCTGCAAGAGAAAATGGAGAAAAACGGTCGGCAAATCGTGCGTAAACTGAATGACGATCGTCAGTACACCGCCGCCGATGGTTCTGAAATTTCTTTGCACGGGCGCTCGCTGCTGTTTATCCGCAACGTGGGGCATTTGATGACTATCCCCGTAATTTGGGACAGCGAAGGCAATGAAATTCCGGAAGGTATTCTTGATGGCGTCATGACAGGTGCGATTGCCCTCTACGACTTAAAAGTGCAGAAAAACTCGCGTACTGGCAGCGTCTATATTGTGAAACCGAAAATGCACGGTCCGCAGGAAGTGGCGTTCGCCAACAAACTGTTTACCCGCATTGAGACAATGCTCGGTATGGCACCGAATACCCTGAAAATGGGCATTATGGATGAAGAACGTCGGACCTCGCTGAACTTGCGTAGCTGTATCGCTCAGGCGCGCAACCGCGTGGCGTTCATCAATACCGGTTTCCTCGACCGTACCGGCGATGAGATGCATTCGGTGATGGAAGCTGGCCCGATGCTGCGTAAAAACCAGATGAAATCGACGCCGTGGATCAAAGCCTACGAGCGTAATAACGTGCTTTCCGGTCTGTTCTGTGGGCTGCGCGGTAAAGCGCAAATCGGTAAAGGCATGTGGGCAATGCCGGACCTGATGGCAGACATGTACAGCCAGAAGGGCGACCAACTGCGTGCCGGGGCAAACACAGCCTGGGTTCCGTCACCAACCGCTGCTACGCTCCATGCGCTGCACTACCACCAAACCAACGTACAGAGCGTGCAGGCCAACATTGCCCAGAGCGAGTTCAATGCTGAATTTGAACCGCTGCTGGACGATCTGCTGACTATTCCGGTGGCTGAAAACGCTAACTGGTCGGTGGAAGAGATCCAACAAGAGCTGGATAACAACGTGCAGGGGATTCTGGGGTACGTGGTGCGTTGGGTGGAGCAGGGGATTGGTTGTTCAAAAGTGCCGGATATTCACAACGTGGCGCTGATGGAAGACCGCGCAACGCTGCGTATCTCCAGCCAGCATATCGCCAACTGGTTACGTCACGGTATTCTGACCAAAGAACAGGTGCAGGCGTCGCTGGAGAATATGGCGAAAGTGGTTGATCAGCAAAACGCTGGCGATCCGGCGTATCGTCCGATGGTGGGGAATTTTGCTAACTCGTGTGCGTTTAAAGCCGCCAGCGATTTAATCTTCCTCGGTGTGAAACAGCCAAACGGTTATACCGAACCGTTATTACATGCCTGGCGTTTACGCGAAAAAGAAAGTCATTAATAGCAATAGCAAAAGCCCCGGCAAGTTTTACCGCTGGGGCTATTATAGTTACTGCGGTAGTACATTTATCCCGGAAATAACCGGAGCGATTATCAGGGTTTAATAAAATTAAATACCCGTAGCGCATCATTAGCGGGTTAAAACAACAATATGGACATCTTAACGATACTCTGCGCCTGCGGGTGCGGAACAGAACCCCTTACCCGATATACTTGTTATGCCTGAGGTAGCAATTGCGTTAGCGGCGTGCTGTTGCTGTAAAGTATAACGCCTATATTTTACAGTTCAGTCCTCTTTTGCTTATTACAACCTTAAGCATATCAAGCATATAAAGATAATAAGAGACTGAACAATATGGTTACCTGGACCCAAATGTATATGCCGATGGGAGGACTGGGGCTATCCGCTCTGGTCGCCCTGATCCCGATAATATTCTTCTTCGTTGCACTCGCGGTATTACGTCTGAAAGGACATGTCGCTGGAGCAATAACCCTTATATTATCTATCCTGATTGCAATATTCGCCTTTAAAATGCCGATTGATATGGCATTTGCTGCTGCGGGCTATGGCTTTATTTATGGATTATGGCCTATTGCGTGGATTATTGTTGCGGCGGTGTTCCTCTATAAATTAACCGTTGCCAGCGGTCAGTTCGATATTATCCGCAGCTCGGTTATCTCCATCACTGACGATCAGCGTTTGCAGGTGTTACTGATTGGTTTCTCCTTTGGCGCGCTGCTGGAAGGGGCGGCTGGCTTTGGTGCGCCGGTGGCGATTACCGGTGCGCTGCTGGTGGGCCTGGGCTTCAAACCGTTATACGCGGCGGGGCTGTGTCTGATTGCCAATACTGCGCCGGTGGCGTTTGGTGCGTTGGGCGTGCCGATTCTGGTCGCCGGTCAGGTAACGGGAATCGATCCGTTCCACATTGGCGCAATGGCGGGACGTCAGTTACCGTTCCTGTCGGTTCTTGTGCCGTTCTGGCTGGTAGCAATGATGGACGGCTGGAAAGGGGTGAAAGAGACGTGGCCAGCGGCGCTGGTTGCAGGGGGAAGCTTCGCTGTCACTCAATTCTTAACCTCTAACTATATTGGTCCGGAACTGCCGGATATTACTTCGGCGCTGGTGAGTATCGTCTCACTCTCTTTATTCCTCAAAGTCTGGCGGCCGAAAAATACCGAAACGGCAATCAGCATGGGGCAATCCGCAGGTGCGATGGTGGTGAATAAACCGTCTTCTGGCGGCCCGGTACCGTCAGAATACAGCCTTGGGCAAATCATTCGTGCGTGGTCACCGTTTTTAATCTTAACGGTGCTGGTCACCATCTGGACCATGAAGCCGTTTAAAGCGTTATTCGCTCCGGGCGGCGCGTTTTATTCGCTGGTGATTAACTTCCAGATCCCCCATTTGCATCAACAGGTACTGAAAGCGGCACCCATTGTCGCCCAACCGACGCCAATGGATGCGGTGTTTAAATTTGATCCACTCTCCGCTGGCGGAACTGCGATTTTTATCGCGGCAATTATCTCTATCTTCATTCTTGGTGTCGGGATCAAGAAAGGTATTGGCGTTTTCGCAGAAACGCTAATTAGCCTGAAGTGGCCGATATTGTCGATTGGCATGGTGCTGGCATTTGCCTTCGTGACCAACTATTCCGGCATGTCCACTACGCTGGCGCTGGTACTGGCGGGTACTGGCGTGATGTTCCCGTTCTTCTCGCCGTTCCTTGGTTGGCTGGGGGTATTTCTTACCGGCTCTGACACATCCTCGAACGCCCTGTTTGGTTCACTGCAATCAACCACCGCGCAGCAAATCAACGTCTCGGACACTCTGCTGGTGGCAGCAAATACCAGCGGCGGCGTGACAGGCAAGATGATCTCCCCGCAATCTATCGCCGTGGCCTGCGCCGCGACGGGCATGGTGGGCAGAGAATCTGAATTGTTCCGTTACACCGTGAAGCACAGTCTGATCTTTGCCAGCGTTATTGGCATTATCACGCTGCTGCAGGCATATGTGTTTACCGGAATGTTGGTTTCGTAATTCAATAGAGCCGGATGGCTGTAAATATCATCCGGCTTTTTTCATATCTGTTTCGTTATTCCGGCTAAACAATAGCAAGATTATTTCTCTATTTATTATCATCAGATCAATAATGTTTGATGATTAGATAACCCGGTAAATAATTAATGGCGTGAAAATCTGTGTTTTTTTACCACGCAAAACAAGCTGTATTAATTGTGTTCGCTTGATGAGCAAGTAGCGTGCTATCTGTTGCTTTTGCAATCGCAATCGTTAAAACTATCAATGACTTGAGATAGTAATATTGTGAATAATTGTTACTTTTTTGTTTGTTAAAAATTTTTATAAATCACCCCTCTGACATCGTATAGGGGATATTCCTATAAATTTTATCTATTTCGTTATCAATAATGCAGATTTCTTAAGAATGGAGGTTATTTTTAGAGAAGGTAAAACATAAAACTATTTCCACAGTTACGAATTTTTTAACTTTGTTTTGTCACTTGCGTTATTAATGAATAAGAAATTTAAATATAAGAAATCGCTTTTAGCGGCTATTTTAAGCGCAACCCTGTTAGCCGGTTGTGATGGCGGTGGTTCAGGCTCGTCCTCCGATACTCCGCCTGTAGATTCTGGAACAGGGTCTTTGCCGGAAGTGAAACCTGATCCAACACCAAACCCGGAGCCGACGCCTGAGCCGACGCCGGACCCAGAACCTACGCCGGATCCAACACCTGATCCTGAGCCGACACCAGAACCAGAGCCAGAACCTGTTCCCACGAAAACGGGTTATCTGACCCTGGGCGGAAGCCAGCGGGTAACTGGTGCTACCTGTAATGGTGAATCCAGCGATGGCTTTACTTTTACACCTGGCAACACCGTGAGTTGTGTGGTTGGTAGTACGACCATTGCAACTTTCAACACCCAGTCAGAAGCTGCGCGTAGCCTGCGTGCGGTTGACAAAGTGTCGTTTAGCCTCGAGGACGCGCAGGAGTTGGCGAATTCTGAAAATGAGAAAACCAACGCTATCTCTCTGTTAACTTCCAGCGACAGTTGCCCGGCGGATGCAGAACAACTTTGTCTGACCTTCTCGTCAGTGGTCGATCGCGCACGCTTTGAAAAACTGTATAAGCAAATCGATCTGGCACCGGAAGAATTCAAAAAGCTGGTAAATGAGGAAGTGGAAAACAATGTCGCGACCGATAAAGCGCCATCCACCCATACCTCACCGGTCGTGCCCGTCACGACAGAGGGAACAACGCCGGATCTGAACGCCAAATTTGTGTCAGCTAATGCGGAACAGTTTTATCAGTATCAACCTACTGAAATTATTCTCTCCGAAGGCCGCCTGGTGGATAGCCAGGGATATGGTGTTGCTGGTGTTGACTACTACACCAATTCAGGCCGTGGTGTGACAGGGGAAAATGGTGAATTTTCCTTTAGCTGGGGCGAAACCATCTCCTTTGGTATCGATACCTTTGAACTTGGCTCAGTACGCGGCAACAAGTCGACCATTGCGCTGACTGAACTGGGTGATGAAGTTCGCGGCGCGAATGTCGATCAACTGATTCATCGCTATTCGACGACCGGGCAAAATAATACCCGTGTTGTTCCGGACGATGTACGCAAGGTCTTTGCCGAATATCCCAACGTGATCAACGAGATTATCAATCTCTCGTTATCCAACGGTGCGACGCTGAATGAAGGTGAGCAAGTTGTTAATCTGCCAAACGAATTTATTGAGCAGTTTAAGACGGGTCAAGCCAAAGAGATCGATACCGCGATTTGTGCGAAAACCGACGGTTGTAACGAGGCTCGCTGGTTCTCGCTGACGACGCGCAATGTTAATGACGGCCAGATTCAGGGCGTTATTAACAAGCTGTGGGGTGTGGATACAAGTTACAAATCTGTCAGCAAGTTCCATGTATTCCATGACTCCACCAACTTCTATGGCAGCACCGGTAATGCGCGCGGTCAGGCGGTGGTGAATATCTCTAACGCGGCCTTCCCGATTCTGATGGCGCGTAATGATAAAAACTACTGGCTGGCCTTTGGTGAAAAACGCGCCTGGGATAAAAACGAGCTGGCGTACATTACTGAAGCGCCTTCTCTTGTTGTGCCGGAAAACGTGACGCGCGATACCGCGACCTTCAACCTGCCGTTTATTTCGCTGGGGCAAGTCGGTGATGGCAAGCTGATGGTTATCGGTAACCCGCACTACAACAGCATTTTGCGTTGCCCTAATGGTTACAGTTGGGCCGGTGGTGTCAATGATAAAGGTGAGTGTACGCTCAGCGGTGATTCAGATGATATGAAGCACTTCATGCAGAACGTACTGCGCTACCTGTCAAACGACATCTGGCAGCCGAATACTAAGAGCACAATGACCGTGGGTACGAACCTGGAAAACGTTTATTTCAAACGTCATGGCCAGGTCACTGGGAACAGTGCTCCATTTGGCTTCCATCCGGATTTTGCAGGTATTTCTGTTAAACATTTGACCAGCTATGGCGATCTGAATCCGGAAGAAGTTCCGTTGCTGATCCTCAACGGTTTTGAATATGTGACTCAGTGGTCTGGCGATCCCTATGCAGTGCCTCTGCGTGCAGATACCAGCAAACCGAAGCTGACTCAGCAGGATGTGACCGATCTGATCGCCTATCTGAACAAAGGTGGATCGGTGCTGATCATGGAAAACGTGATGAGCAATCTTAAGGAAGAGAGCGCGTCTGGTTTTGTGCGTCTGTTGGATGCTGCAGGTCTGTCAATGGCACTGAACAAGTCGGTGGTGAATAACGATCCGCAGGGTTATCCGAACCGCGTGCGCCAGCGCCGAGCGGATGGCATTTGGGTTTATGAACGTTATCCGGTTGTGGAAGGTGCGCTGCCGTACACCATTAATTCTGAGACAGGCGAAGTTACCTGGAAATATCAGATTGATAACAAACCTGATAAGAAACCGAAGCTGGAAGTTGCCAGTTGGCAAGAAGAAGTTGATGGTGAACAAGTAACTCAATACGCGTTTATTGATGAAGCCGACTACAAAACGCCTGAGTTGCTGGCTGCGGCGAAGAAGAGAATTCTGGACGCGTTCCCTGGGCTGGAAGAGTGTAAGGATTCTGACTACCACTACGAGGTCAACTGTCTGGAATACCGTCCTGGCACGGGGGTTCCGGTTACTGGTGGCATGTATGTTCCACAGTATACGCAACTAAGCCTTAACGCCGACACGGCAAAAGCGATGGTGCAGGCTGCGGATTTAGGCACCAATATTCAGCGTCTTTATCAGCATGAGCTCTACTTCCGGACCAATGGTCGCAAAGGTGAGCGTCTGAGCAGCGTCGATCTGGAACGTCTGTACCAGAACATGTCGGTCTGGCTGTGGAATAAAATTGAATATCGCTATGAAAACGACAAGGATGACGAGCTGGGCTTTAAAACGTTCACTGAGTTCCTGAATTGCTACGCCAACAATGCCTATAGCGAAGGCACGCAGTGTTCTGCAGATCTGAAAAAATCGCTTGTCGATAACAACATGATCTACGGTGACGGTAGCAGCAAAGCAGGCATGATGAACCCGAGCTATCCGCTCAACTATATGGAAAAACCGCTGACGCGCCTGATGCTGGGTCGTTCATGGTGGGATCTGAACATCAAAGTTGATGTCGAGAAGTATCCGGGAGCGGTATCGGCAGAAGGTGAGAAGGTTACTGAAACCATCAGCCTGTACTCGAATCCGACCAAATGGTTTGCGGGTAACATGCAGTCTACTGGCCTGTGGGCTCCGGCTCAGAAAGAGGTCACCATTGAGTCTACTGCATCAGTTCCTGTGACTGTCACCGTGGCGCTGGCCGACGATCTGACCGGACGCGAGAAGCATGAAGTCGCGCTGAACCGTCCGCCAAAAGTGACGAAAACCTATGATCTGAAAGCCAATGATAAGGTGACCTTCAAGGTGCCTTACGGTGGTCTGATTTATATCAAGGGCAACAGCCCAAAGAATGAGTCAGCCGAATTCACCTTTACTGGTGTGGTAAAAGCGCCGTTCTATAAAGACGGCGAATGGAAAAACGCTCTGAACTCCCCTGCGCCGTTGGGTGAGCTGGAGTCAGATTCTTTCGTCTACACTGCACCGAAGAACAACCTGAACGCCAGCAATTACAAGGATAAGGGTGGCCTGAAACAATTCGCTAAAGATCTGGATACCTTTGCCAGCTCGATGAATGACTTCTACGGTCGTGATGGCGAAAGTGGTAACCACCGGATGTTTACCTATAAAGCATTGACAGGTCACAAGCATCGTTTCGCCAACGATGTGCAGATCTCCATCGGTGATGCGCACTCGGGTTATCCGGTAATGAACAGCAGCTTCTCGACGAACAGCACCACGCTGCCGACGACGCCGCTGAACGACTGGTTGATCTGGCACGAAGTCGGTCATAACGCTGCAGAAACACCGCTGAACGTACCGGGTGCAACTGAAGTGGCGAACAACGTGCTGGCGCTGTACATGCAGGATCGCTATCTCGGTAAGATGAACCGTGTCGCTGACGACATTACCGTCGCGCCGGAATATCTGGACGAGAGCAACGGTCAGGCCTGGGCGCGCGGCGGTGCGGGTGACCGTCTGCTGATGTACGCACAGTTGAAGGAGTGGGCAGAGGAAAACTTTGATATCAAACAGTGGTATCCAGATGGTGAGCTGCCTAAGTTCTACAGCGATCGTAAAGGGATGAAGGGCTGGAACCTGTTCCAGTTGATGCACCGTAAAGCGCGCGGCGATGATGTCAGCAATGACAAGTTTGGCGGCAGAAATTACTGTGCTGAGTCAAACGGTAACGCTGCTGACACGCTGATGCTGTGTGCATCCTGGGTTGCTCAGGCGGATCTTTCGGAATTCTTTAAGAAATGGAATCCGGGCGCAAATGCTTACCAGCTTCCGGGGGCAAGTGAGATGAGCTTCGAAGGCGGAGTGAGCCAGTCGGCTTACAACACGCTCGCGGCGATGCACCTGTCGAAACCGGAAAAAGGGCCGGAAACCATTAATAAGGTTACCGAGTATTCGATGCCAGCCGAATAAGCCTGTAGGCCGGATAAGGCGTTCACGCCGCATCCGGCATGAAATAAGGCGCACCGGGTCAACATATATGCCCGATGCGCCAGCTTATCGGGCCTGGAGGGAAGAAGCCGCGATTACTTGCGTTGGCAGACACCTGTAGGCCGGATAAGGCGTTCACGCCGCATCCGGCAAGTTACAACAAATAACCTTTAACCATGCTTTTTGATGTTTTTCAGCAATATCCTGCTGCGATGCCTGTCCTGGCAACCGTCGGAGGATTAATCATCGGCAGTTTTTTGAATGTGGTGATCTGGCGTTACCCCATCATGCTTCGCCAACAAATGGCGGAGTTTCACGGTGAAACGCCGAGCACGCAGCTAAAAATAAGCCTGGCGCTGCCACGCTCGCATTGTCCGCATTGTCAGCAGACCATCCGCGTTCGTGACAACATTCCGCTGCTCTCCTGGCTGATGCTCAAAGGGCGCTGCCGTGATTGTCAGACGAAAATCAGCAAGCGTTATCCGCTGGTGGAGTTATTGACGGCACTCGCTTTTTTGTTGGCAAGTCTGGTCTGGCCGGAAAGTGGATGGGGGCTGGCGGTGATGATATTATCCGCCTGGCTGATTGCCGCGAGTATCATCGACCTCGATAATCAATGGCTGCCCGATGTCTTTACTCAGGGAGTATTGTGGACGGGGCTGATTGCGGCATGGGCACAGCAGAGTCCGCTAACGTTACAAGACGCAGTCACCGGCGTACTGGTGGGGTTTGTCACTTTTTACTCCCTTCGCTGGCTGGCCGGAATAATTCTGCGTAAAGAAGCATTAGGCATGGGCGATGTATTACTCTTCGCCGCTTTAGGTGGCTGGGTGGGGGCATTGTCGCTACCCCATGTTGCTTTAATTGCATCATGCTGCGGGCTGATATATGCCGTTATTACAAAAAAAGGATCAACGACGCTGCCTTTTGGACCGTGTTTAAGTCTGGGCGGTATAGCAACACTTTATCTACAGGCATTGTTTTAATGATAACCACGTCATTATCGAAGTGACATTTTTACTCTCATTAATAACCTTAGAGATTATTTACTATGTCGATAAAACAAATGCCAGGGAGGGTATTAATATCGCTATTGTTAAGCGTTACAGGATTATTAAGTGGCTGCGCAAGCCATAATGAAAACGCCAGTTTGCTGGCGAAAAAACAGGCGCAAAATATCAGCCAAAACCTGCCGATTAAATCTGCGGGATATACCTTAGTGCTGGCGCAAAGTAGCGGCACGACGGTAAAAATGACCATTATCAGCGAAGCGGGTGCTCAAACCACGCAAACGCCGGACGCGTTTTTAACCAGCTATCAACGACAAATGTGCGCTGACCCAACGGTGAAATTAATGATCACTGAGGGGATTAATTACAGCATAACGATTAATGATACACGCACAGGCAACCAGTATCAGCGGAAACTGGATCGTACCACCTGTGGAATAGTCAAAGCATAACGTCGGGTAGATATAAATTGGCGCGGGTTGTTTTTCGTGACGCACGAATTTATCTCATTCAATGGCTGACAAAAATTCGTCACACTCTTAACCAGAGACAATCTCTTAATACAGACAAAGAGCATCTGCGAAAAATTGCACGCGCGATGTTCTGGCTGATGCTGCTTATTATTTCTGCAAAAGTGGCGCATTCTCTCTGGCGCTATTTCTCCTTTTCTGCGGAATATACGGTGGTTTCCCCATCGGCGAATAAACCGCCCCGTGCAGATGCAAAAACGTTCGATAAAAATGACGTGCAATTAATCAGCCAGCAAAACTGGTTTGGCAAATATCAGCCCGTCGCCGCACCGGTAAAACAACCTGAACCTGTGCCTGTGGCAGAAACACGTCTTAATGTGGTGCTGCGCGGGATCGCCTTTGGTACCAGACCTGGCGCGGTTATTGAAGAAGGCGGCAAACAGCAGGTCTATTTGCAGGGGGAACGGCTTGGTTCGCACAACGCAGTGATTGAGGAAATCAACCGCGACCATGTGATGCTGCGCTATCAGGGAAAAATAGAGCGCCTGAGCCTGGCAGAAGAGGAGCGTTCCACCGTAGCCGTGACCAACAAAAAAGCCATCAGTGACGAAGCAAAGCAAGCTGTTGCTGAGCCTGCTGCCAGTGCGCCAGTTGAGATCCCGACTGCTGTGCGTCAGGCACTGGCGAAAGATCCGCAGAAAATTTTTAACTATATCCAGCTTACGCCTGTGCGTAAGGAGGGAATTGTCGGTTATGCAGTGAAGCCGGGGGCAGATCGTTCTCTGTTCGATGCCAGCGGTTTCAGGGAAGGCGATATCGCCATTGCGCTAAATCAGCAGGATTTCACTGATCCACGAGCAATGATTGCTCTGATGCGGCAGTTACCTTCAATGGATTCCATTCAACTCACGGTTTTACGCAAGGGTGCGCGCTACGACATTTCCATCGCGCTGCGCTAACCGCATTTAATCCAGGAGAATCATTCATCGTGTTTTGGCGTGATATTACGTTGTCGGTCTGGCGTAAGAAGACAACTGGCCTCAAAACAAAAAAGCGTTTACTGCCGCTGGTGTTGGCAGCGGCATTATGCAGTTCACCGGTCTGGGCGGAAGAAGCCACTTTCACCGCCAATTTTAAAGATACCGACCTGAAATCGTTCATCGAAACCGTCGGCGCTAACCTTAATAAAACCATCATTATGGGGCCGGGCGTACAGGGGAAAGTGAGTATTCGCACCATGACCCCGCTCAATGAACGCCAGTATTATCAGCTATTCCTTAACCTGCTGGAAGCACAGGGGTATGCGGTCGTACCGATGGAAAACGACGTGCTGAAGGTGGTGAAATCCAGTGCCGCGAAAGTCGAGCCGCTGCCGCTGGTTGGTGAAGGCAGCGACAACTACGCGGGCGATGAAATGGTCACCAAAGTAGTGCCGGTACGTAATGTGTCGGTACGCGAACTGGCACCGATTCTGCGCCAGATGATCGACAGCGCAGGCTCAGGCAACGTTGTTAATTACGATCCCTCCAACGTGATTATGCTCACCGGGCGCGCCTCCGTCGTGGAGCGGCTGACGGAAGTGATCCAGCGTGTGGATCACGCGGGTAATCGCACTGAAGAGGTGATCCCGCTGGATAACGCCTCGGCTTCGGAAATCGCCCGCGTGCTGGAAAGCCTGACGAAAAACAGCGGCGAGAACCAACCTGCGACGCTGAAATCTCAAATTGTCGCCGACGAACGCACCAACAGTGTGATTGTCAGTGGTGACCCGGCCACGCGGGACAAAATGCGCCGCCTGATCCGTCGGCTGGACTCAGAAATGGAGCGCAGCGGCAACAGCCAGGTTTTCTATCTCAAATACAGCAAAGCCGAAGATCTGGTCGATGTGCTGAAGCAGGTCAGCGGCACGCTCACGGCGGCTAAAGAAGAGGCGGAAGGCACGGTCGGTAGCGGGCGTGAGGTTGTCTCCATCGCCGCCAGCAAACACAGTAATGCCCTGATTGTTACTGCGCCGCAGGACATCATGCAGTCGCTGCAAAGCGTGATTGAACAACTGGATATTCGCCGTGCTCAGGTGCACGTCGAGGCGTTGATCGTGGAAGTTGCCGAAGGTAGCAATATCAATTTCGGCGTGCAGTGGGCGTCGAAAGATGCCGGATTAATGCAGTTTGCCAACGGTACGCAGATCCCTATTGGCACGCTGGGGGCAGCGATTTCTCAGGCAAAACCGCAGAAAGGCTCCACGGTGATCAGTGAAAACGGCGCTACCACCATAAATCCGGATACTAACGGCGATCTCTCCACGCTCGCTCAGCTCCTTTCTGGCTTTAGCGGTACGGCGGTTGGCGTGGTGAAAGGCGACTGGATGGCACTGGTACAGGCGGTCAAAAACGACTCCAGCTCGAACGTGCTCTCCACGCCGAGCATCACCACGCTGGACAACCAGGAAGCCTTCTTCATGGTGGGCCAGGACGTTCCGGTATTAACTGGATCTACCGTTGGCTCCAATAACAGCAATCCTTTCAACACCGTAGAGAGGAAAAAAGTCGGCATCATGCTGAAAGTCACGCCGCAGATTAACGAAGGAAACGCGGTACAGATGGTGATTGAGCAGGAAGTGTCGAAGGTGGAAGGACAGACCA
>OBUY01000170.1_pt1 | contig 34214 bp, 28 predicted proteins | sample 1475781 | NCBI WGS metagenome assembly OBUY01 (sample SAMEA2579912, study PRJEB22360) | human gut metagenome | biome: human gut; feature: human-associated habitat; material: faeces | place: Denmark | collected 2008/2010 | reverse complement strand
CCAGTTGGGGCCGCCAGCGGTCCCGGGCAGGTTCGACTCCTGTGATCTTCCGCCAGTTTACCTCTTCTGAACTCTCCCAATGTCAATAAATCTCTTCTAATCCCTTGTATATCAGTATTTATTTGTATCCAGAGGTCAACCTACTTCACCCCGTATCAAGTTTCTTTTGGGGGTACTTTAGGGGGTGTTATTTCCTATTGAAATACCAGCACCCCCATAATAGGAAAAATGTGATATATAACAACGGCTTTTAACAACATCTTTGTTATACAAGGGGTGTATTGGGGGTATCAGGTTAGTTACTGGCAGAAATCCCCCTCAGGAACATGAATTCATCAAAAGCCGGAGGATGTCATGGCATTAACCGATATCAAAGTGAAAACCGCAAAACCCAAAGACAAACCCTATAAGCTTGCTGATGGCGGCGGTATGTATCTACTGATTAACACTAATGGTTCTAAATACTGGCGCATGAAGTACCGCTTTGCTGGTAAAGAAAAGATGCTTTCTATTGGCGTATACCCCGATGTAACGCTAGCCGATGCTCGCGAGAAACGCAGTGAAGCCAGGAAACTCCTCGCTGCTGGAGGCGATCCAGGGGAGGCAAAAAAGGAAGAAAAAATCGCGCAGCAAATGAGTCTGCAAAATACGTTCGAGGCTATTGCTCGCGAATGGCACCAGTCAAAAGCCGATCGGTGGTCATTACGCTATCGTGATGAAATCATTGATACCTTTGAAAAAGACATTTTTCCCTACATTGGCAAGCGCCCTATTGCCGAAATCAAACCAATGGAGTTACTGGAAGCACTGCGTAAAATGGAAAAACGTGGAGCTCTGGAGAAAATGCGCAAGGTCCGCCAGCGCTGTGGTGAGGTGTTCCGCTATGCAATTGTTACTGGCCGGGCAGACTATAACCCAGCCCCCGATCTTGCCAGTGCTTTAGCTACACCGAAAAAAGTACATTTTCCCTTTCTTACTGCTAATGAACTTCCCCACTTCCTCAACGATCTGGCGGGTTATACCGGAAGTATAATCACTAAGACAGCTACTCAGATCATTATGTTAACCGGCGTACGAACACAAGAACTGCGTTTTGCACGCTGGGAAGATATCGATTTTGAGACAAAATTGTGGGAGATCCCGGCAGAAGTAATGAAGATGAAGCGACCTCATATTGTGCCGCTCTCTGAGCAGGTCATTATGCTATTTAAGCAGCTTGAACCAATCTCAAAACATCATCCCCTAGTCTTTATCGGTAGAAATGATCCCCGCAAACCAATTAGTAAGGAAAGCATTAACCAAGTAATTGAATTACTTGGATATAAGGGAAGACTCACAGGGCACGGTTTCAGACACACCATGAGTACAATTCTGCATGAACAAGGCTTTAATTCTGCCTGGATTGAAATGCAGTTAGCTCATGTGGATAAAAATTCCATCAGGGGTACCTATAATCATGCCCTGTATCTCGATGGCCGCCGTGAAATGATGCAATGGTACGCTGATTACATTGATTCACTCTCCAGCCGGGAAAGTTAAGTCAAAAATACTTTTCCCTGATGTTTTCCTCAATTAAGTATTTTATCCTCTGGCCTACAAGGCTGGAGGATTTTTGTTATTATATTATTTTTTGCGTCTTCAAACTTATTACAAAAACATAATTAAAAGCAAATTGACATTTTTAAATTGGCAATTACAAAATACAGCCTTGCAGTTATTTCGATACCTTTAGAAAAGGAAAAGTTGATTCAGATATAATTTAGCATTTCAATCATCTGACATCATTATAAAAAATGAGATTCACATAAAGATAAAATTATTGTTCTCAAGGAAAGCATGAAGGGGCTTTGTAAGCAATATTCATTCAGTGCCAAGACAGGACTTGATACACAGAATCTCAACTTTTATGCTCTCAGACTATATCACCACATGTTTTACAGGCTCAGAAAATGAACGATAGATTATGCTTTGAAGTGCACGATAACCAGGGTTATTTCGTATTTCCGGATACCTGGTTTGGCCCATTGCTGGGGGAGTTTGAAGAAGTGCTTGATGCATACGACGCTGATGAAATCAGCGAGACGAGTTACATCAACAAACTCCGACGCCTTGCTCAACGGGAGCCGGACTTTATTGATATACACGCTCATCTGGCATATGCATTTCTGGAACAGAATGCCCCGCGTAAGGCACTGAACGCCGCTCTTAAAGGACTGGCGGCAGGTAATCGTATCATCCCGGAAAGTTTCTGTGGTGAAATAATCTGGATGCATCCCGAAAACCGGCCTTATCTGCGCGCGCTTTATGCAGCAATTCTCGCAAATGTGCACTTACAGCGCCATCAGGATGCGGTTATGCTCACTGATAAAATACTGGCATACAATCCTGAAGATAATCAGGGGGCTCGTTGGTTGTTGGGTTCAGGGCTGTTACGCACCGGCGATCATGAGCGAGCCTTCAGTGTACTGAAAGAGCATGCTGATGAATTTTCACCTTACTGGTATGAACTCGGTCTCCTGCATTTTCTGAACGGGGAACATGTTAAGGCCGCCACAGCTTTTCGCCATGGCTTTGCCACAAACACTTACATCGCAGAAATGCTGTGCGGAAATCTGCATCCATTTCCACTTGCTGTGTGGCATGACTTCTCCGGCTCTCTGGATACGGCAGAAGATTACTATGCAACATACTCACCATTATGGGGACAATATCCGGAAGCATTGCTGTTTGTAAACTGGCTCTATAATCATTCCTCTGTGCTGCATGAACGGGCAGAAATCATTAAATGCGCCGAAATGCTGATGCAGGAAGATGATTTCGAAATATGCGAAAGTATTTTAAGACAGCAGGAGAAGTTGCGTGAAAGAATTGATGAGACGCTTTCTGAGAAAATTGTACAGAAATGCAGAAATATGAATGGTGAATATGTCTGGCCCTAGATATTGCCGTTTTCAGCGGCAGGCATGAAACATACTGGCATACAGTATCAGTAGATATTGCATTAGTGTATCCTGCACACAAGTAATAATTTATCCACCAATAATAACACTGTTAATGTCCCCTTCCCCTGGTTGTCAGCCAGGGGTTATCTTCTGAATATTTCTTTTGAAAAGGATAACACAGTAAATTATTTTTATGAATTATCCCATGGACTCATTAACACCCTTTCATAATGCTTTATTGTCAAACACGTTATGGCTGACATCAAAAAAAACCGGATTTCCTCTGCCAGCGGGTAATCACCTTCCCGGTGTTTTCGGTTGGTCTGGTTACTCCTGTCTGGTTATTAGCAAGATAATTGCTATAAACAGTGGAAAACTCATCGTACATAATCTGGTGATGAACATTACGCTTATTTTCCCTTGACCGGAAGAATCAGAGGCTGTGGTTTCAGTCATACAGTCTATCTCCTTTAATCGGAGTTGGCTCTTTCCCTGGCCGTATACGGCGAACAGATTCTCGTATTACCAGTTTCCCATACAAAAGTAATGCACCAACAGTTGCATCAGGACGTACAAGTCTTTGTTGTAACATATGTACCGCTTCAGTACCCAGTTCATCGCGAGGTACATGTACTGCCGTAAGTGGCACATCTTCTATTGCAGCCAGATTAAACCCATCAATACTCATTACGGACACATCTTGTGGCACTCGTATATTACGTTTTTTTAAAGCGTTAATTATACCTGCAGCAATGAAGTCCCCACTTGCCAAAAAAGCAGTCGGTAGCATACTTTTCTCTGTCATATCCAGCCATGCTCCGACTTTTTCTTCGGCTTCTTTGGCGCTGAAACTATTAATAGTGAGTAAATCTCTGTCATCTTTAAAGTTCTGATTCTGTCTCTCCCATGCTTCTTTAATTCCGGCAAGTCGCAGTTCCATTGTGTATCGACGTAAACACATAATGTTCATTACTCTGCGATGCCCCATTTCAAACAGAAAGTGAGACGCAAAAGCACCAATGTTTTTGTGATCTGGAGCAACTGTGGGAAGACGCATACGTCGATCATGGCAGTTAATCATTACGCACGGCTTAGAAAAATCTGCTGCAAGATCATGTATATGAGGATCATCAATACCAAGCAATATTGCAGCCTGTGTTTCTGCCTCATTCATGCGCGCCAGGAATTTTGAAGGTGTACTATCGAACTCATCAAGGGCACAGTAACGCAACCGAACCTCATAATGCGATAATGCCTTGCTGATGCTTTGGATTACGCGGAAATAAAAAATGTCTGTTCGCTCATCAAAAGCCCGTTGAGGAGCAAAAATGACAAGGTTGTTTAACAACATACGGCCGGATGCCATTCCATCCATAACCCCAAGCTCTCTGGCACACGCCAATACTTTCTCGCGGGCACGATAACTGGTATTAGCTTTACCCGCTAAAACCCGTGACACGGTGCTGGATGAAAGGCCTGTTCGCATGGCAATATCAGCAATCTTTAGTTTTTTTTCCATATTGTGATCTATCTCTAATTTCAAAATGAAAAAATTCTCATGGGATGGAATAGCCTGATTGCAAGGACTTCTAACTATTTTTAGAATTTATATGAACTACTTATGAAAAAACGTGCACAATATCAACTTTTTTTCATCGCCCCCCTCTTTTATTGTGAATGAGTAGTTCCGGTTTAAGTATTAAGCCGAAAGGTAAAGTGGGATGTGGCAACCCCGAGCTGCGTTGTCGCTCGATCATTTATTACATCCGGTGGGGTGATTATGAGTCAGGATATAAATAATAATATAGCTGTCAGCAAACACCGTCGAATAATAAGACAACTACGGTGGTGGATGTTAATCCTTTTTCTAATGGGTGTTACTGTCAATTATATTACCAGAAACTCATTAGGTATTTTGGCACCAGAGTTAAAAGACAGCCTTGGAATTACAACTGAACAATACTCCTGGATTGTTGGTGGATTTCAGCTTGCATATACCCTTTTTCAGCCACTTTGTGGATGGCTAATTGATGTTATTGGGCTCAAGATTGGATTTATGATTTGTGCTTCATTATGGGGAATTGCTTGTCTTCTGCATGCAGGAGCAGGAAGCTGGATACAGCTTGCGTTGCTTCGTTTTTTCATGGGAGGTGCTGAGGCTTCTGCGACACCTGCAAATGCAAAAATTATAGGTGAGTGGTTTCCAAAATCTGAACGTCCTGTTGCTGCTGGCTGGGCGGGTGTCGGTTTTTCTATCGGTGCAATGCTTGCACCACCAATTATTTACTTTGCACATGCGTCATTTGGTTGGCAGGGTGCATTTATGTTTACAGGTGCACTTGCAATTCTTTGGGTTTTCCTTTGGTGGGCGTGTTATAACACACCAGAAGAGCACCCAAACTTAAGTAAAAATGAGCTCAACTTTATCCGACAGGATAACGAAGCTCCTCCGGTAAAAATGCCTTTTCTGACCGCGTTAAAAACAGTTAGTAAAAATAAACGCTTTTATGGAATCGCTATCCCTGCATTTATGGCAGAGCCAGCATGGGCTGTAATGAGCTTTTGGGTGCCATTATATCTTGCAAAAGCATATGGCATGGACCTTAAACAAATAGCTCTGTTTGCATGGTTACCATTTCTTTGCGCTGATTTAGGAAGTATTGCCAGCGGATATCTGACAAAACTCTATACCCGTCTGTTTGGGTTAAGCAGAGTAAATTCTGTTATTGCGTCCTCTGTAAGCGGAGCATTTCTAATGGTTTCGCTTGCTGTGATTGCTTTTATCGACAATCCATATATTGCTATTGTACTTATCTCCATTGGTGGTTTTGGTCATCAGATAATTTCCTGCATGTTAAGTGCCCTGGTCGTTGAATCTTTTGATAAGGGGCAGATGGCCACTGTTAATGGAATGCGTGGTTCAGCCGCATGGATTGCCAGCTTTTTGTTCTCACTGATTATTGGCGTTACTGCTGACAAAATAGGCTTTAACCCGCTATTTATCGCCATGGGATTTTTTGATCTTATTGGTGCTTTTTTTCTGGTTACTTTTATTGCAGAACGTCGCAAAAAACGCACCTGAGGGAGTATGTGGAGATGAAAACATTAAAAAACTGGAAACTACAAAATCAGTCAGCCCATCATATAGAGCTATTAGTTGATGGTCAGCATTCTCTTTGCCTGTATATACTCGAAGAAAATATGTTCCGGGTTCTATTAAAACGGAAGGGGGTTTTGTCGCTGGACCGAACCTGGAGCATTGCTCCGGAAAAGGATGTCCCGTGGGAAGGGCGTCATCGCGAAGATATTAGCGGTTTTTCACTGCCGACCTGGAACATGGAGCAGAATGATGAATTACTGACAATCACGACCAGTTCATTACGCGTAATTATTCACAAGCCTTTATGGCTTGAATGGCATTATAAGGATAATGCTGGTCAGTGGCAGGAACTTGTTAATGATCGCCCTACCAGTGCTTATCTGATAAACGCTCATGGTGATGGTGTTGCACACTATCAAAGTCGACGTAATGACGAGCGTTTTTATGGACTTGGTGATAAATCCGGGGATCTGCAACGCACAGGAAAACGCTATGAAATGCGGAACCTGGACGCAATGGGATATAATGCAGTAAGTACAGACCCTCTTTATAAACATATTCCATTTACAATTACTCACCGTAGCGATATTAGCTTTGGATTATTTTATGATAACCTCAGCAATAGTTGGCTGGATTTAGGTAATGAAATAGATAATTATCATACAACTTACCGCCGTTGGCAGGCTGAGGCGGGAGATATTGATTATTATCTTTTCACTGGCAGATGTGTACTTGATATCACCAAAGCCTTTGTTCGTTTGACGGGGAAAACACTCTTCGGTCCAAAATGGAGTCTTGGGTACAGCGGTTCCACGATGCACTATACAGATGCACCGGATGCTCAGAATCAATTGATGCAGTTTATTCGTCTTTGTAAGGAACATGCTATTCCATGTGATTCTTTCCAGCTATCTTCTGGTTATACTTCTATTAATGGTAAACGCTACGTATTCAACTGGAATTACGACAAAGTTCCACACCCTAAAATGATGAGTCAGGAGTTTCATAATGCAGGGATACACCTGGCCGCTAATATAAAACCATGTTTATTGCAGGATCATCCTCGCTATAACGAAGTAGCAGAACAAGAGCTCTTTATTCGTGACTCTGAATACAACGTCCCGGAACGCTCCAGCTTCTGGGATGATGAGGGTTCTCATCTGGACTTTACGAACCCACAAACAGTCGCATGGTGGCAGGAAGGTGTAACCACACAACTACTTGAAATGGGAATTGATTCCACCTGGAATGATAACAATGAGTTTGAAGTATGGGATGGGGAAGCGCGCTGTCATGGTTTTGGCAAAGAAATCGCCATTAAACACATTCGGCCAGTAATGCCTCTTTTAATGTGCAGAGCATCTATGGAAGCACAGCAAAAATTTGCACCGAACAAACGACCATATTTGATTTCCCGCTCTGGATGCGCCGGATTGCAGCGTTATGTTCAGACATGGAGTGGGGACAACCGAACTAACTGGGATACCCTTCGATACAACACCCGCATGGGGCTGGGAATGAGCCTCTCAGGATTGTATAACATTGGTCATGATGTCGGTGGTTTTTCTGGTGATAAGCCTGATCCAGAATTATTTGTTCGTTGGGTTCAGAACGGTGTTATGCACCCCCGATTTACGATCCACTCGTGGAATGATGATCATACTGTCAATGAACCATGGATGTATCCGGAAGTAACACCCGCGATTCGTAGTGCAATTGAGTTACGTTATCGTCTTATGCCTTATTTATATACATTATTGTGGCAGGCACATGCCGATGATGAGCCAATATTACGTCCAACCTTCCTTGATCATGAGCACGATGTTCAGACATTTGAAGAATGTGATGATTTTATGCTGGGACGCGATATTCTGGTTGCAAGTGTCGTGGAAGCAGGGCAACGACAACGACGAGTATGGTTACCCGACAACAAAACAGGATGGTACGACTTTTACAATGGCGAATGGTTCTGTGGTGGTCAATGGATAACAATCGACGCGCCACTGGAAAAACTACCATTATTAGTACGTGCAGGTGCAGGTATTCCTCTTAGTGAACGTATAACATACGTGAGTGAAGCGGAAGATAATCATCGTAAATTGAAATTATTCCCAATTAAAGGAACGGGTAAATCCACCGGACTTCTGTTTGAAGATGATGGCGAAACTTGGGGATATACTGAAGGTAATGCTCTGTGGCTTGAATGGGAGCTGGACTGCACAGCCACTACAATTGAGTTAAGAATAAACACTCATGGAGATTATCGCCCTGCATGGGAAACATTGAAAGTGATAATTCCTCAGGGAGAAAGTCGTCAACTACTGATTAACGGCATTGAGGCTTATGAATGGAATATGAACTTATCCTGTAATGATTAATTTATTGTAGAGGGTAAATCATGGCCAAATAAAGGCACTGTAAGAGTAAAACTTATAGTGCCTTTATATACAAGCCAGATTATAACGCCATGCAATGAAACGCCCCCATGCATACGTAGATTAACTATCTCTTACCATTTTACATATCCGAAAGAATATGTTTTAACAGAAAGGTAAAACATGAGCGATAATAAAAAAGAGCACTTCCACAATGTAATAATAAGATGGGTTATTATTTTCGCCACTATTGAATACATAAATTTATTTATAAAGTTTCTCTAAAGTCTTAATACCCATCCCATCAAAAAACAATGCGGGGTTGTTAAAATAACAACATAACACTGTTTTCATGAGAATAGTAAAGCGTTTATTCAAAACCGTTTATAGGGTAATGACTCCAACTTACTGATAGTGTTTTATGTTCAGATAATGCCCGATGACCTTGTCATGCAGCTCCACCGATTTTGAGAACGACAGTGACTTCCGTCCCAGCCTTGCCAGATGTTGTCTCAGATTCAGATTATGTCGCTCAATGCGCTGAGTGTAACGCTTGCTGATAACGTGCAGCTTTCCCTTCAGGCGTGATTCATACAGCGGCCAGCCATCCGTCATCCATACCACGACCTCAAAGGCCGACAGCAGGCTCAGAAGACGCTCCAGTGTGGCCAGAGTGCGTTCACCGAAGACGTGCGCCACAACCGTCCTCCGTATCCTGTCATACGCGTAAAACAGCCAGCGCTGACGTGATTTAGCACCGACGTAGCCCCACTGTTCGTCCATTTCAGCGCAGACAATCACATCACTGCCCGGTTGTATGCGCGAGGTTACCGACTGCGGCCTGAGTTTTTTAAGTGACGTAAAACCGTGTTGAGGCCAACGCCCATAATGCGTGCACTGGCGCGACATCCGACGCCATTCATGGCCATATCAATGATTTTCTGGTGCGTACCGGGCTGAGAGGCGGTGTAAGTGAACTGTAGTTGCCATGTTTTACGGCAATGAGAGCAGAGATAGCGCTGATGTCCGGCAGTGCTTTTGCCGTTACGCACCACGCCTTCAGTAGCGAAGCAGGAAGGACATCTGATGGAAATGGAAGCCACGCAAGCACCTTAAAATCACCATCATACACTAAATCAGTAAGTTGGCAGCATTACCGCAAGAACATTAGGAATAATTTATATAAAAAAGGTTGTTGTCTCCATGATTTAAACTTAGTGTATATATATACTCTATAATAAATACAGGAAGTATCACGAGACGTCTGGATACGGTAAATAACTAGGAGAAAGTGGTAAGGTATAATGACACTTGTTTTTAATGGAAATATTATTTCTAATCTGTTCAATATCAATGAAATAATGTACTGCATGGTTGACAAAAATATGCATCACTAAAGAAAAATAGCATGAATAAGAAAATGCGAATTTCACTATTTCTGGCCAGTGTACTTTATTCTGTACAATCTCATTTTTCTGGTGCACAAACAATACAACTCAATGGTAATGGAATCTCTGAAAGCATAATCAGGAGTATTACAGGTACTGATGGAAACGAGGCGCTAAACATCAGCGTGCCTCCTGAAACCAATTATAATGACAATATATTATCTGTTGAAAGTAGTGTTAACATCAAAGGAGGAACAAGCAATACATCAATTGGTGGAGCAGGTGTCTACGGTGTAAACTTCACACTAAATAATAATGGTAGTATTTGGGGAGGAGATGGATATAATGGTGGAGTTGCTGTCAGTGGAAACGAAATATTGATAAGAAATTACCGAAATGTATATGGGGGTAATGGTCTTGGTGGCTCAGGAAGTAGCGGAGGTGCAGGGTTAAGCGGGGATGATATTATAGTTGATAATTACAGAAGTATATACGGAGGTGATGATGTAGGTGGGACAGGTGGTTCCGGTGTAACCGGTAGCAATATTACAGTGCATAATTCCGGAGGAATATTGGGCGGTAATGGCGTAAACGGTGGTGATGGTATTAATGGTAGTAATCTTTTCATTACTAACGACAACATGATATCTGGAGGATATGGAATAAAACAAGGGGGAGATGCTATTTCTGGAAATCAAATCACTTTGAATAATAACGGTATTGTTCAGGGGGGATATGGCCCCGACGGTGGTTGCTCTGTTTATGGAGAAGATATCCATATTAATAATCATGGTAATCTTTCAGGATTATATAATAGCCAAAAAGATGCTTATAATACATCAATAATTTTTTCTGGCGGGTATAATTCATTAGATATTTATTCAGATTCTGTGATTAATGGTGATATTAAACTAGCTAGTATACCTGTTAATGGTACAAATGAATTAATTATTAAAAACATCAATAACGCAATAGCAATTAATGGTGGGCTAATGATTGGGAATGGCTCATCTGTTTATCTGTCAGGCAAGAACTCCATTTTTAACGGAAATATAAGTATTGATGAAGACGCATCTATGAACCTGTCTGTAGGAAATGCTAATGTTCACGCAAATACTATTACATTAAAAAGTGATTCATGGCTTAATATAGACACATCAATTAAGAACTGGACTCAGGACTATTACACATTATTGTCGTCAGACACAGGTATCTCGATCGCTGATAATAGTCACATTGTACAATACAATGTATTACTGACAGAAGGTGCTGAAAGTTATGTTTATACGTCTTTAAATGACGACGATAACAAACTGATATCCATGCTGAGATGGAATAATACAAAAGGGATGGGATATGGAACCTTTAATATAGAAAAAGATGCAACTCTGAACATAGGCGTTTCTCTTTCCGATAATCTTTCACCTTTATTATATGATGGCTGGGACGGCAAAAGTCTGACAAAATCAGGTAATGGTACTCTTATACTTTCTGCAACAAACAATTATACAGGAAATACAGAGGTTAAATCTGGCGTATTAATTCTTGCTGCACCTGATGCTCTTGGTCGGACTGAGTATTTATATTTATCCCGTGGCGCAGAACTGGATATGAATGGGTATCCTCAGACAATAAGCAAACTACTGACGGCTGCAGGCTCTGTGCTGAACATTCATGGCGGAAGCCTGATACTGAATAATGGAGGAGAATCTGCAGGTACTATTGCAGGGGATGGTTCTCTGAACATAAATGGGGGAATGCTTGATATAACGGGTAATAATCGTAATTTTTCCGGTGTTTTTACCGTGAATAAGGGGGCTCATTTGGCTGTATCCACGGCTGATAATCTGGGGACAGCCTTTGTTGATAACTATGGCACATTAACTCTGAACAGTACATCAGCATGGCAGCTTACCAACAATATCAGTGGTTATGGTAATGTTCGCAAGACGGGAGCAGGTGCACTGAACATTAGCGATAACGCAAAATGGACCGGGATGACAGATATTATTCAGGGGACAGTGATACTGGGGAACGCAGATTCACCGGTGATGCTCGGCAGTAACCAGGTCATTGTTGAAGAGCAGGGCAAACTCTCCGGGTTTGGGGGCGTTGCAGGAAATCTGAGCAATAGTGGTATAGTCGATCTCACTACATATATGCCGGGTAATATACTGACTGTCGGAGGGAATTACACTGGCAGAAATGGACTTATTCTCCTCCAGACAGAAACAGGTGGTGACAATTCGAAAACAGATCGTCTGGTGATTAAAGGTAATGCCAGTGGCCGTACCCGTGTCGCTGTTACTCAGGCCGGTGGTACTGGTGCAGAGACACTTAATGGGATTGAAGTGATTCACGTCAGTGGCAATGCTGATAATGCTGAATTCATTCAGACGGAACGTATTACAGCCGGAGCTTATGATTACATACTGAAACGTGGTCAGGGGATTAACAGCACTAACTGGTATCTGATTAGCAGAAAAGACATTCCTGTACCACAACCTGAAGCTGTACCGGAAAACCATGATAATAATTTGCGTCCTGAGGCAGGTAGCTATGTTGCCAGTATTGCTGCTGCAAATAATCTGTTTGTAACGAATCTGTATGAACGACAGGGACAGGAGTTGTATATCAGCCACATGACAGGAGAAGAAAATGAAGCAGGTATCTGGATGTATAATAAAGGAAAACATAATCGCTGGCGTGACAACAGTAGTCAGCTGAGAACCCGGGGGAATAGCTACGTTGTGTTAATAGGGGGAGATATAGCTCAGTGGAGCCTGAATGGTACCGATCGCTGGCATACAGGTATGATGGCTGGCTATGGTCATAATAATAACAGTACGAATGCCCTGAGCACCGGATACCATTCGGAAGGAAGAATGAATGGATACACAGCGGGTCTTTATGCAACATGGTATGCCAATGATGAAACACACAATGGTTCTTATCTTGATAGCTGGCTGCAATACAGCTGGTTTGATAATCATATAAATGGAGAACGGCTGCCTGCTGAGTCATGGAAGTCAAAAGGGTTTACGGTATCTCTGGAAGCAGGATATTCATGGAAGGCTGGAGAGTTTACCGACAATTACAAGGGAAGTCATGAATGGTATGTTCAGCCGCAGCTTCAGGTTGTCCGGATGAATGTAAAATCAGACAAATATCATGAAAGTAACGGAACCAGTATTGAAAATACCGGTAACGGAAATATTCTCACCCGCCTGGGAGCAAGAACATGGCTTACCAGCAAAAACGGTAAAAATACGCGGTATGCGGTTCCGTTCAGACCATTTGTGGAGGCACACTGGTTGCACAATAGTCGTGTTTTCGGCACCAGTATGAATGGTGTAAGTATATACCAGGATGGTGCGCGTGATATCGGAGAAATAAATGGTGGTGTTGTGGGAATGATAACACCAGAAGTAGCATTCCGGGCTGATGCAGGCATTCAACTTGGAGAACATGGATACCATAATACATCTGCCATGTTGAGTGTGGAATATCGTTTCTGATGTGTCTTTACATTATAAATATCCTTCACAAAATATTGTTGATAAGACATGGTTAGGTGGTGAGCTGCCTCGGAAAATATGACGACAGTAATGATTTCTAAGAGATTTGAAATGCGTTGATAACAAAATCTGAAATATAGGAGTCTGTTTAGGATTGTGTGTAAATGCCTTTTCTCAAAAGTAACCGTCCAGGCGGTCACTGAATCCGATAATAAAGCGGCTTATTGCCATACCCCAGTCCTTCAACGGCATCGTCCATTTCGGGGACGATGCCTGTATTGCCAGACACACCACTTTTTTCACCGGCTCGTCTGTCGGAAACACTTACGCTTTTTGATCGCATGGCGGATCACGCTGTTTAGCGACCCGATGGCATTCGTCAGCGACAGCGACGACTCTTACCGCTGGAACGAAGTGGATAAGCGCTTCAGTGTCGACGACACGCCGAACGAGCCGAACCGCTTCGGCTGGGTGGGGGAAATCGATCCATATGGTTATTTTTCAGAAAATAATGAGAACATCTGTGCTTTATATAACCAGATAAAACCACGCAATAAGCATAAATATTACAGGTGATAATACTTTTATTTATCACTTCGGTTATATTCAATAAACATAATAACTTTCTCTTAAATCACAGGTCCAGCCATTGCAGTTGTTATCAGACGTAGATTAGGATGCCAGTGCATTTACATGGGATGGTTTGTGTATCCACCGGGTATAATGCGTGATATCATTAATTTCAACACTAACTGTGCGATTGTCTTTCATGCCTGCCCTCCGGGCAGGCTTTTTTCTGCATGCAGAAAAAAATCACCGGAAAAAACGGCAGCAGATAAAAAAGAGTGCTGACAGGGATATTATTTCATCCGCTCACTGGCGAGATGATAAACGTTGCTACGTTCACGTTTACCTACTGCGACTACCGCAATAATTAACATATCATCAATAACCTGATAAACAAGACGAATGAATCGCCACAGGTTTAATAGACACCTCAGAGTCATTTAAGATGACTTAAAGAGAGGTGCCCATGAGCGGTAAGCGTTATCCCGAAGAGTTTAAAATTGAAGCAGTCAAACAGGTTGTTGATCGCGGTTATTCTATTGCCAGCGTTGCAACACGTCTCGATATCACCACCCACAGCCTTTACTCCTGGATAAAGAAGTACGGTCCGGATTCTTCCACTAATAAAGAACAGTCAGATGCTCAGGCCGAGATCCGCCGTCTCCAGAAAGAGCTGAAGCGGGTTACCGACGAACGGGACATATTAAAAAAAGCCGTGGCGTACTTCGCAAAGCTGTCCGACTGAGGTACGCCTTTATCCGTGACAACACCTGTTGCTGGCCTGTTCGCCTGCTCTGTCGGGTGCTGGATGTTCATCCCAGTGGTTTTTACGCCTGGCTTCAGCAGTCGCATTCACAACGCCATCAGGCAGACCTGAGACTGACAGGACAGATTAAACAGTTCTGGCTGGAATCGGGATGCGTCTATGGTTATCGCAAAATCCATTTAGATCTGCGGGACAGCGGGCAACAGTGCGGAGTGAACAGAGTCTGGCGACTGATGAAACGTATCGGGATAAAGGCTCAGGTCGGATACCGGAGCCCGCGGGCTCGTAAAGGCGAGGCCAGTATCGTGTCGCCCAACAGGCTTCAGCGACAGTTCAATCCGGATGCTCCGGATGAGCGTTGGGTAACGGACATAACCTACATAAGGACCCACGAAGGCTGGCTGTATCTTGCCGTGGTTGTTGATCTGTTCTCACGCAAAATTATCGGCTGGTCCATGCAATCCCGGATGACAAAAGACATTGTCCTGAACGCACTGCTGATGGCTGTATGGCGGCGTAATCCCCAAAAACAGGTGCTGGTTCATTCGGATCAGGGCAGTCAGTACACAAGCCATGAATGGCAGTCGTTCCTGAAATCACACGGCCTGGAGGGCAGCATGAGCCGTCGCGGTAACTGCCATGATAATGCGGTTGCAGAAAGCTTTTTCCAGTTGTTGAAACGCGAACGGATAAAGAAAAAGATCTACGGAACGCGGGAAGAAGCCCGCAGCGATATTTTTGATTACATCGAAATGTTTTATAACAGTAAGCGTCGGCATGGTTCCAGCGATCAGATGTCACCGACAGAATATGAAAACCAGTATTATCAACGGCTCGGAAGTGTCTAAATTATCCGTGGCGATTCAGTATTAAACTTATTGCTTAAATAGATGATATAACACATCTTCCATTGCACGGACTCAGCAAAAACTGTCGTTCTGGCAATCTTAACAAGATCACTTATCGGTTAATTTCATCAGTAAACAATGGAATATCACACTGATAAAATGAACACTCAGGGTGAGATGATAATATTTACATAAATAACATTGCTGAAGATTATTTACTTCATGCGGATAAACGATAAAATACAAAAGAGTATATTTTTCAATGTAAGAGTCAATTGTTCATCTCCACTGGCGATCACGCTCAGCATACAAACAAAGTGAGTCCTCCTGCTTAGTCATTGCGTATCAGAAACTAAAAAACAAAAGATTCTGCAAACAACGTGACATTTTTTATGACATTTCCCGAATACAGGTATATCAATAAACGGTAGTCATCGTTGAATTAATAAGTCTTACAGAGCTATACGTAGCTTATAAAACCACTCAACGACCACCATCACCTGACTATTTATCGGGAGTATCGTCTGTATAAATCTATAAATAATAACACCTGTTATTAAAATAAGAATACTGTCAGCCGTAAACTATTAACACAACACCTGTCCACTCTATCTGTTCTTTTAACTCAACCGGCGTCGAAAATATTTCCTGATTAGTGCATCATAGTCTTCTTTTTTCTTTCTCAACCATCAAACTAAACACAACATTCACAACCACACAATAAAACAAAACCAAAACATAAGATTAACAATTCCAGTCAACAGGAAAACACTGAATATTGAGGTGCGCTGTAACCTGGACAGCGCATACGGCGCATGTGATCAACACAGCCCATTCTTTTCTGTCATCCCCAAAATGCAGAACAAACAAGCATAACCAAATGAATATAAAAGAAAATATGATTTTTCACCATCATAAAAATATCAATATATCTTTATATAAAAACACTGATAACATGACATAGACATTTAACAACATAAGCAAATCACAACAAAAACATTTGATAATCACTTAGTGACAAAATAAAATTGAGACGATTTTGTTATAAGAGAGGCGATATGGAGTGAGATAATGAATAACGAACAGATGCTTATCAAATGCAAAGATCCCCGTAAATGTCGGTTTTATGCCGAATATCTGAATCACAAATACCCCAATGAATTCCCTCAGTTTGCGCCTGACAACCCACAAAACTGTATCAGAAATGTTAATTCGTTTTTAAAAGAAAAGTATTATAAAGCTTCAAACAATTCTTTTGGTGTTTTTGGTTCGACTGCAGAAGAAGCTCTCAGCAAAGAAATTAATGAACTTGAAATTATTGCAGGGCAGGCAATACTGCCTGAAGAGAGTTTTCTCTGGTTGAAAACTGACGAACTTGCGACTTTCTTTACCTGGACTACTATTTATCTGTCGAAGGAAGATCATACAAATTTCCCTAAAATAAACCATAATTCATCAGGAATAAAAAACGGAATTGAAGTCAGAAAAATACGAACAGTTACCGATGAAACGTTAAACACTTACAAAAAAAGTAACCTTCCGGATAATCCATCATCCCATAACGAACGAATAAAAGTAATCATTTCATATTTTGATTCCTGTCATTCTTTAATTAATAAAAATGCAAAAAGCATATACCTCGAGGAACTCAGGCAGACGTGGCTTAAAAATAAAAGCGCTTGTCAAAAGTTTAAGTGGCTCCTTCCTGACGATGATGAAATGTGTCAGTGGTTCTGGACAAGACTGAAACAAAAACAGGATGAAACACATCCGGTACATAACCCGGTGACCCGGTGGTTCATACCATCTTCAACGAAAGAATATTATCTTGCCTCTCTCGTCGCCTTTGCTTTATGGAAAGAGGCACCTGATACCATTGAACTGTTCAGAACACGCATAAATCATGCCTGGCATCAAAAAAAACAAAAAGACAAATATCGGAGTGATGGTAAAAAGGCTATTAATATACATATAAGAAGCAATGCGAAAGAAATGCTTGATGAACTCAGAACTGTTTACGGTCTGAGAACAGGAGAGTTTTTTGAAATGCTGATTACAGAAAAATATCTTGAACACAAGCGAAGGAAGTAATTCATTACCTGTTACATTCTAAATAATCTCAGACAGATATTATCTCCGTGAATCCCCCGCCACCTTTCCGGTGCGCGGGGTTTTGTCTTTTTTCACCGGGAATACATGTATGAATCCGTCTGATGCCATTGAGGCAATTGAAAAACCACTTTCTTCCCTGCCTTACTCGCTTTCCCGTCACATCCTGGAACATCTGCGCAAACTCACCAGTCACGAACCCGTGATTGGCATTATGGGTAAAAGCGGGGCCGGTAAATCCTCACTCTGTAATGCGCTGTTTCAGGGGGAGGTCACCCCGGTCAGTGATGTTCACGCCGGCACCCGGGAAGTGCGGCGCTTCCGTCTGAGTGGCCACGGTCACAGCATGGTTATCACTGACCTGCCCGGGGTGGGCGAGAGCCGGGACAGGGATGCAGAGTATGAAGCCCTGTACCGTGACATTCTGCCCGAACTGGACCTGGTGCTGTGGCTGATTAAAGCCGATGACCGCGCCCTGTCTGTGGATGAGTATTTCTGGCGACACATCCTGCACCGGGGACATCAGCAGGTGCTGTTTGTGGTGACGCAGGCCGACAAAACGGAGCCCTGCCATGAATGGGATATGGCCGGTATTCAGCCTTCTCCCGCACAGGCACAGAATATTCGCGAAAAAACGGAGGCGGTATTCCGTCTGTTCCGGCCCGTACATCCGGTTGTGGCCGTATCGGCCCGCACCGGCTGGGAACTGGATACGCTGGTCAGTGCGCTCATGACAGCGCTTCCCGACCATGCCGCCAGTCCCCTGATGACCCGCCTGCAGGACGAGCTGCGCACGGAATCTGTCCGGTCTCAGGCCCGTGAACAGTTTACCGGTGCGGTGGACCGGATATTTGACACAGCGGAGAGCGTCTGTATTGCCTCTGTTGCACGCACGGTTCTGCGTGCCGTCCGTGACTCGGTGGTCTCTGTTGCCCGCGCTGTATGGAACTGGATTTTCTTCTGAACACTCTGCCAGGGGAAATGCCTGATTACATTGCGTTAACCAACTGAAAACATGACACCCCCCCCTCATACCCACCTCTTTCTCTTGCGTGACTTCCCTGCTGTTAATAGAATAAAACGATCGATAAAACAGGTATCGATCGTTACTATCGATCGTTTATAGTGGTTAATGGTCTGCGAAAAGGCAGCTGAATCTCTTCATCATGCAGAACGGAATTGCACACAACGGACTGATACTTCTCTGGCGGATGAGAGAGGGGAAACATTTATGTCCGGGAAAAACCACTTTATCTGACCATGCTGTTTTGTACCTGCCGGTATCCACTTTTGTGGGTACCGGCTTTTTTATTCACCCTCTGTAAGGAAAAGCTGATGAAACGACATCTGAACACCAGCTACAGGCTGGTATGGAATCACATTACGGGCACCCTGGTGGTGGCTTCCGAACTGGCCCGCTCACGGGGAAAACGCGCCGGTGTGGCGGTTGCGCTGTCTCTTGCTGCTGTCACATCAGTCCCGGCACTGGCTGCTGACACGGTTGTACAGGCGGGAGAAACCGTGAACGACGGAACACTGACAAATCATGACAACCAGATTGTCTTCGGTACGGCCAACGGAATGACCATCAGTACCGGGCTGGAGTATGGGCCGGATAACGAGGCCAATACCGGCGGCCAATGGATACAAAATGGCGGTACCGCCAACAACACTACTGTCACCGGTGGTGGTCTTCAGAGAGTGAATGCCGGAGGAAGCGTTTCAGACACGGTTATCAGTGCCGGAGGCGGACAGAGCCTTCAGGGGCAGGCAGTGAACACCACTCTGAACGGCGGTGAGCAGTGGGTACATGAAGGCGGGATTGCAACGGGTACTGTCATTAATGAGAAGGGCTGGCAGGCCGTCAAATCCGGCGCAGTGGCAACCGACACGGTTGTGAATACCGGCGCGGAAGGGGGACCAGATGCAGAAAATGGTGATACCGGGCAGTTTGTTCGCGGAAATGCCGTACGTACCACCATCAATAAAAATGGTCGTCAGATTGTGGCTATTGAAGGAACAGCAAATACCACTGTGGTTTATGCCGGCGGCGACCAGACGGTACACGGGCATGCGCTGGATACCACACTGAATGGCGGTTACCAGTATGTGCACAACGGAGGCACAGCCTCTGACACGGTTGTAAACAGTGACGGCTGGCAGATTGTCAAGGAAGGTGGTCTGGCGGATTTCACCACCGTTAACCAGAAAGGCAAACTGCAGGTGAACGCCGGTGGTACAGCCACGAATGTCACCCTGAAACAGGGTGGAGCACTGGTCACCAGTACTGCGGCAACGGTTCTTGGCAGCAACCGTCTGGGCAATTTCACGGTGGAAAACGGTAAGGCTGACGGCGTTGTTCTGGAGTCCGGCGGTCGCCTGGATGTACTGGAAGGCCATTCAGCGCAGAAAACACGGGTGGATGACGGCGGAACCCTGGCAGTGTCTGCCGGTGGTAAGGCAACAGGTGTCACCATGACATCCGGTGGTGCCCTGATTGCAGACAGTGGTGCCACTGTTGAGGGGACCAATGCCAGCGGTAAGTTCAGTATTGATGGCATATCCGGTCAGGCCAGCGGCCTGCTGCTGGAAAATGGCGGCAGCTTTACGGTTAATGCCGGGGGACAGGCCAGCAACACCACTGTCGGATATCGTGGAACACTGACGCTGGCTGCCGGGGGAAGTCTGAGTGGCAGAACACAGCTCAGTAAAGGCGCCAGCATGGTACTGAATGGTGATGTGGTCAGTACCGGCGATATTGTTAACGCAGGGGAGATTCGCTTTGATAATCAGACGACACAGGATGCCGTCCTGAGCCGTGCTGTTGCAAAAGGCGACGCCCCGGTAACGTTCCATAAACTGACCACCAGTAACCTCACCGGTCAGGGTGGCACCATCAATATGCGTGTTCGCCTTGATGGCAGCAATGCCTCTGACCAGCTGGTGATTAATGGTGGTCAGGCAACCGGCAAAACCTGGCTTGCGTTCACAAATGTCGGAAACAGTAACCTCGGGGTGGCAACCTCCGGACAGGGTATCCGGGTTGTGGATGCACAGAATGGTGCCACCACAGAAGAAGGTGCGTTTGCCCTGAGTCGCCCGCTTCAGGCCGGTGCCTTTAACTACACCCTGAACCGTGACAGCGATGAAGACTGGTACCTGCGCAGTGAAAATGCTTATCGTGCTGAAGTCCCCCTGTATGCCTCCATGCTGACACAGGCAATGGACTATGACCGGATTCTGGCAGGCTCCCGCAGCCATCAGACCGGTGTAAACGGTGAAAATAACAGCGTCCGTCTCAGCATTCAGGGCGGTCATCTCGGTCACGATAACAACGGCGGTATTGCCCGTGGGGCCACGCCGGAAAGCAGCGGCAGCTATGGCTTCGTCCGTCTGGAGAGTGACCTGCTGAGAACAGAGGTTGCCGGTATGTCTGTGACCGCGGGGGTATATGGTGCTGCTGGCCATTCTTCCGTTGATGTTAAGGATGATGACGGCTCCCGCGCCGGCACGGTCCGGGATGATGCCGGCAGCCTGGGCGGATACCTGAATCTGGTACACACGTCCTCCGGCCTGTGGGCTGACATTGTGGCACAGGGAACCCGCCACAGCATGAAAGCGTCATCGGACAATAACGACTTCCGCGCCCGGGGCTGGGGCTGGCTGGGCTCACTGGAAACCGGTCTGCCCTTCAGTATCACTGACAACCTGATGCTGGAGCCACAACTGCAGTATACCTGGCAGGGACTCTCCCTGGATGACGGCCAGGATAACGCCGGTTATGTGAAGTTCGGGCATGGCAGTGCACAACATGTGCGTGCCGGTTTCCGTCTGGGCAGCCACAACGATATGAGCTTTGGTGAAGGCACCTCATCCCGTGACACCCTGCGCGACAGTGCAAAACACAGTGTGAGTGAACTGCCGGTGAACTGGTGGGTACAGCCTTCTGTTATCCGCACCTTCAGTTCCCGGGGTGACATGAGCATGGGGACAGCCGCCGCCGGCAGTAACATGACGTTCTCACCGTCCCGGAATGGCACGTCACTGGACCTGCAGGCCGGACTGGAAGCCCGTGTCCGGGAAAATATCACCCTGGGCGTTCAGGTCGGTTATGCCCACAGCGTCAGCGGCAGCAGCGCTGAAGGTTATAACGGTCAGGCCACGCTGAATGTGACTTTCTGATAATCAGGTCACTCCCCTTCAGGCCCCGGTCATCATGACCGGGGCTTTTTACTTTCAGGGAGCAACAGATATGCCGGGTTGTACATCACGTTTATTGCCGAAGGCTCTTTTGCTGCCAAATGGCATCTGAATCGTTCACAATTTGGCCGGTTATTGCCCGATCCCGATGGGGTTATTGGGTGATCTCCTTCCATAAAAATACGCAGCTCGCCAGTGAAGGGCTTCTCAGACAATAAACGTCATTCATTTCGTCCATCAGGCCGCGTCTTCTCCGGGAGACGCGGCTTTTTCATTTATACCGCTAACTCATTCATAAGGAATAAATCATGCGATTAGCCAGTCGTTTTGGTTATGCGAACCAGATACGCCGTGACCGCCCCTTAACCCGTGAAGAACTGATGCAGGTCGTCCCCAGCGTATTCGGGGAAGAGAAACACACATCCAGAAGCGAGAACTATACCTGGATCCCCACCATCACCGTGCTGGAAAGCCTGCAGCGGGAAGGCTTCCAGCCATTCTTCGCCTGCCAGACCCGCGTGCGCGACCCGGGCCGCCGGGGATACACCAAACACATGCTGCGTCTGCGCCGTGACGGGGAGATAAACGGACAACATGTCCCTGAAATCATCCTGCTGAACTCCCATGACGGTACCTCCAGCTACCAGATGCTGCCGGGTTACTTCAGGTTCGTCTGCCAGAACGGATGCGTCTGTGGTCAGTCTCTGGGGGAAGTGCGTGTTCCACACCGGGGAGACGTAGTGGAGAAAGTTATCGAAGGGGCTTACGAGGTGGTGGAGGTTTTTGACCGGATTGAGGAGAAGCGTGATGCCATGCAGTCGCTGGTCCTGCCGCCACCGGCACGCCAGGCGCTGGCACAGGCGGCACTGACTTACCGTTATGGTGACGAACATCAGCCCGTCACCACTGCTGACATTCTGACACCGCGACGCCGGGAGGATTACGGTAAGGACCTGTGGAGTGCTTATCAGACCATCCAGGAGAATATGCTGAAAGGCGGGATTTCCGGTCGCAGTGCCAGAGGAAAACGTATCCATACCCGTACCATTCACAGCATCGACACCGACATTAAGCTCAACCGGGCGTTGTGGGTGATGGCAGAAACACTGCTGGAGAGCATGCGCTGATGCCTTTTCCCTGAAAGCGCAGTCCTGACTCACTTCCGTCCCTGCCTCCGGACATTCTTCCATTCATTTACTTTTTATAAGGAATAATCTCATGACAACCGTTACGCATAATTCCACCACACCTTCTGTTTCCGTAACCGCTGTATCAGAGAATAACCCGCCTCAACTGGTTGCCACCCTCGTCCCTGATGAACAGCGCATCAGCTTCTGGCCGCAGCATTTTGGCCTCATTCCACAGTGGGTGACCCTGGAGCCCCGTGTCTTCGGCTGGATGGACCGTCTGTGCGAAGACTACTGCGGTGGTATCTGGAATCTGTACACCCTGAACAACGGCGGGGCATTTATGGCACCCGAACCGGATGACGATGATGACGAAACATGGGTACTGTTCAATGCCATGAACGGTAACCGCGCTGAAATGAGCCCGGAAGCCGCCGGCATTGCTGCCTGTCTGATGACGTACAGCCATCATGCCTGTCGTACGGAGTGTTATGCCATGACGGTCCATTATTACCGGCTGCGGGATTACGCCCTGCAGCATCCGGAATGCAACGCCATTATGTGCATCATTGACTGAAAGGGGCCGGAACAATGCAACAGCTTTCCTTTCTGCCCGGAGAGATGACGCCCGGCGAGCGCAGCCTCATTCAGCGGGCCCTGAAAACCCTGGACCGCCATCTTCATGAACCCGGCGTGGCCTTCACCTCCACGCATGCGGCACGGGAGTGGCTGATTCTGAACATGGCGGGACTGGAGCGGGAAGAGTTCCGGGTGCTGTATCTGAACAACCAGAATCAGCTGATTGTCGGTGAAACCCTCTTCACCGGCACCATCAACCGCACGGAAGTCCATCCCCGGGAAGTGATTAAACGTGCCCTGTACCACAATGCCGCCGCCGTGATACTGGCACACAACCACCCGTCCGGTGAAGTCACACCCAGCAAGGCAGACCGCCTTATCACGGAACGTCTGGTACAGGCACTGGGCCTGGTGGATATCCGGGTGCCGGACCATCTGATAGTCGGTGGCAGCCAGGTTTTCTCCTTTGCGGAACACGGCCTGCTTTAACCCGTTACCGCCACAATCACATCACACCTGTTTTCACTTTTATCTTCTGTCTTCAGAGGTATCCCACCATGAAAATCATCACCCGTGGCGAAGCCATGCGTATTCATCAACAACATCCTGCATCCCGTCTTTTCCCGTTCTGTACCGGCAAATACCGCTGGCACGGCAGCACTGAAGCGTATACCGGTCGTGAAGTGCAGGATATTCCCGGTGTGCTGGCCGTGTTTGCTGAACGTCGTAAGGACAGTTTTGGCCCGTATGTCCGGCTGATGAGCGTCACCCTGAACTGAGTCAGGAAGGGCATTCTGATGAGCCGAATTATCGCCACCATCGAACCATTCTTAACTGATTTCTGTGAGGACTTTATCGTGTCAGACACACTGCCCGGGACAACGCATCCCGACAACAACAACGACCGCCCCTGGTGGGGGCTGCCCTGCACCGTGACGCCCTGTTTCGGGGCACGTCTGGTGCAGGAGGGTAACCGGTTGCATTACCTTACAGACCGCGCCGGTATCAGAGGCCGGTTCAGCGACGCGGATTCGTACCACCTGGACCAGGCCTTTCCGCTGCTGATGAAACAACTGGAACTCATGCTCACCAGCGGTGAACTGAATCCCCACCATCAGCATACCGTGACACTGTATGCGAAAGGGCTGACCTGCGAAGCCGACACCTTCGGCTCCTGTGGTTACGTTTATCTGGCTGTTTATCCGACGCCCGAAACGAAAAAGTAAATCATCAGAATAATCTTCTGCTCCGGCCTGGTGTTTTCACCACGCCACTTTTCCATTTTTCATCTCTGCATATCAGGAAAATCTTCAGTATGAAAACATTACCCGACACACACGTACGGGAGGCATCGCGCTGCCCGTCTCCCGTCACCATCTGGCAGACACTGCTGTCCCGGTTGCTGGACCAGCATTACGGCCTTACGCTGAATGACACACCGTTCGCCGATGAACGTGTGATTGAGCAGCATATTGAAGCTGGCATTTCACTGTGTGATGCGGTGAACTTTCTCGTTGAAAAATACGCACTGGTACGTACCGACCAGCCGGGATTCAGCGCCTGTACCTGCTCTCAGTTAATCAACAGCATTGATATTCTCCGGGCTCGCAGGGCGACCGGCCTGATGACCCGGAACAATTACAGAATGGTAAATAACATTACCCAGGGCAAGCATCCGGAGGCAAAACGATGAAACTGGCCCTGACGCTGGAAGCCGACAGCGTTAACGTGCAGGCACTGAACATGGGGCGCATTGTCGTTGACGTCGATGGTGTTAATCTCAGTGAACTGATTAACAAGGTCTCTGAAAACGGTTATTTACTCCGCGTGGTCGATAAATCCGACCAACACGCAACCAGTACACCACCACCGTTAACAACCCTTACCTGCATACGTTGCAGCACCGCACATATCACGGAAACGGACAACGCCTGGCTGTACTCGCTGTCACACCAGACTAATGACGACGGCGAATCAGAATGGATTCATTTTACAGGCAGCGGCTATCTGTTACGTACCGATGCGTGGTCATACCCGGTTCTGCGGCTTAAGCGCCTGGGCCTGTCAAAAACGTTCCGTTGTCTGGTTGTCACACTTACCCGACGTTATGGCGTCAGTCTCATTCATCTGGATGCCAGCGCTGAATGCCTGCCGGGTTTACCCACTTTCAACTGGTAACCAGGAACAACATGAAATCATTAACCACGGAAACAGCACTGGATATTCTGATTGCGTGGCTGCAGGACAATATCGACTGCGAATCGGGAATTATCTTTGACAACGATGAGGATAAAACGGATTCGGCAGCACTGCTGCCCTGCATTGAACAGGCGAGGGAGGATGTCCGTGCTCTTCGTCATCTGCAGCTTCTGCAACAGAACCGGTGAGCCTTACTCACCAGACTTCATTCCACTGACGCCAGCCTGAATACGGCTGGCGTTTTCGTTTATAAACCAAAAGGGAAACCGATAATGTCAAACATCACAATCTCCCATCCGGAAGTGGTCACCGGGAATACGGACGTTATCTGCTCCACCAGTATCCGACACGTTGTGACGGTACGGAATGCAGCACTGCAACAAACCGAAACGCTTATCCGGCAACTGACTGAAATCTCAGTACTGACAAAAAGCATTGGTGGTAAAAGCGCACGGGACTGGGCGATGAAACAGGATTTTCGCTGCGGATGCTGGCTCATGGAGAAACCTGAAACAGCAATGAAAGCCATCACCCACAACCTTGACCGCGAAATCTGGCGTGACCTGATGCAACGTTCCGGGATGCTGTCATTAATGGATGCGCAGGCCCGTGATACATGGTACCGGTCACTGGAGTACGATAATTTTCCGGAAATCAGTGAAGCGAACATTCTGAGCACATTTGAACAACTGCACCAGAATAAGGATGAGGTGTTTGAGCGAGGGGTAATTAATGTTTTCAGGGGACTGAGCTGGAATTACAAAAACAATTCACCCTGTAAATTTGGCAGTAAAATTATCGTCAACAATCTGGTGAGGTGGGACAGATGGGGATTTCATCTGAACAACGGCCCACAGGCCGATCGACTTGCCGACCTGGAAAGAATGCTGCATCTGTTCAGCGGCAAACCGATCCCCGACAACCGGGAAAACATCACTATTCATCTGGATGAGCACATCCGGTCTGTTCAGGGTAAAGAGTGCTATGAAGATGAAATTTTCAGCATCAGATACTTTAAGAAGGGCTCCGCGCACATCACGTTCAGGAAACCAGAACTGGTTGATCGGCTAAATGATATTATAGCCAGACACTATCCGGAAATGTTACCTTCACAATAGAGTACTAAGAATTGATTCAATTATGTATTTTAGCTTCATTCCTTCATGCAAAATCATTTGGGGGTTCTTATGGGGGTTACTCATTTATCCAACACATACAAATTATTTAAGATCAATGCATTAATACTTATATTCGACTCCTGTGATCTCCGCCAATTTGCCTCTTCTGAACTCTCCCGACATTCACAAAACCTCTTCTATTTCCTTATATACCAGGTTTTATTTGTATCCTGAGGTCAACCGACTTCAACCTGCGGCACGTTATTTTTGGGGGGTCATTGGGGGTATCTTACCTGACTGATCTGGCCGCAATCACCGGGAAATCCTGTTCCCCGATGCTGCTTCATATCGACCTGGCTTTACCTGCGCTAATGAAACAACGGGAGCTGAAGCTGGCATTCCCTGGGATTTCTGGCTTACTACTGCGCCTGTTTTTCAACAAATCAACAGCAAGCAGGAGAGATCGTCCCCGGTATTGATCATGTCGATCGCTTTATCCATCCGCTGATTGATAATTGGCGAATGCAAGGTTTTCTCAGCAAGGCTCGCCACAATCTTCAGCACCGTTGCCTCATCTGGAGTGACTTCCAGCGATATCACACTCAGCAAATGCTTTGTGTAGAAATAGTCGAGGATCAAACGGTAAACCTGGCGCATAACCGTTGAGAAATCATCCTCAGGAAAATGGCTGTGGTAAATTTTGTAGGTCAGTAAATTGCGCAATACATGCGGAGCGCTGAGGATAGATTCCTGGCAAAGCTGCTGCCACTGCTTGTCCAGAACTGCAAACTTGTCAGCCAGAACCTGCTTATCCGGGCTGTTTGCTACGTCTAAATACACTGCCATCTTTCGATGCGCATCAGCAATAATACGATCCCTGCTGCTCTTATTCGCGACAAGCGAACCCAATACCGTCAGCGCACGCACCTTCAATCCCACCGACTCCGTAGGCGTTGATTGACTCATCAGGCTAATACCTGCCGCCAGCTCGCTTAATAACTCCTGATGGTACTGTTCAGCCTGCACAAAATAGCGGTGCAGATCGAACTCAATGCGCTGTAGGTAAACCATAAACTGTGCCAGCGCCATCAGATTCTCTTCAACGTTCAACGATGGCGACTGCAGGAGGTGCCAGGCAAAGAGATGCACAATCTGGTGGATCTGATTAACCGGCTGCCTGGCAGTGAAGGGGGTTTTCGCCTTCGCCAACAGCTCATCCTGTTCGTGCACTAACATGCTGTCGGCATCAAACAATACCAGTCGGGCTACTTCTGGACATGAGAGCACCATCGAATGGCGAGTTGTATCCGCGTAGTGCCTTTTGTTACGTGGATAAGTAGAACAGGTTTCTGAAAGCGCTTCTTCTCCCAGATCGCGATGAACCAGGCAGAGTTTATTTTCATCGAGAAACGGACACTGCCCCTGCGCGTCCAGTTTGATTATCGAATAGCGGCTTTTACCATTTCGCACCCGTAATAGATTCTCTTTCGCCAACTGGGCAATTTTCGGGTGTTGTTCGTTGAGGTAAGTATGATGGGTTTTCTTGTCGATGTGTATATTCCATCCCTGACAGCAGGAAATCAGGCAGTTGGGACCGACGCAGGAAAACTTCTTCACAAACTCGGGGGTTATTACTTTATGGATTTGCATAGCATTCTTCGCGTTTAAAAAGCGAACAGTAGCACGCTGTCAAAAAAAAGTGATAACGCCATAACATGACAGTTTAACAAGCATTTCACTGGTTTTATAAATATGCCTTGCACGAACACGGCCATCCTCGCCATTTTTGCTATCATGCCTGCAACATAAACGACAAAACAGTATGCAGAGGAAAATATGAGTTCCACCAGAAAGGGGATGCTGAACGTTCTAATTGCCGCCGTTTTGTGGGGGAGTTCAGGGGTCTGCGCACAATACATCATGGAGCAAAGCCAGATGTCATCGCAGTTTCTTACCATGACGCGACTGATATTTGCCGGGTTTATTCTGCTGACACTCTCATTTGTCCACGGCGATAAAGTCTTCTCAATCATTAGAAATCATAAAGATGCCATCAGCCTGCTGATTTTTTCCATCGTTGGCGCGCTGACCGTCCAGCTTACTTTCTTACTGACCATCGAAAAATCCAATGCCGCTACAGCAACGGTGCTGCAATTTTTATCACCAACGATTATCGTGGCCTGGTTCTCACTAGTACGTAAATCACGCCCCGGCATTCTGGTATTTACCGCGATTTTGACCTCTCTCGTGGGCACCTTTTTGTTGGTCACCCACGGTAATCCGACATCGTTATCGATCTCTCCCGCCGCGCTGTTCTGGGGAATAGCTTCAGCCTTCGCTGCCGCATTCTATACAACATACCCCTCAACGCTCATTGCCCGTTACGGCACGCTGCCCGTCGTTGGCTGGAGTATGCTCATTGGTGGTCTGATCCTGCTACCTTTTTATGCCGGGCAAGGAACAAATTTCGTGGTTAATGGCAGCCTGATCCTGGCGTTTTTCTATCTGGTGGTAATTGGAACTTCACTGACCTTTAGTCTGTATTTGAAGGGCGCACAGTTAATTGGCGGGCCGAAAGCCAGCATTTTGAGTTGCGCAGAACCGTTAAGTAGCGCGCTGCTTTCTTTGCTGTTACTGGGGATCACCTTCACATTACCAGACTGGTTAGGGACACTATTGATTCTTTCATCAGTAATATTAATTTCTGTAGATTCCCGCCGCCGCGCCAGAAAAATTTAACTATCCAGCGCGGTACGGTTGATGATTACCAGCCCGGCACCGCGCCACCGTTAAAGATAGTTTCTGCCGCTTTAGCCACTTCCGGTGATTGATAACATTGCAAAAATTCCTTCACATTTTCTGCATCCTTATTATCTGCCCGCGCCACCAGAATATTCACATACGGCGAATTTTTATCTTCAATAAAAACGCTGTCATGCACCGGGGAAAGCCCGGTTTGCTGAATATAAGTCGTGCTGATAATTGCCACATCCACTTTCGGATCATCCAGCACTCGCGGTAATTGTGCCCCTTCCAGCTCCATTATCTGCAAATGGCGCGGGTTCCCGGTAATATCCAGCGCCGTTGGCAGTAAACCTTTTCCCTCTTGCAGGGTGATCAGTTTCTCTTTTTGCAGCAGTAACAGCGCACGCCCCAGATTGGTCGGATCATTCGGAATTGCTACTGTCGCCCCATCTTCTAGCTGATCGACCGTTTTGATTTTTTTCGAATAACCAGCCATCGGGAAGACAAAGGTATTTCCCACCGCCACCAGCTTGTAACCATGAGCCTGATTATCCTGTTCAAGGAAAGGGCGATGCTGGAAAACGTTGGCATCCAGTTCACCATGATTTGTTGCATCATTAGGCAGCAATGAGCCACTAAATCCTACCAGTTCAACCTCAAGGCCATACTTCTCTTTGGCCACTTTTTTAGCGACTTCCGCCACATCCTGTTCAGCACCGTTAATTACGCCAACTTTAATGTGTTTTGTATCGCTGCTTTGCTGGTCGCAGCCTGCCAGCAAGATCCCCGCCAGTAATAATGCAGCCCCTGTCCGTAGATGATGTGTTGTCAGTTTCATTTTTTATCCTTTTATTAATGATTACCTGACTATAGCGGTAAGGTCGCTGCGGTTTAAAAAACGAAACGCTATCGATAAGAATAAAAAGGAATAAAAGAGGCATATAAGGTCTGGCACTTCTTACTGACTACACAAGCGCGTTTCGTACAGCATGATGAGAGCGAATAAAGCAAACTACACTTATGCTTTATTCGATGCGCATTTGTAAGAGGTTGAATCCATGAAATCAACGACACTACTGCTTATTTTCACCGTTTTTACTGTGCCAGATATCGTATACGCCGAGTCACCTTTTAGCTCATTACAATCCGCAAAAGAGAAAAATACGGTATTGCAGGATTTGCGGAAAATTTGCACCCCACAAGCTTCATTGTCAGATGAAGCATGGGAAAAGTTAATGTTGTCAGATGAAGGCAATAAACAACACATACGCGAAGCCATCGTGGCGATGGAGCGTAATAATCAGAATAACTACTGGGAAGCGTTGGGTCGGGTAGAATGCCCGGATATGTAAGAGTGGCAATGACCTCTGACTAACGCCTCTTTAACCTGACATCAGGATTTCTTCATTTTCACCTTTGCGGTAACCAACAGTGCGGTAAGCAACATCAACATACCGGACAATATTAACGGCGAAGTCAGGCCAATGTTATCCAACGCATAACCGCCGATTGCCGCGCCACAGGTATTGGCAAGCTGAATAACGGCCACCTGAATAGACCCGGCTTTTTCTGCTTGATCAGCCAGTGAGCGGGTGATCCACGTTGACCAGCCAACGGGAATTAAAGCAAAGGTCAGCCCCCAGATAATCGCCACGCCGGTAGCAACAATTTTATCGCTTCCCCACAACACCAGTATCAGCGCGCTAAAGGCGAGCACTAACGGTGCGCCCGCTAAGGCCAGTTTTACCGAACGTTTAAGAATGATCGACGAAAGCGATGTACCGACAAAGCTGGCGAGACCAAAACTCAGCAGTACCAGCGTTAAGCCATCTACGCCGAATCCCGCCAGATTCATATACACAGGGCGAATATAAGTGAAGAAAGCGAATTGCCCCGCAAAGGACATAAAGATAGCGATCATCCCGGCCATCACCCCCGGACGCTGCAACAGGCGGAAGGTATTTTGCTTCTGATGTGACGGTTCGCCAGGCAGTGAGGGCAATGATTTAATAATCCAGAAAATACACAGAACGCCCATCACTGCCGCCGCGTTAAAGACATTGCGCCAGCCGATAAGCTCGCCTAAAAAGCTGCCTAACGGCGCGGCAATCACCAGCGCGATAGAAACGGCACCGAAGATCACCGACAGAGCCTTCGGCACCATTCGAGGCGGCACCAGCCGCATAGTCAGCGACGCTGACATTGCCCAGAACCCACCCAGCGCCAGTCCCAGACAAGCGCGGCCGATTAACAACATCCTGAAGGAACTGGCAAAGGAAACCAGCAAGCAAGAGAGCGTCAGCAAAACGGCAAACAAAATAACAACGTAGCGACGGTCAGTGGCCTGAATTGTCTGGGTAATAAACAAACTGGCAAACATCGCTACAAAGGCGGTAACAGTCACCGATTGTCCGGCAACCCCTTCCGAAATACCTAAATCCTGAGCCATTGGCGTCAATAAACTGACAGGCAAAAACTCAACGATAATCAGGCAAGCGACGCAAAACGCCACCGAGAAAACGGCTGACCAGTTCGGTCGGCTGATGGCACCCGCGCCGCGGTTTTCTGTAATAAATTCACTCATGGTGTTACTCGAGGCATGTTTCAGGGGAAAAGCCGACCACTTTAACATTGAAATGTGTGATGCATTTAACGTTTTTGCAACTTTTACGGTGTCGCATGAGGTAGGGGTAAGATTGAAACGGAACAAGACAAAGATTGCCGGATGCGGCGTGAACGCCTTATCCGTACTCGGTCTGTAGGCCTGATAAGACGCGCCAGCGTCGCATCAGGCAAAGCGGTTTTAATGCAGCCAGTGAACGCCCTCAGTAGGCTGAAAAAACGCGTTATAGCGCATCTGGAAAGCGGTAATTTCCTGCATTTCAGGCTCTGTCTCTCGTAGAAAACCCAGCGCCAGCCTCACCTGTGCATCGGTAATGGGTGCGGCGAGACGGGCTTTTTGCAAAATTCGATGCCACTGATGCAGGTTCTGTTCACTGCCATCGACAATGACAATTTGCCAGATGAGCAACACCTGCGCGGCGTTTTGCAAGTGCGACTCATCCGGGCGATGCAGATAACGTAAAAATTCGTCACCGGCTAATTTTCCCATCTGATCGACCATCGATTCGACAGGCACCACGTCAATATTCAGCCGATCGCTCAGGCGGCGAATCGCTTTTCTGGCCCCGGATGTCAGCACCCGAAAACCAACCACAAACACCACCGCCAGCGTGGCAAGCATTATCCAGATCATGAGTTCTCCTGCGTAAACGGCACTCATGATATCTGGAAACACTTATCAGATACTAATCCACCAGGATGATTTTCAACGCAAATAGCGCCGCTACCACCACCACACACAGGTTCAGATCGCGCCAGCGCCCGGTGCACACTTTCATGATGCAGTACGACATAAAGCCCAGCGCGATACCTTCAGTAATTGAAAAGGTAAAAGGCATCATTACCGTGGTAATAAATGCGGGCACCGATTCGGTAAAATCATCCCAGTTAACGCGCGCCAGACTTGAAGTCATCAACACACCAACAAAGATTAACGCCCCGGCGGTTGCGTAAGGAGGAACCATCGCCACCAGCGGCGAGAAAAACATAACCAGCAGGAACATAACGCCGACCACTACCGCAGTCAGCCCCGAGCGACCACCGACCGCCACACCAGAAGTACTTTCAATATAGGCGGTAACAGAAGAGGTGCCGATAAACGCGCCAGCCACCGAACTGACGCTATCGACATACAGCGCCTTATTCATATTCGGGAATTTACCGTGACTATCTATTAAGCCAGCTTTATCAGTTACGCCAATTAATGTTCCTGATGAATCAAATAGGTTGATCAACATAAAGGAGAAAATGATACCGGCCAGTTCAAGCGACAATGCTCCGCTCAAATCAACTTCACCAATAACACCGCTAATATCAGGTGGAATGGAATAGATGCCGCTAAAATGAACATCACCAAAAAATAATCCACAGCAGGAAGTAACAACAATAGAAACCAACACTGCGGCGTGAAAATTACGTGATGACAACACGGTTATAATAAAAAAACCTAAAATACCCAACAACACACCATGAGAACTTAAATCACCAATCATCACCAGCGTATCTTTATTGGCGACAATAACACCGGTGTTTTTTAATCCCATTAAGGCAATAAATAACCCGATGCCACTGGTGATACCAATACGTAAACTTAACGGAATGTTAGATATCATCCAGTAACGTATACGAAAAAGCGTGAGCAAAAATAGCCCTATTGCGCCCCAGAATATAGCGCCCATACCGGTCTGCCAGGAGATGCCCATTGCCCCCACCACCACAAACGCAAAGAAGGCATTCAGCCCCATTGCTGGAGCCAGCGCTACGGGTAAGTTAGCAAATATCCCCATCGCAATGCTGCCGATACCGGCAATCAGACAGGTGGTGACAAACACCACTTTCGGATCCATTTGCGCCGCACCGAGAATTTGCGGGTTAACGAAAACGATGTACACCATGGTTAAAAAAGTGGTCATCCCTGCAATCAATTCTGTGCGGACGGTGGTCCCATGTTGCGGCAGTTTAAATAATCGCGAAAGCGTCCCTGATTCATTACTCACGTAATCGGTATTGT
>OBUY01000168.1_pt1 | contig 34722 bp, 27 predicted proteins | sample 1475781 | NCBI WGS metagenome assembly OBUY01 (sample SAMEA2579912, study PRJEB22360) | human gut metagenome | biome: human gut; feature: human-associated habitat; material: faeces | place: Denmark | collected 2008/2010 | reverse complement strand
ATCATATTCACCATCATTAAGTGCATCAATTAAACGAGTGAATAAGGATTTACGATCGTCACTATCTTTAGCAAGGTAGAAACGTAAGTCATTAACTTCTGCAAAGCGTTTATCATCTACACTATTTCGGCTGTCAGTATGAATTGCAACCATGCTACGAACTGTATCCAAATTGTTTGGGATTAAGCGGTTAGCCAATACTAGTTTCCAGCGTTTAAGAATGGAGGCAATAAAGGAGTCCATTAAATCTTTAGCAAATGCATTGCCTTGAGCCAATGTTTCTACTAATTCAGGATTATTTTGGTAACCCTTTATGTTTTCCCATACAGTAGCTGGAGCAACACCAAACATTTGATTACGTTCTTCTTGTGTGAAATCATCAAACACATCTTTTTCAGTACGGTATGCACGATTTGTAGCAAGATAATCAGATGTTTCACCTACTTCTTTGGAAAGCTCTGCTTCCAATTGAGCTTGTGTTTTACCAGATGTAATGGCATATTTCATACCATCAAATGCAGAAATAAAGATCAACGCTAAAGCAGTATATGTATTGGTGTAAGGATTTGGAGAACGCAATTCATAACGTGTCGCCATAGGATTATCGATATCTCGAATTAAACCGCAAAGGATTGTACGGTTACGGCTAGGTTCAGATGGATCAGTACCTAAAGATGTAACAATACATACTGGCGCTTCAAACCCAGGTTTTAAACGGTTTAAAGAATCTGTTGTAGAGCTGATGAATGGATTAATGGCTTCATAGTGTTTTAAAAGTCCCATAATTGCACCAATGCCTAAAGAGCTAGCAGATTCTTTACGCATATCTTCTGGGCTAAATAAGTTAACAACTTTACCAGATTTTAATTTAGCCATAACACCAAAATGAGTATGTTCACCAGAACCAGCTACACCAATTATTGGTTTTGCATTAAATGTTACATCAAGACCATTTTCACGGAATACTTCACGAACAATGATACGAGCTTGTAATTCATTATCTGCTGTTTGTAATGGATTATTTGAGAATTTCCAGTCGATTTCTAATTGTTCTAATACAACGGCTTCATGACCATCTTCATCAAGTTTAGCTTTAACGCCACCTACTTCTTTATGACCCATTTCAGCAACCATACCATATCTATCAAGACGTTCAACAGCTTGTTCTAATGCAGTGCGAACTGTACCATGAGTACGTTGCCAGTATTGTTCTTGTAATTTTTGGGATACGGATAATTCTTTTTTGGTAACTGTTCTAGATGGAGTTTTTACCCAGAATTCTAGTTCTGTTGCAGATGTGAAAATGATATCTACAACTTCATCAGCTTTCACATGCGGCATACCAGGTAAACCATGTTCTTTAATCAAAGCCAATAATTCAGCACGTACATAGTCGCAGCTGCATTTTAAAATAGAACGAGAATCTACATAGCGATAGTTATGCATCAAGAATGCAGGAATACGAAGTGTACCAGTTGGTAATCCTGTAACAGGATCAATATTTTCGTAGTTGTAATCAACAAACCAGTTTACACTTGGATCGCCCCACATATCTACACGAGCATTATTTAATGTAGCAATATTTGTAAGTACTACAGAGGAACCATCTGTTTGAACAGCACGACCTTCAAAGAAAGATTCGTAGTCATCGAAGAATGCTGACATAGGAATCTTTTCATCAGTATCATTACCTGCTAAGTCAATACCTACAAGAGATACGAACTTGATTTCAGGATGTTGTTCTAATAATGCAAGAACGCCTTCTTTCCCATATTGACCCGCCGGAATGTAATATAATAATTCGTTAGTTGTCGACATATTTGTTCCTCCTAAAAGAAAAAGACTCCAACAAATAAATATATAAATCTATATATCTAAAGTGGAGTCTTCGTTGACCAATTATTTAATTGAGTTCATATTATCATATGTTGAAAATATATGTCAATAACTTTCTATAGAATTTCATTATTCTTTTAAAGTTACATCTAACACATCCAATACTATCAACTTTAATCAATAACTGTATATAGAATGGTCGTTGATATCACTATATATTATCCAAGTAATTCTTTAACAATATTATTGACAACCTTACCATCTGCACGCCCTTTTGTTTTTGGCATTACATGTTTCATAACATTGCCCATATTTACGTTATCACCACATGCAGCAATGGCTTCTTGTACAATTGTACGAATTTCATCTTCTTTCAATTGCTCTGGTAAGTATTTTTGCAATACAGCCATTTCTTCTTTTACATGACTAATTAAGTCCTCACGTCCCGCTTTTTCAAATTCTGTTAAGGAATCTTGACGAGTTTTCATTTCTTTAGCTAAAATGCCAAGAATGCCAGCATCATCTAGCTCAATTTTGTCATTGATTTCTGTATTTTTTATGGCACTATTGACCATACGAATTACAGATAACGCTGTTTTACCTTCTTCACGAGCTTTCATAGCTGCTTTCATATCTTCCTTTAATTGATCTTTTAAACTCATATTTCCTCCTTATGTATATAATAAAGAAACCCTAATTCTGGATTTCATAAAGCCATGAAAAGGCAGAATTAGGGTAATCATCTTATGCTCTGAATTTGCGTTTTCTTGCTGCTTCAGATTTTTTCTTTCTTTTTACGCTTGGTTTTTCGTAGTGTTCGCGTTTTCTTACTTCAGACAAAACACCCGCTTTTTGGCAGGAGCGTTTGAATCGACGAAGAGCACTTTCAAGCGTTTCGTTTTTACCGACTTTGATTTCAGACATCTATATCCCTCCCTCCAAAAATAATCTCGGGAAGTGCTGATAATTTACATACGCACATATAATATTATATGTATAGGTATAGATGTTGTCAATATTTTCAAGTATATTTTATAGGTTTTTTAATGAGTATTATAAAAAGAATGCATAATACTCAAAATTAGGCTTCTGGCCAGCCCATCTCTTCTCCACCTAAAAGGTGTGCATGCATATGGAATACAGTTTGGCCTGCTTTTTCACCAGTATTAAAAATTAAACGATATCCATCTTTAGAGATACCAAGCTCTTTTGCTACATCACGAACAAATGGCAGTAACCCTTCAACATAATCTGCATTCTTTTCATTAAGATGTGCAATATTAGACACGTGATTTTTAGGTACGATTAATACATGAACTTTTTTTACAGGTTGAATATCATAAAAAGCATAGAATTTATCATTTTCTAACACTTTTTTAGACGGAATTTCACCATTGATAATTTTGCAAAAAATGCAGTCACTCATAATCTAACTCCTTACTCAATAATTAAATAATTATCTTCTAAACCTACAACAGTTCCACCAACGAGATCACCAATTTTACGTGTCCCATCAGACTTAACTTTACCATTTATATATTCATTTGTTAAGCCCATATAGTATCCATTCTCTTCCTTTTCGATGAGAATCTCACCAGGCTTACCAATGCGAGATTTTGCGTATCGTTCATAACCAGATTGGCTAAGGCCATTTAAAAGTGCTACACGAGTCTTCTTAACAGCTTCTGGTACTTGATCCGCCATGGTGGCTGCAGGTGTACCCTCACGAATGGAGTATGGGAAGGCATGAATGTGCGTAAATCCAATTTCACGTACTGTATTCAATGTTTCTTCGAAGTCTTCATCAGTTTCTTGAGGGAAACCAGCAATAATATCAGTTGTAATTGATAAATCTTTAATACGAGAACGTAAACTTGTAATTAAATCTTTATATTCTTGTAATGTATAATGGCGTTTCATCAACTTTAATACATGATCAGAACCAGCTTGTAATGGTAAATGTAAATGAGGACAAACACGTTTATTGGTAGCCATTAATTCTACTAACTCATCAGAAACCTCTACGGATTCAATGGACCCGAAACGAATGCGGTATAAATTAGGAATCTCTAATAAAGCTTTTACCACATCAGCTAATGTTGGACGACCTGGTAATTCGACACCGTAATTACCCAAATGTATACCAGTTAATACGATTTCATGGAATCCATGATCTACTAAACGTTTTGCCTCTTGTACAATATCATCAACTTTACGAGATTTTAATTTTCCTCGAGTATAAGGAATGATACAAAAGGCGCAATAGTTATTACAACCTTCTTGAATTTTCATGAACGCACGAGCTTTGTCAGATTCATTACCATATAACGGCATTTCCTCGAAGTTAGATTCCTTCATGATATCCCGAACAGCATTAATTTGTCGTTCTGTAGATTCTAATTGCTCTACTAATTCAACAATTTTAGAGCGATTATTTGTACCAATAACGAGATTAACACCATCTATAGCGGCAATCGCATCTGGATCAAGCTGAGCATAACAACCAGTTACAATAACATAGGCATCTTCATTTTGACGCTTTGCCTTGCGGATTAATTGACGGGATTTCTTTTCCCCCATATTCGTTACAGAACAGGTATTAATTACATATATATCAGCTTTTTCATCGAAGTCTACCGCTTCGTAATTATTTTGTAAAAATAAACCTTTCATGGCATCTGTATCATATTGGTTTACGCGACACCCTAAGGTTGTAAAAGCAACGGTTTTCATTGCACCTCTCTATTCTTGTTTAATTTATAATTCTAATTCATATCGAATCATCGCTAACGATCCAATAGCAGCAGTTTCAGCCCGTAAAATTGTATTTCCCAGCGATACTGATTTTCCACCATATTTTATAATAGCATTGATTTCCTTCTCTTGATAGCCCCCTTCAGGACCTATACAAATTAAAACATCAGTTACAGACTTATCGGAATGTAAAGTTTTAAGTACATCTTTGATAGTCTGACCTGCTTCATTTTCATAGGCTACCAATTTCAACGCCTCAGATTCAATGTCTAATGCTTGTAAAAGCGTCTCTCCTACTACTAGTGTAGGCAAGTGATTTCGTCCACATTGTTGAGCTGCTTCTAGCATTATTTTTTCCCAACGATTTACTTTTGATTGAAGCTTTTTTTCATCATATTTAGCTACGCAGTTAGCTGTGGGCACAAGATAAATTGTATCCACATTTAACTCCGTCGCCTTTTGTAACACCCATTCTAGCTTTTCACCTTTTAATAATGATTGAACTAGAATAGTACGATACGATGCTAGATTTCCTTCTACATATTCAATCAGTTTTGCTTGAGCTTTACCATCTACTTCTGCTGTAATTTGATATGTACCACAACGATTGTCGCTGCCGGTTACAGTTATAGGCTTCTCCATATTATGGCGAAATACATGTAGTACATGATGGGTTACATCTTTTGGTAATTCTATTATTTCATCTAATGGTGTAGGAATAAAAATCTTTTTCATCGTTTTTCTAGCGCAAACGTATGCCAAGGCCCTGCAACGCGCTCCTCAATAATATGCCAATGAGCCTCAATATATGGCATGATTTCATCATAACGATCATCAATAATGCCACTAATAATCAAAATGCCCCTATCATCCAGTTTCTTACCAATTTGAGGTAATAGTATTTTAAGGGGATCCACTGTTAGATTAGCTAAAATTAATTGGGCAGTACCATTGAAATCACTATCCAAATTACCACAAATGATTTCAGCAGATACATGATTATTCTCACAGTTAATTCTAGCTTGATTTGCAGCATACTCTTCTATATCTATACCAACTAAATTTTTAATACCTAAATGGGCTGCTACTAATAAAAGAATACCTGTGCCAGTACCAATATCCAAACAAGTAACTGTATCAAGATCCATAGATTTACTATAGGATTTTAATAGCTCTGCACAAGTCCGTGTCGTCTCATGAGACCCGGTACCAAAGGAAATATCTGAATCAATTTCAATAATAATTTTATTATCTACATTATTGTATTCCTGCCATGCTGGTTTAATGATTAAGTTAGGTAAAATTTCTGTAGGTTCAATATACTGTTGCCAAGAGTTTAACCAAGTTGACTCATCAAAAATATCTGTATCTATTGATATAACCTTGATATTGGCCTCAGTAAGCCGTTTTACTAAATCCGCCTTAATCATATTCATATCGAGTGATATATCAGCATACATAGTTAATTTTATTAAATTAGGCTGATTTTCAACATCTTCTTCTATAATTCCATTGTCTGCATAATCGTCAAAAAGAGTAGTCACCTCATCGGTGGCTACTCTTTCACAGACAATGGATACTTCTATCCATTGCATATATGCTCCTTTATAGGGAATGTGATGGAACAAACCATTCCTTCACATGAGCTGTTCATTTCGTTAAACAGTCCTTGATTTTTTCAAAGAGACTTTTGCTCACTTGCAAGTTATTTACATCTTCATTGCTTTCATTAGCAAAGCGTAATAACAACTCACGTTGAGTATCGGTCAATTTTTTAGGCGTTTGGACAGTTACTACAATATGTTGGTCCCCTCTTTGGTTAGGGTTACGCAAATATGGAATACCTTTGCCCTTTACGCGGAATGCCGTTCCCGTTTGAGTACCTTCCGGAATCTTTAACTCTACTTTACCATCTAAAGTGTTAACTTGTATAGTCGCACCAAGAGCAGCTTGAGCAAAGCTAATATTTACACGGCTAATAACGTCATTACCATTTCGTTCAAATTCCTTGTGAGGACGAACAAAGATATATACATAGAGATCCCCTTTAGGACCGCCTAAAATACCAGGTTCCCCTTCATTGGCTACACGTAAACGAGATCCGCTATCTACACCAGCTGGAATTTTAATGGAAATCTTCCGTTTAGCCAACATTTCGCCAGTACCACGGCATTTAGAGCAAGGTTTTTCAATGCTTTTACCCGTACCATGACAGCGGGAACAAGTGCGAACGGACTGCATACGTCCAAATGGAGTATTTTGAATAACCGCTTCTTGACCAGAACCATGACAGTTTGGACAAGTATCGACACGAGATCCTGGTTCACCACCAGTACCATGACAGTGATCACATTCTTCATGACGATGCACTTCTATTTCCATAGATTTACCAAAGGCTGCATCTTCAAAGGAAATATCAATATCTTCGCGCAAGTCATTGCCTTTTTGAGGGCCTTGTTGTTGGCGTCCACCACCAAACATGCCTCCAAAAATGTCGCCAAAGATATCACCAAATCCGCCAGCTTGACCACCGAAACCTCCAAAGCCTCCTTGGAAACCACCGGCGCCAGCGCCGCCTCCTTGTTTGAAGGCGTCGTGGCCGAATTGGTCATATTGAGCTTTTTTAGTTTCATCAGACAAGACTTCATAAGCTTCGTTAGCTTCTTTAAACTTTGCTTCCGCTTCCTTTGGATTATCTTTATTTACATCTGGGTGGTATTGGCGTGCCTTTTTACGGAAGGCTTTTTTGATTTCATCTTGAGAGGCATTTTTACTAACCCCTAGGATGTCATAATAATCTCGTGCCATTCGTTACCAACCCTTCTTATTTCTTGTCATCATCCACTACTGTGTAATCAGCATCAACAACATTGTCATCAGCTTTTGTTTGTTGTTGACCTTGTTCAGCACCGCCAGCTGCTTGTTGAGCTTGTTGAGCTGCTGCATACATTTGTTCTGCTAATTTATGTAATGGTTGTTCCAAAGCTTCACTATCTTTTTTGATATCTTCGATATTGCCAGCTTCGATAGATTTTTTCAATTTATCTTTCGCTTCTTCTACTTCTTTCATCAAAGCAGCGTCGCCTTTACCTTCAAGGTCTTTCAATGCTTTCTCAGCTTGATATACTAGGGAGTCCGCATTATTTTTAATATCTAATTCTTCTTTTCTAGCTTTATCTTCCGCTGCATGAGCTTCAGCTTCTTTAACCATGCGATCAATTTCTTCTTCTTTCAAGCCGCTAGAAGAAGTAATAGTAATCTTTTGTTCCTTTTGAGTACCTAAATCTTTAGCTTTTACATGTACGATACCATTAGCATCGATGTCAAATGTTACTTCGATTTGAGGAACCCCACGAGGAGCAGCTGGGATACCATCCAAGTTGAAACGACCCAATGTTTTATTATCTGCTGCGAACTCACGTTCACCTTGCAATACATGAATATCTACAGATGGTTGATTATCTGCTGCAGTGGAGAATACTTGAGATTTAGATGTAGGAATTGTAGTATTACGATCAATAATACGTGTGAATACACCGCCCATTGTTTCGATACCAAGAGACAATGGAGTTACGTCAAGTAACAATACGTCTTTTACTTCACCTACTAATACGCCACCTTGAATAGCAGCACCGATAGCTACACATTCATCAGGGTTAACGTTTTTTGTTGGTTCCTTACCCAATACTTTTTTAATAGCTTCTTGTACAGCTGGGATACGACTAGAACCACCAACTAACAATACTTTATCGATATCGGATGCAGATAAACCAGCATCACTCATAGCTTTACGAGTAGGTTCTATAGTAGCTTGTACCAAATCAGCAGTTAATTCTTCAAATTTAGCACGAGTCAATGTTACATCCAAATGTTTAGGACCAGTAGCATCAGCTGTGATAAATGGCAAGTTGATATTTGTGCTAGCTACGCCAGACAATTCAATTTTTGCTTTTTCAGCAGCTTCTTTTAAACGTTGATCAGCTAATTTATCATTGGATAAATCGATACCAGTTTCTTTTTTGAATTCTTCAATAAGGTAGTTCATGATGCGTTGGTCGAAGTCATCGCCACCAAGATGGTTATTACCAGATGTTGCCAATACTTCGAATACGCCATCACCAAGTTCAAGGATAGATACGTCGAATGTACCACCACCAAGGTCAAATACAAGAACTTTACCATCTTCATCTTTATCTACACCATATGCAAGAGCAGCTGCTGTAGGTTCGTTGATGATACGAAGTACTTCAAGACCTGCAATGGCACCTGCGTCTTTTGTAGCTTGACGTTGAGCATCTGTAAAGTATGCAGGAACTGTAATAACAGCTTGTTTTACAGGTTCGCCCAAGTAAGCTTCTGCATCAGCTTTGATTTTTTGAAGAATCATTGCAGAAATTTCTTGAGGAGTATAAGATTTACCTTCTACAGTTACTTTGTAGTCTGTACCCATGTGACGTTTAATAGAAATGATTGTATTTTCTGGGTTAGATACAGCTTGACGTTTAGCCAATTGACCAACTAAACGTTCTCCATTTTTTGCAAACCCAACAACGGAAGGAGTTGTACGTGCACCTTCTTGATTTGTAATAACCGTAGGTTCGCCGCCTTCCATAACAGCAACACAAGAGTTTGTTGTCCCTAAATCAATACCAATTACCTTTGCCATAATATATACCTCCTAAAACTTTATAATCTATTCAACAACTTTTACCATTGCTGGACGTATACAACGACCATCAACAGTATAGCCAGTTTGCAAAACTTCACACACCGTATCGGATTCATATTCATCTGACGGTACACGCATAATCGCTTGATGGAAATTTGGATCAAATGGTTGACCCATAGCTTCAATAACAGCTAAACCATGTTTAGATAACATAGCCATCAAATTTTGATGAATCATAATGAATCCATCGAGGAATACTTTTGCTTCCCCTTCTGCAGGACTTTGAACGGCCCGTTCAAAGTTATCCAATACAGGAAGAAGGTCCGTTAATACATCCCCTTTTACATATCCAGCAAGTTGCTCTTTTTCCTGGTTAGTACGACGTTTGAAATTTTCAAAGTCCGCTTGTAACCGTTTATAGCGATTATCAAAGTCGGCTTTAAGTTCTTCTAACACTTGAGCAGCATCAGCCACAGCTTCTTCAGTTTTTTCAACAGTTGGTTCCTCTACATTCGTAGTATCCTCTGTTTCCTCCACTGTTTCTTGTTTAATGTCTTGTTCTTCAGCCATTATTTGCCCTTTCTGTTTTGTTCTTTTACCATAGTTTCCATTATATGTTTCATATGGGACAACATGCCGATGATACGTCCGTATTCCATCCGCGTTGGACCAAGAATAGCAAGAGTTCCGATAGGCTGATCTTGATTCGTAAAATCAGCTTGTACCACACTCATTGAATGTAGCGCTTCAGTTTCATTCTCAATACCAATCTTGACCTTAACAGGTGTTGGAGAATCATCTTTTAATAACTGTCCTAATTGATTTTGTTCTTCCACTAAGGAAAGCAAGGGTTGTACCTTCTCAACAGACTTAAACTCTGGTTGATTTAACAACTCTGTGGTACCTACCGAATAGAACAACTTACGTTTATTAATAGCTCGTAATAATGTCTCCGAAAGGATTAATAAAATTCCCTGCGGTCCTTCCATATGGACCAATATAGATCCTAAAGCCTCAGCCGTTACATGACCAATACTTACATTCTGTAGTGCATTGCTAAATTGTATGGCTAGACTTTGTAAAAGCTCTGGTGAAACACTTTCACCAAAGTACATCAACTCATTATCGAGTGCTCCTGTTTCAGTAATAACTACCATAATGGCTTGATGACTATCTAGCGGTAATACATGAATGTATTTGATTAATGCTCTATCATGGGCTGGTGCTAAGAATAAACTCATGCTATGACTTACCTGTGAAAGTAGTTTAGCCATATTTAGAAAGAGTTCACTCGTTGATCCATTGGAACGCTTCCATAACATTTCAATTTTTTCAGCATCCTGTAATGGAACAGGTTGTCGACTCAGCATAGAATCAACATATAAGCGATAGCCCTTAGCTGAAGGAATACGTCCAGCCGATGTATGAGGTTGCTCTAAATAGCCTAATTCCTCTAAATCGGACATTTCGTTCCGCACCGTAGCAGGACTGATGCCAAGATCATAATTTTTAGCAATCGTTCGAGATCCTACAGGTTCTGCGGACTTAACATAGTCTTCAATTATGACTCGCAAGATGCGCTGTTTTCTTTCATCCATAATGACACCTCTTGTTAGCACTCATTAACTTTGAGTGCTAATCGCATGTATAATATTACCATATTAAAAAAAATTGTCAAGCTAAAAAATGCCAAAAAAGTCAAATAGTATCAATTTAGTCAAAAAGACAAATCAATATTTTTGATTAATTAGTCAAAAAATCAAAGTGCAACAATAAGAAAACACTTATACTATCTACATTTATGACATATCCCAAAATTTAAAGATTAGAATATGTAGTTCTAATAAAATTTCTATTATTAAAACCTGAAATAGTATAAGTGTTTATATATAATAATTTAGTTGTCAATAAACTCTTAGTTAAAATACTTTTTTGGCCCAAGAATTTACGGACTATAAACTATAAATCAATTAGAACTAAAATGTACTAATTGATTTATAGTTCTACCCCTTCTAATGGATTGCCTAGACGCTCTAACAGTTTCCCCATACGTTCACGAGGTTCACCATATTTAGCATACCAATCAATCAAAATATCTACAGCTTTTTTAGATTGCTCAATAGTTAGTTTTCTTGCTAAAATTTTTCCTGCTTCAGGTCTCATGCCTGTATTACCACCAACAGCCAACATAAAACCTTGAGATGTACCGATAAAGGCAATATCTTTTACCATTGCATCTGGGCAGTTACGTCCACATCCACTGATGCCGATTTTGCACTTGTGAGAGGTTTTTCGGCCGTAATGTTTTCTCTCTACATAATCAGCCAATTCTTTAGTTTCCATTTGTCCATTTTTACAATGGCCTTTACCTACACAAGCAATTAAGGAATTAACACCTCTATGAATAACAGTGGTCACGCCATCAGGCAATTCAGAAATAAACTGTTCCTTATCATCTTTTTCAATACCTGTAATTTGTATACCTGTTACAACATGACGGAAGGATCCACCATATTTTTCAGCAAGTTCTATGCATGCTTTCATTTGATCTAAAGTAAATTCATTATGTAAACCGTGTAATATTACAGATGTCTTCATCGCTCCTCCTCAAATCTAGCATGCTTATTCACCATCATCCTATTTATACTAACATATTAGATTTTGAGAAACTGTGAGAAATTACTCACGAATAAATTGACTAAATACATAGTTCCCATGCTTGGCACCTTCAGCGGTTAAATGATAACTTGCATTTTGATACTCTAATAGACCTTTACTAACTAAATCCTCTAAAGTAGTAGCAAACAAATCATGGATAGATACGCCAAATTTATCTTCGAATTTTTGCTTATCAAGGCCCCATTTAGTGCGAAGAGCTAAAAAACAAAAATCCTCTTGAGCTCGTTCTAAAGTAATCGTCTCCGTATCGATAGTAGGCATAATATATCTGTCAACAGATTGTATATAGGGCATTACATTACGATTATTACTACGGCGTACTCCGTCATAGAAGGAATGAGCACCAGCACCAAAGCCTAAATAATCTATATAGTGCCAATATTTTAAATTATGACGACTATAGGAATTAGCCTTGGCGAAATTTGAAATCTCATATCGTTCAAAGCCTAAATCTTTTAATCCGTCCATCATCATGTCATACATGGATTCATCAATGGTTTCACTAGGAATAGAAATAAGGTTCTTTTGTACTAAATGATATAAATAGGTCCCCACTTCTACTTGTAATCCATAAGTAGAAATATGATTAATAGGCAACTCTTCTACGACTGCTAAATTACGTTTAATATCGTCTAAGGATTGTCTTGGTAATCCATAAATCAAATCAATATTAATATCAGCAAAGCCCGCCTCTTTAGCATCATAAACGGCTTGTTTTGCCTGTTCCCCGTTGTGACTGCGATGAAGCATGGTAAGTGCCTTATCGTCAAATGTTTGAACACCAAAGCTAATACGATTAAAACCAAGCTTAACTAATTTCGTTAAATAATGTAAATTTACTTCCCCAGGATTCGATTCAATAGTCATATGACAATCGTCAGTAATTGTAAAAGTATTTTTAATTTTATCAAGAATCATCTGTAGTTGTTGAATCGATAATTCTGTAGGCGTACCTCCACCAAAATAAATTGTATCAATAGCTTTAGATGTAGACTCTGGATGTTCAGAGACCCATAAATCGATTTCTTGAACTAAAGCATATACATAGGTTTCGTAATAATCTTGTAAATTTTGATAAGCAGGAAAATCACAATACATACATTTCTGTTTACAAAAAGGGATATGGACATACAACCCCATATCCCTCAGTGTAGACAGATTCAGAATATCAGAATCTGTTTTCATTTTATTAGTCCTCAACCTTGAGAATCGCCATGAATGCTTCTTGCGGGATCTCTACGGAACCGACGGACTTCATGCGTTTCTTACCGGCTTTTTGTTTTTCAAGTAATTTACGCTTACGAGAAATATCACCACCGTAACATTTTGCCAAAACGTCCTTACGCCAAGCTTTTACAGTTTCACGAGCCACAATTTTTGTACCTACCGCCGCTTGAATTGGAATTTCAAACATTTGACGAGGAATCAATTCTTTCAATTTCTCAGCTAATGCACGTCCACGTGTAGCTGCACGGTCCTTGTGTACAATAATGGACAATGCATCTACAGGATCACCATTTAAGAGAATATCCATCTTAACCATTGGAGATTGTTTATATCCAATCAATTCGTAGTCAAGAGATGCATACCCCTTTGTAGCAGATTTTAATTTATCAAAGTAATCATAAATGATTTCACTCAATGGCAAGTGATAAACGACAGATACGCGTGTTTCATCCAAATATTCCATAGATTGATATTCACCGCGTTTATCTTGAGATAATTCCATGATAGTACCAACAAAATCTTTAGGTACAATTGTAGTCGCCTTTACATAAGGCTCTTCAATGTAATCAATTTCTGTTGGAGGTGGTAATTTAGCTGGATTATCGACTTCGAGCATTTCCCCATTTGTTTTGTACACTTTGTAATTTACCGATGGAGCCGTCGTAATAAGCGTCAAGTTATATTCACGTTCTAAACGTTCTTGAATTACGTCCATATGCAAAAGACCGAGAAACCCACAACGGAAACCAAAGCCCAATGCCAATGATGTTTCTGCTTCATATTCTAAGGCAGCATCATTAAGCTGTAACTTTTCTAATGCATCCCGAAGGTTTTCATAATCTTTAGACTCTGTTGGGTAAAGGCCACAGTACACCATAGATACAGCCTTACGATAACCAGGCAATGGTTCTGATGCAGGATTATTAGCTAATGTTACAGTATCGCCTACATGGCAATCTTTTACATTTTTGATGCTAGCTGCAATACAACCTACTGAGCCACATGGTAATTCTTGCACAGGTACAAGATTTGGAGTAAAAATACCGAGTTCTGTAACATCAAAGTCCTTTTTATCATGCATCATGCGAATTATATCTTTTGCTTTTATGGACCCTTCTTTTACACGGACATAGGCAATAGCACCTTTATACGCATCAAAACGGCTATCAAAAATCAAGGCTCTTGTTGGCTCATCAGATTTATCTGGTGGTGCAGGAACTTTATTTACAATAGCTTCTAAAATATCAGGAATACCGATACCTGATTTGGCAGAGCATAATACAGCATCAGATGCGTCTAAACCAATAATATCTTCAATTTCTTGTTTAACACGATCAGGATCTGCTGACGGCAAATCAATCTTGTTAATAACAGGAATGATTTCAAGATCATGTTCTAAAGCGAGATATACATTTGCCAACGTTTGTGCTTCTACACCTTGAGCAGCATCAACAACAAGTAATGCCCCTTCACAAGCGGCAAGAGAACGAGATACTTCATAGCTGAAATCGACGTGGCCCGGAGTATCGATGAGATTCAAAATATATTCTTCACCATCTTGAGCTTTATACAAAATACGAACAGATTGCGCTTTAATAGTAATGCCGCGTTCACGTTCAAGGTCCATGGAGTCCAAAACTTGAGCCTCCATTTCACGTTTTTGTAATGTACCAGTATATTCAATTAATCTATCAGCAATGGTTGATTTACCATGGTCGATATGAGCTATAATACAGAAGTTTCGAATCTTTTTCGTTGACATACCATGTAAACAAGTTCAAAGAACTTGCATTCTCCTTTCTAACATACGTGATCGATAACAGCACCTCCCAATAATTGAGTGCCATTATAAAAGGCTACAGACTGACCTGGGGTAATAGCCCGTTGTGGTTCTTCAAAAATAACCTCCATTGTATCGTCATCGAGGATACGTGCTGTGCAAGGAGAAGGATTAGCTGCATAGCGAATTTTTCCTTCTGCCTTCAATTCCTTATGAATTGTATCATCTAAGAAGTTATAGAACTTACAAATCATGCGATTTGTAAAGAGATGTTCGTTAGGACCCACGATGACCTCATTACGATCCCCATTAAATCCAATAACATATAAAGGGTGTTTATAAGCAATACCAAGGCCTTTACGTTGACCAATCGTATAATTAAATAAGCCGTTGTGCTTACCTAATACCTCACCATCTTCGGTAACGATATTACCAGACTCTGGCTTACCCTTCATTTCTTCTACCACAAGCTTTTGATAATTCCCATGAGGCAAGAAACAAATATCTACACTATCTGGTTTTTTAGCGACTGGCAAATCATATTCAGCAGCTAATTTACGTGTTTCAGTCTTACATTGACCACCTAATGGGAACATAAGATGACTCAAAATACGTTGGTTCATATTGTACATAACATAACTTTGGTCTTTTGTAGGATCAACACCTTTATGTAACTCATATAGACCTGTTTTTTCATTATAATTTACTTGTGCATAATGACCAGTTACCATATGTGTGGCACCTAATTCAAGAGCACGATTGAGCATCAAGTCAAACTTGATGTTCTTGTTACAAAATACACAAGGATTTGGCGTACGACCATAGGCATATTCTTTTACAAAGTAATCTACTACATTATCGTAGAATACATCACGAGCATCAATAACATGATGCTCAATACCAAGAAAATCACACATCTTCTTAGCATCTGTTACAGCGAGAGGCACTGAATCATAAGGTGTACCACTCACCCACAGCCATAGGGTAATACCAAATACTTTATAGCCTTGTTTTAGTAGCATTGCAGCAGTTAAAGAACTGTCTACGCCGCCACTCATAGCTACAGCGATAACTTTTTCCATACTTTCTCCTTTTAATGATCTCTTGATCATAAAACTAATCAGGGTGAAAGCCTGACGTGTAAAACACTAGTTCGGTGTAAAAGTCCGAGTAGTATTGCTATAAAATTATAGCAACTTATATTATAGCCTAGAAATAGGTATATTGAAAAGATTTGAAATAAAAAGAATCCCTTTCACAAAAGAAAGAGATTCTAAACATTATCTATGTTTTAATAGTTCTTCAGCAGCTCCTAAAATACCAAGCATGGAATGTTCAAATACTAGGCCACCCTGCATGAAAATTGTATATGGTGGACGTATAGGACCATCGGCACTGAGTTCAATAGAGGAACCTTGTACAAAGGTACCACCAGCCATGATGATTTTATCTTCGTACCCAGGCATATCCCCAGGAATAGGATGTACGTGAGCATCTACAGGAGAATAGGCTTGCATACCTACACAGAAATGCTCCATTTCTTCCCCATTTTTCAGATTAATGGCTTGAATCAAGTCATAGCGATCAGCATTTACCTTAGGGAATACATCATAGCCTAGTAACTCACCTACAGCAGCCGTATATACAGCACCTTTAAGAGCTTGTAATACTACGTGAGGTGCCATAAATAAACCTTGGAAGAACAAGCGATAACCAGGAGCATATGAACCCATATGATCACCAAGTCCAGGAGCTGTCAATTGATATGCTGCATCCTCTACAAGGTTTTCTCTACCAACAATGTAACCACCAGTTGGTGCTAAACCGCCACCTGCATTTTTAATGAGAGAGCCAGCCATAATATCAGCACCAGCTTCTAATGGTTCTTGCAGCTCTGTAAATTCACCGTAACAATTATCTACGAAACAAATCGTTTTAGAATTTTTAGTTTTTACAGCATCTACAATAACCTTAATATCTGCAATAGATAAAGGTTCACGTGTGCTATAGCCTCGAGACCGTTGAATCACTACTACCCGCGTATTATCGTTAACAGCGTTAGCAATAGCTTCAACATCATAAGTATTATCTTTCAATGGTACCTCAGTATAGGTAAAACCTTTTTCTACTAAAGAACCACGTACTTCACGAGCGGCACCGATAACGGATTGCATCGTATCATAAGGAGCCCCTACGGCATAGATAAACTCTGTCCCTTTAGAGCCATTTCCCATCAAAGAAATTAATGTAGTAGCTAACGCATGTGTACCAGAAACAAAATGAGGACGAACGATAGCCTTTTCACCTTTAAATACATAGGCAAATACTTCATCTAATTTTTCACGCCCTACGTCGTTATATCCATAACCAGTAGTACCAGTGAAATGATAATCAGATACTTGGCATTCCTTAAAGGCTTCTAATACTTTTTTTGTATTGGCCAATGCAATAGGTTCAAATTTCTTAAATTCTGGTTCAGCCATTTCTAGGGCTTTACTGCGTATTTCTTCTAATGTCATGCTAATCCTTCTCTACGGATTAAATCCATAGCTTTATTAAATATAAAATCTTTAGATGTATTGCTATCAATATGTATCCATTCTATATATGGCATACGTTTATACCATGTAATTTGGCGCTTAGCAAAGTGACGTGTATTCTTCTTAATTAAGTCACGACACTCATCTAATGTTATATTGTCATTTATATAGTCTACAACCTCTTTATAGCCAATACCTTTAAAAGCTTGGCAATCTGGATTCACTCCAGATTTTATGAGTTGTTCCACCTCTTCAATCAAACCTGCATCAAACATCATATCAACGCGTAAATTGATGCGTTCATATAATTTATCACGATCTCTCATGAGACCGATAACAGGACCTTTATAGGATACACCATCTTTTGTCTGATTTCGCAACGAATCTACATCACCATGATGCAATATCTCAATAGCTCGATACAAACGATGTTTGTCGCTATATTGTATCTCTATATTATGCTCTTTACCTAATGTGAAAGCATATTCTCGTAAGCCTTCAATACCTTTTGTACTATAGAGCTCATCGAGTTCTGCTCGCAAATATTCGTCAGGTTTAACATCATTAAAGTTGTAGTTTTCCAATAATGATTGGACATACAGTCCTGTACCACCAGACAGAATAGGAGGGATATTTCTATCTTTTAATCTTGCAATTATTTCTTTAGCTTGATCTTGAAAAATAGATACCGAATATGAATCATTTGGTTCCAGTATATCGATGAGATGATGTTTCACCCGATTAAGTTCATCCACCGATGGTTTAGCGGTACCAATATTAAGTTGTTTATAAACCTGGTAAGCATCACCAGAAATAACCTCAGCATGTAGCTGTTCTGCTAAGTCCAAGGTAAGATCTGTTTTGCCTACCGCAGTAGGTCCAACGATGGTAATTAAGGGATTCACAATAGCTCCTTCATATATACACCATAGCCTATGCGGCTATATTTTCCTCCTACCCATTGGTGAGGTGGATATTTCTGAAAGACAGAACTAAATGGTCGTTCTTTAATGATAACACCATAAGAGGCAACACGCATAGCTTCCTCCATAATTTTATCATCAATATGACTTTCCACAGTATGTCCACGAAGTGGTTTAAATTGAGGACTATCCTCTACAGGGACCTCAAACATGGGATCAAAATAAATAATATCTATACTTTCATCTGGTAGATTAGGTACATAGTTTTCAAAGATATCATAACTTACCTCAATACGACGTAATGCGTCCGTCACACTTTTCACATTATGCGAATAATGAGCTAAACCATAAGATGTGGCAAGCCATATAGGTAAAGAACCTTCTAGACCTTTTATTTTAGCCTGAGGAAAAGCATAGCTCACAACGATACTGTCACTACCAAGACCAATTGTACAATCAAGAAACGAAAATTCTTCTTTATCAGTTATTTTATTAGTATTTAGTATTGTCTGAACAGCATTAATTAAATGATCTCCTTCTCCACGTTGCAAACGTAGTATACGTAATTGAGCCATGGATAAATGAAAGCTATGTTGCTGATTATCAGGAAAATGAATAGTTAAGCCATTACCAGAAAGAACAACAATAAAATCACATGGATAAGCATTAAATAATGCTGGTATAGATAATTTTCCTCTTTTTATATAGGCCATATGCATAGAGGAAGCCAAAGCTTTGGCTTCCTCTTGAATGGCCTCATTAGATTTTTGAGCTGTAGTTAATATATTCATATTAAGACCGTAAGAATAATTTACCTAATTCATCAGGTGTAAATTTGATAATCGTAGGACGACCATGAGGACATACATATGGTTTTTCGGTACTAAATAAGTCCTCAATTAAGGTAGTCATTTGATACATATTTAAATTATGACCTGCCTTGATGGCCCCTCTACAAGATGCATAAGCTAGCATTTCATGTCGTAATTGGGCCTTAGTAGGCTGTTGATGATCATGTAAGTAAGAGAATATATATTGGAGAATTTCAAATGCTTTTGACTCTACTAAATCTACTGGAGCCCCTACTAATTTTATCTTAGTAGGACCACCTAACTCTACATCAAAGCCAAGATCAAGTAATGTTTCTCGTTCTTCCTCTACCAAATTCATTTCATCATTTGTGGCCTCACTATACTGAGGAACCAAAATAGATTGCATAGGAATCGATTCAGAAGACTTACACAACTTATCATAACGCACACGCTCATGTGCAGCATGTTGATCTATGATATATAGATCATCACCTTTTTTAGCTAATATATAACAAGATGCAACTTGACCCATTGGTAAAAAGCCCGAGTTTTGAATTGTACGTTCTTCTATCTCTTCGTTACGAATATCGTGAGACAAGGATTTAAACTTCTCTACATCTTCCGAAGTATAACTAGTGTATGCAGTAGGAACAGCTTCAAAACTTTCATCTACAAAAGAGGATTGTTCATAAGTAGCTTTAGGTGCAGGTGGTGTATACCCCTTTGTTTTAAGATTTTCCACAAACTGCGAAGTTTCACCGCGCATGACTTCATAGCCTTTTGTACGGCGTCCACCAAAAACCTTATCATAATCTATAGCTGTTGCTATATGTTCAGCTGACTGCATCGAATCGTGTACAACAGTAGGTGCTTGATAAGAATCACAAGTAGTATTACCAGCTAAGAATGTACTATTAGAACTAAAATTCTTAATATCACTATTACTATTACTATTACTAGCAATATCATTACCATATTTATCGGATATGTTAGCAACTGTACCAGTCATATAAGATGATGACTCTCGTTCGTATCTCTCATGGAGTGGATTATTTAAAGCATTTAAGATACCGTGATATACGGCTTTAAATATAATCTTATCATCTGAGAATTTAACTTCACTCTTGCGAGGATGTACGTTTATATCAACCATTCTCGCAGGCACAGTAATATTTAGTACCACTAAAGGATGACCATTTTTCGGCAATAGTGCATGGTATGCATTATCGATAGCCTTCATTATGGTTTTATCAGAAATCACGCGATTATTGACGATAATGGTCTGCCATATCCTTGTACTTTTAAGAAGTGTGGGCTTACTCACTACGCCATCGATATAGATAGAATCACTTTCATAAGCAACAGTAAAAATATCATCTTTGGTTTTATATCCATATAGCGCAGCTACAGTATCACTAATATCGCCATTTCCTGGTGTGATAATAGCTACCCGATCATCTATGATAAGCTTAAAAGAAATATGTGGATTACTTAGAGCTAATTTCCCTACAATATCTTGAATTTTAGAGGCTTCTGTACGCTCCGTTTTTAAGAATTTACGACGAGCCGGCGTATTATAAAATAAATCTTTAATTTCGATAGTTGTACCAGGTGCCGCACCATAAGGAATGCAATCGGTAAAAGTGCCGCCATCAACAGTAATACGAGTCCCCAAATCAGAGTCTGCTTTACGAGTAGTCAAAGAGAAATGAGATACAGAGGCAATACTAGCCAAAGCCTCCCCACGGAAGCCTAGGGACGCAATATCAAAGAGGTCCTCTACTTGTTGAATTTTAGAGGTTGCATGACGTAGAATCGCCAAGCGAGCATCTTCCTCCGTCATACCGATACCATTATCAGTAATCCGCATATAGGCCACACCGCCTTCACCAATTTCAACCTCAATATTAGTGGCAGACGCATCAATAGAGTTTTCAATGAGCTCTTTAATAACTGATGCGGGACGTTCAACGACTTCACCGGCAGCTATCTTATTGATTGTCGTTTCATCCAATACGTGAATGGTTGCCATTATTTCCCGCCTCCTTTACGAGCCTCCTCTTGTAGTTCATATAATTTATTTAATGCTTCAATTGGAGTCATGCTCATTACATCGACTTCCAGTAAGCTATCTACTACGGAATGGGTAAATAAATTGCCTAGTGGAGAATCACTAACTTGCTTAACCGCTGGTTTTGCCACATTAGTAAGTTGAGCACCCATAACTCGATTATTTAAGTCACTTGCATCATGACTTTGATCTTCCAAGGATTCTAAAATCACTTCAGCTCGTTTTAATACAGAGTTAGGTAGGCCCGCCAGTCTGGCAACATGGATACCATAACTGCGATCTGCACCACCTTTAATGATACGACGCAAGAAAGCAACATCTTTCCCTTTTTCTTTAACTGCAACGGTATAATTTTTTAATTTACTATAGCTTTCTTCTAAGCAAATCAATTCATGGTAGTGCGTTGCAAATAAAGTCTTGCTATGAATGTGCTTACAAATATGTTCCACTACGGCTTGTGCGATACTCAAACCATCAAAGGTACTCGTACCCCGACCAATTTCATCGAGAATAATTAAACTATTATGAGTAGCATTTTCTAAAATATACGCTACCTCTTTCATTTCTACCATGAACGTGCTTTGACCAGTAGAAATATCGTCGCTAGCACCGACACGTGTAAAAATACGATCCACAGGTGAGATAGACGCTTCACGAGCAGGGATAAAGGAACCAATCTGTGCCATAATCATTAAGATAGCCGCTTGACGCATGTAAGTAGATTTACCTGCCATATTAGGGCCTGTAATGAGTAAAAATTCTTCTTCATCATGATTTAAAACGATATCATTTGGTACGAATACCTCACGTTTTAAGAACTTTTCAATAACAGGATGACGACCATCACGAATATTGATTTGACCATTCATCACAATAGTTGGACAAATATAGTTTTCTTCGTATCCAACTAATGCTAATGAGCATAATACATCAAGGTCTGCAAGAGCACGAGCCGTTTCTTGCACATCTTTGATAACGAGTTTAATATCATTACGCAATTGTTGATATAGTTCGTGCTCTAAAGCGATGATTTTATCTTTTGCGCTGAGAATTTTAATTTCAAACTCTTTTAACTCAGGCGTAATATAGCGTTCAGCATTGGCCAGGGTTTGTTTTCGTATGAAATAGTCTGGTACTTGTTCTGATTTACTATGGGATACCTCGAAATAGTAACCAAACACTTTATTGTAACCAGTCTTAATTTTTGAAAGCCCTGTAGCTTCTTTAATATCCGCTTCCATCTTAGCAAGCCATTGCTCGCTATTAGTCGCTAAAGAACGTAGCTCATCTAAATCAGCATTAAATCCATCTTTAATAACACGACCGTCTTTTAATGTCAACGCTGGTTGCTCTGCAATAGCTCGACATAATAAGTCATAAATATCTTTATGATCTTGCATGCGCTCATTAATAGATGTTAAAGCTAGACTTGAACATGTACCTAATACATTCTTAATATCAGGTAGAACTGCTAATGACTCACGAAGAGCCGTTAAATCTCTGGGAGACACAGATCCGGTTTCAACACGACCAACGATGCGTTCAAAATCGTAAATACAATCTAAAAAGTTACGAATATGAGAACGTTCAGCACCGCGTGTAATAAGTTCTGAAACGGCTGCTTGACGACGTTGTATTTGATTTATATCAGTTAATGGACTTTCAAGCCATTGTTTTAAAAGGCGTGCCCCCATTGGTGTCAACGTACGATCTAGTACATCCAGTAAAGTACCTTTTTGTCCACCATCGCGTAAATTATGAGTAATTTCAAGGTGCCGCAAAGAAGATGTATCAAGAATAAGGCGATTACCTACACTTAATTGATGTACATAGTTGATATGAGAAATTTCAGATTTAATGATATCCTCTAAATATAAAAGCATATAACCTAATGCTTCCCATACATCCTCTTCCATAAGGCCTAAATCACCGAAATGAGTTACAGCTTTTTCAGCTACTTCACGTTGTGTATAGTATGTAGAAAAAGGAGAAAATACGACATTACTAAATTGATTTTCAATAAAATCCTGAATATCTTGCGGTAATATCGTTCCTTCAGGCAATATGATTTCACTTGGTCTATACATGCTGAGTGCATCGTACATATCACTGCGTTTTTCACAATCAGTAATGCGGTGCCAAATAACTTCCCCTGTAGATACATCAGAAAACACAAGAATCCACGTATCTTTTACCATATAAAATAATGATAAAAAGTTATTTGACCGTGCATCGTTACCATTTTCTGTCATCACTGTACCAGGAGTAACAACTTTAATGACATCGCGCTTAACAATGCCTTTAACTGCTTTAGGATCTTCTAGTTGTTCACAGATAGCAACTTTATATCCTTTTTTTACAAGCGTTTCTATGTAGCTTTCAGCCGCATGAAAAGGAACGCCACACATCGGTGTGCGTTCCTCATCTCCTGTAGGACGACCTGTTAAGGTAATATTAAGTTCACGTGATGCGACTAAAGCATCCTCATTAAATAATTCATAAAAATCACCTAATCGAAAGAACAATAATTCTTCAGAGTATCTAGATTTAATATCTAAATACTGCTCCATCATAGGTGTTTGCTTTTTACTCATATTCACCTCATATATTATGAGTCATATCACAGATTCCGCTTATATTCGTATATTCCCATACGATTATTAAACAAATATATAAACGGGTATAATAATTTATAAACAATAGGTGCTAAGGACAACATACTTCCTGTAAAATTAATCAATCCAGTCTGTTTAAGCTTAGGATTCATAACTACAATTTCATGACCATCCTTAGTTCCCCATTGAAAAGTAACATCCATTTTACTGAGCATATCATGTTGTTTACTACGTTTTGCCACGTAAGGAGAAATCATATCAAGATATAAGGTAAATTCTTCAAAAGAATCAGTCAGTAAGCCTAAGAATTGCTTCATTTCATCCAGTGTAAGATACATAACTACCCCTTCACTAACAAGCAATAGTTTTCGGCCATTTATCTCAATATTTTTAGTCCACAATTCATCAGTTATAGAGCTCACTACGTTATGTACTCGTTCATGAGGCTCAAAAAATTGTGTACGTGCTTCAATCACTCCGGCAAAATCGATATTATACCAATCAATATAACCGTTGTCGACTCGATAAAACATAGTATCTAAACCGGCACCTAATGATACGACGATACAATCTGGATATAGAGATATAAAGTTTCGTATCTCTTCATCGATTACTTTTGCTCGTCCTAAAATTCCATAATAAGACATCTTAACATCTTTAAATTGATCAAAATCATAATCAATATGCTTTAAAATATCCCAGGATTTCTGATCCTTTAATACAGATTGATCTGACTCATAATCTTTCGCTCTTGCATATAGTGTCAATAATGCCGTTTCGCCTACAGCGTTTAAATCAAGTTTCATAGTTACACCTTCTTTGTAAAAATACAAAATGTAAATGGTGTTCATACCTATGAATGTCTTCAATATACAACTTTTATATTATTTTATTATTATAACACATATGATTTCTAATCAGCATCTATGGTAAAAAAGAACATCGCCACCACATGTTTAGCAAACTAATTTTAGATAAAAATTCTAACCTTAGAGTTAACATAATAGTGACGAGTTCTTTTTGATTCTAATAGTTTATTTTACAATACTACCATAACAAACCCATGTTTGAGCTTTATCGATATGAGCTGGTACAGTTTGACCAATTGATAGGGAGTCATCCTTAGGGAATAAAACCATTTTATTACCAGATGTACGACCGAACCACATGTCTTCATCACGAGGACTTGGTCCCTCTACAATAATATCAAATACTTGTCCTTCCATAGGTTTATTTAATTCATAAGAGATTTCATTTTGTACATCCATCAATGTTTGTAAGCGAACGCGCTTAATCTCTTCTGGAATTTGATCATCCATAGTTGCTGCTGGCGTTCCAGATCGCTTAGAGTAGATAAACGTATACGCCATGTCATAGCGCACATCTTTTAATAATTGTAATGTAGCTTGAAAATCTTCCTCAGTTTCTCCTGGGAAACCTACAATAATATCCGTAGTCACCACCACATCTTTTATTTTTTCACGGCAATAAGAAAGTAATTCTTTATAATGCTCTACCGTGTAATGACGATTCATTTTCTTTAAAATACGATTGGAACCAGATTGAATAGGTAAATGTAAATGCGTCACAATATTGGATGACCTACCAAGAGCATCAATCATAGACTTACTCATATCTTGAGGATGACTTGTCATATAGCGAATACGTTCTATACCAGGAATACCATCAAGAGCATCAATTAATGTACCAAAATCTGTACCATCTTTAAAATCTAGGCCATAAGAGTTTACATTTTGCCCCAATAAAGTGATCTCTTTAAATCCTTTAACCCCTAGGTCTGTAACCTCTTTAACAATGGCCTCTACAGGACGGCTAATCTCTCTACCACGTACATGGGGAACAATACAATAGGTGCAAAATTTATTACAGCCATTCATAATAGGTACCCATGCATAAAAAGAGCCATTTGGTTTTGCCTCTAATTCAGGCAATACAGAGTTATCCATATCTACGCTGATTTGATGCGTATGTCCATGTTGTACTTCTTCAATCATCTCGTTAATATGTTGAATATTATGAGTACCCAATACAATATCAATATGAGGAGCTCGTTTAAACATTTCTGCTTGATTTTTTTGAGCCATACATCCTGTGACGGCGATAATCAAGTTTTTATTATTACGTTTTAGTCTTTTTAGCTCACCTATACGCCCATAAACTTTAGTTTCTGCATTTTCACGCACTGCACAAGTATTTAGCAGAATTAAATCTGCAGTTTCAACATTCTCTGTTGGTATATACCCAACAGATTCCAGCTGATGCGATAATCGCTCAGAGTCGGCGGTATTCATTTGACAACCATAGGTGTAAATATAATAAGACTTCATTCTAACTCCTACACTTTAACAATCTTACGTTTTGTTTCAATAATATTCTTAACTTTAATGGACATGCGTTCAATAGACATGCCGGTAATATATTCAATTTCATTGCGAACAGATTTTTGTACCTGTTGCATCAACGGTTTAACAGGATATCCATGTTCAATAACTACAGCCATATCAACAACAAGACCGTTTTGACCTTTGTCGCTTTTTTTAAAAGAAATTATACTGGTCTCATCGACACCAGCTACTTTTTTTAACCCATTTCTAATCAATTTAATAATTACTTCATCGTCAAAAGTGAGTCGACCATAGTAGCTAAAAGCAGGCCGTACAACAGAACGTTCAAATCCTTCAGAACCAATTTGACCTAAGGTATCTTGATCTTGTTTTTTCAAAGTCCTGCGGCGCCACATGGTTTTGATTGGATCAATCAAATACCCCCTAAAGTGTGGCTTTAATTCCATAGTCGGCACAGGAATTATATGTTTACCCTCTTTAAGACGTGCATGTTGTGCCTTTTCAATTTCCTTAGGTGTTGCAACATCTTCTATACGAATATATCGATCAGGTTCTTGTAAGCCTAAAGCCTTAGTAATCTTCTTAACCATATTATCAGAAGTGCCGATAATCATAAGCTTATTAGGTTTAATCTTATCTAATTGTTCTCGTACGGATTTAACTTGTACTTCGTCTTGAAAAATAGCACGACGAACAGCTTTTAAACGACTAGACTCTTTTTTTGCAGAAAAGCCAGCTACAATTTTATTATCATGAATCAAAATACCATCATCGATGATACATTCAATTTTATTTTCATGAGCAACTACGAGGGCACGATGACTTTTACCTGTGCCACTACTACCTACAAAAGCAACGACTTCCATAGCCTACCTCGTCATTTATAACAAACTAATAAATTCTGATACATCCTTACCAGATACTAAGTAATCACCAAATCTATCAGGTTTCTTGCCTACAATACCATGGTAATCAGAACCACCAGTAATAAATAGCTTATGCTTTTTAGCGAATTCTTTATATCGCTCCACATCATCATCATTATGCTTTGAGTGATATACCTCCATACCATCAAAATCATAATTTAACATTTCCAACACATATTCATCACTAGTAACCAATTTAGGATGAGCCATAACAGCAAGTCCTCCAGCTTTATGTATAATATCAATAATATAAGGAACCTCTACTTTTACCTTAGGAACATAGCAAGGACTATCTTTTCGAAGAATACCTTTAAATACATCATTAATATCCTTGGCATAACCACCATCAATTAAAAGTTTACCAATATGTGGGCGACCATAAGCTTTAGTATCAGGAAATTGTTTAATGAGCTCTTCTTTTGTAATATAATATCCTTCATTGTTACAACGACGGATAATTTCATCGATACGTTCTTCACGTTTTCCTTTAAAAAACGTAATAAAATCGATTAAATCTTTATTATTTTCATCAAAACAATATCCTAAAATATGAATTGACTTATCTTTATAATCAGCACTAAATTCACAGCCATTTACGATTTTAATAGATTCATTAGGATCTAACTTCTTTTGAGCAGCACGCAATGCTTGAATGCCGTCTATTTCATCATGATCGGTTAAAGCCATCATAGATACATTACAGTCTATGGCATGTTGCAATAGATCTTTAGGTGTTTCAACACCATCTGAAAAGATGGAATGCATATGAAAATCTACAAGCATATAGCACCTCCATTCCAAATATTCTATCATTTAATTATGACTTATTTAATCTATTAATTCAAGTTTAGAAAGAAAAATTGCGACCCTAATGAACATTCACTAGAATCGCAATTCTATTATAAGTTTTGAAGCAATTCTGTTACTTTATCAGCTACAGAATCAATAGCACATGGAAGAGCTTCTCCAGACTTACGGATTTGAATTTCTACTTCGTTATTCTCAAGAGTATTTTTACTTACTGTAATGCGAAGTGGATAACCAATCAAATCAGCATCTTTGAACTTAACACCTGCACGATCTTTACGATCATCTAACAATACATCTACACCAGCATTTTGTAATGCAGTATAAATAGTTTGACTAGTAGACATTAATGCTTCGTCTTTTGCATTAATTGGGACAATAACTGCTTCAAATGGAGCGATAGAACGTGGCCAAATAATACCATTTTCATCATGATATTGCTCAATAGCAGCAGCTAGTGTACGAGATACACCGATACCATAGCAACCCATAATCATTGGATTAGGACGACCATTTTGATCTAAGAATGTAGCTTGTAATGCTTCAGAATATTTTGTACCCAATTTAAATACTTGACCTACTTCAATGCCTTTAGCATGTTCTAAAGCACCACCACATTTAGGACACACATCGTCCTTCGTGATCAAACGAATTGGAGCAATAATAATGTCTTCTACATTAAAGTCCCGTTTTGGATTGATATTAACATAGTGAGCATCTTTTTTATTAGCGCCACCACAAACATTGTAAGTTTCCATAACAGATTCATCAACAACAATAGCAAAATCTTCTGTTTGTTTTAAACCAATAGGACTGATGAAGCCAGCTGTTAAACCTACTTTTTCTAATTCTTCTGGTGTAGCCATCTCAGGCTCTACAGAGCCAAGTACGGCATGTTGTACAGCGACTTCATTTACTTCATGGTCACCACGAACGATGGCTAATACCACTTTACCATCAATAGAGAACACTACAGCTTTAATAGTTTTATGTAGTGGTAAGTTTAGCATTTCCGCAACAGCTTCAATAGTGCTAGCATTAGGAGTATCCACAACGGATAACTCTTGAAGAGCTTCTTCGTCTTGTTTCATGATACCAGGCTTGCCGATTTCAATGTTAGCTGCATAATCACACTTAGTACAATATACGATATCAGCCTCACCAGCTTCGGCAATGGCCATGAACTCATGCGTACCACTACCACCTATTGCACCACTATCAGCCTCTACTGGGCGGAATGTAAGACCACAACGTGTAAAAATACGTGTATATGCATCGTACATAGATTTATAGGATTCATCTAAACCGGCTTCATCTACATCAAAAGAATAAGCATCTTTCATAATGAATTCTCGGCTACGCATCAAGCCATAACGTGGACGACGCTCATCACGGAATTTACTTTGAATTTGATATAAGTTAACTGGTAATTGACGATATGAGTTAATCTCATTTTTAACGAGGGTTGTAATCATCTCTTCATGTGTTGGTCCTAGACAGAATTCATTATCATGACGATCATTGATACGCATCATTTCTGCGCCATATGCGTTCCAACGGCCAGACTCTTTCCAAATTTCTGCAGGCTGTAAAATTGGCATCATAATTTCTTGAGCACTAGCACGATCCATTTCTTCACGTACAATAGCTTCAATCTTTTTGATACTTCTCCAACCTAATGGTAAAAAACTATATAAACCATTTGCAGTTTTACGCATAAAACCAGCGCGAAGCATAAGCTGTTGGCTTACTACATCAGCGTCAGATGGAACCTCACGCAATGTAGGTGCATATAATTTAGTGGCTAACATAAAGACTCCTCATCTAAATTTTCTAAATATTGGTCAATTTCTCTAAACAATGTATCTACTAATTCGGCTTCTGGTACAGTCTTAATAACTTTCCCTTTACGGAAAATAATACCTTGACCATCACCACCAGCAATACCAAAGTCGGCCTCACGCGCTTCCCCTGGACCATTTACAACACACCCCATAACGGCAACCTTAATAGGCGCTTTTATATCTGCTAGACGTTCTTCTACAATACCAGCCATATCAAATAAATTTACTTGGCAACGGCCACATGTAGGACAAGATATCATAGTGGCCCCAAAATTTCTTAATCCTAAACTACTTAAAATACTTCTACCTACTTCAATTTCGTGAATTGGATCTCCAGTTAAGGATACCCGTAATGTATCACCAATGCCATCGAGCAATAATGCACCAATCCCCATAGCAGATTTAATAGTGCCTTGTTTAATAGTACCAGCTTCTGTTACACCTAAATGTAACGGATAAGGAATCTTATCAGATAACTTACGATATGCTTCCACCATTAGAGGTACTTCTGTTGCTTTAATAGATAATTTCATTTGACGATAATCGAGTTTTTCTAAAATTCTTACGTGTTCTAAAGCTGTTTCAACCATACCATCCGCTGTAGGATGTCCTCCATGAGCATCGAGAATATGCTTTGGTAAAGAGCCTGCATTAACACCAATGCGAATTGGGATTTGTTTAGGTTTTGCCTTTTCAATAACGGCTAAAACCTTATCTTCACCACCAATATTTCCTGGATTAATGCGCAATCCATCAACATTATTTTCAATAGCTTCTAAAGCTAATCTATAATCAAAGTGAATATCGGCGATCAAAGGAATTGAAATGCCCGCTCTAACAGCTTTTAAAGCCTTTGCAGATGCCATTGTAGGAACGGCAACACGAACCAGTTCACAACCAGCCTCTGCTAAATGATTAATTTCTGCAATTGCCTTCTCTGTATGTACTGGATCCGTAGTAATCATAGATTGAATACTTACCGGTGCATAATCGCCGATTTTAACTGTACCTACATAGATACCATTTGTTGGTTTACGTACAATCATTGTAATCTCCCATCTGTCTTATAGTAAACGGAAAATATCCTGCGTTGTTACATATAAGAATAATGCTACCATTAAGGCAACCCCAACCATTTGTATATACATAAGAGCTTTAGCAGGTAATCTACGGCCTGTTATAGCTTCCGCCAAGATAATAATCAAGTGACCACCATCTAAAACAGGTAATGGTAAAAGATTAATGACCCCTAAGTTAATACTAAGAAATGCAGCAAAACTTAATAGTGGTGCAAATCCTGATTGTGCAATAGTACCTGCCATTTGGGAAATTCCTACTGGACCAGATAATTCGGCTGCTTGTGTGCCACGAATCATATCGTAAATCCCACTGACCATAGCAACAATAGTTTGCCCCGTCCGACTAACAGCAAGGCTCAAAGATTCACCAATGCTATAAGTTTCACGAGTAAAGCTAGGGTAGATGCCAATCTTAGGACTATCTTGTTCCATTTTAGGTATTACCGTAGTCTCTATAGTTTGTCCTTCACGCTCTACAACAACAGTTACACCATGGTTTGCTGTGCCTTGTAAGCTAGGACGAATATCATCCCAAGTACTAATTTTTTTACCATCAATCGTAATAATTCTATCGTTAGCTTCTAAATGAGCCTGTTCTGCAGAACTACCTGCAATAATGTTACCAATTACAGGTTCATTTGTATATGTAAGATTTCCTACAGTCACATTTAGGCCAAAGAAAAGTACAATGGCTAATATAAAGTTAAATACAGCCCCTGCAGAAATAACAATAAATTTTTTCCACGCAGGTTTATTATAAAAGGAGCGCTCATTAAGAGGCTCGTCAGGTGTCATACCAGCAATACGATTAAATCCTCCAAGAGGAATTATACGAATAGAATATAAAGTTTCCCCTTTTTGTACTTTAAATATGGCTGGACCAAAACCTATAGCAAATTCATCAACTTGCATACCTGACATCTTAGCTGTAATAAAATGGCCTAATTCATGAATAAACACGATTAAACCAAATACAAATATTGTGGCTAATGCCGTAATCATATATTCTCCTATAACATCAACGATGTTGCCTTTTCACGGGCCCATCTATCGATGGATAATAAATTATCTAATGTAAAATCATCTTCTGGTCCCATAGATTCAAGAACAGAAGTAACGACTTTATAAATATCACCAAAGGCGATTTTATCTTCTAAAAAGGCATATACTGCCGTTTCATTAGCTGCATTAAATACAGCAGGTTTAAATCCACTAGCACGTCCCACCTCATACGCAAGTCGAAGTGCAGGAAAATCGTCATACCGTGGAGGTAAAAACTCCAATTGTAGTGCTTGAGTAAAATCAAGATGATTCATACTTAAAACTTCACGTTTTGGATACGTCAAAGCATATTGAATGGGCTCGCGCATATCTGGATTACCCATTTGCGCTAATATCGCACCATCCTTCATACGTATCATAGAATGAACAATACTTTGAGGATGTACTACTACATCAATATGATCAAAATCAAAACCAAATAACCAATGAGCTTCTATTACCTCTAAGCCTTTATTGAATAAAGAGGCAGAGTCTATAGTTATTTTATTACCCATATTCCAAGTAGGATGTCGCAAACAATCTGCAGCAGTTGCAGTTTGAATTTTACTAGAATCCCATGTGCGTAAAGGACCACCAGAAGCAGTGACAATTAAAGAATCAACATTGTCACGTTTCTGTCCTTCTAAGCACTGAAATATAGCACTATGTTCACTATCGATAGGTAGGATTTGCACGCCATGTTCTTTAGCTAAAGCCGTAATTAATGGACCTCCAGCAACAAGAGTTTCCTTATTAGCAAGACCTATAGTCTTACCTTGTTTTATAGCTTCCACTGTGGGCTCAATTCCCGCAGCACCTACAATAGCAGTAACAATCATTGTTGCTTCTTGAATTGTAGCTGCTGCAATGAGGGCTTCCTTACCACCTATCAATTTTGTAGGACCTGTATAGCGTGCTTGTAATTCTTTAAAAGCACCTTCATCTACAAGACCCGCCACCAAAGGTTTATATTCTTTAATCTGATGTTCTAAGAGGTCAATATTATGATGTGCCACTAAGGCAACCACCTTGAATTGATCTGGATGTTGAGACACCACATCAAGCGTCTGTGTACCGATAGAGCCAGTACTACCAATAATACTTAGGTATTTCATAAGTGTACCTCTATGAAATTAGTACAAAAATAGTAATATATATACTAATGTAATAGGAGCCGCAAATAATAAACTATCAAAGCGATCCAATACACCGCCATGACCTGGTAATAATGTACCAGAATCTTTTACATTACATAGTCGTTTAATCTTTGATTCAAACAAATCACCTAATGGTGCTAATATACCGCTAATCATACCTACATGGATTCCCATCCACCAAGGAATGCCAACGATATACGAAAATACTGCACCTGTAAGGATACAGCCGATAAATCCACCAATAAAACCTTCTAGTGTTTTATTAGGACTAATGGATGGTACTATTTTACGTTTACCAAAAGCTCGACCTGAAAAGTATGCAAAGGTATCGCTAGCCCAAGTAGTAAACAATAATAACCAAAGTGTAATAGTGCCCCAGTTATATAGTTCAAAAGGCATTGATAAATTCATGTAAATTGAGTCATGACGAATCAAGAGCAATGAAGTCATACCCATACCAATATATAATAAACCAAATACACTAAAGGATACACTAGACATCGAGTACTTAGTTTCACCAAATGTACACAACATATAATTGGCAAATAAACTTAATACTAAAATAGCTATAGCTATAATATACTGATGACATGCAAGAGCAATCATTAGCAATAAAATGCTAATATATCCCCATATAATGGATATCCGAACACGTTTAGCTTTACCAAGTAATACAAACTCACGCCACCCTAATAAAGCTAAAAGTGTAATTAGCACATCATACACTAATCCACCAAATGTAATGGCCCCTAAGGCAATAATAAAACCAATAACAGCGGTAATAACACGTGTTTTTAACATTTTTTATTCCTCATCACATAAGCCACCAAATCGGCGTTCTCGTTTCTGATATGCCTCCACAGCTTCAAGTAAAGTTTCCTTAGTAAAATCTGGCCAATGCAAATCGGTAAACCAAAATTCAGCATACGCTAGTTGCCATAACAAAAAATTACTAATTCTAAAATCACTACTAGGACGAATTAATAAATCTACATCACTAAACTCTTTAGTGAATAATTGAGAACTTACATATTCTTCAGTAATTTTGTCCATTGTAATAACGCCATCCGCAACGGATTTTACAATGTCGCGGATAGTTCTAACTATTTCATCACGCCCACCATAGTTAATCGCTAACTGTAATGTGAGGCCTGTATTATTCTGAGTTAATAATTCTGCATCTTGAATGATTTTTTGTAGGTCTTCTGAAAGCCCTCCAATAAAACCAATAAATCGAATGCGTACATTATGTTCATGCATATACTTAACATTATTATTTAAGTATTCTTTTATGAGAGACATAAGTAAAGAAACTTCCTGTTCAGGACGTTTCCAGTTCTCCGTGGAGAAACCATATACCGTAAGAGCTCTAATTCCGATCTCATCTGCGGCCATAACAATTTCTTTTAATACATCTGCACCAGCACGATGCCCCATGGAGCGCGGCATGCCTCTGCGTTTAGCCCATCGTCCATTACCATCCATAATAATAGCAACATGTTGTGGAATTAAATTACGATCAATGACAGGCGTATCAGAACGTTTACGGTTAAATAATTTCTTTAGCATAGTCTACCTCGATAGAATTTCCGAAGT